>Ga0315282_10000705_pt1 | contig 65677 bp, 47 predicted proteins | sample YL17G07_20_MG_FD_203693 | JGI IMG/M metagenome (GOLD analysis project Ga0315282, IMG submission 203693) | Sediment microbial communities from Yellowstone Lake, YNP, Wyoming, USA - YL17G07_20 | ecosystem: Environmental > Aquatic > Freshwater > Lake > Sediment | place: USA: Wyoming | collected...
ACGCGCTGGCCGTGGATCGGCCGTTCATGTACGAGCTGGTCGGCACGGTCGCCGACCTCATGAAGGATGTCTATCCCGAACCCAAGGAGCGCGAAGGCTACGTCACGAGCCTGATCAAGGCCGAAGAGGAGAAGTTCCGTCGAACGCTGGACGCCGGCATGTCCCGGCTGACCCAGCAGATCGAGGAGGTCAAGCGGAGCGGGGGAAGCGAACTGCCGGGGGATGCGGCGTTTGCCCTGCACGATACTTACGGATTTCCGCTCGAGCTGACGGAGGAGATTGCGCGGGCCGAAGGCATGCGCGTGGATACCGCGGGGTTCGAGGCGGCGATGGAGGGCCAGCGGCTGCGGGCGAAAGAAGCGAGCGCGATTCCGACGGCGCTTTTCGGCGGCGGGGCGAGCGCGATCGTCGAGCTCGAGCAGACGCTGCCGGCGACACAGTTCGTGGGATACCGGACGCTGGAAGCCGACGCGGAGGTGCTTGCCCTGCTCGAACAGGGCGAGCAGGTGAGCGTGGCACGGCAGGGCAATCTGGTGGACATCGTGCTCGACGTGACGCCGTTTTACGCGGAGGCGGGAGGCCAGGTTGGGGACGAGGGCGAGATCGCGTCTCCCGGCACCATCCTCCGTGTCAGGAACACGGCCAAGGCGGGGGGGCTTTTCCTGCATGCGGCGGAGGTCGTAACGGGAGAGGTAAAGGTCGGCGAGCGGGTGCACTGCATAGTCGATCGTGAGCGGCGGATGGACATCGCGCGGAACCACACGGCGACTCATCTCTTGCATGCGGCGCTGCGGCGCGTCCTGGGTGAGCACGCGCTGCAGTCCGGCTCTGTGGTAGAGCCGGGCAGGCTGCGATTCGACTTCTCACACTTCCAGGCTCTGACGCCCGAGGAGATCAGGCGGATCGAAGATGAGGTGAACGCCAGAATCCTCGATGACATCCCGGTGGAGGTGATCGAGACCACGGTCGAAGAGGCCCGGAAGATGGGCGCAATGGCGCTCTTCGGGGAGAAGTATGGCGAGCGGGTGCGGGTGATCAAGATCGGCGACTGGAGCGCGGAGCTGTGCGGGGGCACGCATCTTCACCGTACGTCGGAGATCGGGTCTTTCATGGTCGTCGGCGAATCGAGCATCGGCGCCGGGCTGCGAAGGATCGAGGCGGTGACGGGGCGCGGCGGGGTTGGGCATATGCACGAGATCCGGGATATGCTATACGAGACGGCTGAGAAGCTCGGGGCGTCGCCGGTCGAGGCGGCGGCGGCGGTGCAGCGGCTGCAGGCGAGCCTGAAGGAGGCTCAGCGGGAGATCGAGCAGCTTCGGTCGAGGTCGGCGGCCGAGCAGGCTCAGGAGATCGCGGCGAGGGCGCAGAGCGTGGCCGGGGTGAACGTCGTTACGAGCAAGCTGCCGACGGCGAGCGCCGACGATCTGAGCTCGCTTGCGGACAGCGTCGCGGACCGGCTGCGCTCGGGCGTGATAGTCCTTGGAGGTGTGGCCGACAGCAAGGTCCTGTTCGTCGGCAAGGTGACGGAGGACCTCGTGGCTCGCGGATTCCACGCCGGCAACCTGCTGCGCGAGGTGGCGAAAGTGGCCGGCGGAGGCGGCGGCGGGAAGGCGGAGTTCGCTCAGGCCGGCGGAAGAGACGCATCCAAGGTTGACGAGGCGCTGCAGAAGGTCGTGGAGCTTGTCAAGCAGCAGGCTGGGTAGCATACGGCCGGCCGTTCGACGTGGGCCGGCACGCCGCCGGATTCGGAGGTTCGGCGCGTGGTTTGGGGCGGCGACAAGGAGGTCGCCGCCCAACATGCGGAGATCGGCGCTCATTGCATCTGTACTCCGTGTCGTTTTGCCCTTCGTCGTGGTCGCCGGGTTATCGGTCGGTGCAGCAACGCGTGCGGACGCGGGGGGAAAAGTCGTTCTTGTCATCGCGGACCACCTGAGACCATCGGATGTGCTCGACAAGCCACCGCCGGGCATCGCTCGCCTCGCGTCGGAAGGTGGCGTCGGGCTTGTGAGCCGCGGGCCGGTCGGGCGGCAGGCGGCGGAGTCCGCCTACGCCACCGTGAGCGCCGGCGCCTACTCGTGGTCGAACACCGACATCGACCACGCATATTCAGCCTCCGAACCGCTCGAAGACGAACCCGATCCGGCGGCGACCGTCTTCAACCGGCGGACCGGAAGTTCGGCCAGGCCGGCAGTCGTCCACCTTGATCTGGCGGCAATCGAGGCAGCCAATCAGGAGCGGTTCTACACGACGTCGCACCTGGGGGCGTTGGCCGAGGCAATCGGCCGGGCCGGGAAGAGGGTCGCGGTGTTCGGGAACTCCGATCTTGCGGACACGAAGCGGCGGGGGGCGGCGGCTATCGCGGCGGCGGGTGATGGCGCGGTCCCGATGGGTGACGTAAGCTCGGGCGTCCTGCGCCGCGAGGCTTTCAGCCCGACGGGATTCGTGACATCGGCGGCGCGGCTCGCGTCCGAGGTAGATGCCGCGCTTGAGCGCGCGGACTTCGTAGTGGTTGACTTTGGAGATACGGCGCGGGTGGAGCTATCGAGGAAGCAGCTTTCCGAAGGCGCCTACGAGGTCCACCGCCGGAGGGCGGTGGACAACCTCGGGGACTTCATCTCCCGTATTCTGAAGGGGCGGGCAGGAGAGGCCACTATCGTGCTGACCTCGATCGCGCCGCCAATCCGGCTGCACGGCGACGCGGACCGGCTTGCGCCAATGGTGCTGCGGAGGCCGGGGGGCGGCCGCGGCTGCGTCACCTCGTCCACGACACGGACGCCGGGACTGGTCTCCGGGTTCGACATTGCTCCGACAGTACTTGCAGGCCTCGGGGTCCGGATGCCAAGAGGCATGATCGGCAGCCCGATTGCAGTAGTACCGGAGCGAGCGGGCGGGGTCAGGTGGCTCAGCGGGCTTGTGGCCTTGAACGGGGCGGCTCTGTTCGTTGTTCTGGGGCTGCTTGCAGGGATCGGGATTCTCGCGGCGACGGTCGCGGCGCTTGCGATTGCACTGGGCTGGTCGAGGAACCGGGGCTTTGGGGGCTTGCTGAAGGCGCTTCTCGCGGCGCCCGCGGCGGGGCCGCTGGCGGCGCTCTTTGCGACCGTCGGCGAGCCGGCACCGGGGCCTTATGCTTTCCGTCTCGGCGCCTGGTGGGTCGCGTTGACCGTCGGGACATTTGCTGCGAGCAAGGCGCTGAGGGCGGCGCTCGGGAAGCGGATTGCGAATCTGCCCGGCGCGCTGCCGGTGGTCGTGATGGCGGCGGCCACGACGCTCGTGATCTTCGTTGACGCCCTGCGCGGCGGCGCTCTTGTCAGGTATACAGTACTCAGCACAGGGCGATTCGAGGGGGCCCGCTTCTACGGAATCGGGAACGAGTACATGGGCGCGTGGCTGGGGCTTGCGCTCGTTTCGATGCTGTGGATCAGGGAGTGCTTCCCGGGCTGGGAGAAGCGCGCGAGGAGCAGGGCTGTGCTCGTTCTTGTGTGCCTGGCGATCATAGCAGCGCTCGGGTTTCCGCAGTTCGGGGCGAACGCAGGCGGCGCGGTATCCGCCGTGGTCGCCCTGGGGCTCGTGTACTGGTCGGGCACCAGGGGAAGGTTTGGGGCAGGCGCCGTGGCGGTCCTTGCAGCGGCCGGGGCGGCGCTCGTGGCGGCCATCGCCGTGTTCGAGGTCGAGTTCTCCCGTGGCTCGCCATCCCATATCGGTCTCGCCGCGTCGATGAGCGACAGCGCCGGGTACAACTATCTGGTTGCCACCGCGGTGCGGAAGCTCGCGATGAACGTAAGCCTGATCGGCACGACTCAAGCGGAGATTGCGCTCGGCGCATCGGTGCCGTTCTTCATTCTGTGGTTCTGGGGTGTAGGCCGGCGGGTGAGCAAGGTCGCGCGGGACCGACCGGGGTTCCTGTGGGGAGGCTACGCTGTGGCGGCGGCAGCGGTGGTCACCGCGCTCGTGAACGACTCGGGGGTTGTGGCCGGGTTCCTGGTGCTTGGGTTCTACGTGCTTGCGATTCTCTACACAGTGGTGGACGAGGAGCGCGGGGGCAGGACGGCCTCGTCGTTCCTCACTCCTGGGCGGTCAGCAGTAACATGCCGCGAGTGATGGCTCTTGATGTCGGGGAGAAGACGATTGGGGTGGCGCTCAGCGATGAGCTGGGGATCGTCGCGTCGCCGCTCGTGACGGTTCGGCGGACGGGGAGCGAGAAGGCGGACCTGAGGGAGGTGGCCCGCCTGGTGGAGGAGCACGGCGTGTCGAAGGTAGTGGTAGGGATCCCACTGATGCTGAGCGGCGCTGAGGCTGTGCAAGCCGGGAAGGCACGAGGGTTCGCCGCAAAGCTCGCAAGGCGGGTGCGGGTTCCTATCGAAATGTGGGACGAGCGGCTGACCACGGTCGAGGCGGAGCGCGCGTTGATCGAGGCGGGAGAGACCCGTGAGCAGAGGGGGAGATCGGTGGACAAGGTCGCGGCTGCATTGATCCTGCGCAGCTACCTCGCGGCAAAGGGAAGCGACAGTTGAGAAGCATACTGCGCTACATCCGGGACGGACGGAACTACATTCTGGTCCTCGTAATGCTGGCGGCTGTGAGCGCGTGGGTGCTCGACTATATGGTCTCACCGGTGGGCGGCAGCGGGCGGCCCGCTATGGTGGTCATCCCGAAGGGGGTGACGGCGGCCGCGGTCGGGAGGATACTCGCCGAGAAAGGCATCGTACGGTCTGCACTCGGGTTCTCGCTCCTGGCTCAAGCGGCGGGTGACGCCCGGGAACTGAAGCCGGGCGCCTACCTGCTCAAGCCGACGATGGGCGTCGAAGAGATCATCGAGAAGATGGTCCGGGGCGAGATAGCCGCAGTCTGGGTCACCGTGCCGGAGGGTTTCAGCGTGCGCCAGATCGCCGAGCGGCTGGGCGAGAGCAACCTGGTCAACCCCGAGGAGTTCATGGCTCTCGCTGCAAGCGACGCTCAAGGCTTCTCGGAAATCCTGGGGATACCCTCGCACAGCCTCGAGGGGTACTTGTTTCCGAGCACGTACCTGGTTCCGCTCAAGACGACGGCGAGGGAGGTGGCAGCGGAGATGGTGAAGACATTCCGGGCCAAGGTGGCGGAGCCGTATGGAGAGGATATCGGCCGGATAGCGGCGGCGGGGGGTGCGGAGTCCAGAGCCGCTGCTCTCTACCGCGTGGTGACCGCAGCTTCGATGATCGAGCGGGAGGCGAAGGTTCCACAAGATCGGCCGCTGATCTCCGCCGTCATATGGAACCGACTCAGGCGCGGGATGAGACTCCAGATCGATGCGACCGTGGAGTACGCCCTCGGCAGGCACCGGTCCAGGCTTTACGACCGGGATCTGGCCGTGGATTCCCCGTACAATACCTATCTTCACGGCGGCCTGCCGCCGGGACCGATATCGAACCCCGGGCTTCCGTCCATCAGGGCCGCGCTGTTCCCGGCGAAAGCCGGTTACCTCTACTATGTGGCCCGGGCTGACGGCTCGCACGTCTTCTCGAACACGCTGGAGGAGCACAACGCGGCAAAAGCGCGGATCAGGGAACAGGCAGCAGAAAGCGGGGGTCAGGAGGGGGCCGTGCCGTGATGTCGAAGCTTGGAAGGCTTCTCTGCCCGAGGATGTATGCTCGCTCGCTCTCGGAGGTGGATCTCGATGCGCTCTCTGAGCGGGGCATTGACTCGATCATCCTCGATCTCGACAACACGATCCTGCCATGGCGGGGCCACGAGATACCGCCCGAATCGGCGGAGTGGGTGCGGCGGGCGCTCGATCGCGGGATGAAGCTCTGCATAGCGTCGAACACCCGGAACCCGCGGCGGCTCAGGGCGGTGGCCGAGAAGCTGGGCCTGCCGAGCCTGCAGAGGACCGCCAAGCCGAGGCGTAGAGGTCTGAGAGAAGCCATGGAGCTGATGGGCGCCGATCCGTCGCGAACGGCGCTCATCGGGGACCAGATATTCACGGACATCGTCGGCGGCAACCGGCTGTCGCTCTTGACCGTCCTTGTGCGGCCGATGCACAGGCGCGAGTTCATCGGCACGAAGGTAAGCAGGGCATTCGAAAGACTGGTGCTCGCATGGCTTTCGCGGCGGGGCGGCCCGGAGCAGAAGGCGGCCGAGCAGAGGCCAGACGCGGAGGACTGAGAAGTGCATCTGTCGGGCAGAGGAAAGGTCCTGGGGGTGATCGGGCATCCGGTCGGGCACAGCCTGTCACCGGCAATGCAGAACGCGGCCATCGAGGCTTTGGGGCTGGACGCAGTTTACGTGCCGTTCGACGTGGCGCCCGAGGAACTCGGGCAGGCGATCGAAGGCATCCGCGCGCTCGGGATAGCCGGTGTTAACGTGACGATACCTCACAAGGAAGCTGTGATTCCACTGCTCGACAAAGTAGAGGACGACGCGCGGGAGATCGGCTCGGTGAACACGGTCGCGAACGTCGGCGGCAGGCTGATCGGATCGAGCACGGATGGGCCGGGGTTCATGCGCTCGCTTGCGGAGGCGGGATGTGCGCCAGGCGGGTACAAGGCGGTGGTTCTCGGCGCCGGGGGCGCGGGAAGGGCTGTGACGTTTGCACTTGCGAAGGTAGGGGCGAAGGTCGTGGTTCTCGACGAGATGGCGGGGAAGGCCGAGCGGCTGGCCCGGGATGTTCAGAAGGCTGCCGAGCCGGGTATGGTTCATGCTGAGCCGGGGATCGAGCGGCTGGCCGAGCATCTGCAGCGGGCGAACCTCCTCGTGAACTGTACTCCAGTCGGGATGCATCCCGAGGAAGAAGCTATGCCGGTTCAGCCGGAACTGCTCAGGGACGACCTGATCGTATTCGACCTGGTGTATAACCCGGTCAGGACGAAGCTTCTTGCCGCAGCGGAGGCGGCCGGCGCGCGAACGGTGACCGGCGTGAAGATGCTCGTCTACCAGGGCGCGCTGTCGTTCAGGAGATGGACCGGAATCGACCCGCCGATAGACGTCATGGAAGCAGCCGTGCTGGAGCAGCTTCGAGGGAGGACGTGATTGCCGAAAAAAGCAGGCAATCTAAGGAACAGTCGTGGGAATACCGACAGTCAAACAATAGAGAATAAAAGGGTCTTTCGGACTGACTGCAGAGGACGGGGTGCGTTTCGGCCTGCAGTGGGCAGACGCGCGCCGTTGCAGTCTTTCGTTGAGACCTGATATACTCTAAGGGGTGGGAACCACCCGGGCGGGGAGAGGTGCTTCAGCGATGGTGATGGCGAGGAAAGACCTGGGGGAGGTGCTCGTCACCAAGGAGATCATAACGGCCGATGAGCTGGCCCAGGCGCGGGAGGCGCAGAGGAGCGCGCCGGGTGACATAGGCCGGATCATAATCGATCTGGGGTTTGCGCAGGACAAAGACGTAGCGAAGGCAAGGGCCGAAGTTCTGGGCCTGCAGTATGTAGACCTATCCACGCAACGCATAGACGATTCCGTTGCCAACTCGATCCCCGAGCACATTGCAAAGCGCCACAAAGTCATCGCCATCTCCAAGAACGGCAGCAAACTCACTGTAGCAGTGGCAGATCCGAGCAACCCGGTCGCTTTGCAGGATGTGAGGCTCGCGTCCGGTGCTCAGCAGATAAGCACGGTCCTTTCCACAGAGGAGGACATAGAAGAAGCCATTCGGCGGTGCTACAAGGCGGCAGGGGCCGGGGAAGGCGCCGTGGTCCCGGTGGCCGGCGCGATGGCCGGAAGCGGGGGAGGTGGAGGGGGCCTATCGTCGATCAGCGAGGCCATCGCCACCTACGGCGCGCGCGAGGAAACGCTCGAGGAAGATGAGGCCGCGCTTCGAGGAGCTGCCGAAGAAGCCCCGATCATCCGCATTGCCCACACTATCATCCAGCAGGCCATCCGGGAGACCGCCAGTGATATCCACGTCGAGCCTGACCGCCGCGGAGTCCGTGTCCGCTACCGGATTGACGGCGTTCTGCACGAGGTCATGCCCCTTCCCAAATACATCCAGGCGCCGATGATCTCCCGGCTCAAGATCATGTCGGACATGAACATCGCGGAGCGCCGGGTGCCCCAGGACGGACGTATACCGATCCGCTGGGAGAACAAGGACTACGACCTGCGCGTTTCCTGCCTGCCGACCATCCACGGCGAGAAGATCGTCATGAGAATCCTCGACAAGACGAGCGTTCTCATCGGTCTGAGTAAGCTCGGGTTTACGGCGGAGGTGCAGGCCCAGGTCGAAGAGCTGACATCGCAGCCGAACGGAATGTTCCTCTCGACCGGACCGACAGGCGCAGGCAAAACAACGACTCAGTATTCCATCCTCCACAGGATCAACACGGTAGACAAGAACATCATCACGGTTGAGGACCCGGTCGAGTACCAGCTCGCGGGGATATCGCAGGTTCACGTGAACAGGAAGGCGGGGCTTACCTTCGGGAACGCGCTGAGAAGCTTTCTACGCCAGGACCCGGACATAATCATGGTCGGCGAGATGCGGGACCTAGAGACGGCGGAGATTGCGATCGAAGCGTCGCTTACGGGACACCTCGTGCTCTCGACGCTGCACACGAACGACGCACCGTCGGCGGTCATCAGAATGGTGGACATGGGCGTTGAACCGTACCTGATCTCGGCAACGGTGATCGGTGTTCTGGCCCAGAGGCTCACGCGAAAGATCTGCACGAACTGCAAGACGAGCTATACGGTGCCGGGCAAGGAGCTGCGACGGTTCGGGTTCAAACCGGAGGACCCGGAGCAGGAGGTAACGCTGTACCGGGGGACGGGCTGCGAGCTGTGCAGAAACACGGGCTACAAGGGCAGAACCGGCGTCTACGAGCTGATGAGGATCAACGACGAGATCGCCGAGTTGGTCGTGAGGCGCGCGCCACTCGCCGATATCCGCGAGGCGGCCAAGGCAAACGGAATGCACGAGCTGCGCGAAGACGGGCTCCTTAAGGTTCTCGAAGGCATGACGACTCCTGACGAGGTCATGAGGGTCGTGTTTACGGCGGGACACTAGAGAGGGGCAAGGCGCCGGGTATGAGGTATGAGGTATGAGTGGGGGAAGCGTACCTTACTCGACTTCGCTCTCTGGAGGGGCAGTTGGATCAACAGGTAACGGGTGACACGACACAGCAGGTGGCACAGCCGGGGATCGGGCAGGCTAGACAGGCGACGAAGCCGGTACCGATCGAGGAGACGCATGTTGACGATCTGCTGAGGACTGTGGTCGAGAAGGGCGCATCGGACTTGCACCTGTGCGTGGGCGTGCCTCCGATCATCAGGGTTGACGGCCAACTGCTGCCGCTCAACTACGAGAGGATCGGGGCGACGGACTGCCAGCGGATGATGTATGATGTGCTGTCCGACGAGCAAATCCAGCGGTACGAGTCGCAGTGGGAGCTGGACTTCTCATACGCGCTGGGCAGAGTCGCGCGGTTCCGTGTGAATATCTACCACGACAAGGGGTCGGTTGCTGCGGCGTTCAGGTTGATCCCGGCGAAGATCCCGAGCATCCGGGAACTGGGCCTGCCGCTCGTGCTGGAGGACCTGACACGAAGGCCGAGAGGCATGATCGTCGTCACCGGGCCGACGGGAAGCGGCAAGTCCACGACGCTCGCCGCCATGATCAACCAGATCAACAACGAACGCAGTCTCCACGCCATCACGATCGAGGACCCGATCGAGTACCTGCATCAACACAAATACTGCGTGATCAACCAGCGGGAAGTGGGGCAAGATACACATGAGTTTGCAGATGCGCTGCGTGCAGCCCTACGCGAGGACCCGGACGTGATCCTTGTGGGAGAGATGCGAGACCTGGACACGATGTCGAACGCGATTCGGGCTGCCGAGACGGGGCATCTGGTGCTCTCGACCCTGCACACGAACAGCGCGGCACAGACAGTAGACCGCATAGTGGACTCCTTCCCGGCGAACCAGCAGGATCAGGTCCGGCTGATGCTGTCGAACAGCCTGGAGGCGGTGCTCTGCCAGCAGCTCCTGCCGAGAGCCGGCATGCCGGGGCGGGTGGCGGCAATGGAGGTCATGATCGCAACTCCAGCCATCCGCAACCTGATCCGGGAAGCCAAGACCCATCAGATCACCTCGATAATCCAGACGAGCGCCAACGTCGGCATGCAGACGATGGACCAGCATCTACGAGAGCTCTACCAGAGGGGGATCATCACCTACGACGACGCCATGATGCGCGCTATGAACCCCGAAGAGCTCAAGAAGATGATAGCGGCACCGAGCACGCCGAACGGAAGATAGGGAGGATTGGGATTTCAGGTTTCAGGTTTCAGGTTTCAGATTGAACGGGCAGCCCAGACACCGTGCGAGATTTCAAACCCGCAATCTCAAATCTGAAATCCGCAATGGAATCGGGGGTGAGTGTAGATGCCAACGTACGCGTATACCGTTCGTGATCCGAACGGGGCGGTGATCCCCGGTACAGTTGAAGCCGAAAGCGAAAGCCTGCTTCGTCGGAGGCTGACCGAGCAGGGCTTCGCCGTAATGGACATCAAAGAGACGAAGGGGGCGAGGCGGAAGAGCCCGGGCGGCGGGTTCGGACGCGTGAAGCTAGCCGACCTCAGCGTCTTCTGCAGGCAGTTCTCGACGATGATCGACGCGGGCGTGCCGCTCGTCAGGTGCCTCTCCGTTCTTGCAGAGCAGACGACCAATGCCAAGCTGAAGAGGATTATCAACGACCTCCAGTCGGAGATAGAGGCCGGCCAGACGCTCTCGCGGGCGCTCGCGAAGTACCCGAACGTGTTCTCGAACCTGTTCGTCGGCCTGGTCCGGGCAGGCGAGGTCGGAGGCGTGCTCGAAGAAAGCCTCCAGAGGCTTGCGGGGTTCCTCGAGAAGGACCAGGACCTGAGGCGGAAAGTCAGGTCGGCGATGACCTACCCGATGATCGTCATGCTCGTGGCCATCAGCATCGTCATCGTGCTCGTGACGTACATCCTGCCGCAGTTCATGGGGCTGTTCGGGGACCTGGGTGTCAAGGAGTTTCCCCTGCCCACGAAACTGCTGATGGGGTTCAGCCACTTTCTGACGACCAGATGGTACATCATGATCGTGTGCGTCGTGGCGTTCGTGCTTGCGTTCCGAATGTTCATCCGGACCAGGGTGGGACGGCGGACGTATGACAGGATCAAGCTGAAGGCGCCGGTCTTCGGCAAGCTGAATCACAAGATCGTGCTTGCCCGGTTCTCGCGGACGCTGGGGACGCTGCTTGCGTCCGGCGTTCCGATCCTGTCGGCGCTTGAGACGGTGTCCAGCACGGTTGCCAACGAGATTGTCGGCGACGCCGTGCTAGAAGCGAGGGCGAGGATCAGGGAAGGTGACCGGATCGGCGATCCGCTGCAGCGAAGCCGCCTGTTCCCGCCGATGGTCGTGCAGATGATCTCCATCGGCGAGGAATCCGGCGCGCTGGACCCGATGCTTGCCAAGGTGGCCGACTTCTACGAAGCCGAGGTGGACGCGGCTCTAGCAAGCCTTACAGCGGCTATCGAGCCGGTCCTGATCGTGTTTATGGGAGGAGCGGTCGGGTTCATCGTTATCTCGATCTTCCTTCCGCTCGTGGCAGTGATCCAGAGTCTGACCAGCGGAGCAGGGCAGTAAGCTGATGCCTTTCTGGCTGGGGACGGCGATCGTATTTGTCTACGGCACGGTTGTCGGCAGCTTTCTGAACGTATGCATCTGCCGGATGCCGAACGATGAATCGGTCATAAAGCCGCCGTCGCATTGCCCGAAGTGCGGCACAAGGCTCAAGGCGGTGGACCTGGTGCCGCTTATCAGCTTTCTGGCCCTCGGGCGCAAATGCCGCTACTGCGGAGCGCCCATCGGTTGGAGATACTTCATAGTGGAGCTTACGACCGGCCTGGTGTTTGTGGCGCTTTATGCCAAGTACCAGTTCCGGCCGGATTTCTTCGCGTTCGCGCTGTTCTCGGCGGCGCTGATAGCTGTGTTCTTTATCGATCTGGATCACTGGATCATACCGGACCAGCTTTCGATCTTTGGAATAGGTGTCGGTGTCGTCCGGGACGTGTACGGGCTTGTCGTGGGCGAGCCGGGGCATTCGGTGCTCTACGTTCGCATCCCGTTCACGGCGGCGCACGTGCCGATGCTGTGGTCAATCGCGGGCCTGGTGATCTGCGGGGCCGTTTTCTATGCGATAGCGGTTCTGGGCGAGCTTGCCTTCAAGAAGGAGGCGATGGGCGGCGGCGACATCAAGCTGGCGGCGGCGGTGGGAGCGGTGTTCGCGGGGTCCGTGACGACGTGGCTCGGGATCGGGCTGGCGCTGCTGTCGTTCTTTGTCGCCGTGTTCGTCGGCAGCGTGATCGGGATCGGGATGAAGATCGCGCGCCGGGGCGAGCGGAAGGAGAGCTACCTGCCGTTCGGGCCAATGATGGTGATAGGCGTGCTTGTCACTGTGTTCCTTGGCAACCAGATCATCTCGGCGTATCTGGCGTATCTGCACCGGGGCGGGATGTAGGGGGCAGACATTCATCGGCGGAGTTGGCCGAAGGATTAGGTATCGGCAAGGGAGGAACTATCTGCTTTACCAGTTAGTCGAATAGCTGGGAGGGCGGCACGAGGGGCCGCTCCACTCAGCCGACTCTGTGAGGATGGGGGCAGCGAATATGTGGAGACGGCACAACAGGAACGGGTTCAGCCTGATCGAGCTTCTGACCGTGATAGCGATCATCGCTATCCTGGCGGCGATCATCTTCCCTGTTATGAACAGCGTGAAGAAGGAAGCCAAGATGGTCAACTGCATGACCAACCTGCACGGGATAGCGATGGCGCTCAAGATGTACCAGCAGGACAACCGGAAGTACCCGGAGACGCTTGCCGGGTACGTGCAGACGGGGCCGAGCGGGGTCATCCCGCTGGAGCAGACGAAAGGCGACGCCCTGTATCCGGAGTACATCAAGAAGGTCAGCGGCTTCCACTGTCCGATGGCCCAGATCACGGACACGAAGCAAGTGGTGAAGGTGGAAGTAGGCGGGCAGACTTACGAGTATTACGCTTACGACAGCTATAATATCTTCACGCCGGAGCCGAGTACCACTTCGGTTGGGATCGAGGGCATTCGCTACACACTGACCTGGGCAGGGAACGAGCAGGCGGTGTCCAGCCTGCCGCCTCCGCCGAACGTGCAGGACACCCCGGAGCTTCAGGCTTACGACTACAAGAGGCAGCTGAGGTTCCGATCGCCGTCGGAGGATGCGGTCGTCACGTGGTGCAGCTATCACAGGCATGCGGGAGATGAGCGGTCGATGGTGCCCGTCCTGTTCCTGGACGGCCACTGCGACAAGATACCGGCCACTCAGATCGAGGGTCCGAACGGCGCGACAGGCTGCAGGTGGAGGATTCAGGCGAAGAAGGGCTAGCGCGGCCGATCCGATCGCTGGCAGGGTAACCATGGCTGCCGGCCTGAGGCCGCAGGGGTGGTTACCCTTTCGTCACAATAGGAAAACGAAGTGCTCGTCCCTAGGGGCGGAGATGAGATATCTGAGGGCCAGTAAGGGCACCTCGATAGTCGAGGTGCTGGTCGTAATGGTGGTGCTGCTGGTGGGCATTCTGACGATCGTCAGGCTGTTCCCTCCGGGGTTCATGTCCGTGCGGCACGCCGAGAGCGTGACATTCGCCGGGCGGCTGGCTCAGTATGAGATCGAGCGGTGGAAGAACAACTCTGCGAACCTGCCGGTAGGCGTACTGCCGATAGGGACGGATGCCACAACGGGCGCGGTCGTCGTCCTGAACGACCTCTACCCCGGCCCGCCTGTAGATGCGAAGAACGCTACAGCGCTGCGGCGGATCATAGGGGAAACGGTCCGAATCCCGTTCGGGGGCTGGGATACCGGGCCGGTCGCCGGTTCGCTCTATCTGTTGTCGTTCAGCCCGATCGATATGTCGGGGAGCGGGCTGGCGGTCAGAGGCGGGGACCTTTCGAGGCGGGTGATGGAGACGACAAGCACGCCGGGCGCCGATCCGTGGCATCAGCTCAGGCCCTTCCAGTACGGGATCGACTACGACGACCTGAAGATTTGCTTCAGGCCGTCGTCTGGGCCCCGCGTGTTGTACCTGTCCTGCTCCTGGTGGGAGACGGGCGGCGGCGGAGAGCCGGACCTTCACACAGCGACCGACCTGAAGCTGGAGGTGCCGGCGAATCTCGAAGGCTGGATAGACTTACCTATCCCAAAGAACAGCCCGGCGTTTATCGGCATAGACCGGTACAGCGATGTCGTCAGCCGGGGCTTCATAGAGATCGGCGCAGGTGACCCTTGGTCCCCGGATGACCCTTACGAGTACAAGGTGATAGACCCGACGCTCGGGATCGTCTCGTTCAACCCTCTGGGTTACGCTCAGACGGAGTTCGGGCGGCCGCTCGAAGCCCGGATAGACTACGATATACTCGACCTCGAGATCATCAGGGAGGACAAGCGCGCCCCAGCCGAGCCGCCTTACCGTATAAACCTCACCCTGAACCGGATCAAGAAGTCGAACGAAACGCTGCTGCCGGACGGGAGCGCGTACGCGGGCATTCACCCGCCTCAGATCGGTGATGACATCGTCGCGATCGATCTAGAGAGCGCGTGCAAGATAGACCTCAGCGCGGCGAACATCAGCTACAAGGATGGCGCCGTCGAACTGCCGGAACTGATAACGCTTGTCGGGCAGGGCGGCGCTACCAGCGCCGTGCCGGCCAGGGGACGGAACATCAGGTTCTTCTACAAAGCAGAGGGCGACTGGTCTCTGCAGTTCCACAAGGCATATTCGGAATACGAGCGGGAATATGGGGACGAGCCGCTCGATTTCCGGAGCTATCATATCTCAGCAAGCGACCCCAAGCAACTCGGGTTCTCCGCGTGCAATGCGAACAACACGATTGCGGTTGACTATGAATATATGGACGAGGATACCGGGCGGCAGCGGAAGATCGTCGGCGAGACGCACAAGGCGACGGATGCGCTCGACAGAGGTCCCGGAGGGGTCGAGAGCACGTTCATCGAGCTTGCGCGAACGCCGACCAGGATTTACACGGTGAGTGGCATTTCGGTCAGGGCGCGGGTGATCTGGCGCGAAGGGGAACGCTGGCGCTACGTCGATCTCGATTCGACGCTTACGCGAAAGGAAGCGGAGTGAGTTGGGGTCCGCACTCCAAAGGGACATCGGCATGGACAGTAGACGGGGAAGAGCCGGGTTCACGATCATAGAGATGCTCGTGGTCATCTCGATCACGGTGATCCTGCTCGGGCTGATCTTCGGGCCGATCATACAATCGTTCAACCTGACGAGGCGGGCGAGAGCGATGGTGATGGCTCAGGACACGGCGCGGAACACGCTCGAGCGGATCAGCCGGGAGACCAGCCAGGCGATGTTCGTCTACGACAATTCGAACAGCCCTCTGAACTTCCCGGTCCAGCAGCCGAACGGGAATAGAGAAGTGTTCCAGGCGCTGTACGGGAAGATCGACATTATCCTGCCGAAGCTGCTCATGCACTGCAACGACCCGAACCACCCGGAGGGGTCGCCGCGGGAGTACGAGCGGGGCGATGAAGCTTGGCCGCCGTGTCCGGTCTGCGGATCGACGGACGTCGAGGCGAGGCCGAAGGAGCCGCTGACCGCGGACTCGACGATCGTCCGCTATTTCGTCGGGCTGGCCGATCCGGACCCGGACGCGGATACGAACGTGTCGCCTGCGGGACAGGCGCGCGACTGGCCTGAGGCCGGCGCGCCGCTCAATGGGTTCGTGCTGTACCGAGCCGAGTTCGACCCGTACGATAAGAACCTGGTCAAGTTCGACGATAACAACCAGCCGATCCTCGACGATCCGGGCTTCTTCTATGACGCGAGCGAGGCGCCGAATGGCAAACCCTACTGGCGGAACTGGAAGACGATAGCGAAGCCGGTTGTGCCGCAGACCGACATAGACCTGGTCCATATCCGTATGGACGATAAGGAAAAGGCTATCGTGGGGGTGGCGCCAAGCGTTCGGTTCCAACTGACGCAGATAACGAACGACTCGTTTGCTCCGGCGTTCACATCGGACGAGGCGGCGGAGGCGCCGCTCGCGATCCCGACCGTCTTCCGCGCCACCTACGGGTTCTGGGGCAGCTCGTTCGGGCCGAATACGCCGGACATCTACAACGTCTCGCTGATCCGTTACGGCTCGGACCGGGCGAATCCGACGAGCGGGATGACGTGGTTCAGGACTGCGTGGGAGCCGAACGGGCACCTGGTAATCTACAAGTACACGAATACCGGCGGATGGTCGAGCACGCCGATCTTCGACATTACGGGATACGTGCTCACGAAGACATTCACGCCGGTTGCAGAGCCGGATGTGGCGTTTCTGGTCGACCCGGTGAAGGGTGAAGCCAGATTCGAATTTCCGGCCTCTGATGAGATCCAAGAGGGTCCCCAGACCGATCCCAACACGATTGCGGGGATGAACGAGAACGTCAGGCTGCACTGGGGGAGCGCGACCGAGCCGCCCACGCGGGCCTACCGTATCTCGATGTTCAGGGCCCTCACGCCGGAGTTGGCGTATCAGCCGAGGATAGTGCCGGGAAGCGAGGTGGTGACAGGGCCGGACATAAGCCCGGGCCTGCCTCTTGATCAGATAAGGATGGTGCGCTACGAACGGGTGCCCTTCAACCTGGGAGACCCGGGTAGGAACCAGTACAAGATAGACTACGGGACCGGCGACCGAACGGGCGAGCGAGTAGGCTGGGTCATCTTCAGCCCGGCGCTCGACGAGGCTATCCCGCAGCGCATGTTCGACGGCGCCCAGACCGGGCCTTCGCGCATCGAGATCAGGTATAAGTACCAACTGAACCACGACGGGGATGTGGTGATCGGCAACTACTCGACGAAAACCCTTCTCAGCATAACGCTGGGAATCCGGTTCTACGACCGAGGCTCCGGCAAGTGCCACCCGGTCGAGCTGACGAACAAGGTGCGGGTCAGGAATCTGATGAGGTAGAGGCGAGGAACGAGGAGTCAGGTGGCGCACTGCGGACCGTGAATCCTGAATGGTGAAGGCGAACGAGATGAGATTGGCTGCTGCAACCGGCGGACGGCGGAAGGGAAACGAGCGGGGACAGTCGCTGATCCTCGCGATCATCGTGATGTTCCTGCTCGCGTTCCTGGCGGTCGTGTTCGTGGTCCTGGTGGCGCGGAACCAGGGCCGCGCGGGGCGATCCAGGGACGTGCTTGCAGCTCAGTACCTTGCCGAAGCCGGGATCAACTACGCCGACAGGATGCTGACAACGAGCGAGAAAGGGGCGGACTGGCGGCCCGACCCGGACAGTCTCGGCTTCGACCCAAGCGGGGCGGCGCTGCCGAACCTGGCCAATATCGCCAAGAACCACCCGGATTTCAAATGGCTGCGGCCGTACTCTCCGGTCGAGGAGACTGTGGAGGGGGTGGATGGCGCGAAAGGCCCGACCGGCGGGTTCACGAGCTTTACCATGGGGCAGGGCAGATACCTGCTGCGCGTGAGCTACAACCCGGAGCCGAGCGACCCGATGTCGAAGTTCATCAGGGTCGAGTCGGTCGGTCGGATCGGAGTGGTGGACGAGCAAGACCCGACGACGTGGGGCGGAGGCGAGAGCCTGCGCCGCGAGCTGACCGCCTACAAACCGATAGGCGTGACGGACTACCTCAGGTTCGTCACGAACCGGGAAAAGCGGTCGGCGGACATCTCGCTCGGCGCGAGCGGGTTCGCGGTCAGATTCGGCAGCGAGAACGAGTGGGGCGAGCCGCGCGGCGGGCCCATCAGAGTCAACGGCAACCTTGTCTGGCAGGGCAAGCTGGTTGACATAATCCTGCGCGGAAGGACCTACAAGTCCGACCCAAACGGCGCGTCAACAGCCGAGCTGCCCTTGGACCAGGTCGAAGTCGCCGGCGAGATCAAGCATGAGGAGACCAAGGACGCGCAGGGCGCAGTCCAGCCGATCCCGGTGAACGTGCGCGAGATTATCGATGGCGGGGCGTCGGTCAGCTACCCCGTGTTCCCGAGCGACTACCAGGGGATGAAGTTCACGACGGCGAGCGGGTTCTACCGGGACGGCTCGGACGATACGGATGCCGAGCGCCACGCGAGAGGCATCAAGCGGCTCAACCCGCCGCTCATCGACGGCAAGACCTCGAACAACGTGCCGCGGTACGTGACACTCACGCGGGATTCGGGCGTCTGGATATATAACAGCGACCAGGGGAGATGGGTGAACAGCGGGCGGTACGGCTGGGGCCGGGGCGTCTACATAGACAACCGCGACGACCGGCAGCCCGAAAGCGAGACCATCTTCGGCGGCTACACGCCGCGCGGCGACTGGATGAAGCCGAACAACAACATGTCCAGCTACTGGCAGGGACCTTACTACGTCCCGCCCGGTGTGATCATCGTCTTGCACGCCTACGACACCGACGGAGACGGCCAGGCAGACATCACCATCACCCGGACGGACCAGAAGACGCGGCTGCGCGACCCGGAGTACGGCCGGAAAGCCGTCTGGTATGATGCCGCCGGCAACCCGATGTACAACAAAGGCTCGACGATGACGATCCCCTACCCCGAGGGCGTGCAGGAGTTCACCTATGTGGACGGCGGCACGGAGAAGAGGATCTCTATCGAGCGGAACGGTGTCATCTACGCCGAGGGCAACATCCGCATCCGCGGCATGCTGGCGCCGGGGAAGCAGCTCACCGTCGTCTCCGGCGGCATTATCTACATCGAAGGCAGCATACTCAAGTACCGCGACCCGGGCAACCCGAATGTGAAGGAAGGCGACCCGACCTGCGCGATTGCGCTGCTCGCGAAAGACCATGTGTGCGTGAACACGACACAGTTCGTGTCGCTGCTCACGTCGCTCGGGCCGGCGTCGATAGGATCGGACTCGGGGACGGGCGAGCCGCCTTACCATTTGATCGTCACGCCGGAGCCGGCGGCTTCCTTCCTCTCGGAGTTCTCGTTCGGGCCGCCGACGGGCGCCTGGCAGCCCGGCGATACGGCCGCGGTCTTCGTCAGACACGCGGGTCACTATGGGCCGTCGTACATCAACATGTGGTTGAACCGGAGCGGAGCAGGCGCCGCGGCGGGACTGTGTGAGATAGGTGTGCCGGCTCTGCTCGGGCCATACGTCTACGGCTGCGGGGACCCGCGCTTCCCAGGGGCCGACGAGGGCACAGGCATATCGAGCCTCTTCGAGCACAGGATATGGGAGCTCACCGATCGGTTCACCGGCGGGAACCTGCGCACAGCGATCGGTGTGCCGAACCAGTTCGAGATCGCGCTCGACCAGTCGAGCTATACGCGCAACAACTATCTCCTTTCGGAGTTCACGGTCCAGCCGCTGGATATCCGGATCGAAGCAATCATCTACGCTCAGGAGAGGTCGTTCTTCGTCATTCCGGGCAACTGGTTCAACATGAACTCGACGGATGTGCCGGGTAACCCGAACGGGCGGCCGCGGGGCACGGACGCGAGGTGGCCGTTCTTCGGGCAGTGTCTGGATACGAGGATAACGATCGACGGCGCGGTTACTGAGAACCTTCCGGCATCGTCGTCGGACGCTAACGAGTGGTACTCGAAGTGGGGCAGGATTCCGAAGCACTACGGAAGCACGGACGTGCCAACGGCGCATTACAACCCGATCTATGACGACGGGCTGTCGTTCGTGTACGACGACACGCTGGGCTGGCCGGTGGTCGTGACCGGTGGGAGCGCGAAGCCGATCCGGGTGGACAAGTACGGCCGGGCGCTTCCGATCACGCCGTGCCTGCCGGTGTGCGAGTCGCTCTACTATTACGGAGAACCGACGTAGGACGGATGTGGGAGCATGAAACGCAGAACGGCGATAACTATCATAACGGCCGTGCTGGCAGCCGTCGTCCTGGGGGAGGCGGCGTATTCAGGCGGGCAGACGTATGTTGACAAGCGGCGGGTGATCCGGGCGGGCGTGCTCCGGCTGATCGGGGAGTCGGGCGGGGACGTAGCGCCGGCTGCGCCGTATATCTTCTATATTCTGGGCATGCGGGACGATCTGAAGCCGCACGGATGGACGTTCGTCAACCCGCTTGCCAGCGGAAGCGAAGCCTACAAGAACACCGCCGGCTACTGGATGGTGAGCCTGCGGCAGACCACGCTGGAGAACCTGGCCAAGTTCGACATTCTCTATATGAGCGCGAAAGAGCGCGTCATGTTCCCGATGAAAGAGCGGGACAAGCTTCGGCGGTTCGTTGACGGCGGTGGATGCCTGTGGGTGGACAACGGAGGCGGCGGCGGGACCGGCATGACGTTCTCGACGAATCCGGCTTACGCGTTCTTCCTGCCCGGAGTTGGCTTCACGGGACCGAGTGCGGCGCTCGACCCGCCGCCGGCGGTCGCTGCGCGGCTGCATCCGCTGGTGACGAACCCGTTCTGGCTGAGCCCGCAGGAGATCGCGTCGCTCGACCTGCCGTCGGGCGGGAAGCTCTACACGATCAACCCCGGTTTCTCGGCGAGCTGGGGCGGGACGCTTCCTGGGCCGACGATCCTGCCGCCGGTGGTGGTCGCGAAGGGCGCGACCGATGAAATCCTGCCGACGGTGGCAGCGATCGAGTATGGCAGCGGGCGGATAGTGTTCACGGCAGGCTTCGTGGGCGGGAAGATAGAGGGGCCTGTGACGGGATGGTCTTCGCCCGCCGACCTGAACCCGCAGAACTCTAACCTGTTCCTTGCCTCGCAGGCGAACCTTCGCTTCGCTTACAACGTGGTCAGTTGGGCCGCGTCGTACACGACGCTGCGGAAGGAATACAGGCGGACGGGCGTGTCGCTGGAGAGCATCGGCGCGCCGCTCGTGAACAAGTGGAAGCTGCCGGGCGCGGCGCCCCCATCCGGCGGCGCGGGAGCGCCGGAGATCAGCCCGGTGATCTACAAGAACGTCATCTTCTACTCTGCCGGCGGCACTCTCTTTGCTCTCGACGCTTCACCGGAGAACGACCTGGACATGGACGGCAATCCGGATGACGGCGAACCGGACCCGAACTTCCCGCAGCAGGACATCATCTGGGCGGCGCCGATCGGCGCGACGATTTCGAGTCCGGTGGTCGCAACCATGCTTGACCCAACGAGCGACGAGCTGAAACCCAAGGATTTCGTGTTAGTGACCTGTGTCGGCGATCCACTGGTTCGGGTCTTCGAGGCATTTCCGCAGGACGAGAAGGGCAGGCTGTCGGGCACGGCGAAGGACCGGCGCGATCTATGGCAGCAACCGTCCGCGACGGTCGTGGGCGGAGGTGGGAGGGTCCTTCCGCCGGTCGTCCAGAACGGATGGATCTACGCAGTGAGCAACGGGTACATATACGGACACAGCCCGGTGCTTGCGGCGGCTTCGGGGCAAGTGTCCGGTGATATTCCCGAGGCGTCCTGGGCCTGTCCGCTGGGCGTGCCTGGGACCGGAGATCCGCCGTCGGCAGCGGAGGTCAAGTCGGGACCGGTGTTCGGGTTCATCAGGAACCAAACCAATGGCGCCATCGCTCAAATGCTCTGCGTCGTGGGGCGGCCGCCGGCTCCGACGGGCGGTGGGGGGCTTGTCCTTCAGAACGACTGCATCTACACGCTGCCGGTTTTCGTGTCCAGCGATCTTCTGACACCGGATAACCCGTCAATGCTGAACGTGCCTGGCGGCACCACGGCGGCGGTGCCGTACAGGACAACCTACGCCACCGGACTGGCTCGTGTCTCCAGCTATCCCGAGCCGCAAGCCTGGGGCATTAACCCCGACGGCGGCGTGGTGGACGTGAATCTGACAATCAACGCCGCGACGCCGGGCATCGTGACGATCCAGGCGGCCAACGCGGCGAGACCGCTCGGCCCGAGCACGCGGGTCTATATGACCTATGCCCTGGACTACAGCTTGACCATCACGGGCTACTTCGTGCCGTCGCTCGAAATCCCGCCGAAGATGGCTGCGATATCCCCGCGGGGCAACCCGATAAGTCTCGAGATAGAGGCTGCTTCGACGCCGGCGCTGGGGCCGAACGACGCGTTCTACGTAGGGGTGATCTGGAACACTGGGGGGGCCGGAGGCTCCGGCGGGACGGCGAAGTCGGCGGTGGACGCGATCACCTTCGACGGCAACAGAGGCGCCGCAAGACTGAAGTGGTCCTGGGTCGCGCACGGCGGCGGGCGGGTGCCCGATCCGTCGTCGGCTGTGGGAGGCGCTTCAGCCGGCCAGATCACCATCCCCGACATTGACCCGGCTACAGGTGTACCAACCCCCGGCGGATTGGGAATCTGGGGCGTCTGCGCCAAGTCCGTTACCGGCGGCCAGATCTACCCTGTGCGTAACCTGGAGGTCAGGTGCACCCCCGCTGTGACGAACGACCGGGTATTCGTTACGGCGACGACAACCGATCCCGGCAGTCGGGGCCTGTCGAGGGGTTACCTGCTGTGCCTCAAGTCCGATCCGACGTTCACCATCAGGCTGAACCGGCCTCTGCGGGACCAGACCAGCCCCGGGGGCTACCTGGTGCAGCTGTGGCAGCCCGATCTGCTGTTCGATCCGCTCGCCTGCCCCGATCCGCCCATCACGCAGGCGCCGGCCGTGCCCGCCGATATGATAGACTACGACACCGGTACGATCACGATCACCGACTTCACGAGAATCAGGCTGCGCGGCTCCTCGCTCGGCATGGGGGCAGCGACGAACACGCTTACGCCATCGCTGCCTGTCTGGGTCTTCGTGAACAGACAGCCTGTCCCGCTGAGCGAGGTCGATCTTTCCAGTTGGGATAACCTGCTCTGGTCGCTTGCTCTGCCCAAGCATGGCAGAGCCCCGTGCTCGGGTGTGTCCTCGTCTCCGGTCGTACTTGGCGACTACGTCTACTTCACGTGCGACGACGGCTACATGTATGCTGTCGCGGTCGATGCTGTCGGGCACAACAAGATGCTGGACCCGTCGAAGGAGGACAGCGGGACGTGGATGCCGATGAGCGACCGGATAGACCTCGACAGGAACATCGATGTGAGCCACAACACAGGCAAGGTATCGGTCGCGGGCGCGGGCGGTGTGCTTGCGGTGCCGTGCAAGACCGGCCTGTACGTGTTCAACAACCCGTTGACTCTCGTGACGGATAACCATCGGGTGCTTGAGATCGGCGGCGATGGAAAGGTGTCGTGGGCTTGCGATGCTGTTTACGAGCCTAAGGAAGTGACCGGTGCCGTAACAACGTCCGCCTTTGCGCTAGTGGGTCTGGACCGCAGGTCGCTGGAGAAGCCGACCGTAGCGCAGAAGTTCGGGCCGTCGGACTACCTGGTGGTCGAGTCTGGAGGCGACAGGGTCATCAGGATGGACCGCGGCGGGCAGGTGACCTGGAACCTCAGCGAGTTCACCGACCCGAAGAACCTGCTGCGGTCGGGTGAGCCGAAGACGTTGAAAGCACCTTCGGACGCCAAGATGTGGACCGGGATGGAGAGAGTCCAGGGGCCGAGCAAGGAGGAGGACAAGTGGTTCTACCTCATCCACTGCCTGGTTGCGGACACCGGCAACTTCAGGATTCTCGACATCGTTGACAGGTACGAGGCCACAGCGCAAGGCCAGATCATCAGACCGGTCAATCAGGTGGACGGACGGGCAGTCCACGAACTCAACTGGGTCTCCGAGACGAGCTACAAAGAAAAGCGGCTGATGTTCAACTGCGTGCAACTCGTAACCGGGAAAGCCACGAACAGCGCCGGCAGCGATATGCTGGTAAACCAGGTTTGGGCATCCGCGCTCAACTACGGTCTGACGGGCCTACCGCCGGAGACGCCGCAGGCCCCCGGCGGCGGGCATCTTGGCGGCGCGATCGTGAGCATGAGATACCGGGAGAGCACAGAGCCCTTCGTCTGGACATATGTGATGGGCGAGCCGGCAAGCTCGCTCACGGGCCAGCTCACCACGCTCAAGGACGAAAGCAAGTCCGTGGCGCTCTCCGGTCCGACCTACTTCCGCGTGCTCGACTCGACGATACCGAGGCTCCTGATCTGCGATTCGTCGGCGGTTTACGTGACCAGGGAGGCTGCCGGGGTGATCGAGCGGAAGATCACCGCGGACGACTACGCTCACATGACCCGCGGCATCCGGCAGTCCGGCGCTACGCCGGAGCAGATGGCCGTGCCGATACCGTTCTCGCCGCAGATGGCCGAGCTTCTCCCGGGCGACAGGCTTATCGTCGTGAACGGCTACGCGGGACGGACCTACGAGCCGAGTCTGCACAAGTTCACGGGCGAGGTATTCGAGATCAACCTGAACGACCGGAGGCCATATCCGATCAAGTGGTACACCCCTGAGATATGGGACGAAGGCGGCGAACTGCTGCAGAAGATGCCGAACGCGCCAAACCTGGATCAGCCGACGTGCGCGCTGAGGCTGTTCTAGGGAACAGGGGCCAGGGGTGTCAGGGGCTCGTGAACCGGGGATGGGGGGCCGACCCGGGAGCGGCCCATCCGCCGTGTACGTCCACATCCCCTTCTGCAAGGCGAAGTGCTTCTACTGCGACTTCAACTCGTACCCCGGCCTGGAAGGGCTGTTCGACGACTACACGAAGGCGCTGATCCTCGAAGTCCGCGCCGCCGAGCCGGTGGGATCCGCTCTGAAGTCCATCTACTTCGGCGGCGGGACGCCTACGATCCTCTCGGCCGATGCTCTCGGAAGCATTCTTGAGGCGCTGAGAGACCGTTTCGGCCTGGCGCGGGATGCGGAGATCACCGTGGAAGCGAACCCCGGCACGGTGGATGCTCCGGGACTGTCGAACCTCCGCAGGCAGGGCTTCAACCGGCTGAGCATCGGGGCGCAATCGTTCGATGACGCGACCCTGGAGCGCATAGGCCGCATCCACACAGCTGACGAGGCGCGGGAGGCGTTCGCGCTCGGCCGGGCGGCGGGGTTCGACAACATCAGCATTGACCTGATGTATGCGCTTCCGGATCAGTCGCTATCGGGCTGGCAGGAGACGCTGCGGGCGGCGCTCGGGCTTGCGCCCGAGCACATCTCTCTCTACGAACTGACGGTCGAGGAAGGGACGGCGTTCGGGAACCTGCAGCAGAGATGCCAGCTCCGCCTGCCGGACGAGGACCTGCAGATCGAGATGTACCTGTCCGCCATCCGAACGCTCGCCTCCGCCGGATACGAGCACTACGAAATCTCCAACTTCGCGCTTCCCGGCCGCCGCTCAGCACACAACCAGGTCTACTGGCGGAACGAGCCTTACTTCGGCTTCGGCGCGGGCGCGTCCGGCTATGTCGGAGGGATCAGGTACACCAACGTGAGAAGCCCGTCGGAGTACATCGAAAGCATCCGCACGACGGGACGTGCGGTCGAGTCGGCGGAGGCGCTGACGGGTCGGCGGGCGATGGGCGAGACCGTCATGCTTGGGATTCGGATGCTCGACGGCCTCGATCTCGCGGCCTTCAAAGAGCGCTTCGGCATTGGGATCGCAGAGGCGTATGATGGCGAGTTGAAGGCGCTCGCGGCGAGGGGGCTGGTCGAGCTTACGGAGACCCGCCTGCGCTTGACGCCGGCCGGGCTGCTCGTTGCGAACGAGGCCGCGGCGGAGTTCGTGTAAGTGGCGCTGCGCTCTCGGCGTGAGGCGAGGCTTGGGCGCGGTTGTTGGGTCTATGGCACGAGCCAGTCGATCCCGGTCCAGTCGTACACGAGCACTACAGGCCGCAGCGAGCCGTTGTCCTGCTCGACCGACGATACGCCAACTACCGTGATGATCTGGTTTAGAGCGATGGGCCTGTACTCCGCGGTGAGCGGATCGGTGATGATCTTCAGTCCGCTGGCGGGGCAGCTGGACCGAAGCCCAGAGCCGTCGTCAATGTAGGCGTAGACCTGGCCGGTCGGGCCGGGTATCCAGCCGTCGTCCACGGTTCCGCTTGTCACCTTGCCAGCAACCTTGACGAGCAGGCCGACTGTGGAAAGGCCGCTGCCTCCGGTCACACCGGGCTGGATGCCGAACGGGCCGCCCCCAAGAGCCGTCTGAGCCATCCCGAGCGGCGGCGGCACATCCGTCGGCCAGCCGGGGGTTTTCGAGATGGATGCGTTGTTCACAACCGCCTCTCCGCCTATGACGGCGAGCGTTCCGTCGGCATCGATCTTGTCGCCGGGGTAAGGAGGATCGGTCCACAGGACTGGGTCCGTCGAGATGATTCCGATGCCGGAGGTCCTGTCGGGCTCCTCCACGTAGAGGCGGGCTGGGGAGCCTGGAGACTCGGGAATACGCGCGTAAGTCAGGATCGTTGACTCGATTCTCACCGGGGTGCCGGCCGGCTGCTGCTTCATCTGCCCGAGCGTCCCCGTGAAGATGTCCGAGACCTCGATCTTCACGTTGTCCATGACGTTCAGATGGACCGTGTCGGCAAGCCTCTGCTCCACTATGCAGAAGATGGTGATGATGTCCGAGGCGGCCAGGGCCTTGACCGATATGTCATCCCACTGGCCGTCTACGGCACTGGACTTATCGGGCGACCAGACGACGCTCGAGGCAAGCACGTTGGTCCCACCTGTGGGATCGATCCCGACGGCGCAGGCCGTGTTGCCGGCAGGGTGGGTCGGGTCTACCGGCTGCTGGTGCGTGAGGAACCGCATCGAGGCGGTATACACCTTGCCGGGGACAACCTTCACCCTCTGATAGGCGCCTCCATTCTTGTTGGCCGAATCCGCGTAAGCCCCGATGAGATGCGATCCACCCGTCGGTTCGCAGGTGACGCCGTGCCAGCCTGCCGAGCCTGATGGGTAAGGCCCGACCAGCCCGTCTATCGGCCCCCCTGCCGGGCCGGGAGGTCCGGACCGGCCTGGGAGCTGGTTGATGTCGTACTGGAAGAGCATCCACGGGGAGACGGTCGGCTGCGAGTGCGCATCCGTCGCCTCGAAGCCGGCGTTCAGAAGGTCCGTGTTCATGGGCGTGCTGAACGTCACCGGCGGCGACAGCACGAGGCCGAGCGGGCACGCGGAGCCGGCCTGGACAACGTAGTTATTGCCCGGGTCTGTGTCGAGCGTGACCGAGTGCGTGGTCTCGGGGGCGGGATCGAGATGGAAGCCGGTGAACGTGCAGCTGCCGAGGTCGCCCAGGCCGAACTGGACAAAGCCCGATGCGGCGACGTCCGTCGCCCATTCCACCGTTGCGGATGTCTCCGTAACCTGGGTAACCGTCGGGCCGGACGTTATGCTCACCGGCGCGGATGTGGCGAGCACAACATCGTCGAAACAGGTAGCGTTGAAGCCTCCGTCGGCGGTCTGCAGGTGGCGGAGGAAGACGATCGCATGCGTCGCGCCGGCGCGCGGCGTCACCGCACCGATGCAAAGCCACGGGCCAGAGTTGGCCGTGTAGACGGGAGCTGACCATCGGACGGTCGAAGCGGTCGGGTCGATCGGGCCGGATGGCTCCTGCACAGTGTCGATGCCGATCTGGCAGAATGCGGATTCGTGCTGCTCCGCGCCGGCGGCATCGACTTCGCAGGTGTGAATCCAGGCCGTGGCGTAGATGGCGCCGCCGGGCGGAAGACTCGTCACGGACTGGTAGATCGTGCCATTCCGCGCGCCGCCGTCCGACTCGGCGCCAAGCATGAAACTGCCGGAATGAGGCATGATGCGGTCGAGCCACGGTCCTGTGTGGATGGCGCCCGGATCGCTTCCCGCAGCAGTCACCCAGCCTACGAGATTGCCCAGCTCGAAATCGCCGTTCGTGAGTAGAGACCCCCTGCTCGCGTAGACGTAGGTGAAGAACTCGGCGACCGGCGACTGGGCGTCGGGCGATCCGGCGCGAGCAGACACCACATAGTATTCGTAGGTCGAGTTCGGCGAGAGGTCTGCGAGCGCGAGAGCGTGGGACGTAGTTTGGGCGGCGTTGTAGGTCTCCGACCAGTTCCCGCTCCCTTTGGGCCGGTGGAAGAGCTTGGAATCCGAGTCGAACGTCGTGGTCCAGCTTACGGTCGCGGACTTGCCGTCAGTGGAAGTCCAGACGAACGGGCCGGCGCTGATCCTGAACGTATCGGCGGTGGTGAACGACTGGATGCCGGAGCGGGCTATGTCGGGATCGCGCAGAGTGGTTGACTCAACATAGAACCTGTAGGTTGTGCCAGGCTGGAGGCCGCCGATGGTGACGCTGTGGTTCGTGACGGGGGTCGGGTCCGAGGAGGAGTTCGGGCAGGTCCAGCCGGCACCCCAGCGGACGGTGCTCGACGCGGGCGTGTTGGTCGTCCAGGTGATGGTGACGGAGCCGGCGGCGGGGGCGGCGGCCGGCAAGCTTGTGATTCTTGGGCTGATCAGGTCCGCGGGATTGCCCGGGTCGTTCGGATCGCCCGGCGCGGCCCGAGTGGCGTGCTTCCATCGGAAATAGTCGATGTAGACCTCGCCGGCGCCGAGCGTCGAGCCGGCGCCGAAGGCAAGGCGAGGGGACGCGCCGGGCGCCGCCGCGAGGTCGGCGAAATAGGAGTCGTTGACGTAGAGCCGGCCTCCGGCCGCTTCGTCGAGCACCATGCGGAGCTTGTAGAACTGGCTGGGGTCCACAGGCCCGAGGAACTGGCCCGCCTTTGCGTTCCAGAGGCCCCGCCTGCCGCCGCCAGCGTCATAGTAGCCGACACGAATCTCCGCCGACGCGCCTTCGGTGTTCTGGCGCATCATGATGGCGATGTTGTTCATATCGCTGGACGCCGCGAAGCGCTGCCTGGTCTCGACGGTGCCCGCGGGAACGCCGGTCCCGTAGAGCGAGTCCAGGTCCACGCGGTAGCGGGAGCGATTGATCGAGCTGTCGACTATGTGGAGTGCGAACCTGCCCGGGCCAAGTCCGACAATCTCGCGGGTATCGTCCGGGCTGTTGTGCGTGACCTCGTCCGTGGCGTTGATCGGAGCGCCCGGCAGGGCGTTGCCCTCGTACGAGTAGTCCCACGCGGCGGCACAGAACGCCGCCGCTCCCACGAGAAGCGCGAGGGCGATTATCGAAACGCGTAACACAGTAAGCGGCTTCCTCCGCCTCGATGTATGCGAGCCTACTACATTACTGAACCTTTCTGTGCAAGAAATGTTCCATTGACCATTATCGGCGGCTCGCGCCGCAGGTGGATATACGCTACAGCGTGCCTCCGATCGACCTCGTGACCACACCGGATACGTCCGTCTTCCGGCTGCACGGCAGGAAGAAGGAGATGTGGGACGTGCGCGGGGCGACGGTCCAGGAGCGGTTCGATTACGATTACTCGGGCGAGGAGCTGTCAGGCGAGATCGCGCCGCGCGTCCAGCATGTCGCCTCGGAGCCGGTGAAGGAAGTGCACGTGATGTTCAACACCGTGCACCACGGCTACGGCCCGGCGGACGCGGCGAACCTGATCGAAATCCTGAAGCAGATGGAGCTGCCGGTGGTGACGGCGGAAGAGGCGGCAAGGGTGGTGTAGCGGGCGGCCGGGCCGCCACCATTACTGGTTGATGCCCGCCACGATGTCGCCTTTGCTGTCGTACTCGACGCTGAACTGTCTCCCATACCTGGCGTTCGCCCGGCTGTCGATGCGCTTGCCGCCGTCGTCCCTGCAGTCGGGGCCGAGGCTGTAGAGGACGTAGGTGCGGCCGGTCCGCTTGTAGCGCAGAGTTCCTTTCAGCGCAAACGGGTCATCAGGCAGCTTCCTGAGATACGACGGCGCGAGATCGGCAAGCGAGGCCGGGTACTCTCCGCGCTCCAGCCAGTAGGCTCTCAGGGCCAGGCTGACAAGGAGAAGGACGTTCTGCGCGCTCCCCCTCGCGTCCGAGAACTGCATCCTGTCAAAGACCGGACAGATGGCGTCGTTGACGGGATCATCCGGCACGGGCGGCGCAGGGGGCGCGGCGGCATACGGCAGACGCGCGTTGGCAATCATCCGGTCCATGTAGCGGCTGTAGTTGAGGATTATCGTGCGCTTGCTGTACCTCAGGGAACGGAGCTTGTCGAACAGGTTACCGGCTGTGCTGCCCGAGCCGCCCGCCACCGTGCCGACGAAACCGCTCACGCCAGTCTTCCTGAATACTTCCAGCGTGCCGGCCAGCCCGAGCCATTTCTCCTCCTGCAGCATGTCGGCGAGGGCAAACTCGCGCGCAATGATATCCTCCATGCGCCGCGCGGCCCTCCGGGCCTGGCCTGCGCTGAGATGGTCCAGTGCCTTCCAGGCGGGATGGCGGCCAACGCTCTGCACGGCTATCCCTACGAGCTTGCTGATCAGCGTTCCGCCGTGCGGCGCGTCGGCGGCGAAGCGCATGGCGTCCAGGTAGCTGTCTGCGGCGCCTCCCCAGTCACCGTGCGCGGCTTTCGTGTTCCCTTCCAGCACGAGCAGCCTTGCCATCTCTCGGAACATGGGGTAGTGCGTGTAGAGCACTTCGAACGACCTCGCTGGGGCCTCCCAGTACCGGTAGGCAAAGCCTTTCCGGAGCGTTGCAAGCGCGTGTGCGTTATGTCTGACGATCTGTTCCTTCTCGGCGAGCGAGTAGGCGCGGTCGTAAGGCGATCCCGACCTCGGCGTTCCTGTCGGGCGCTTGGAGTCATCGATGGCGAACCCTACCTTATTGCTGTCACGCATCGCATTGCAGGCAGCGATGAAGTAGTCTCGAGCGTTCGGCGATGGCATCTTCGGGTTCGGAATCTTGATCGCCGGGATGGTGTTCATCGCTCGCCACCAAAAGAGCCCGATGATGCCGAGCAGCACGATGCCCCCGGTCACGATGAGGAGCAGACGATCCTTGTGGTTTTCCATAGCCTCCACCGCCCGGCAAGCCGGCGGCAACCGCCGCTGTGCCGTACCGGTCGCGGAGCGCAGCCCGGCAGGCCGGACGATCCGCGCAGGCTTTGCCGTACATCCAGGTTATACGGAGTCCGCCAGTATTCCTACTTTAGGTTCTGGACATCGGTGGAGCAGACTCCGGTGACGGTGACATAGTTGTGCGGGCCGGCTGCACCCTCGCACGGCGAAAAGCGTTGACGCTCCGGCGGCTTGAATGGTATAATGACGGTGTCGCTCGGGGCAGTGGCTCAGTTGGGAGAGCGCATCCTTCGCACGGATGAGGTCGGGAGTTCGAATCTCCTCTGCTCCACCATAGAGGAACGGAAAACCGTCCCGGAGACGGTTTTCCGTTTTTTGCTTGCTGGACCGGGGCATGGATCCCGCGGTCCGTCGGTTTTCGTCGCTACGGAGGGGTGATCACGCCGTCGGGATCCCAGAGATCCTCCCAGGTCTGGCCGTCCTTCCAGAGGAAGACCTGCCCCTTGATGAGACGGCAGTGTCTGTCGATCCCGGCGATCGCCCTCATATCCTCATCAGTCAGCGGCGGGCTGACGGTGCACTGCAGGTTGCTCAGATACTCGTTTCGGTAGACCGAGAAGGGGATGGGTATCTGCCCGCGCTGCACCGCCCATTTGACGCAGACCACAGCAGGGTGGACGCCGAGCCGCTTGGCGATGCCGACGATAACGGGGTCCTCTATGTCCACCGTATCCTGATCCGTCTTGTCGCGGTCGGGACGGGTCGGCGAGCCGATAGGACAGAAGCCGATCGGGACGATGCCGTTCTCCAAGACGAGGTTGAACAGCTCCGGCTGTTGGAAATGGGGATGCAGTTCCATCTCGTTGCAGGCCGGCTTGATCTCCGCGTCACGCAGCACCAGTTTCAGCTTGGGGACGGTCATGTTCGACGTTCCTATGTGCCGCACAAGGCCCGTCTGGACCAGCTTCTCCATCTGGCGCCAGGTCTTCATAAAGTTCTCGTGAATGTAGGGCTTGGCGTCCGGGCTGCGGGAATCGACACCGCACCCGGGAGGATGATAGTTCGGGAATGGCCAGTGAACCAGGTAGAGGTCCAGATAGTCGAGCTGCAGGTCCTTGAGCGACTGCTCGCAGGCAGGGATGACATCCGCCTCGCCGTGCTTGTCGTTCCAGAGCTTCGATATGATGAACAGGTCCTCGCGCCTGAGGCCACCCTGGATGATTGCGCGGAAGGAATGGCCGATCAAGCGCTCATTGCCATAGACCGACGCGCAGTCGATAAGGCGATAGCCGACGGCTGCCGCGCCCAGTACGGCTTCGGCGATGTCCTCGCCGGAAAAGCGATCGGAACCGAACGTCCCCAGCCCGATGGCAGGCATCTTCGCTCCGGTATGGAGGGTCCTCTTCGGAACCCTGTTCGGGTCCACGCCGTCGCGGGCGACAGCGAACGAGCTTGCGTGCTGTTCTCCTAACACGGGTATCTCCTTGTCACTTGGCTGATCTCGGGCGCCGTGTCGACCGACACGGCGCCGGCATTCAGCATTCGGGATTCAACATTCAGGCATACGGGATCCATTCTCTCTCGGCGTCCCACATCTCGTCAACCATCTCTCTGATGGTGCGGAGGTCGAGGAGCGCGGCGGTGAGTGGATCGAGGGCAACGGCCTGGAAGGCCTTGTGCTTGCTTCGTTCGAGCGCTGCCTCGACGGCAAGCTGCTGGACGGCGATGCTGCTGCGGTTCAGCGCGGCGCACTGAGGCGGCAGGTCTCCGACGAAGCACGGCCTGAGCCCGGTCCGGTCAACAAGGATCGGCACCTCGACGCAGCAGCCGGGCGGGAGGTTCGTGATGAGTCTCACGTTCTTGACATTGCCATTGATCCGGCACGGTTCGCCGGTTTCGATCGAGTGGATGATGTAGCTGCCGTATTCGTGGCTTCGCTTGATGGGCGGCAGCGGCTGGTCTCCGCGGATCTGCGCCCGTATGCGCTCGTAATGCGGCTCCCAGTTCTCGCTGCAAATCTCGAAGTAATCCCAGCGCGGGGAGGTCCACTCCTCAGCCATCTGCTTGGTCTTTCTGAAGTAGGGGACGTATTCGGACATGTGATGAGTGGACTCGGTCACGAAGTAGTCGAAATGCCGCATGATCTCGAAGCGGACGCGGTCCTCGGCGAAGATGTCGGGCTTCTCCATAGCTTTGCGCAGAGCCGGATAGGCGTCGGCGCCGTTGTGCTTGAACTCGAGGAACCAGCTCATGTGGTTGATGCCCGCGACCCAGTAGCTGACTTCCTCGTAGGGCACGCCGATATACTCGGCAAGCTGCCAGGCCGTTCCCTGAACGCTGTGGCAGAGGCCGACGTTTCTGATGCTGCTGCCCGCGTTCATCCCCCAGCAGTTGATGGCCATGGGGTTCGAGTAGTTGATGAGGAGCGCCTCGGGACAGACCTCGCTCACGTCCTTGCAGATGTCGAGGAGCACCGGGATCGTGCGCAGGCCGCGGAAGACGCCGCCGGGGCCGAGGGTATCTCCGACTGTCTGGTCTATGCCGTACCGTCTGGGAATCTCGACATCGATACGGAATGCATCCAGGCCGCCGACCTGGATCATGATGATGACGTAGTCGGCGCCGTCGAGCGCGCGCCTGCGGTCAAGAGTAGACTCGACCTTGGCAGGAAGACCGTTCTTCTCCACCATCTTCTCGGCCAGGCCCGTGATCAGGTCAAGCCGGCCCTGGTCGATGTCCATAAGGGCAAGCGTCGAGTCGTTGAGCTCGGGGAAGGACAGGATATCGCTTACGAGTGTCCGAGTGAAGACGACGCTGCCAGCGCCGATGAATGCTATCTTCGCCAATTTCTCCCTCCGGCTGAGTTGTGTTACCTCTGCAGTCTTCGCCGCGAGGCGGCGGTTTACCTGCCGGGGGAGAGTTCGGATATGGGATTTGGAGCAGGGAGTTGAGAGTTGAGAGTTGAGGAAGCACGTGCGGGCGAGCCTCTGCGTTCGGTTCCTGGGCCGGGTGGGTGCAGCGGCTTGGAACCTCGGCTATCGAGATTGTGACGATGGCTCTATCAGCGAGGAGATGAGCTGTGTCTTACGTGGCGAGGGCGCTCCTGAGCTTCGGCCTGCATGACCAGGTGGGAGTTCTTGGAGGTCTTCCTCGGGCGCTTCCTGAGAGCGCATGATTCCTCCCATCCGCCGCACCTGCAGCTTCCGCTGACCAGGTCGCACCATTCCACACCGCCGGCAAACCACCAGTAGTCGCAATGCGCCAATCCACTGGGCCTCCTTGCACAACCTTTGACAAGATTATCGGCAGCAGTCTGCGCGTCTTGAAGGGAGCAAGGAAAAAGTTCCGGCGCTACGGAACGCCCGGCACAGACTTACGTCAATATGTGTAGCTGCCGCGCTCGGCTGCTCTTATGTCTGACCGACCTTGCCCGTTTCCATCCGACACAGCACGATTGGCCGGCGCGGCAGTCCCCCTGTACGGAGTCAAGGGTCAGGTGTTGGGTGTCGGTGGGACCGGCGCTCGTGACGCGACGGCGGCGCGCCGAGAGACCCGCTTGTTACCATCTCTCCCAGCCAAGCAGCCGCTCGTGGTATAATGCTGGCGGACCCCACAATGAGACTGGACGAGATACAGCCGAGCCAGCTCTTCATCAACAGCGAGAGGCTGGCGGCAGTCATGAAAGCCTTCGACCCGGAACTCCTGGAGCCATTGCCGATCTTCAAGCTGGGGAACCGGACTGTGCTCGCGGACGGCCATACGCACGCGCTTGCGGCGTTACTCTCCGGTCTCGAGGACATCCCGGTCTACTGGGCCGAGGAAGAGCTGGACGTGGAGGCGTACGAGATCTGCGTAGGTTGGTGCGAGGAGGAAGGAGTCCGGACGGTTGCCGACCTGATGGACAGGCTGCTTGCGCCCGCACAGTACGAGCTGATGTGGGTCAAGCGGTGCCAGGCGATGCTGCACGACCTGGAGCACAAGCGCGGGCACTGCGATTGCGAATGCTGAATGCCGATCTCTGAACCGGATTCCTCACTGCGCTCGGGGAGTCGGGGAGGCGGGCGGGCGGGTATGCGCAATCTGCTCCGGTATCTACTCTTTCGCTCCTTCCTTGCCCAGTGCGGGAAGTGGTGGTAACATGTCCGTGATGCAAGACTCGAAACAGCACAGACTGAGCACGTTCGGGAGGCTGCTCGAGTTTCTGCGGCCGCATTGGCGAAAAGTAGCCACGGGGATCTCCTGCCTCGTCGCCACAACCCTGATCCTGCTGATTCCACCGCTCCGGTACAGATACATCGTTGACGAGATCCTAAGCAAGGAAGGTTCGCATGACGCACGTTTGCGCGCGCTCGCAGCAGTCACGCTCGGACTCGTTCTGCTCTACGTCGTCGTCGCTGTTCTGAACCGGACCCGCGCGCTCATCATGCACGTCCTGGGCGAGGCGTTCATCCTCGACCTCCGCCGCAGGATGTACGGCCACTTGCAGAAGCTCTCGCTTTCGTTTTTCGAGAGCCGGCAGACGGGCGAGATCATGTCTCGTGTGACCAACGACAGCGAGGTGGTCGAGGAGTTCGTGACACATGCCGCAGATACGCTCGTGGCCGACGCGCTCAACGTCGTTGCCATCACGGTTATCCTGTTCCGGCTGAGCGCGCCGCTCGCGGTGGTAGCCATGCTCCCCGTGCCGGTTATTGCTCTGATCACTTACAGATATAACCGCAGGGTACGGAAGATCTACCGCGCCACGAGAGAACGCCTGGCCGACATGAACGCCAAGCTGCAGGACAACCTGTCGGGGATTCGTGTCATCAAGTCCTTCGCCAGGGAAGACCACGAGCACGGCCGGTTTTCGCACGAGGCTGAGGAGTTCTACCGAATGCGCGTGAACGCCATCCGCCTGTGGACCCTTTTCATGCCACTTACCGGCCTGATTGTGTCGCTCGGGGTGGTCCTGATGTGGTGGTACGGAGGGCGGATGATCGTCCTGCACCTGGGCGGGATCACGCTGGGCACCGTGATTGCCTTCGTCGTTTACATCAACATGTTCTACCAGCCGGTGGCCAACATTGCGCGGGTGACCGACACCGTCCAGCGCGCGCTGGCGGCTGCGGACCGGATATTCGAGGTGCTGGATACCGAGCCGGACCTCACGGATGCGCCGGATGCCATCGAGATACCACCGATTCGGGGAGCGGTGACGTTCGAGAACGTCCATTTCAAGTACGCGACCGGGGAGGAAGTGCTGCGTGACATCAGCATGCACGCCCAGCCGGGTCAGATAGTTGCGCTTGTGGGCCGGAGCGGCGCGGGGAAGACGAGCATCGTCAACCTGATCCCCAGGTTCTACGACCCGAGCATCGGGCGCGTGCTGGTAGACGGGATAGACGTCCGCACGGTCACGCAGCAGTCTCTGCGCCGCCAGATAGGCATCGTCCTGCAGGACACGTTCCTGTTCAACGGGACGGTCCGGGAGAACATCCTCTACGGCCGGCTGGAGGCGAGCGAAGAGGAGATGCTTGCGGCGGCCAAGGCTGCCCACGCTCACGACTTCATCCTGGATCTGCCGGACGGCTACGATACCGAGATCGGCGAGCGGGGCGTCAAGCTCTCGGGAGGGCAGAAGCAGCGGCTGGCCATCGCCCGCGCAATCCTCGCCGACCCCAGGATACTCATCCTCGACGAAGCGACCTCCTCGGTCGATTCCGAGTCGGAATACCTCATCCACCGGGCGATGGACCGGCTTATGCAGGGCCGCACAACGTTCGTCATCGCGCACCGGCTCTCGACCGTCAAGCACGCCGACATGATCGTCACTCTGGAAGGCGGCCGGATCGTCGAAGTCGGCGATCACAAGAGCCTGCTCGAACGAGACGGCACCTACACCCAAATGTACGAGATGCAGTACCGGCTCGACGGCGAGCTGGCATAAGGCGCGGAGGCGGGAAGGCTTCCGCCGCGAGCCGGTCGGACGGCCCGGCGCCGGACGCCTACGACAGCCTCCTGAGCTCTGCCGGCTCGTTTATCCAGTCCTGCAGCCAGACTTTGCCGTTGGCATCGACGTCCAGATACCATCCCTCGTCTACTTCCTCCGTCCAGGTGCCTGCGTTGATATAGATGCCGGAGATACCGTCATCTATGGGCACATCGTCTCTCGGATCTGCTCTGTGGGTGTGACCGTAGATCTGGTAGATGACGGGCTTTGGCGCTGCGCCTGAGGTTTTGAGTTTGGTGGTGTAGGCTTGTATCTCATCCAGGGCCGCCTGCCACCACCACTGCATTTCCGGCTTGGCAACCGCCGCTTTGCCCCAGTTCCACAGCAGGCTGCGGATCCTCGACCAGAGTGAGGGTTTCCGAACAGGCTTCTGCGCGTGTCTGGCGGTGTAGTATGCGTTCTGGCCTTCCTCGACCTTCACGGGCGGCAGGACGCCCGGCGCGGCCCTTTCCGACGGCGCCGCCGGCTTTCTCCTCTGCATCGCCCACTGGAACGCCTCGAACTTGCTCTCCCGGTAGGTTCGGTCGGTCAGGTCGCGGACATAGAGCAGCAGGAACGGATCGCAGAAATGCCCGTGCTCGATCAGGATCGTGCTGCCGGGATAGTCGTCTATCACATAGTTCGGGTAGCAGAGGTTGACGTTGCGCAGCGACGGGATGCTGTTCTCCCCCATGCTGCGGAATCCGCTCACGCCGATATCGTGGTTGCCGAAGACGCAGGTGAGCTGGACCTTGGAAGCGAACCGGACGAGCCGGTCGACCACATCCCTCGCCGTGCAGGGCCCTGCCGGGAATGCGAACTGACCGACGTAGGGTGGAAGATCCATGAGGTCACCGTTGATGACGAGCTCGCGTACCGCGGCCTGCTCGCACCAATCGAGCATATCGAAGAAATGCTCCTTCTTGCTCTTCCCGGTGGCGCCTATCTTCCTCTCGGTCCAGGTGTCGATATGCAGGTCTGAGACAATGATCGTTCTGCTCACATTCCACCTTCCCCGCTCCGATTGGTAACCAGGGGTTCTGCCATTCTCCGGCGGCAGACATAGCTCTGCGGGGCCGGTCGGCTGAAGAGGTTCTCGCAGTGCGGCGGGGCGACGGTAACGGTGCTTGGCATACGGATCCCCCCTTTTCAGGCCAAAGGCCGCTGCGCCAGTATAACTCGCTGTTCGTCGGGCGTCAACGCTGCCGGACGGCGGCCGAACTTTCAGTATAAATACCGGGTTCGGGGTGTGGAACAAAGAAGAGATGGATGTAGGCCGCGGCTCAAGGGCTGGAGGCTGGAACCCAGGTCGTTCATATTCAGCACCGAACTGTCGGCGGCCGAACCATGCTTACACGCAAAGTGTGTAGGCAGCATTGCCAGTCAAGGGCGCGTATGGTATAATGCGCCTAGAATCTGCTGCAGAGGTAATCCCCCGACATGTCGCGCGCGACCGGGAGACATGAGGCGCTGGGAGAGATAGCGGCGCTCGTAAGCTCCGGCAAGCCCCCTTCCGAAGTTCTGAAACGGGTGCTGGAGGCCACACGCAAGGCTATCGGAGCGCGGTGCCTGTCGCTCGTCGCCGCGGTCGGCAAAGAAGGCCGGGTCCGATCGTGGACGGCTCAGACGCCAGGCTCGGTGGCGCTCGCAGAACGATGCATCGAGGCGGGCGCTGTCGCTTGCGTCGGCCCTGCCCGCTTGCACGAACAGGACGGCATGTTCATCGCCCCGCTGTCCTATGGCGAGCACCTTCGCGCAGCGATCGTGGGAGATAGCTGCAGCGATCCCAAGCTTATCGAGGCCGTGTCCGGCTACTTGTCACTGATGCTCTCGAACGAACGGGCGTCGGGGGCTCTGGCCGCGGCCTGGGAGCAGTCGGCAAAGCGCGCAGCCGAGGTCTCGGCCGTCTACGAGATCGGCCAAGCGATCAACGAACTCGACACCGATCATCTGCTTGCGCTCATCACCGAGAAAGCCGCGAGCGTGATGGACGCTCAAGCCTGCTCGCTGCTTCTGCGCGATTTCGAATCCAACTCCCTGACGATCGGAGCGAGTTGGGGGCTGCCGGACGAGATCGTGCGCGGGACGAGAGTACCGCTCGGGCAGGGCATAGCCGGGGTGGTTGCGCAGACCTGTGAAAGCATGCTGCTCGTGGACGTAGGCTCCGACCCGCGGTTTGCCTCCAGCTACATCAAGCCCCGCGAGGGAATATCGTCCTCCATCTGTGCACCGCTCAAAGACGAGTCTGGGAGAGTTATGGGTGTGCTCAGCATCCGCAGACATATCCCCGCGCCGCCGTTCACAGAAGAGGACATGCGGCTGTTCTGCATCTTCGCGAGCCAGGCCGCGCTTGCCATCTCGAATTCGAGGTTGTACACGAGCCTGACCCGGCGGATAGCGGAGATGTCCACTATCTCGAGCCTCTTGCAGGCGATCAACTCCACGCTGGACCTCGGGAACGTTCTGAGCCAGATAGCGGACAGCATCGTGAAGGTAGTCGGGTTCGACCGCTGCTGCGTTTATCTGCTGGACCCGAGGGCGGGGGAGTTCATGGCTGGGGTGCGGAGGGGCTACGCCGCGGGAGAGCTGCCGGAGCGGGTGGCGCCCGGGCAGGGAGTGATCGGCCTTGCGGCGAAGGAGCTCATCCCCATCTTCGAGCGGGACAGCAGCGGAAAGGAAGGGGCATTTCTGGCAACGCCGATAGTGGTGCGGGACCAGTGCATCGGCGTTGTAGTTGTGGATAACACGACGACCGGCCGGCCCGTGCAGCAGCCGGACGTGGAGCTGCTTTCGATGTTCGTCAGCCAGGCTGGGATTGCAATCGAGAACGCCCGGCTGTACGAAGCGATGGAGGAGAAGTACTCGGAGCTGAACGTCCTGTTCGAGCACAGCAAGACGATCACCTCGGCTTACGGCCTGGAGAACGTAACCCGAATCTCGACCGATGTGGTGCGAAAGGCCGTTGCGTGCGACGGGTGCGCGCTCTTGCTGCTTGGGGACAAGCGGGCCACGGTCACACTGCAGGCTGCCTCAGGCTTTGCAGAGGACGTCCTCGAATCGGGCAAGCGGCTGTTCGAAGGCGAGAGTGCTATCGAGTTCATGCGCAGCCTGCGATCGCCTACCGTCATCACAAGGAGCAACGCGGGTGACCTGAGCGAAGACGCTCAGGACCTTGTGCGGGTGACCGTCGGCGCCAACGGGTCAGCGCTCCTCGTGCCGCTTCTGGCCGAAGATGCTGCGGTCGGCGCCTTCCTGCTCGTCCGGCATGGCCGACGCCAGTTCGCTATCGGCGAGATCAAGCTTCTCTCGATAATCGCCTCGCAGGTGGCCGTCGTCCTGAAAAACGCCCTCCGCTACGAGCAGCGCATGCGTCGGCAGGTGCTCGACCTCTCGCTGCTCTATGAGTTTTCCCGACGGATCAGCTCGTCCTCCAGCCTGGAAGAGGCGCTGGATGCGATTCTTGCGATTGTCTCCGACCTGGTGGACTGCGACGGATCGGCCATCTATGCGGTAGACCACGAACGCGGCCTAATGGTTCCTACGGCGGCGCGCCAGGCCCGCGGACAGCCGCACAAGCTGCCGCAGCAGCCGCTTGCAGGCAGCAACGTGATGAGCTGGACGGTAATGGAGCGGAAAGCCGTCGTCTCGCCGGACATCAGCGGCGACTCGCGCTTCGAACCCGTGAGCCTGGGCGACCAACCGGTCAGGTCCCTTATGTCGATTCCGTTGATGGTTCAGGATGAGGCCGTTGGCGTGCTCTGTGTCTACAGCGCGAGTCCGAACCTCTACTCGGAGGACGACGCACGGGTACTGTCTATCATCGCCTCCCAGAGCGCCGCGATCTACAAGGAGCTGGAGGCCCTGGCGGCCCTCACGAGCTACACGGACAATATCCTGTCCAGTATTGCCGGCGGTGTGGTGGCCCTCGACCGAGACGGCGTCGTGCTGACGTGGAACCGCGCGGCGGAAGCCATCGTGGGTCTGAAGGCGGATCGGGTCGTCGGGCGGAACTACCGCGAGGTGATAGCGCGCCTGCCGGTCACCGAAGCCGACCGTGCCTCCACCGTCGAGATCATCGAGAAGGTGCAAACCACCGGCAACACCTACCAGGGGTACAAGCTCTGCTATCATCCGCTCGATGGGAACGTGGTCTACATCAACCTCAGCGCATCGGTTCTGTCGGACAACGCGGGAAAGCCGCTCGGCCTTGTCATCATCTTCGAGGATGTCACCAAAGAGATCAAGATGGAGAACGAGTTCCGCCGGATGGGTGAGCTGGCGGCGGTGGGGCAGTTGGCGGCGAGTATCGCGCACGAGCTCCGCAACCCTCTAAGCTCGATAAAGGGCGCTGCGCAGTACTTGCAGAAGGAATACGAGGATCACGCGGCGATAGTCGAGTTCCTGAACATAATCGTCGACGAGGTGAACGGGCTCTCGAAGCTGACTACGGAGTTCCTGGAATTCGCTCGGCCGGTCGAGATGGAGGTGCGGGACGTGGACGTGAACGCCGTCGTGACGCGGACCCTTCAGTTGATGAGCGTTCACATGGGCGAGAGCGGGGCTGTGGTCGTGGAACGTCTTTCAGACGACCTGCCGACGATACAGGCGGACGAGAAGCAGCTCGAACAGGTGCTCAGGAACGTCATACTGAACGCGCTGCAGGCGATGCCGGGCGGCGGGACGCTTACGATCAACACAAGCGCGTCCGGACAGTCCGTGGAGCTTTCGGTCGCCGACACGGGGACAGGGATTGCCGAGGACAAGCTGGACCGGATATTCGTGCCGTTCTTCACGACGAAGACCAAGGGAACGGGGCTGGGGCTTCCCGTAGTGCAGAAGATAGTGGAGAACCACGGTGGACACATAGAAGTGGCGAGCAGGCCCGGAGAAGGCACGGTTTTCACAATCGTTCTTCCCCGCACCGGAGCGGTGCGGACACCGCCCCCAGAAGCCGATACTACAGAGAGGAGAGAGCAGCGGATTGGGGATTGCTAGTTGCAGATTGCTGATCGGCGACCGAGGACCAGAGGTTGAAGAGGGATGACGTCAGAGACAGGGGACGGAGCCGAGGTGCGGTAGTAGAGACTTGGGATACGTATGAGTCGCAATAGCACTGGAACAATACTGATTGCGGATGACGAGGCGAACATCCGACGCGTGCTCGAGGCGGTGCTGTCGAAAGAGGGCTTCGAGGTGATCACCGCTGAGAACGGGAAGCGCGCGCTCGACGCCGTCTCGACGAATACAGCCATCGACGTGCTTGTTTCAGACCTGATCATGCCGGACATCAACGGAGTCGAGCTGCTCGAAGCGGCGCGGCAGATCAACCCAAGCATCTCCGTGATCATGATAACGGCGCACGGGACGATCAAGAGCGCTGTGGACGCGATGCGGCTCGGCGCCTTCGACTACATCGCCAAGCCCTTCGATCTCGACGAGCTTAAGGTAGTTGTGAAGAAGGCCCTGGAACGGCGGCATCTGATAGACGAAAACCGGGAGCTTCGGCAGCAGCTCAAGACCCGGTACAGGTTCGACAACATCGTCGGAACGTCGAGCAAGATGCAGGAGGTGTTCCGGCTGGTCGAGCGCGTCGCGGATACACGCGCGTCGGTCCTAATCCGAGGCGAGAGCGGGACGGGCAAGGAGCTGATCGCCCGCGCGATCCATTTCAACTCCAGCCGCGCTCAGAGCCCCTTTGTCCCGGTCGTCTGCATCGCGCTTTCGGAGCAACTGCTCGAGAGCGAGCTCTTCGGTCACGAGAAGGGCGCGTTCACAGGGGCTATCAGCCAAAAGCCGGGCCGGTTCGAGATGGCCCACGGCGGCACGCTGTTCCTCGATGAGATCGGCGATATTCCCGGCAAAGTGCAGATGAAGCTGCTGCGCATCCTCCAGGAGCGAGAGTTCGAACGAGTAGGCGGCACGAAGACGATAAGGGTGGATGTGAGGGTGGTTACAGCCACGAACCAGGACCTGGAGAATGCCGTCAAAGAGGGGAAGTTCCGGGAAGACCTCTACTACCGGCTGCAGGTAGTTCAGATCATCATTCCGCCGCTCCGCGACCGCCTGGACGACATTCCTCTGTTGGTCGAGCACTTCATCGACAAATACGCTAAGGACAACGGAAAGTCGGTCAGATACGCAAGTCCGGAGGCGCTGGAGTTGATGATGAACTACCGCTGGCCGGGCAACGTGCGCGAGCTTGAGAATGCGATCGAGCGAGCGATCGTGCTTGCGGACGCCGATGTGCACCTCATTACGCCGGACCTCTTGCCGCCGAGCCTCACTGCAGCGCAGTAAAGCGTCGAACGTAATGCGTAACGCGCTTTGCGTGAGCCGGCCCTGTGTACCCCGTTAGCAGCCTGCGCGGTGATCGTCCGCCGTCACCGGCCAGCGCCGGACTACCACAGCTGCGCGACGATCTGCCTGAAGAGCACCCGCCGCAGCGCATCACCGGCTTGCCTGGCGACCTGGGCCGGCGGCTCGCCCGAGACGGAGGCGTCGTCGTCCGTGACCTCGATGACCGATGAGCCACGGGCAAGCACGGCGGCGCCCGAGAGCTTCAGCTCCCGAATCTGCAGATTCGAATCGAGCAGCGTGTTTATACGCTCGGCTATGCTGCGCGCCCGGTCCTCCTGCCTTACCCTGCAGACCACGACAGGGCCGACTGCCACCTCATAGGCGCTGGTTCCAGCCGGGTCCAGTGGCCGGACAACCGCGGTGGAGGAGATCGTGACGGATCTGCGGTCGATCTCGACGCCGAGCTCCACCAGCCGCTCTTTGACAAGAGCGGCGCGGTCGCCGGCCCGAGGATGGGTCTGAAGGATGCCCCAGTCTACCGGGTCGGGGCGGTCGGCCAGGCGCTCGAGGAAGGTGAGCATGCCGACGGGGTTGTAGCTCGCGCGGGTCATGTAGTCGACAGCGGTCAGGTCGGCGTCGCGCTCGGCTTTCTGTCCGTAGCCGCTTACTCTGGCCATTTTGTAGAACTGAGCGCCGAGCATGATGTTCGAGAGGTCGCGCGCGCGCACATCGGCCAGCAGGCTCGCGGCGAGGATGAGCGCAGCCTGTCCTTCGAGCCTGGACTGCCGCCTCAGCAGGTAGACCATATGGTGGTGGGCCGCGTGGGCGACCTCGTGGGCGATCACTGCGGCGAGCTCATGGTCCGACTCGCAGAACTCGATCAAACCTTTGAAGATATAGACGTAGCCTCCGGGGAGTGAGAAGGCGTTTATGTCGCTGTCGTCAACGACGCTGAAGGTGTAGGAGAAAGGGACGAGGGTCGAGCTTCCGTAGGCAGCATCGATCTGAACGCTGTTCGCCACGGCCGCGATAGCAGCGCCAATCCGCTGCACGCGCGCGTTCAGGTCGCTGTCGTGAAGCAGAGGATGGTCCTTCTCAGCCTCGGCTGCAGCCTGCCTGCCCATCTCGATCTCTTCCTGACCGACCCGCGCGGGCTGGCCGGCGGCGTAGGTCGGAGAGACCAGCGCCGCTAGGCATATCGCAAGGACTGCAAGGCCGATGGCCTTCGACAAAGCGAGGCGCCCCCTTTCCCACAAGGCTCGTGCAAGAAAAGGCTGCACCGGCTGTGCCAGACCACCTGGGAGATTCACCAGTTTTCGTCGGTGATGTCTCTCGGCTGCACATTCGTTGACATGCTGAGGTTGTTCGGTTAGAATAGGCCCAGCAGTATCCACCGGGAGCCCCGCCCTGACTTCCCAGTCACTGCGCAAGGAGAATTAGCAGTATGGCTGCCGGGTCCAAGTGTGGCATTAAACCCTTGGCAGGGGGGAGATGCCGCATGTCGAGTTTGCCGATCTACCTCGCAATGCTGATGCTCGGATCGAGCTTCTCATCCACGACGGTCGCGAAGCAGGAGCGACCGACAGCGGGCGTCGTCCAGCTTGTAGAGGAAGAGGAGAGATTCGTTGAGCTCGTCAACTCGGAGCGAAGCTCAAGAGGGCTGGGGACACTGCAGCTCGATGCGGTGCTCGTCGAGGTGTCGAGGAAACACAGCAGGGAGATGGCGGAGAAGTCCTACTTCAGCCACATCTCTCCAACACCAGGCCAGCGGACCGCGCTGGATCGCTACCTCTCCGCCGCCCGCCGCCAGCCCAAATGGGCGCTGATCGGCGAAAACCTCTGTTACTGCTCGATCGTGGACGTCAACCGCAGCCATACGCGGCTGATGGAAAGCAACGGCCACCGCGACAACATCCTGAACCGGCGGTTCCAGCGGATCGGTGTCGGCGTCTACAAGGACGAAAAGGGCCGCTTCTGGGTTACCGAGATGTTCGTCGCCTCCGTCGATTGACGCCAGGGCTGAAAGCTGGTAAGCTAGGGCCTGGGGAACGCGGAGTGGCCGGCGCGGGGTCATCCCTCACAGCCGAGTTTCGCTCCCCTGTAGTCAAGACCCTGAACCACTATGCTGCTAGCAATTGACGCCGGAAACACCAACACTACCTTCGCTGTCTTCGATGGCAACCGGCTGGCCGCGAACTGGCGGATAGGGACGGTCGCGCGGCGCACTGAGGACGAGTACAGCGCGCTCTTGCTCAGCCTGTTCGAGCGCGACGGTCTCGCGTTCGGCGAGATAGATGGCGTCGTCATATCGAGCGTTGTCCCGGCGGCCGTTTCCCCGCTCACCACGCTTGCCACGGAGCGGTTCGGTGTCGAAGATCCCCTGGTGCTGAGCGCAGAGGCCGCCGGCATCGAGGTGCGATACTTCCCCAAGACCGACGTTGGCGGGGACCGACTGGCGAACGCTGTCGCGGCCCACGCGCGCTACGGCGGGCCGGTCATAGTCGTGGACTTCGGCACGGCGACCACCTTCGATGCGATCAGCGCCGACGGCACGTATCTGGGTGGGGCCATCGCGCCTGGGATCGAGACGTCGGTCGAGGCGCTCGTGGTCCGGGCGGCACAGCTGCGCCGCGTCCAGTTCGTGCGTCCACCCAGAGCAGTCGGAACCTCTACGGTCGAGAGCTTGCAGTCCGGCGTGCTTTACGGCTTCGCGGGGCAGGTCGATGGCATCGTCGAGCGGTTCCGTGAGGAGATCGGGAAAGATGCGCGAGTGGTCGCAACGGGCGGCTTGGCTGATCTAATCGCCTCCGAAAGCAAGACTATCGAAGAAGTCAACCCGCTGCTCACCCTAGAGGGCCTGCGGCTCGTCTGGGAACGGCGGCAGGCCGGCCGCGGATGAGCACGGATGGCAGGTCCGCATATGCTCGCGAGTCCGCGACCGGATATCCTGAAGAGACCCCAATGCCGTATCCCGCACTCCGCATTCTACATTCCGCATTGACCATCGATCCTCCGCTGGTTCTCGCGCCTATGGCGGGAGTCACAAACCACGCGTTCAGACTGATGTGCAAGGAGAACGGCGGGTGTGGGCTTGTCACGAGCGAGATGGTGAGCGCCTATGCCCTGCGGCACGGGCATGCTCGGACTCGGGCGATGCTCGACTGGACTGAGGAGGAGAGGCCGGTAGCGGTGCAGATATTCGGGGCCGACCCGAAGGTCGTGGCGGAAGGCGCAAGGATCGTCGAGGAGGCCGGGGCGGACATAATCGAGATCAACATGGGCTGTCCAGCCTCGAAGGTAGTCAAGACCGGCGCGGGCGCGGCGCTGCTCAAGGATCTGCCGAGGGCGGAGGCGATGATCTCCGCAGTCGTTCGCGCCGTAAGGGTGCCTGTTACGGTCAAGACGCGGAAAGGCTGGGACGGGTGCGAGGAGACGGCCGTCGAGGTCGCCAGGATGGTCGAGGGGAGCGGCGGCGGCGGTATTGCAGTCCACGGGCGCACCGCGGGCGAGGGCTACTCCGGCCCGGCGGACTGGGACGTCATACGGCGGGTCAAAGAGGCGGTGAGCATCCCCGTTATCGGTAACGGCGATGTCAGAACGCCCGAACACGCGCGCAGAATGTTTGACGAAACCGGCTGCGATGGTGTTATGATAGGCAGGGCGGCCCTGGGCAACCCGTGGGTTTTCCGCCGCGTGCACGCTTATCTGAGAACAGGAACGAACCTGCCGGAACCCGGGTTTGACGAACGGACCGAAGCTGCGCGGCGGCATGTGAGGCTGCTCGTCGAGTGCCTGGGGGAGGCGCGGGCGGTCAAGGAGATGCGCGGCCATATCGCGTGGTACGTAAGAGGAGCGCCTGGCGCCGCAGCGATCAGGGCGAGGGTCACGGTTGCCCTCAATCTGGAGGAGATCGAGGGGGTGTTGTCGGGAGTCATCCGAAAGCTGCCGGTTGACTGCCGACGCCTTGGATGAAGCGTGTGGTAAGCGTGAGTCTTGGCTCCGCGAGAGGCGACAAGACGGTTCGAACGACCTTACTCGGAGAGGAGTTCGAAATCTCCCGGATAGGGACGAACGGCGACATGGCGCGTTTCGCCGAGCTTGTGCGCGAGTTCGATGGCAAAGTGGATGCGATCGGTCTCGGCGGCATAGACCTGTATCTCGTCACCGGCAGACGCAGGTACGTGGTCCGGGACGCTGCACGGCTTGCGCGGAACGCCAAAGTGACGCCGGTCGTCGATGGCAGCGGGATCAAGAACACGCTCGAGCGCGAGACGGTCGAATGGCTCCAGCGCGAAGGCGTTATCGACTTCTCGACGAAGAATGTACTCGTCGTGGCTGCCGTTGACCGGTTTGGGATGGGAGAGGCGATCGGCCGTCTGGCGAAAAGCGTCGTCTACGGCGACCTGATGTTCGCGGTCGGAGTGCCGATCCCGATGCGAAGCTGGACGACGATAAGGATCCTTGGGTTCCTCTTCCTACCGATCCTGGTGCGGCTGCCGTTCAAGTGGCTTTATCCCACCGGCGAGAAGCAGGACGTCAACACGCCGAAGTACGAGAGCTACTTCCGCTGGGCGGACGTTATAGCCGGCGACTACAAGTATATCGGCCGCTATATGCCGACTGCCCAGTCCGGGGCGCTCAGGGGCAAGACGGTGATAACCAACACGCTGACACAGGCCGATATCGAGGACCTTGCGGCGCGGGGAGTGGACCTCGTCGTCACCTCAACCAAGGAGTTCGACGGCCGCACGTTTGCGACGAACATCGTGGAGGGGATCATCGTCACGCTTGCCGGCAAGCGGCCCGAGGAGATGTCGCCGCAGGACTATATGGACGTGCTGTGCAAGCTCGACTGGCAGCCGACGGTGAGGAAGCTGGGGGCAGGCATCGGGGATCAGAAGGCTGATTCGGGCTGAGCGAGACCGGCGCCCGATCCAGGAGGTAAGTTGGAGAAGTTTGCGTTCATCATCCACCCGCTCGAGGCGAAGCGGGATGTGGCAAGGAAGTATCCGTTCGTCAAGTTCCTACCGGAAAGCTGGGTGGAATGGGGGCTTGTCAGGAAAAGCCCGATGGTGCTATCGCACGTCACGGGGGTGAAGTCGAAGGCCGGCGTCGAGGCGGAAGGCTGGCTCGTGGGCTGTCCGCTGACGCCGAAGCAGATGCTCACGCTGCCCATCGACCTGGTCTGGAAGAAGATCATAGGCGCGGCAAGGGTCGCGCAGGAAGCGGGCGCGGGCATTGTGGGGCTTGGGGCGTTCACATCGGTCGTAGGCGACGGCGGCCGTACGGTGGCGGAGAACGTGGATATCGCAGTGACGACGGGGAACAGCTTCACCGTCGCCACGGCCATAGAAGGGTCGATCAAGGCCGCGCGGATGATGGACATCGAGCCGGGGGATTCGACCGTGGCTGTCGTCGGCGCGGCGGGTTCGATCGGCAGGACCTGCGCTGAGATTCTCTCTCGACAGGCGGCGCGGCTCACGCTCGTCGGGCTTGCCACCGACCCGCTCGAACAGGTCGCGGACGAGCTCCGCGCAAGGGCGAAGGCCGAAATCCGAATCTCGAGCGATGTGGCGGAAGGGATCGGGGACGCGGATATCGTGATCGCGGTGTCGAGCGCGGTGGATGCGATTATCCATCCGTCCTACATCAAGAGCGGGGCGGTCGTGTGCGACGTTGCCAGGCCGAGGGACGTGTCGAAGCGTGTAGTCGAGGAGCGGGATGACGTGCTCGTGATCGAGGGCGGCGTGGTGGCGGTGCCGGGAAACACAGACTTCGGCTTCGACTTCGGCTTTCCGCCTGGGATGGCATATGCGTGCATGTCCGAGACCATTGCCCTCTCGCTTGAGGGGCGGTACGAGAGCTTTACGCTTGGCAAGGAAGTGGGCGTGCGGCAGGTGGAGGAGATCACCGCGATCTGCGAGAAGCACGGATTCGAGCTGGCGGGCTTCCGGAGCTTCGAGAAGCCTGTGACGGAGGAGCAGATAGCCAGGGCAAGGGAGAACGCGCGGAGGAGACGCACGGCGGCCACCGCCTAGCGGACTCCGCTGTTCTGCTCGAACAGCCCGCCTGTTTGACCGGCTCCGTCTCTCCGGTATATACTCAAAGCGAGCTAAGAAGGCGCGCAGGCCCGGCTGAAGCCGGGGAACTTGTAAGCAACAGTCAGCAGAAGTTCAACGAGGAAGCCATGAAGGCGCCGCCCCAGCGGGCGACGGGCTTGATGGCTTTTTGTTATCGAAGGTCTGCCGCGGGGCATGCGCGCTGACTCAGGCAGCCGGAGGTTAACGTAGAGGGCGTGCGGTACGAGATTGAGGCAGTGGATGAAGACTGTTGAGGGTAAGCTGGAGCGCCTGCGGGCGCTCCTCTCTGAGATCGATGGAGTGGTGATCGGCTACTCGGGCGGGGTGGATAGCACGCTGCTCGGCAAGGTCGCAGCGGACGTGCTCGGCGACCGGGCGGTGTGCGTACTTGCGTCGTCCCAGACCTACCCGTCGTCCGAAGTGCAGGAAGCGGTCGAGACGGCGCGCGCGCTCGGCCTGAACCTGCTGCGGATAGACACCGACGAGCTCTCGAACGAGGAGTTCGCGCAGAACACGCCGGAGCGGTGCTTCTTCTGCAAGACCGAGCTCTTCACCAAGCTGATCGAGATAGCTGAGGAACGCGGGATACCATGGATAGCCGATGGCGCGAACATGGACGACCTGCAGGACTACCGGCCGGGGAGCCGCGCTGCGGCGGAGCTCGGCGTTCGCAGTCCGCTCAGAGAAGCAGGCCTGACAAAGGAGGAGATCCGCGAAGCCTCGCGGCGGCTCGGCCTGCCTACGTGGGACAAGCCAGCGTTTGCCTGCCTATCGTCCCGCATTCCCTACGGCACGAGGATAGAGTCGCCGGTGCTGGCGCGGATCGATGAGGCGGAACGGTTCCTGCGTGCGCTCGGCTTCCGACAGGTCAGAGTGCGCCACCACGGGACGATAGCGAGGATCGAAGTCGAGCCGGACGAGGTCGCTCGGCTTGCTTCGACGGAGGTCCGGCAGCGCGTCGCGCAGAAACTTGCGGAGCTGGGGTACACCTACGTTACGCTGGACCTGATCGGCTATCGTATGGGGAGCATGAACGCCGTGCTGAGCGACGGTAGGGGGGCAGACGATGGACGCTGAGCGGCTGCGCAGATTGCTCGACGATGTGAAAGGCGGCCGGATGACCGTCGAAGATGCGCTCGACCAACTCCGCACGCTGCCTTACGAAGACATCGGCTTCGCCAAGCTCGACCTGCACCGCAGCATCCGCACCGGTTTCCCTGAGGTCGTCTTCTGCGAGAACAAGACCTGCGAGCAGGCTGTGGAGATCGTCAAACGGCTGGCGGAGCGGAACGACAAGGTGCTGGCGACGCGGGTTAGGGAGGAAGTCGCCCGGCGGCTGCTTGCGGAGGTCGAGGGCTGCACGCACCACGAGGTTGCGAGGATCGTCGTCGTAGATCGCAGCCGGAAGGGTGACTTGGAACCCGGCGCGGATGGGAAGTATGTAATGGTCGTCTGCGCCGGGACGGCGGACATACCCGTTGCCGAAGAGGCAGCCGTGACGGCGGAGACTTGTGGCAGTCGGGTCGAGCGGGCCTATGACGTGGGAGTAGCCGGCATCCACCGCCTGCTCGACCAGAAGGAGCGGCTCGCTCATGCGAACGTGCTGATAGTCGTCGCGGGGATGGAAGGCGCGCTCGCGAGCGTGGTCGGCGGGCTTGTGTCGAGGCCGGTGATAGCGGTGCCGACGAGCGTAGGCTACGGCGCGAGCTTTGGCGGTCTCGCGGCGCTTCTTGCGATGCTCAACTCCTGCGCGTCCGGGGTCGTCGTGACGAACATCGACAACGGGTTCGGCGCGGGCTACTTCGCTCATCTGGTGAACCGATGAAGATAGCTTACTTCGACTGCTTCGCTGGGATAAGCGGGGATATGACTCTCGGCGCGCTGATCGACGCTGGGGCCGACGCCGAGAAGCTTCGCGACGCGCTTGCCGGCCTGCGGATGGACGAATACCGCATCGAGGTCGGGCGGACGGAGAAAGCGCACGTCGCGGCGACGGACGTCCGCGTGATCATCGAGAGGCATCCGGGGCGGCACCGGAGGCTTAGCGATGTCATGGCGGTGATCGACGGCTCGGCCCTGTCGGAGTGGGTCAAGGAGACGGCGCGGCGGATATTCATGAGGCTGGCGGAGGCCGAGGCGGTGGTCCACGGCACGTCCCCGGAAGAGGTCCACTTCCATGAGGTCGGCGCGGTGGACGCGATAGTCGATATCGTAGGCTCGGCGGTGTGTCTGGAGCTTCTTGGGAGGCCGAGGGTGGTCGCAAGCCCGATGCCGACGTTCCGGGGGTTCGCGGCCGGCGCGCACGGCGCCTTCCCGCTCCCGGCACCGGCCACGGCGGAACTGCTGCGGGGTGTTCCCTGGCGGTCGCTCGACATAGACAGTGAGCTTGTCACTCCGACCGGCGCGGCCATAATAGCTTCCATCGCCTCGGAGTTCGGGCCTATGCCCTCGATGACCGTCGAGAAGATAGGCTACGGCGCCGGAAAGCAAGACTATCAGTTCCCGAACGTGCTCCGGGTCATGCTCGGCGAGGAGGCGCGGGAACTGGCCGCTGTCGATCGCGTCACTCTGATCGAAACCAACCTCGACGACTTCAACCCGGAGTTCTACGATTCGGTGATGGACCATCTGTTCGCGCGCGGCGCGCTGGACGTCTACCTTGCTCCAATCCAGATGAAGAAGAACCGGCCTGGGGCTCTGCTTTCGGTCATATCTCCGCCGGAGGCCGCCCGCTCGCTTGCCGAGATCCTGCTCTCGGAGACCTCCACGCTGGGGGTGAGGGTGGTGCAGGCGGACCGCCTGTGCCTGGCGCGGCGGTTCGAAGAGGTCGAGACGGATTTCGGCGCGATCCGGATCAAGATCGGCGAACTCGACGGCCGGGTCGTGAACGCCGCCCCGGAGTATGAGGACTGCAGGCGTGCGGCGGACGATCGCGGCGTGCCGGTGAAGCAGGTCTACGACGCGGCGGTCGCGGCTTACGCAGCCGGCGGCGGGAAGCGCAGACGCGGCGCGTAGGGCACAGCACCCCCGGCGGAGGGCACCTGCATTGCTGCGGCAGCGGTTTCATGCTTCGGGACTGGTTTTGCTTCGTGCTTCGGGACTGCTTTCCGTCCCGAAGCATCGGAAGTCTGCTCTCTCCGGACCCGGTACGCACCCCTGCGGCGGTTGCAGAGATGCGCCGTCTGTGCTATAATAACGAAGGAAAAATAGCGCCATCTTGACAAAGTAGATCGGTAATCCGGCCAGAAAGTGAACCAGCAGCAATTGCTGAAGGGTTCCCCACACTGATATTCGTCCCCCAACCCCACTCATTGGCCCTGATCGTCTGTCGAAGGTGGCTTTTGTTGTGGCGGCGCATCGAACGGATGTGCGCCGGTAGGAGGAAACGTGGATAAGCAGAAGGCTTTGGATCTGGCGCTGTCGCAGATCGAAAAGCAGTTCGGCAAAGGCTCAATTATGAGACTGGGTGAAACAGCGAACGCCGTCGTGGAGGTCATACCGACTGGAGCACTGCCTCTCGACATCGCTCTCGGGGTCGGCGGGATTCCACGCGGGCGTATGATCGAGATCTACGGTCCCGAAGCATCGGGAAAGACCACCCTGGGCCTGCACATAATCGCCGAAGCCCAGAGAGCGGGCGGTGTGGCCGCGTTCATAGACGCAGAGCACGCAGTCGATCCGGAGTACGCGAGGAACCTGGGCGTGAAGGTCGATGAGCTTCTAGTAGCGCAGCCCGGGACGGGCGAAGAGGCGCTTGAGATCGTGGACGGGCTGGTGCGGAGCGGCGCGGTAGATGTGGTTGTGGTGGACTCGGTCGCGGCACTAGTGCCCAAGGCCGAGGTGGAAGGCGAGATGGGCGACTCTCACGTAGGGCTGCAGGCCAGGCTGATGTCGCAGGCGCTGCGCAAGCTCGCCGGCTCCGCAGCCAAGTCGAGAACAGCGGTCGTTTTCATCAACCAGATCCGGGAGAAGATTGGGGTGATGTTCGGCAACCCGGAGACGACCCCTGGAGGAAGGGCGCTGAAGTTCTGGGCTGCCGTGCGGATCGAAGTCCGGCGAGCGGACAGCCTGAAGGCCGGCTCGGAACTGGTAGGCAACCGGACAAGAGCGAAGGTCGTCAAGAACAAGGTCGCGCCGCCGTTCCGGCAGGCCGAGTTCGACATCATGTTCGGACGCGGCATATCGAGGACCGGCGCGATTCTCGACATGGCTGTCGAGGCGGGAATCGTCGAGCGGTCCGGCACGTGGTTCATCTACGGCGACCAGCGGCTGGCGCAGGGCCGGGAGAACGCGAAGGCCTTCCTCGAGGAGAATCCCGAGCTGATACAGGAGCTGGAGCAGAAGATCCGGGCACAGGCGAAGGGCGCCGTGACGGTGCTGGGTCCGTCAGACGAGGAGCCGGTGGCGCAAGCGGCCGCCTAACAGAACAGCGGCGCCACGCAGGAATCGCGAGGAGGAAAGATGGATGCCTGATCGAACGGCGGTTCCCGGTCTTCCGGCCGACATCGAGCCGGATCGAGTGATCGCCGATTAGGTGCATAGACAACATCTTGAGAACGTTGGAGTCAACTGACAATGAAGAAGGAGTTCGTCGTAGATAGGAACGGGAAGTCGTTCGTACTTTATGCCGGCTTGCTGGATGAGGCACATTCCCAGGGTCTTCGCGAGATACAGACGGAGCTCGTGCAGTCTCCGCAGGATAGCAATGGCCAGGTGGCTATTGCGCGCGCCAGAGTCTGCACGGACAAGGGATGCGGCCGCGAGATCACGAAGGGCCAGTACGAGTACAGCCTGAAGACCTTCGGACAGGCCCTGTGTCCATCCTGCCAGAGGCAGCGATCCGGCGGCTCTAAGAGCTTTCTCTCGCTCGATGAGTAGCTGGTAGTTGTCCTGTTATCGGCTGGCTAGAGCAAAACCGGGCGCGCATCCAATGAATGCGCGCCCGGTTTGTCTCTGGTGATGTCGCCGCGGCTATTCCACGGCAGGATTATAGCCGATCGAGTAAGGATTGTCGTACAAGACCACGTAAGCCGGGTAGCGGCCGAGCAGCTCCGGCCTGGTGCCCGTGACGATGTGGCCGTCAAGCATCACGAAGTTCACGCACTTCACCACGTCGTCGAAAGTCGGCGGCCCGCCACTCGGCTCGGGCGGGGCTTTGTAGCCTCTGTGGAAGTTGGCCCACGAGTCGCAGAAGAGCATGTCCCTGGTCGGCCTGACCCACATGTCCGGGCGCCGCGGGGCATCGACAGGAGTGCTGCCAAGCGGAGCGACGTCCCTATTGTCCGGCGCTGCAAGGAAAGCTCTATATGGGTACAGGTAGCTCGATACGAACGGGCCATAGTACCGCCATCGAGGAGGCTCGTTGCCCGAAGCACGGTCCCCTGGGCAAATCCAGAGTCGCTTCGGGTTATCCATATCGCTCGGGCTGACTGGGGCCTGCTTGACGTAGCGGATAAGTGGCTCGGGGCGGAGCAGGGAATCACCGTGGGAATCACCAGGCGGAGGAGCTGGCAGCGCAAAGCCATTGTTATCGTCAAGGTACATTCTGAAGGCGCTGCCGAGCTGCTTGAGGTTAGACGTACAGACGCGCATTCGCGCGGTATCCTGGGCCTGGCGCAAAACGGGGAACAGTATACCTGCGAGGATGGCTATGATAGCCACCACCACGAGTAACTCCACGAGGGTGAAACCCCTGGAGCCTCCCACTATCTTCCCTTCCCACTGCCCGCTATATTGCGGGTCTCTCCGGTCCATTCCAGCTCCCCGGCTAGATACTCGCCCGGAACCCTAGCGATTTTACCCCGCTCGCAAGGTTCCTACACCTACTTCTTACGAAGAAGGCCGGAGTACACCTCCCCGCCGCACTATACCATGCTTGCACGCTGATGTCAAGAACTGCCGCAAAGAAATTTGCGGGAATATCCTGACGGCGGTGCTGTTCCTGGAGTATTATCGGAAATCCCCGGTATTTTCACCAGGTCCGCCGGTGCTGCGCGCGGCTTCGGAGCACATCTGCAGGAAGTACGTATGCACGCGGGTATCGTCCGTCAGCTCTGGATGGAACGCCGCCGCCAGGCAGTTGCCCTCCCGAACCAGCACGACTGTGCCCTCGTCAAGGGCCGCAAGCACCTTAGCGCTGTTCTTCACTTCAGTAACGAACGGCGCGCGGATGAAGACGGCCCGGACCGGCCCTTGCCCGATCTCCGGGACGTCCAGATCCGTCTCGAAGCTGTTGACCTGCCGGCCGAACGCGTTGCGCCGGACCGTGATGTTCATCAGCCCAAGCTTCGGCTGGTCGCTTCCTTCGATCTCCTTTGCAAGAACGATCATGCCGGCACACGTCCCGAAGATGGGCATGCCCTCGCGGGCGCACCTCAGGATGGCTTCGTCAAGCCCGAACCGGGACATCAGTTTCCCCAAGGTAGTGCTTTCCCCTCCGGGGATGATCAGCCCGTCCACTTGCTCCATCTGGTTCGGCAGGCGGATGGGCACCGACCGTACGCCGAGGCGCTCCAGGACCTCCGCATGCCTTGCGAAGTCTCCCTGGAGCGCGAGAACGCCGATCCTGAGTGCCCGGTGGGGACTGCGGAGCGCGGTACTATGTTTGACGCTGCTCCGCGAAGGACTCCCCGGACTGAGATCGTCACCAACCACGGGATGCGAGCAACTCCTTTTCGTCAAGCTGCCGGATGTCGAGACCGGGCATGGCAGTGCCGAGGCCCTTCGAGATTTCGGCGAGGATTTGGGGCTTATCGTAGTGAGTGGTGGCATCGACGATCGCCTTTGCACGGCGGGCGGGGTCCTCGGCCTTGAAGATCCCCGAGCCGACAAAGACGGCCTCCGCGCCAAGCTGCATCATAAGCGCAGCGTCCGCCGGGGTGGCAATGCCGCCGGCCGAGAAGTTCGGCACAGGCAGGCGGCCCGTCCTATGCACGTCGACCACGAGGTCGTAAGGGGCACCCAGGTTCTTTGCAGTTGCCATCAGTTCCTCATCGGACACGCTCTGGATGCGCTTGATCTCGCTCATAACGGTGCGCATATGCCTGACCGCCTCGACGATGTTGCCGGACCCAGCCTCTCCCTTGGTGCGGATCATTGCAGCGCCCTCTCCGATCCGGCGCAGCGCCTCGCCGAGGTCCCGGCAGCCGCAGACGAACGGCACGTCAAACTTGTGCTTATCGATGTGGTACATCTCGTCCGCCGGCGTGAGGACCTCGGACTCGTCGATGTAATCCACCCCCAGCGCTTCGAGGATCTGAGCCTCCGCGAAATGCCCAATGCGAGCCTTGGCCATCACCGGGATGCTGACCGCGGACATTATGTCGAGTATCTTCTCGGGGTCGGCCATCCTGGCGACGCCGCCTTCCTTGCGGATGTCCGCCGGCACACGCTCGAGCGCCATTACCGCGACAGCGCCCGCGTCCTCGGCGATCTTCGCCTGGTCCGCTGTCGTAACGTCCATTATGACGCCGCCCTTCAGCATCTCCGCCAGGCCGACTTTCGTCCTCCAGGTCGATCTCTCAACTTCCGTCATTCTTCTCACGCCCTTCAGCTTACAGCAACTGACTCTTCATGATAGCAGAAACGAGGGCACGAAGGCTAGGGCCTTTTTGTGGCTGGACACCAGACCTGTCGTGTCAGCCGCTGCGTGTCAGGCGGCCGGTCTTCTTGCAGTAGACCTCCACCCGGTTGAAGACGAGCAGCCCAAGAGGGATCAGAACGACACCTGTGACCGCGAGTGGTAAGAGGACGTCCCAGAGCTGCGCGAGTCCGGCGCCGTGAAGGAGCGCGCGGCGCATGCCGCGCAGGGCGTAAGTGGCTGGAGAGAGCTTGGCGACGGCTTGCATCCAGCCAGGCAGCACGCTTACATCGTAGTAGACCCCAGACACCAGAAGCAGGACACCCTCGACAATGCCCGTCATCTGAGATCCCTTTTCCGGTGAAAGCAGTGGCAAGGTTGCGACTATCGTACCAAGACCAATGAAGGAAAGGTTGGCCACGGCGAGCACGAGGAGCGCGCCAAGGTAGTTCGCGCGAGACATGTCCAGATGGAAGAACAGCGCGACGATGGTGAGCATGACGGCGGTCCTCACCAGGCTGTAGAGTATCGTCCAGGAGCAAAGCCCGAATATGTGGGTGGCGCGGGACACCGGGGCCATGAAGGTGTACTCTATCGTCCCCTCCCACCGCTCCCAGGTGATCATGTTGGAGATGTCCCAGAAGATGACAGCAAGGTAGCCCCAGAGGAGCGAGCCGGTCAGCAGATAGAGGATGATGCTCCGGCCGGCGGCGCCTTTGATGGCGGAGCCAAGGAAGCCAATGGAAAGGGTGGCGGTAAGGCCGTAGACAAGGAACACCAGCTCCCACATCCAGTAGCGCTTGGTAAGCATGATCTGACGATGCGCGAACGCATATGCCGCCATCCCGCGGCTCATCACACCGGTCATCATCCCTCTTCGTCCACCTCCTCTATGGTTCTGCCGGCGAGGGTGAGGAAGACGGTTTCGAGCGTGGGCGAGTCTCCGCACTCCTCGCAGCTTGACCTGAGCTCCCGAGGCGTCCCGAGAGCAACGATCTTGCCATGGTTCAGGATAGCGATCCTATCGCAGAGAATATCGGCCTCCTCCATATCGTGAGTAGTCAGCAGGACGGTGGTGCCGCCGTCATGGCGCACCTGGCGTATGAAGCCCTGGACCTGCCGTTTGGACTTAGGGTCCAACCCTGTAGTCGGCTCATCGAGAAGCAGGAGGCGGGGAGTCGTGAGGAAAGCGCGGGTGATGGCAACTTTCTGCTGCATGCCTCTCGAAAGCTCGTACATCGGCACATTGAGCTTACCCTCGCGCATATCCAGCCTTCTGAGAAGATCCCTGATGCGAGTCTCGGCCTCTCTGACGGGAACGCCGTAGAGCCGCGCGGTGTGGACCAGGTTCTCCATAGCGGAGAGCCTGCGGAAGAAGGCAGCATCGGCGGAAACGCGGTTGATCACCTGCCGAACTGCGTCCGGCTCCCTGACCACGTCGTGGCCGAAGACGCGAGCCGTGCCCTCGTCCGGCAGCAGAAGGGTCGAGACGATCCGGATGAGCGTGGACTTGCCGGAGCCGTTCGGCCCGAGCACACCGAAGACTTCCCCCTGCTCGATGACAAGGCTCACCGAGTCCACCGCGCGGCTCGTGCGCTTCGCGCGCGGTAGTAAACGGGCCAGTCCCCGTTCTTTCCGCCCGTTCCGGCTGTCTTTGCGGAACGTCTTTGTGAGGTTATGAAGCTCAAGCGCTGGTATGCTCATGGTAAGTCCGGCCCCTGCGAGGCCGCTGAGTCTCCTGCTGGGGGCGGGGTTCGGATATCCCGCCCCTACCCCCAGCTTGCCTATGCCTCGGCGCAGTGGCGCCAACGCACGCATGATCAATACTACCCTTGTTTGTGGCCAGGGAACGTCCGGCAGGCCCTGCTTCCGGTGGGCGTTCGCGCCGACCCGGCTACTTGCCCGAAGGAGGGGTGAATCCGAACTCCCGGATCTTGCTGCGGAGCGTCTTGCGGTCTATCTCAAGAATACTGGCCGCATTTGAGCGGTTCCAATTGCAGTAGATGAGGACCTTTCTTATGTGATCGCGCTCGACCTCCCGCAAGGACCTTACGGGGCCTTGTTTGCGCTTGGCCGGCGCGGCTCCGTTCAGGGCAAGGTGGGAACTTCGAATGCAGTCGCTGTCGCACAGAATGACCGATCTTTCGATACAGTTTTCGAGCTCCCTGATGTTGCCCCTCCAGTCACAGGAGATGAGCTGCGCCATAGCGTCGCTTGCGATCGAGCGGACTGCCTTGCCGGTCTCAAACGAGTATTTCCTGACGAAGTGATCCGCGAAGGCAGGGATGTCGTCGCGCCTGTCCCGAAGCGCCGGCAGCGGAATCACGAACCCAGCCAGGTATCTGTACAGGTCATCCCTGAAATCCCGGTCCATGGGATGGGCGCTCGCCCCGGCAATGATCCTTACGGGCGGCTTCCGCTGGAGTGCGCGAAGCAGCTTCGCCTGAATCTCCGGGCCGATGCCTGCGACCTCGTCGAGGAAGACGCTGCCGTCGCGGGCAAGCTCGAAGCACGCCAGGCCGTCAGCGCCTCCCCCGAACAGCTCCGCATCGAGCTGGCTTTCGGGCATTCCAGCGCAGTTGATCTTGACGAACGGCCCCCCCGCCCTCTTGCTTTGGTAATGGATCGCCCGCGCGAGAAAGTCCTTACCCGTGCCGGTTTCCCCGACGATCAGGACGGCTGAATCGGTCTGGGCCGCCTGCGCTGCGAGCGCGTAAGCTTCCTTTGCCCGTGGGTCGGAGCCGATGAGGCTGTCGAACCCGTAGCGACGCCTCAGCTCCTGCAGGAGAAGGCCATTCTGACTCACGAGCCGGCTGTGTTCGAGGGTGCGCTCCACGACTATGCGCATCTCGTCGAGATTGGGCGGCTTCGTCACGTAATGGTACGCCCCGAGTTTGAGAGCGCGGACGGCCGCATCCACCGACTCCGCTCCCGCCGTCACGACGACAGGGAGATCGGGGCATTCTTCCTTGATGAGGGTCAGCGCCCGAATGCCGCTGCGCCTGGGCAGGTCAAGGTCGAGGATGCCGAGGTCGTAGTCGCCCGAGCACGCAGACGAGGTAGCCTCCTTCGCATCGCTGGCCTCGTCCACGCTGTGGCCGAGGCGCTCGAAAAGGCGTCTCAGGGCCGACCGGCATTCCGACTCGCCGTCTACTATCAGCAATCTGGCCATTACCTTGCCCTGTCGTCCTGCTCGGCCAGGCACACCTGCACCTGGCACGAAGGACCAACTCGCGGATAGTGTCTGCTGCCGCTCCCGTGGCGGAGCGCTACCCATCGGCTGCCTGCTAGGACACCACCTATCTCGTGTGATTATACTAGCCAGGCCGCCAGTCATGCAAGGCAAAAGCCCCTCATTTCTGGGGATTTTTTTCGCCTGCTTCACGGCCGATCTTTTGGGGCGTTGGCAAGCGGCTTCACGACCCGCCCAATCCCCGGTTACCGAGGAGGCAAGGGCACATGCGTCCTCCCCGGCAACCGGCACGGGGGCGCTGGAGGCGACTCCGCTGACCCTCACCAGTTGACCGCGCAAAAATTTTTAAAAAAAGTTTCCGAAAACACTTGACAGGCAGGCACAAACCCGGTATTATTACCAGTGCTTCTTTTTCTCCTTTCACTACCTCTGTTGGGCTTGGCTGGCCGCCCAGCAGCCAAGTCTGCCTTTTTCCACGCACTAAAGCTCCCCTTGGCACGCCTGTGCCGTGGGTCGGCGCCTGTCCACGCCCCGCGACGCCGGTGTCCTCGGAACATGCTCCCGCGTCCACCCCTTTCGGCTAGGACAACGGAACGCGGTTATGGTATGCTGGAGCAGGCAGGACGGCAGGTTCGCCTGGGCCGCAGTCTAGTGCGCGGGGGCCCGCTCGCCGGCTGCCCAGGCATAGACTAGAGAAGCAGGTTCTGGAGTGCGATGGTTGTCGAGATGACATCAAGGGAACGGGTCACGAAGCTGCTCCGGCGCGAGCTGCCGGACCGGATGGGGATCTTCGAGCACTTCTGGGGGGAGACCATCGGGCAGTTCTGGGTCAAAGAGGGATACCCCGAGGGCACTCCGCCGGAGGATTACTTCGACTACGACCTGAGGTGGGGAGGAGGGGGTGTTGACAGCACCCCGATGCGGGACGTCTGGGAGGTCGTGGAAGAGTCCGACGAATGGAGGCTCGTCAGGCAGGGCAACGGAGCGACCATGCGTTACTGGAAGAACAAGTCGGGCACGCCCGAGCACGTAGACTTCGACTGCTCTACCCCCGAGCGGTGGGAGGAAGTCTACAAGCCGCCGCTTCTCAAGCTCGACCCGGACCGGGTGGACGTGGAGGGAACGAAGGCCGGGATAGCGGCTGCGCACGAGCGCGGCAAGTTCTGCTGCTTCTCGGGCCTGTTCATCTTCGAGCTTCTTCGGTCTACCCTCGGCGACTACATAATGCTCGAAAGCTTGGCGCTCAACCCGGAATGGACTCACGACTTCTGCCGCACCTACACCGCCTTCTTCATCAGGCATATGGACTACCTGTTCGAGCACGCCGGGCAGCCGGACGGGGCTTTCGTCTACGAGGATCTGGGCTACAACAAGGGGCTGTTCTGCTCACCACGTATGCTGCGCGAGCTGATCCTGCCATACCACAAAGAGCTCTGCGCTTACTTCCACAACCGCGGAATGCCGGTCATCCTCCATTCCTGCGGGGGCATCACGGAAGCAGTGCCGGAGATCATCGAAGCCGGCTTCGACTGCCTCCAGCCGATGGAGGCCAAAGCGGGAGTGGACGTCGTCTCCCTTGCCACCCGTTACGGCAATCAGCTGAGCTTCATGGGCAACATCGACATCCGCGTGCTGGAGGAAGGGGACAAAGACAGGATCGAGCGGGAGGTCGGCGGTAAGATGGAAGCGCTCAAGTCTCTGGGTGCAGCCTACTTCCTCCATACCGATCACTCGGTATCCCCAAGGGTGAGCTTCGGGTCGTACAAGTACGCGCTCGACGTATTCCGTGCGCACTGCTCGTACTGATCGCTCGGCTGAGTCGGAAGGCCTCGTGGATGCTTGACAGAGCGCGAGGCCGCTTGCTATACTGACGGGTGTCGGGGCAGGCCTTCGGGCGGGGACTCCTGGCAGGCGGCCGAGCGTGGCTCGCCGCTCCCCCGCGAGGGAGATGGAAGGCCTGGGCCGGTGCACGGTTCTCCCCAACCGGCTCGAAGGCCAGCTGATAGGCAGGAAAGGTGGCCTTGCAATGAAAGGGGTGGCGCGGGCCGATAGTCAGCGGGCCGCGGATTACGAAGCGGCCGTTCTTGCCTTCTCGCGCCTCTCGCACGCAGTCACAGGCGATCACGATGCCAGCGGGGCGCTCTCTGCGGCAGCCGAAACCGGTGCCGTGCTGCTTCAGGCCGATTCCGGCGCAGCATTCCTCTTGAACGCTACCTCGAACGCCGTTGAGCTGGCGGCGACCTACAGGGCCACCCCGCCGGCGGAAGCGAAACCTGTTCCGGGCGAGACCATCGCAAGGCGGTGCATTGAGACGGGCCTGCCCGCCGCGGCACCGAACGTGCAATCGGACCGCAGGAGGGGCATGCGAGCGCTGGCGAAGCTCGGCGCGGCGTCAGCGCTGTGCGTCCCCTTGGAGGTCGGCCAGCATCGCCTGGGCGCGCTCATGGTGATGTCCGGCACGCTGAGGGCTTTCTCGGCCTCGGATATCGAGGTACTGGCCGTGGTTGCGGCTCAGGCGGCTTTGGCTGTATGGAAATCCCAGCTTTGTCCGGACCTGGTTCCCAGCTCCGCCGAAGGCCGGGCCGCCACGTCGGACGTCGAACTCCTCGATCTTGCCAGCCGGAAGATATGGGAGCTTGCGATCGTAGGTAAGGTCAGCGAAGCGGTCATCTCCACTCTGGACCTGAAGGAACTGCTGAAGCTCGCTCTCGAACAGTGCCTCGTTGCGGTCGGAGCAGGCGTCGGATCGATTATGCTCCTCGACGAGGAGTCGGGCTTGCTGACGATCAAGGCTGCCAAGGGACTGCCGGCTGACGTGGTAGAGTCCGCATCAGTCGCGGTGGGAGAGGGCATCGCTGGATGGGTGGCAGCGAACGGCCAGCCCGTCCTGGTTGGCGACGCCAGAAGCGACCCGCGTTTCCATATGCAGCGCTACAGAGACGACATCACGTCGGCCATGTCCATCGCGCTGAAGGCCAGAGGGCGTGTGATCGGGGTCTTGAACGCGAGCACGGTCGATCCGGGCCGACGCTACGGGCCGCGCGAAGTCGAGTTCCTCTCGACGATCGCGAACCAGGTTGCGATGGCGCTGGACAACGCACGGCTGTATGAAGGGTTGGAACGCCGCTCGACCGAGCTTGCGTCACTTCTCCAGGTGTCGGAGGCAATCACCTCGACCCTCGACCTGACGACCGTAGTGGAACTGCTTGCGGAGAGGTTCACGGCGATGGTCAAGGCGGACGCGTGTGTGGTGCTCGCTTACGACTCGGACTCAGGCCGCTTCCGGTGCCTCGATGGCAGAGGGCTATCCGCCAAGCGGGGAAAAAGCAGGTACATCGAGCTGGCAAGGCCGCTCGCGATGCGAGCTCTCGAGGAAGGGCGGCCTGTATGGGGCGAGACAGGGCCGGGAACTCGTTGCTACAGTGAGGCAGCGGCGGCGGAAGGACTGGCGAGCGGGATCTGCGTGCCGCTCTGTGCTGCAGGCCGGGTCATCGGGGCGGTCGCGCTGTTGTCGAAGGCGAAACGCTCCCCGTCATCGCGGCAACTGAGCTCGCTGGTGGCGCTCGGCGGCCTGGCAGGCGTAGCCCTGCAGAACGCCCTCATCTACAAGCACAAGCACGATATTGCGCGCTCGCTGCAGTCGCAGCTCGTGCCGACGGTGCCTCTTGCGGCGGAGGGAGTGGAGATCGGGCACCGGTTCCTGCCGGCGCGCGAGGTCGGCGGAGACTACTACGATCTGGTGAAGGTCTCGCCGGGCCGCATCGGCATAGTCATCGCCGACGTTGCAGGCAGCAGCGTGCGCGCGGCCATGCACACCACCATGGGGAAGCACGTCCTGCGCGCATACGCGCTCGAGAACGACTCCCCCGCAGATGTCCTTCGGAAGCTCAACCGCATCGTCCACGAACAAACGCACCCCGAGGTGTTCATCAGCCTGTTCTACGGCGTGTTCGATTCCGCAAGCCGGACCTTCCGGTATGCGTGCGCGGGGCACGAGCCGCCTCTGCTCTACCGCCCGGACGGCTCGTTCGACCGCCTGCAGGCCGGCGGTCTGCTCGTCGGCATCAGCCCGGAGGCGGACTTCGAGCAGAAAGAGGTGCGGCTCGACAAAGGTTCGATAGTCGTCCTCTTCACCGATGGATTGGTCGAGGCGCCATCCATCCGACGGAAGTTCGGGATAGAGCAGATCAAGGAGATAGTGGCTGCCAGCGCGCTAAAGCCCGCTCAGGAAGTCGCCGATAATATCTACGCGAGAGTCACGGGTATTGTCGGCAGCCGGATGCAAGATGACGTAGCACTCGTCGTCCTGAAAGCACAGTAGGACTCCCCGTGCACGAGGCGGGACATCCGGCGCAGATCGGGAGCGGGCTATGCAGGATGCGCACCAGATCCGGCTGGAGATCCCAAGCACGGCAGAGTACGTCGGCGTCGTGAGGCAGGCGATCGAGGGCATTGCAAAGCGGATGCACTTCACTGCAGTGGACGTTGACGACGTGAAGCTCGCCGTCGGTGAGGCCTGCAACAACGCGGTCAAGCACGGCCGTCCTTCGAGAAAGCGCCCCTTCATCACCGTCATCTGCACGGTCACTCCCGGCTGCCTGGAGGTAGAGGTAAGCAACTCCATCGCCGGTCCCGAGCCCTGCCCTGCCGCCTTCAACCCTCCAGATTGCACAAGAGAGGGCGGGATGGGCCTCTACATCATGCGCACACTCATGGACGAGGTGGACATCGTCTGGAGGAACCGCACGGCGAGGATCAGGATGGTGAAGAGGGTCAAAGCCTCCTGAGGACGCCGAGGCGAGGTCTCCGCTGGCTTCAGACCGATTCCTCGCGCGTGACTCCGAACACGCCGCCGCCGGCTTCGGTGATCCTCAGGCGAAGCGACCGACGGTTTGCCATACTCTGGCTCATCGGCTGGGAGGTGTCCACCGAGATATCTCCCTTGCAGGCGCCGCGGGTCACCGGCGACCAGTGCTGCGGCCTGCTGGAGTCCTCAAAGGACCGATTGCGGACCAGCTCGGCGTAGATTCCTCCGTCTCCGGCGCAGTTGATCTCCTCGAAGAACGCGCCATAGAGCAGCGGGCTTATCTTCGGACCGACCTGGTCCACACGAACCATCAGCCTGGGCAGCGCCGGTCCATCCGCCGATGTGTCCGCCGCCGACACTCCGATCGGCAGGAAAAGGGACGCTAACGCGGCAAGCCCAGCTAACCGTGCAACGCGGGAAAGGCCAGATACTTCCTCCATGCTCACTCCTATACCTCTCAAGGACTGCACTGCGCAGTCACTCTATATGTTGCGGCAACGCCGGGTTCTCACCGGCCATTCAAACGTGCACTCTTCAGTTCCTGCAGCCAAACGGTAGGATGCGCCGTCATGTCGTAGCCTGGGGGAACCGGTCCGTGGGTAGCCGAACGGCTGGCGGAAACGGGGCGTTCCCGCAGGGTACAACCAGGCCATCTCGTGAGCCGATCTGCGTTGTCGAACACCAGCCAGTTCGGATCAGGAGGAGGATTCCTCCTGTTGCCAACCCGGTCGTAGACGAACGCCACCGGGCTGTGCGGCGGACAGGTCACACAAACCAACCGGCTGTCCCCCATGGCAGATGCAGGACATTGTTCGCGACGAATCCTGCATCAACGACTGATTCCCTCCCGCGTCCCGTCCGGCTCAGTTGCCGGCCGGACACACGTCTGGGAAGATTGGGCCGGGAATGGATTTCCCGGCCCATCGAAGTTGTTGATGTCAGCCCCTGTTGCGGTCTGAATAGCACTTCCCTTAACAGGTTATCCCCAGTGTAGCGATAGTCTGTCCGTGGGCACGTCCAATTGTT
>Ga0315282_10000706_pt1 | contig 65563 bp, 57 predicted proteins | sample YL17G07_20_MG_FD_203693 | JGI IMG/M metagenome (GOLD analysis project Ga0315282, IMG submission 203693) | Sediment microbial communities from Yellowstone Lake, YNP, Wyoming, USA - YL17G07_20 | ecosystem: Environmental > Aquatic > Freshwater > Lake > Sediment | place: USA: Wyoming | collected...
GCTTGACTGTGAAATACCAACTATCGCCAACTGACAATGCACTGGATGGAACTGTCAGTGTAGTGTATGATGTCTGCAATACACTGTTCTTATACCATTTTATCTCACTTGCTCCCTGTGAGTCACCGTCTGCATCGGTGTATGTATAACTCCCTACAAGGTTATCGCTTTTCTTTGGTGACGTCGGTGTTATTGCAAGACCACTGGCTACCGGTGGAGTATTGGCTACTGTCACTGTGGGTGATGTCTGTAATGTGCCATAGCTTGTTCCGTCATAGGGCTTGACTGTGAAATACCAATTGTCTCCTTTAGTCAATGCACTGTATGGAACTGTCAATGTTGTATATGAGGTCTGCAATACACTATTCTTATACCACTTTATCTCACTTGCTCCCTGTAAGTCACCGTCTGCATCAGTGTATGTGTAGTTGCCAACAAGATTATCGCTCTTCTTTGGTGACGTCGGTGTTATTGCAAGACCGCTGGCTACCGGTGGAGTATTAGCTACTGTCACTGTGGGTGATGTCTGTAGTGTGCCATAACTCGTTCCGTCATAAGGCTTGACTGTGAAATACCAACTATCGCCAACTGACAATGCACTGGATGGAACTGTCAGTGTAGTGTATGATGTCTGCAATACACTGTTCTTATACCACTTTATCTCACTTGCTCCCTGTGAGTCACCATCTGCATCGGTGTATGTGTAGTTGCCTACAAGGTTATCGCTTTTCTTTGGTGATGTCGGTGTTAATGCAAGACCACTGGCTACCGGTGGAGTATTGGCTACTGTCACTGTGGGTGATGTCTGTAGTGTGCCATAACTCGTTCCGTCATAAGGCTTGACTGTGAAATACCAACTATCGCCAACTGACAATGCACTGGATGGAACTGTCAGTGTAGTGTATGATGTCTGCAATACACTGTTCTTATACCACTTTATCTCACTTGCTCCCTGTGGGTCATTATCTATGTCACTGTAAGTGTAATTACCGACAAGGTTATTTGTTCTTTTGGGTGATGATGGGGTTATTACTAGGCTACTGGCTACTGGTGAGGTATTGACAACCGTTACATTGGATGATTGCTGCATTGTTCCATAGTCAAATCCATCATAAGGTCTAACTGTGAAATACCAATTATCACCTTTTACTAATGCACTGGATGGAACTGTTAACGTGGTATATGCTGTCTGTAAAACACTATTCTTATACCACTTTATTTCACTTGCTCCCTGTGGGTTCCCGTCTGGATCGCTGTATGTATAGCTACCAACAAGACTATCGCTTTTCTTAGGCGATGCTGGATTTATAGCAAGATTATTTGCTGACGGTATAAGGTTAACTACTGTTACTGCGTACCATGATCTTTTTTCAATGCCGTAATTTATACCATTATAGGGTCTGACTGTGAAATACCAACTATCGCCAACTGACAATGCACTGGATGGAACTGTCAGTGTAGTATATACTGTCTGCAAAACATCGTTCTTATACCATTTTATTTCACTGTTAGTTTCTGGAAGGTTATTTGTATCACTGTATGTGTAACTTCCTACAAGATTGTCCTTTGTCGTTGGAGAAATTGGTGTTATGGCTAGATTATCGGCAGAAGGTAAACTACCTATAGAAATATGCGCATTCATGCAAAAGTTTGGCACAACAGTACAGGCAGGACTAACCAAACTAATCTCTGTGTTTCTTGCATTTGGAACATCAAAATCAAAAGAAACCGTGGTTAGTGATGTAAGAGCTTTTGCTATGAATCTAACAGTAGCAATTAATCCGGAACCGTTTGCAGAACCAATTGAATTTTTCTCTGAGTAATCAAGTTTAACAGCGTTTACTTTATTAACAAGCCAATTATTCGCACCAGCTCCTATGAATGTTCCTTGCCTGAAAGGCTGGAACCCTGATATACTAGAATATTCGTCCCCTGCCAATTGAAGTTTTGTATCATCGAAAGTCAGATATATTGAAGCTCCATTTACAAGTTGATCACCTGCATTCAATATGACTTGCATATCAAACGCATCACCTATATTTACTGTGAAATTACTATCACCACTAATCGCTTCTCTCAAGCACACTTCCATAGGAGTATTTGTAGAATTGGCATACCCATTCAACACTCCTGTATTAATCACATCCCCATTGACCTGATTTACGAAAACATCAGTTAAAGTGATTGGGCTTAACCCATTATTCACTACAAGAAAATTAATAGTAGCCAATGAACCACCATTATTATCCACATTAATTCCAATAGGACCTGCGCCAGAAGAAACTGCACCAGATGTAAAATCAATGATTCCTAAAGCGTTATTTATTGTACCAGCATGCCACAGATAGTTTGAGTTATTCCAAAGCGTACCATTTGTTATACTTACTGCTTCTAAAACGTTTTTATCAAAAGAGATACGGAATTCAAAGGTAGATAAATTCGTTATATTTCGTGCCATAACGTTTACATTAAACGATGCACCTATAAAGGTATCTACCCCGCCGGGATTAATGTATATTTCCTGTGCATAGGAAAAGCATGGAATAGATAACATCAAAAGAATCAGGACGAAGATGGATCTATACCTTGATCGTAACATATTTTATCCTCCTGACTGTTTTGCTGGGCATAGTATTAAAATAATGTAGTCATTTTTCATATTACACATGTATTTTTTCATGATGATTAAGTTCCACCACATTCGCCGGCTTTTTGGAATTATCTATTGATGTTGTAATAATATTCATAAACTTTTCTTCGTCTTTATCTGCTCTTCTACCAGCTTTTACGAGGCTAAATACAAAAGCAAAAAAGAAACAAAAAACCAATCCTAATATAATAACTAAAAATGTAAGCATTTTTTCACCCCATTTCTGTTAACGAGTATAATTTTTAAATATTATAAAAAATAACGGATAAAATTATAATAAACAAATGCTTCAGAAAAATCAACCACTTACATTAAAGCTAAATTTGTGACAGAAATTCAATAGATCGTTTATACCAAGACAAAAATCTGACATTATTACGCTAATAGGTTTTGACTTGGCCGTATAATCAGTGGTGTAATGATAGAGCAAATTCATATTTTGTTGGTCAAATCCAAATTCAATTTGTAAAATAATGTAGCCATTTTTCATATTACACATGTATTTTATCATGATGATCAAGTTCCACCACGTTCGCCGGCTTTTTAGAATTATCTATTGATGTTGTGATAATATTCATGAACCTTTCTTCGTCTTTATCTGCTCTTCTACCAGCTTTTACGAGGCTAAATACAAAAGCAAAAAAGAAACAAAAAACCAATCCTAATATGATAAGTAAAAATGTAAGCATTTTTTACCCCATTTCCAATTTAAAAATTAGCATAGATTTTGCAACAAGAAACACAAAAGCCTATTCAGCAAGAATTATGCCCGATAATAAATTAGTGTGGAACAGAGGTATAAGGCAAGTATTCTCAATGAATATGGTGATCATATACTTGAATGAAGTGTGGAATTATCTATATATACTTACATAATATTAGTTCCATTTTGAGAAACTTGTATCATTTTGGAATTATGTCAAATAACCTGACAATTTAGTATTGACAAAAATTTGACGATTTTTTTGAGAACCTGACAATTTTTCCAAAATGTTTTGGCTCATGTAAATATGTTGCGAAAAAGCATCAAATGCTGTATACTCCCTCCATGAATCAGTTACTCAAAGGAGGAAATGTGTATGTTGTTTCCAGTGATCGAACTAATGTATCCACTGTATCCACAAAACTGTTACCACGGCTTCTTGATCACTTCCATCCCAAGGGCTTACGATGTTCTTACTGCGAAAGCCAAGAAAGGTGGGTTCATAGAAAGGATAGAGACCATTTACTAGATTAGCTTATAATCTAAACCTTGCTATGATATACTATAAATCTCAAAAGAGCGGAGGACATTAAGATGTCTGAAATCCGAAATCAAAACTTCATTGTTATTTCATTTACCTTGCTTTTTTCTATATTGCTTATGTCGGCAGCATGGGTTTATTGTGATACTTATGATGATGACACATCATTGGAGTTTTATTGGGCTCCTGCTACTGGCAATGTTGATCATTACAATGTATATCTCTCAATTAATGGAGCAAATTATACTCAGGTTGGAACAACCCCTGCTGCACCAACGCAAGCAACCCCATATCCCGTACCAGTAACTTCCGAAGACGGACATAATTACCAATTGAAGGTTGCAGCATTAGATGCTACTGGTGCAATCGGACCCGAATCTGATCCTTCGGATCTTGTTTTGTGTAAACTGAGATCTCCAGGAGATATAAATGGTACTACAAAAGGAGATGCTGATGGAGATTTGAGGGTAGGAGCAAGAGACTGGGCAATATTATGCACATCCTGGGAAAAGAAACGCGGTATTGATTCTTTTTTCAACTATAGAGCAGATTTTGATTATGACGATCTCGTTAATAGTTCTGACTACAATGTGATTTCATCCAACTGGGGAAACATTTACAGTGGGGCAATAAGTAAGCAAACACAGCAAATTCCAGTTGTTTCCTCTGGCAGTAGCCTCAAAGTCAGATTGACCACTCCACAGAATCTCAAGGCAGGAGATGAAACTGTCATAGAAATAGTTGCTGAAGGAGCAGAGGATCTATATACAATGGACTTTGAAGTATCATTCGATTCTGCCGTCATTAAAATTGAAGATATACAGAAAGGCACGTTTTTTTCCGTTATAGAATCCAATCAGTCTGGCAATACTTTCAGAGATGAATTGGCTCCTAATCCATCATGGATCGCTGGAAAGATTAACCAAATCCCCGGAAGAGTATCTCCTACTTTGATAGCAGTACCTTTAGGTGACGTTAATGGAAGAAATGGCGATGGAGTGATCGCCAAACTAAAAATTGTTGCAAAATCAGGTGGTACATCTACTATTTCGCTGAAAAACATTCATGCTTATGATTCCAAATTAAATTCTATTATGGTAAAGAACTTTGATTCTGTGCTGAAGATCGAAGCTGTAAAGAATATACTAGAACAGAACTATCCCAATCCATTCAATCCAGAGACATGGATACCTTATGCAGTTGCAAAAGAATGTGATAATGTGAGCATCACGATATACAATTCGCTTGGACAGGAAGTCAGGCGGCTGGAACTTGGACAAAGGAGTGCAGGCTTCTATACAAGTAAAGATCGTGCAGCTTATTGGGATGGGAAAAATACCGATGGAACCCCTGTTACAAGTGGCGTGTATTTCTATCAGATAAAAGCGGATAATTTTTCTTCAATCAAGAAAATGGTGGTATTGAAATAGTACCAAATGATCTTTCTATACTCAATACATCAACTAATACATAGGTGAACCTTTGCCTGTACTTCAATATTTTTGTTCAACTATAATAAGGTCAATTATATTAACTATCCCATTACCATTAACGTCTGGATTTGGTTCTATGGATTCTGTTACTGCTTGCCCGAAATGCTGTAATACCAGAGCAAGATCAGTTTCGTTTACTACCCCGTCCTTATTAACATCCCATGGATTCAGTCTGCAAATGACAGTATCGGATTCTTCGGACATAGGACCTACGTTACCCATAGCATCAACTGCTTGGACTTTGATTCTATATTTGTGGTTGTCTTCTCCTGTCAGAGTATAGGATGTTGTAGTGGTTGTTCCCACAAGCACATATTCATTGTTGTCAATTGAAGCATAAACATTGTAGTGATCTACTGGACCAGTAGCTGCTTCCCAGGCAAAATCCAAATTGGTATCATCGTCATAGTCCACTGAATGAACTGACGTAATCAAGACTTCTGAAATGATTATCGTAATCAATAATGATAAGACTATCCTCGCAACCAAAGAATCTTTCATTTCCAATTCTCATTTCCACATTGTCACAGCGTTCTAATTTGCCTAAGACAAATGCTCATTTGTCTGTAAGTATTGTGTTAATCTTTGTTATTTCTAGCTGGGTTCGGGAGAAATCTTTACGAAGACTTTGTAACTTGTCTTTACTTGCATACCTCATTTTTGACTCCAGCATACGTAAGCGATATTCCAAAACCCGCTTATCCATTAAAAGTCTGAGCTTATCTATGTTATTCACCATTTTTGTCTCCAAATCCCGACTTGCGATATTGTATGCAGTATCATATCCACAGCACATAAACTTAGATGATATATTTAAAAAAGTAAAGAATCAATTTAAAATATTCTGTCATAACCACAGTTAGCTCATTTTCTTGAGTCCACCACTTGTGTATCTGAAACTTTTCGTTATCTGCCGAACTAAACATTAGAGTTATGTCTCTTTGATCATTAAACACCTTTTTGAATATCATTCTAGCACGTCTCATATGATAAGGTGAACTAACAACGATAGCCGACTTGAAATTCCCTTTTAGCATGTCTTCTTTTACATATTCTGCATCTTCATAAGTGCTAGTTGGTCTTTCTTCGGTAATAATCGCATTCTTTGGGACCCCCATAGACAGTGCCGAATTCATAGCCAACTGCGGCCAAGTAGTAATAGGAAGACCAGTGAGTTGTATTGGCATACCCGTTATTATAATCTTCTTACCGTAGTCGGACTTGTAAAGCTTCACACCACGATCTACACGTTCTTGCCCTCCCCCACCAAGTATCACTACTACATCCGCAGGTGATAATTCCTCGTTTACAATAAGGAATTTCGCTATAGAATCAAGCCATAAATTATGAGTGATAAAGATAACAAGTAATACTGCAAAAATGCCTATAATCACTATAGAAAGCTTCCTAATTCTCATAATAAACAGTTTTCAGACAATGTATTTGAAAAAATAAAGAATTATCTTACAATACTCAGTTACAATTGCTATTGATTCTTGCTCATTGGTCCACCATTTGAATGATTGAATCTGTTCATCGTCTGCTGGACTAAACATCAAAGATATATCCCTTTGATCATCAAACACCTTTTTAAATGTCATCTTGGCACGTCTTGTATGATAGGATAAGCTAACAATAACAGCAGACTTGCAGTTCCATTTAATCATGTCCTCTTTTACATATTCTGCACTTTCATAAATGGTCATCGGTCTTTCTTCAAGCATAACAGCGTCTTTTGACACTTTTATTGAATTTACAAGCCATTGCATAGTCAAGTGGGCAGATGTAGTGTCGATCCCTGGAAGATTTATAGGTCCACCCACAAGAATAATCTTTTTTCCATAGCTTGATCTGTAAAGCTTCAATCCATGATTATATGCTGGTCCAATACCACTGTCTAGTATCACGATAACGTCTGCTTGGGTCAATTTATCATTTACAACAAGGAACTCAGCTATAGCCTCAAGCCAAAATTTGTGAGTGACGATAATCACGAATAATAAAACAACGATTACAGCTATTATATACAGTTTCTTTATTACCATCCTTTTACCAATAAATCCATTGATGAGTGAGTAAGACATAAATTCCCAATGCCAAGTTTGTAATCGAATGAGCAAGGATACATGCAGACAAAGATTTTGTGCGATATAGCAAGAGTGTATATAAAATACTTGCTATTATTCCGGGAAGCCATTGGTTGTGTTCTACTCCGAACAAAATTACAGTTGCAATTAGTGACAGCCAACTGAATTTACCTATTGGTACGCTTTTAAAATCCGGGTTAATAAGATAGCGTATTAAAAACGACCGCCAAAATAATTCTTCCATGATTGGAACAACAACAACAGCGCCAATCATACGAAAAAATATCCAGATATTTGCCACAATTTGGGAAGAACCTGCTAACTCATAAGGACTGATATTTTTAGGAGTGCCAAGTAATGGATAGTAGCCTGTTGGAATAATCCAGATAGCAAATACGAGCAATCCTAACAAAGAGGCGAGAAATGAGAATTTGGGCTTTATTTCTCCGTACGACCTTCTGAACCATATCAACAAAATACCTGTTATTATAGTTTTCAGTGGATAAAGCCATAATGAACTTAGAGGCGTATATGAAGCCAATCCTGTAAACGCCAAAAAGGTAGCAAATGGAATAATATAAGGCAGTATGGGATGAGAATGCCTAATAGATACATTCATAAAAGATAAAAATTAGAAAAAACACAGAGGCACGGAGTCACGGAGAATAGAGGAAGAAAACCAAGAATTTCCCCCTTCCTTTCCAAACTCCGTGTCTCTGTGTCTCCATGTTTATTTTTCATTTTATTTTTGACAATGCTTGAATGGTGCAATATCAAATCAAGTGCCAATATTAAAAACAGTGTTTTAATATTCTTTCAGTTTAACCATATAACGCTGGCAATGAGCATTATAACACTTCCAGTGTATAAAAAATTTTCTGGTTTATATTTTCTTGCTTCTCTCTTATATTTATAACTAAAGATCAGCAAACCAAACATTATAAAGCCACATATAATCAGTTTATATACCAAAATCCCTTCATATAACCCGAAAAGGTTTATGTAGTATTGGATTATTGTATTACCCTCCTTATATTTGTCTGTTATAATACCAGTTACTGTTGTAATGTAGTCGAGTGCATTTGCCGCAATGAAAATAAGGCATGCAACTATCATCTTTTTAAAATGGGTTGATTTCTCTCCATACTCATGATCAACAAATTTCATATTGCCCCCCTTGCCTGAATATTTGATTATCTAATAACCATTTTCAACCTATATCGTGATAATATTCTTTGGAAATATAGGTATTAAATAAAAAACAATCTTGCCTTTTTTGATTTTGTATTATATTATGGGTTTTTATTTAACTCTAATTGTCAAAAACACCCATAATATACTTATCAATTTAATATACAATAATTATGCCAACATTTTTCTTCATTTAATATCTTCACTGAAAATGTCCATGAATATTGCTTTTACGTGTTTTATATGCCTGTTTTTAGCATTTTTATATCACGAAAATGTCAAAAATATATACATATATATGCTATTTTTTTAGATTAATTCTTTTTATGAAAGCTAACAGATTAGGATAATATAGATTTTTCAATGGTTTATACAAAGAATAATTGTCGAAATTTTGCACAATTTTTAAATAAAATGTCAGGAATCTGCACAGTAGAGCTAGAACATTAAATGGTGCGGGATTAGGGGATCAATTTCAATAATTCATTGATTGAAGTGTTGTAAATTTATACACTTTATAGATAGATAGAAAAACAGATGTGACTTTAGAATTAGTGAAGGTTAGAAAAATGCACAAATCGGCGAAGAGTATTAAGGTATAAATTTAGAATCAAAGCAGATATTTTTCTATATCGGGTGCTTTGAGTTCTATATGTCGCAAAATCGGATTTAATTTAATGCAAATTTCATCGGCAGAACACGAAATGCCGTGCTTTTCCATCAAATCGTACATGGTCCGACGTCCTATATCAAGTTCTTCCGCAGCACGAGTCACATTTCCATCGTTCTGTATAAGAGCATTTATAATATATATAATATCCAAAAGGTCGCGTGACTCTGTCAAAGAAAGAACAGATTTTTCTTCTTCAGGAGAATTGTTATCCATTATAGGCATCTTAAAAAAGTATGTTAAAGTTTTTTCTTATGCTTGCTTAAATATCACTTACGGCAACAGTTTTTCCAATACCGGCATTATATCTCTGGTAAATTTTTCTGCCAAAGCCAAAGTTTTATCTTCGTTAATATTAGCTATAGATGATATCCTAATCAATGAGCTACTTGTATCTTTTCGCAACATACCATTGAGGATTATATTAAGCTGTTGTGCATAATAGTCTGATGTGAGTTTATCACCGGATTTGTATAAATAAAGCACAATCTGTTTATTTGACTTTTTTTGAAGTGTTAGACAGTTTACTTTTATCTCTCTATTTCCGATTATGACGCTTTTTATATCTTTATCTGTCCTTTCCCACCCACTTCCTGCAAAGCATACTTCTGGAGGGTGGGCAACTTTTCTATTATTCTTAGAAAATACAAGTGCAAGTAATACGCTTTCCCCGTCTTGATTTACATATTCCCGCATAATTGCATCTTTGGTTTCAAGAATCTCATAGGTTCGATCATCCATAGAGAAATCTTTGCCATACCAGCTTCCGACGATCAAAGGAATATTCCTAGTATAAAGTTCACCGGAATAATCTCTGGTAGAAAATGACCCAAAAGTTATAAAAGCAGTAACTGAAAGTAATCCTGCTACTATCAGGTATCGTCTTGGGAAATACGACATTTCAAAAGCCTTCCTGCTAAAAATAAACCGGCAAAAGCAATCACAAACACCATAAGTCCAAAACCCTTGTGTAGAAGTCCATCAGTGATAATCTTATTCCCGTATAAATTTGCTATCAATAAGGTTGCTGTTGTTCTGATCATATTAGCTAATAAGGCAATTGGAATTGAAAGCAGAAATAGAACTACCTTTCTAGGATATGAAGCCCTTACAATATATGCAAATAATATCCCAAGTGCCGACAATGAGATCAGGGATTTAAGTCCGCTACATGGGTCGTCAACAACGACGCTCGTATTGGGCATATAAACCGTGCTTCCTTCTCTTATAACTGGGGTTCCAAGAAGCTGAATGATAAAGACGGATGCATGTGCTGTCAATAACTTCATTTTGAGTGTAGTAGATTCTATTATAGCTACAGGAGCAGGGACCATAAACAAGAGGAAACATAGAGGAAATAAGATAGTGAATGTAAGCTTTTTGCCGAAAAAATAAACTATTATGCCAATTATAACAATAAATAAGGAATATGCTGAAATGAAATATATACGTGTTAAAGCGCTGGCTATATGCAATAGTAAACCAAAGATTATAATCCAGATACCTAGCTTTGATGACTGTATTGATATGCTGGATAATTCTCGTCTTTTTAGCCATATTAATACTAATGAGACGATAGGAATCAATGGTCCATGTTCATAATATGAGTCAGCAGCAAACCATCTTTGCCACATCCAAATTAAGATTGGATAATATATAAGTCCTAACAAAAAAATTACGAAAGCAACTTTTATTATGAATATAATTCTGTTCAGCACGGGATGATCTTTAGCTTTCCACAAAACAGAACTTGATATTTTCATTCACCACCTTTTTGCTTATATATCTCAAAGTTTTCCTTTAAACAAAGATATGAATGTTTCAGCTAAAAGTCTCAAGTCCATAGATATATTCATTTTTTTAATATAGTAAATATCGTATCTCAATTTTCTTATAACACTCATTGCACTGCTATCATATCCATTTCTAAGTTGCGCTGGACCCGTAAGTCCCGGAATCACATCTAATCTACGAGAATAACCAGGTATAGTTTTGGAAAATTGCTCAATGAAAAATGGTCGTTCAGGTCTTGGTCCTACCATGCTCATTTCACCTTTTATAAGATTCAGAAATTGCGGAAATTCATCGATCTTTGTCTTGCGTAAAATTCTGCCTACAAAAGTGATTCTAGGATCGTTTTCTGTAGCCCATACAGGTCCTGTTTGTTTCTCTGCATCTGATCTCATCGTTCGGAATTTATAAATCTTAAACAGTTTGCCGTTTTTTCCTACTCTCTCCTGCTTATAAAGCACCGGACCTTGAGAGTCAATTTTTATCAACAAAGCTACAATGATAAATAATGGCGAAAGTAACAGCATTCCTAATATGGCAACAGAAACATCCATGAAACTTTTTGTTATTAAATACCATCTTGGCAAAACTACATTTTGCATTTCATCCACTTTATGCAAATATTGATGATGACGTCGTACAGCATCCTGCAATTCCATATATAACTTTATTTGTTCAGGAGTGTAAGAACCAATTATCTTATTTTTATAATTATTTGCTTTATCTACAAATTCTGATATACTAAAGTACCTTTTAGCTTCATCCATTGTAATATACCCCTGCCTTAATAGATTTCACTCAATTAGAGAAAAATAAGGAAATACTTGACAAATAAGTATGTTTTTGATAATCTATGTAATGAACAAAATCATTTGCAGAATTCGTGCCATTTTTATTATGCAGATACATAGTTGAAAAACCTATATATTCTGTTTTTTTAACGATTCATATATTGTTTATTAAACTTTTTGATACATACATATATGTTGTAAAATGCAACTTGTTTCGTACTGATACAGTTGCAGATCAGAAATAAATAGGAAATAAATAATGTAGTATATATTATACGTTTTTATTTCTGAATGTCAAGAAAAATCCTTATAGAGATTAAATGTATATTCTTGTTTTTACTTAATATTACTTTGTCAATTACAAGATAGCACACGGATTTTCACGGGTTATAACTTGTAAACACAGATTGAATCTGTAAAATTCCGTCATATCTGTGTTTATCTGTGTGCCATTCCTGTTAATTTACAATGACTTGGTATTAAATGACAAAGTAATATTAATTATACTTCGCATATCTTTTGTTTTCATTTTTTGTTTATTCATTGAGAAAAGACTTTATAACTAAACTTTATAATATAAGAATTATGGCATAATATTTGCGATATATAAATTTATGTAATTTTTTGAATATATTTGGAGAATAATGAGAAAATCAAAACCTAAAAAATCAATACTCGAATATTATAATGATGAATCTTCTAATGCAACAGAATTCCGTAGACTAGCACGTAATGTAAGACGTTATAAGAATCCTTCAGAGATAAACAGCATTTTAGTAACGAGTGCCGCAAAGCATGAGGGGAAAAGCCTTATTGCCGCTAACTTGGCGATAGCTATTGCTAAACGAGAAGAAGAAAAGAATGTCTTATTGATAGATTTCGATTTGCGCAGACCAACTATATATTCATTATTCGGTATAGAAAGAATTCCAGGAATAAATTCTTTGCTTGAAGGAAAATCTGAATTGTATAACGTAGTTCATAATACAGAACTAGCAAACTTAAAGATAATTCCAAGTGGACGTGCAATTGATTCACCGTCACAATTGTTGAAAAATGCAAAAGACGTTTTGGATAAATGCAAAGAGTCGTTTGATATAATAATATGTGACTCTCCTCCTGTAGTGCCTGCTGATGATGCAAGTATGCTTGCACCTTACATGGAAGGTGTACTTATGGTTGTGATGGCTGGCAAAACCGATAGAATGATTGTGAAAAGAGCTGTAGAAATATTGGAAAGCGTAAATGCAAAAATTTTGGGAATAGCTCTAAATAATCTTCATAAAACATTACCTTATTATTATGATTATGGTTATTATCGTTACAAATATGATAGCGAATTATCCAATGGTAAGCAAGATAAAAAACAAATAACCAAATCAGGCGATGCTAATCTAGAGGAGAAAAAATGAACACATATCTTGTTACAGGAGGTGGAGGATTTATCGGTTCTAATATAGCTCATGAATTGGTTAGACGTGGGGAAAAAGTCAGAATTCTTGATAATTTTTCTACGGGTAACAGAAAGAACATTAATGATATCCTTGATGATATAGAGGTGATCGAAGCTGATATAAGGGATCTACAAAGTGTTTGGCATGCAGTGAAAGAGGTAGATTTTGTTTTGCATCAAGCGGCATTGCCATCTGTTGCTAGATCCGTGAATGAACCCATAACTTCTAATGAAGTTAATACATCAGGAACGTTAAATATGCTTGTAGCTGCTAGAGATGCAGGCGTTAAAAGGTTTATTTTTGCTACATCATCATCAATTTATGGAGATACGCCTGTACTTCCAAAAAGGGAGGATATGGTACCAAGTCCTTTATCACCTTATGCCGCAACTAAGCTGATTGGAGAGCATTATTGTAGAATATTCTATAATCTCTATGGTCTGGAGACCGTAAGTTTAAGATACTTTAATGTTTTTGGCCCTGGTCAGGATCCATCATCGCAATATTCAGCAGCAATACCAAAATTCATCAATGCAATAATCAAAGGTGAGTTAATTACAATATACGGTGACGGCGAGCAATCACGGGATTTTACGTACGTTCAGAACGTAGTTAATGCAAATCTACTAGCATGTGAAATTCCAAATGCTAGTGGTGATGTTATGAATATTGCTTGCGGTACTGGGATCACCTTGAACCAGCTTATCTCAACAATAGAGATAGAATTGGGTATTAAAGCAAACATGGTATATGGAAACGCTAAACCTGGAGATGTTAAACATTCATGTGCTGATATTTCAAAAGCCCAAGCATTGATTAACTATAAGCCTTTAATTAGCTTTGAAGAAGGGCTTGCAAAAACAATTAAGTGGTTCATGAATGGGAACAGGAAGTAGAATAAATTCACCGCGGAAACGCTGAGATCTCAGAGAATACGCAGAATGAGTCCATGTTTTAGATTCCCTCCCTAGTTTATCTCTGCGGTGAAAAAAATTTCGATGAATATAAATAAACTAACTAACTCAGATAATTATAGGCGCAGCAATTGAAGTTCATCGGGCTCTTGGTCCTGGTTTATTAGAGTCAGCTTATGAAGAATGTTTATGCAGGGAGTTATCGCTACAACAAATACAATTTGGACGTCAAAAACTATTATCATTAGAATACAAGAAACTAAAAATTAAATACGGATGCGGTGAATATCTCAATGTTACAAATAGATCAAACACAAAGCAAACCGGGATTACGTGATTACTGGCAGATATTCCTGCGCAGGAAATGGCTAATCATACTTCCGATAATCATAATTCCTTCCATAGCGATACCTGGTTCATTCGTCATGACACCAGTCTATGAGGCAACTACTACACTCATGTCGCAGGAAAACTCGAGAAGTAGTTTTCAAAGTGCTACAAACATTAATACTCCTCCTGGAGAGCAGTTAAGTACTATTAGGTATAAAATCCAACTTCGTAGTAATATGATGCAAGTTGCAGATAAGATTGGCATTGTTCAATACCTGAAGAGCAAAGGGAAACCAGCAGAGATGGACGATCAGGTCAGGTATCTTCGTGAGATTGTCAAACTAAAGCCTCTCAGTGGCACGATTCTGGAGATTTCTGTTCAGCATCCGAAGCCCGATATGGCAAAGAATATAGCCGATACTGTTGCACTAATCTATGTTGATAGTACAAAGCAATGGCGTCAGAATTCAGCATCTGAAGCATCTAATTTCATAAATCAGGAGTTAGAGAACTATAGGACTAAGCTCCGTGATGCAGAAACAGCACTTGTGAATGCTCAAGAAAAAGGAATTCTTGAATCCCTGAACGGTGAAAATAATACTCTAGTGAATGAAGTGGCAAAACTCAAAGCAAATCAGGTGGAAGTAGAATTGGATTTGCAGGAAGCTGAAAGCGAGCTGCAAAATGCGAAGAGAATGTCAGGAAGTGGTGATGAAAATATTTTAACACCTATTTATGTTATGGACCCAGAGATAACCAGATTGCAAAATGATCTAAATAACTACCAATTACAATATGCACAACTTTCCAATAAATATACTGAGGACTATCCTCCTGTAAAGAAGCTAAAGGACCAGATTGCCCAAACTCGGGACGATCTTAATATGGCAAAGACTAAAATGAGCGTCCGTCAGCAGGATGCTGATACAAGAATGAAGTATTGGACAGAAAGGGTAAGGTCTCTTGAGCTAAGGAGGACAGCATTAAATGGCAAGGTAAGCACATACGATCGGAAACTCCAACAATTACCACAGCGACAACTAGAGATTACTCGTTTGCAGCGTGAAAAAGCTGCCGCTGAGAATATTTATGATATGCTTTTACAACGTTTAAATGCATCTGACTTGATGAGTCAATCTGAGTCTCGAAACTTGGGAGAAGTGGCTCAAATTTTAGATTATGCAGTTGAACCAATTAAGCCAATAAAACCCAACAAGAAAAAGATCGCTGTTTTAGCTATTGCGATGGGGCTTATAATAGGTGGTGGAGCAACATTTTTGTTGGAATATTTTGACCGATCTTTTCATTCTGTAGAAGATGTTGTAAACTATTTCGCTATACCAGTTATTGCCACTATACCAAAATTAACTAATACTGCAAAGGAAGATAATCTGAGTAGTCGTAAACCAATGATAATTATCTTTGTGAGCGTGTTATCTCTAATAGTTTTGCTTATAATAGCGGATATTGCAAGTACACAATTTTTAACACGTGATTCATTCTTTCTGAGTATTGCACGAAAGATGTTAAACTTAATCAGGGGAATTATAAAATAAACTTTTAACAATGCTAACAAACTCAATTGCACGTATAAACTTTTCATCTAAATGGTTACTTATACCCTTGATTGTGCTTATGGCATTAACCTTAGGCATTGGTTTATTATATGCAGAAAAATGGACGATCCTTATATTTTTCGTAGTATTTGTAGTTGTCTCAATATTTGCTGAACCTTTTATTGGAGCGTTATTCTATCTTATATGTTTATATGCACGCCCGATGGAGATAATACCGGCAGTTAAAGGCATGCCGATAATGAAATACCTAGCAATTGGTACGTTAGGAATCTGGTTGCTTCGTATAATAGTTAGCAAAAAAAGAGATTTAGTTAAAGCACCACAAAATTACTTGATGATTGCTTTCATATTGGTTATGGCAATCTCTATGAGAACCTATGTAACAGGCATAGTGGATGTACTCACTGGTGATTTCTTTAAGATAATCATTATCTATTTCTTATTAATAAACCTTGTCAATACAGAAAAGCGATTATATATAACAATATGGATTATAATATTATCAACTCTTTGGTTATCAATACACAGTATTCTGTTATCACGAGGGATAGTCATTGGTGATATAGAATTATCTCAAGGGACCAGAGTTACAAGTTCTGGTATTTTCGGTGACCCAAATGATCTGGCACAGGCTATAGTTGTCGCTGTTCCATTTGTCTTCAATCTGTTATTTCATGAGCGCTTTATGCTAAAGAAAATAGCTCTGGCAGTTATAGGAGCAACGATGCTTTTTGCATTCCTGCTGACAGGTTCAAGAGGAGGATTCATTGGCCTTTCCGTTGTTGTGTTTCTCCTTATCAGGAAAAAAGCTGGAATTATCGTGGGTGCTGTATTGTCTGTGGCAGCACTTTTAGGACTTCTAGTCTTTGCACCAGGCTATATGGTTCAGAGATTAGAAACGGCTTCTCCTTATGATGATACCGGTGCAGCACGAATAGAAATCTGGTATGAGGGATGGCAAATGTTTATGTCTAACCCTATTTTGGGGGTTGGTATGCACAATTTTGCTGAGAATGAGTCAACTGGTCATGTAGCCCATAATTCCTTTGTCCACGTTGCTGCGGAGCTTGGGTTACCAGGGCTTTTTATATGGATGGGATTATTATACTTCTCCTTTAGATCGCTTAATGAAGCAAGGAAGCAATATTCAGTTGAGGTTATAGCGTCAAAAGCGCATGTCCTTTCTGACTCATTGATAGTTAGCATGGTCGGATTTTTGACTACATCTTTTTTCCTTTCTAGGCAATATGAATATCTGCCGTATATATTAATAGCATTGTCCATAGTAGTTTACCAAGTAGCGGGAAAGGATAAAGGATTAAAGCCTGCACTCTCGATGATAGAGTTGCGCAATGTATTATTTATCACGTTAGCGTTTTTTGTGGTGTGGTTTGGTATATTAAAGGTTTTTTTATAGTGATTAAAGATTTATCCCTAAGATTACTCAAAAAACAACCTATAAGTATAATTGAGGATGAAGGTGTTTACAAAAATCGCTGTCAATCTTGGTATTTGTCACATCAAACAACTGTGTATTAAGTTGGTAGAATGGAGATCATGGAACAAATAATAACTATTCATATCGAAAAATTGCCAGAGGGAGTGTATCTAGCAACGTCGGATGATATTCAGGGGCTTGTAGCTCAAGGACGGACAATATGGGAGACACTGGAAATTGCGCGCGATGTTGCTCGTAAACTATTAGAAGCACAAGGGGAACGGCAAATGGCGCCCGAGTTGCCTTCTACTGAAGAGCAATTCGATTATCCATTGATCTTAGAGAGTTGATATGGGGAAGTTGTCAGGCTTTCGTTATCGTGACATCATAGGACGACTCAAAATCTTTGGCTTTGTTTTTGACCGTCAGGCTTCAGGTAGCCATGAAATCTGGTTTAACAAATTAACAAGACGATATACTACAATTCCAAATCATCCAGGAGATATGCCTGAGGGTACATTACGGGCAATATTGAAACAGGCGGGAATTGATCCGGATGAATTCCTGAAAGTATGAGATTTATCATTTGCCTGATCTAAAAGAGGATGTTAGATGGTTTATATTTCATCAAGCTAATGAATTCATGCTTAACTGTTTCTTCCTCAATCCCTATCACGCTTAAAGATTGCCAAAAGGATGATTTATTTAAAAGTGGTGACCGCTATGTTAATAAGCTTCGGAGTTGGTTATTCTTGGGATTCTGTATTATTAGATTGGCTTGGTTAGATAGAGTTGCGCAATGTATTATTTATCACGCTAGCGTTTTTTGTGGTATGGTTTGGTATACTGAAGATTTTTTTATAAATTAGGAATAACAAAGCATAGGAGAAATCCTTTGAATATTTTGACGGATAGTAAATCAGTAAAAAATTTGTCTAATTATTGCAGCTTATATTATGAGCAATCAGACTTTTGGGGCGGAACTTTAACTGATGTACAACAGCAAAGGATTTCAATTACTCTTTCATTCATACCAAATAACGTAAAAACGATTTTAGACCTAGGTTGTGGTGATGGACGAATTACAAATGAATTGATTGATCAGTATGATGTAATTGGGATAGATATGAGCAAAGAAGCTTTAAAATATGTTAAAGCAAAAAAAACTCTTGCAAGCGTCAATCAAGTTCCTTTTAAAGATCACTCATTTGATTTAGTTCTAAGCTCTGAAGTTATTGAGCACCTCCCCGATAAAATCCTGAATAAAGCCATTGAAGAAATTCAAAGGTTAAGCAGCAAATATATTCTTATTTCCGTTCCTTTTGGTGAAAATTTATATGAAAACTCTACAAAATGCAATAAATGTAGAAAGCTATTTCATATGAACCTTCATTTTCAATCTTATTCCAAAAAACGATTAGCTTCACTTTTTCCAGATTTTAAATTAATAAACTCGGCTGTATTTGGACCCTGGGTAGAATATAGCAGTAACATATTATTATTCTTTGTCCGACAATTGGGAGGCAAGTGGCCAACTTCCAATACCGCCTTGTGTCCTCGATGTGGGAGTCGTAATGTTGAAAGTAAAAGAGGGAATTTAATAGTTTGGACTATAGAGCGAATAAACTGGAGGATAGCAAGAGTTTATCCATTTAAAAAAAAGAGCTGGATTATTGCTCTATATGAAAGGAAAATCAAAAGCTAAGAATAATGGGTAAATTAAATTTATCCGATAAGGCTGTAGTAATATCCATAGGTCAGGGAATCTCATCTGCTATTACATTTATCTCTGGAATGTTTCTCGTCAGGCTTGTAAGCAAAGAGGATTATGGAACTTATATGCAGGTCTTGCTTGTATATTCCATATTGGCACCTATTTTAAGTATGGGCATCTCTACAAGCATATATTACTTTATACCGAGACTTTCAGATGAAGAGCAAAAAACTTTTGCCTGGCAGACTATAGCAGTTTCGTTTCTTCTCGGGTTTATATCAAGCTTGATTTTATATATGGCTTCTGGAATCTTTAGCAATCGCTTTAATAATTCCGAGCTAAAACCATTGCTGCACATATATTTCCTGTTTCCACTATTTAAATTTCCTATTAGCTGTTTACTTCCTTTTTTGATAGTAGCAAACAGGTGTTCAAGAGCCGCCGTTATGGAAGTGATCTCTGTTATTCTACTTGAGATATTAAGTGTAGTGGTTCCATTAGCTCTTGGTTATGATTTATTATTAGTATTTCGAGCTAAGGTGTTTTTTGCTGGTGTCATTTTTCTAGTTGTATTATGGCACATTATTAAGATATATGGCGGATTACCTCGTCTTAATGCAAAATTGTTGCAGTCCCAACTAAAGTATTCAGTTCCTCTAGGATTATCATCAATTGCTGGATATATAACAAGACAGGTTGATAAGCTTCTGATTTCAGCTTTTTTTTCCGTTACCAGTTATGCTATTTATGCTAGAGGTGCGTTCGAGATTCCGTTCATTGACGTTTTAGCTGGAGCAGTTATGACTGTTATTATGCCGGAGTTGTCAAGGTTACATAATGAAGATAAATATGACGAATTTTTAAGGCTATGGCATGAGTCAATACGGAAAGTAGCTTTAATATTATTGCCTCTATCAGTGTTTTTATTTATCGTCGCAAGAGATCTTATCACTTTATTATATTCTGAAAGCTATGTAAATAGTGCAAATATTTTTAGAATCTACCTTTTATTGCTTCCTTTAAGGATTACAATATATGGAAATGTTTTATTATCAGTAGGTCTTTCTAAAACTATTTTATTGGGCAGTATACCTGCGCTGTTATCTACTATTGTTTTTAATTTACTTGGCATCAAGTTTCTTGGCTTTTATGGTCCAGCAGTTGCTTTTGTATTGTCAACTGATATACTTATCTTATTTTATTTGTCAAGAATAAAGCATGCTCTAAAAATTAGTTTTTCAAAGGTTTTCCCATGGCTTTCGGTTGGGAAAATCATGGCGATATCTTGTGTTGCTGGAGTTTGTATATATCCAATAGTCTATTTGACACTACCTAATCTACTTAGGTTCGCTTTATCAGGAATGATATTCGTCCTGTTCTATGTTTTGTCTTCTCTTAAATGGGGTATCATTTGTAAAGATGATGTAAATTTGGTGAAAAAGTGGATAGGTCTAAAGATATGCAAATAAGAAAAATTTCTTTTGATTAGAATATTAACATATGAATAATTTTGATTCAAAAATAAATTATGCTAAGTTTTATGAACAATCAGAATCTTGGGGTAAGGATTTGGATGAAATTCAGAAAGAAAGAGCTTTAGTTACTCAATCATTTGTTCCAGAGGATGTAGATACCATATTGGATATTGGCTGTGGGGATGGCAGAATAACAAATGAGCTATCTCTTAAATATAATATAACCAGCATGGATATTAACTATGAAGCCCTCAAATATGTTAACAAATCAAAAATTATTGCAAGTATAGAACAGATCCCATTTCATAATAATTCTTTTGATCTTGTTTTAAGTACTGAAGTTATAGAGCATCTTCCTGATCACTTGTTTCGAAGAGCTATTATAGATATTGAAAGAGTAAGTAAGAGATATATTGTTATTTCAGTTCCTTATAAAGAAAATTTATATGCAAGTATGACAAGGTGCAACATATGTGGTAAAGTATTCCATGAATATATGCACTTCCAGTCTTTTACAAGAAAACGCTTGGAATCAATATTTCCTAGCTTTAGAATCATTCAGTCTTTTATCTTTGGACCAAGAGAAAAATATGATAATAACTTTCTATTATTTATTGTTCGCAGGATAGGAAGGAAGTGGCTTACCTCCCAAATGGCACTCTGTCCATGGTGTGGAAGTAAGGATCTTGGAAATAATCAAGGAAATCTAATATCACGGATTGCTGAATATCTAAATTGGAGAATATGTCATCGTTTATCATTCCATAAAAGATGGATTATTGTATTATATGAGAGGGTATCAAGCAAATGAGCTTTTTTAGAGATCGTGAATAACAAGTCAATTACCACCGCCAAAGGCGGTGGCTTGAATCTGTTGCACCTAGAAGGTGCGTTCTTACTGTGTTAGATTGTGTTAGAACAATTCACCTTGATGAGATTCACTCTCTTTGTCATGTTGTTCTTGCCATTTAACATATTTACGTATCTTGTCTTCATCTAAGCCTATGGTACTGATACAGTATCCTCTTGACCAGAGATGACGACCCCAGTACCTACGACCTAAATGCTCGTATTTCTCGAAAAGCCTTAGTGCTAGTTTACCTTTGAGATAACCCATTACATCCGATACAGGATACTTCGGTGGTATATCTATAACAAGATGGATATGATCAGGTTTTATATTGAGTTCTAAAACCTCTACTAATTCCTTTTGTTTACAAAGCTGATAGATTTGCTGACGTGTGTATTCGGCAATATCATCCCTGAAGATTCTGTGTCGATATTTTGGACAAAATACAACGTGATACTTGCATTCATATATTGAATGTGATAACCTTTTGAATTGTTTCATTATATGTACCTCTCTGAAGTTTCACACCTTCTAGGGAGGTACATCATATCATATTCGTAAGGTTATGATTAATTATGTATTAATTACTCACACGGTAAAACCTTTTTGTTGTACCACTACCATAGGTAGTGGTTTAATATGATTAATTAAAAATAGGATTTTTGGAGGATTGATTAATGAAGTTACAGATTGTTGATAAAGTCAATAAAAAAGATTGGGAAAGCCTTATTAATCAATTTAATGGAAACTTATATCATAGCATTGAATGGGCAAATATACAAATGACTAAGAACAGAATTCCACAATATTTTAAATATATGGAGCAAAATGAATGTATAGGAATTGCGCTGGGGTTTATTTCCAAGTCAAAATTTCCATTATCATTGTTGTCAAAGTCCTTAAGCTTTGATACAACGCCTTGCGTTCTAAATGACGATCCTATATTATTATATGAAATGGTCCGTGAAATCAGAGATTTTTCTAAAAAGACAAAGTATATATCTCTATATTTAGATTCATACGATTCTAGAAATTCATTGGATAACCTTGAGGAACTTGGTTTTAATTTGATACACAGAATAGAATTTGTAATTGACCTTACAAAGACAGAGGAAGAATTGTGGAACAATATGGAAAGCAACTTCCGTAAAAAAATAAGAAAAGGGATTAAGAATAATATTATCATTGAAGAAAATGGTACAATAAATGGATTAAAGCAACTTGTATCTCTTATGGATCAATCATTGGCAAGGCATGGAGTATACCACTTCTCTGAAGAAAAAATTGTAAATATAAAAAAGTTAATAGATTTCAGGCTTGCGAAGTTGTTTACAGCAAAATACAATGGCGATATAGTTTCGGTCATATTGGTTACTCTTTATAATAAAAAGGGATATTACATGTATGGTGGGAATAGTGACATGGGATTAAAATGTGAGGCTTCAAGATTTCTAATATGGCATACAATACTCGATATAAAAAGGATGGGATTCACATCATATACTATCGGTGGAGTTCCAAAAGAATCTGAATATGAAGGATCACCACAACATGGTTTATATATGTTTAAGAAAGAATTTGGAGGGGAAAAGCGATATTGTTATAGTGGCGCTATTGAAAACTTAAACAAAACAAGGAATAATGTCGTTAATATAATACGAAGTTTCAAAGGATAAAATGTGCAAAAAATGTTAGATAGATTATTTATTCGAAAAGCTTCACTGCAAGATAAAAAAGCTCTCATAAATATAGGACATAAAGATCATGAGGCGGTTCTATTTTTCCCAAACATTAAAACACAGCTACTTAATCATCTGAGAGGGATTAGTGGCCAATGTTATGTGGTTAACTACAACAGTGAAGTCATTGGAAGTATTTATTTCCAAAATTATTTTTGTAGAGAAAAAGTTTTGTTTTATGGCTATTTATGCGTTTCTAAAACTTTCAGGAACAAAGGAGTTGGTACATATCTTATAAAAGAATGTTTAGAGATTTATAGACAGAAAAGATTTTTAAAAGTCTTTTGTTTTGTTAGGCAAGATAATATACCTTCCATAAAACTACATGAGAATTTTGGCTACAAAAAGTTAAATTTTTTTTTAGTTTCACAAAGTTGTCAATTTTCGAATAGTGCGAATAGTCAACTTTCGTCATTCTGGAATGTTGAATTCATGGATTTAAGAACTCTCGATAGGCTTATGCTAGATAATTTATTCAATATTTATCAGAAATCAATGGGTGAAGATTATATACAATTTTTTGGTTCTTCGCTTTTGAGAGAGAATTTTATCCTGCCTAAAGGTACTTTCTTACAAAACAGTTACCATTTTTTGAAGGAGTGTTGTAAGAAAGGAGCGAATCATAGAGTAACTATACTTTCAAAGGATGGAAAATATTTCGGATATTGTTTAAAGCATAATGAATTGTTAAAAGTTCATGTCATACCTGAATTTTTGCAGAAAGAGTATTTGCCAGAATTGGCATTATTAATAAAGAACATTGCATTTAAAGAGGAAATAGAAACAATCCATCTATTTGGATTAATTGATGTTCCGTCTTCTATTTTGGTCAATATTAAGATGATTACTATGGGAAAGAATTTGTGAGATAAAAATTATATTTGGACAACAAATTTTAGGTTTTACCATCTGATAATCCTATGGAACACAGATCATGAAAGGTGCTAATATATGAATATAAAACAAACAAATTTATACAATTTATTAAGACGAATTCGTAGGTTATGGAGAATAAGACCATATTTCCCGTCACATTTTACGTTACTTATAAAAGATTTATATCTTATAAGGAACGGCGTGAAAAATATAAGAAATATTGTAAATAACAATGCAGAGCATCTTAAAGCAGTTTTTGAATGGCTTTGTTTAGCACAGGATATTAATCACGATGGAGGGGTTGCTGGGTTGTATAGATTAGATACAGGATGGACAGCTTCTTATCCTGAAACAACAGGATATATAATCCCGACATTCTTTAATTATTATCGTTATACGGGAAATGATAAATATAAGGATCGTGCAATTGCAATGAGTGATTGGGTAGTCTCAATACAGATGAATAATGGTGCGTTTCAAGGAGAATTGATTGATGTTTTACCAAAGCCTGAAGTCTTCAACACAGGTCAGGTTTTGGGAGGTTTAATTCGGGCATACGAAGAAACAAAAAATAATAAATATATAGATTCGGCTATACGAGCCGGAGATTGGTTAGTGAATATTCAGAATGATGATGGAGCTTGGAGACAATATACTTATGGCGATCTTCCACGAACTTATCATTCTAGAATAGCCTGGTTTTTGTTGGAGCTATATAAGTATACTAAAGATAATAAATACTTGCAAAGTTCATTAAGGCAACTCAATTGGAGTCTGAGCCATCAGCAGGATAATGGTTTTTTTGATAATTGTGCCTTTGATGATGTTTCTCCACCTTTTATACACACAATATCTTATGCCGTTGAAGGATTCTTAGAATCAGGGATTATACTAAACCAATCTAAGTACATCAACGCCGCGCGGCGCGTTGCCAATGTATTACTCAATATTTTTGAAGAAAATGGATTTTTAGCTGGTCATTATAATAACGGATGGACAAGTAATGCTCAATATACTTGCTTAACGGGTAATGCTCAGATATCTTTTGTGTGGCTAAGATTTTATGAAATAACAAAAGAGATCCGCTATTTAAACGCAGCCATAAAAATGAATAACCATCTAAAATCACTTCAGGATCTAAATAATAATAACAAAGGAATAAAAGGTGGAATTAAAGGGTCACATCCGATTTGGGGAAATTATATGTCATATAGATACACAAATTGGGCGGCAAAATTTTTTGCAGATACATTAATGTTAGAAGACAAGATAAAGCAGAATTTATAATTGAGTTTTTTTGTATAGATTAAAAGATCAATATAAAGACAATCTTGTATGATTATGGAGTCTGAAACTTGAAAAGAATTTTGTTTATATCGTATTATTTTTCACCTAGTGGCGAAAGTGGTATGCAAAGGTCGTTGAAATTTGTAAAATACCTCCCCACGTATGGATGGGAACCAGTTGTAATGACAATAAAAGATAATCGCTATAACACCGGTAGAATGGATTATGCAAGCTTAAAAGAAATTCCTGATATGGTAAGGATATATCGGACGGGGATGATACATTTGTTATCTACATTGAGTAGGATTTCTCACAATTTGTATAGAAAAAGAGATGGCTTGAAAAATATTCATAATAAGCAAGTTAATACGGTAGATATAGTTAACTCGGCTAATCATAGTATAAAGAAACAGTTAATGGACGTTCTCACTATTCCAGATAGATATAATGGTTGGTTTCTATTTGCAATATCAAATGGAATTCGAATCATACTCAAAGAGAAACCCAACGTCATATTCTCAACAAGTCCGCCGGCAACATCCCATATCATAGCTTTGTTTCTGAAAATGGTATTTGGCATACCATGGGTAGCTGATTTTAGGGATCCATGGGTTTCTATTATGGCAGATACGAACAAATTTAAATATCGAGTAAACTCCTGTATTGAAAGAGAGGTAATAAATAAGGCTAATATAGTTATAGCGAATACACATTCACTTAGAGAGTGTTTTATTAAAAGTTATAAGTTTTCAAATCCAGAGAGTAAATTCACTGTATTAACAAATGGTTATGATTCATCCGATTTTCAATCATTTGAAAACGCAACAGATAGTAAGGAAATGGAATTCGTGATAAGTCACACAGGGGAATTCTATGATGATATTAGAACTCCCGATAATTTCATGATTGCTATCAGCCAATTAATCAATGAAAACTTTATAACGCCGGATAAAATCAAAATAAATCTCGTAGGCGGAGGAGATTATACTAAAACTACTAAGTTTGATGAGTTTCTAAAAGGACTAGGATTGACTGAGACAATAAATGTTATTGATTTCGTGCCACATAGACAAAGTGTTGAATATCTTTATAATTCGACTGTTTTGCTTTTGCTACAAACATCCTCAATGGCTAATTTTCAAATTCCTGCTAAGGCATTCGAATATATTGGTATAGGGAAACCAATATTAACAGTTGCTCCAACCGATGGAGCAACTGCAGACCTAATTAGAAAGACAGGTACAGGAATAATTGCTCAACCAAATAATTTAGAATCTATAAAGAATGCAATTCTAAGATTTTATCAAGAATATAAACAAGACGATCTAAAAAAATATCGAAATGAACAGGCAATGCAGGATTACAATAGAAAAGATTTAACGAGAGTTTTATCTGAATTACTCGATGATGTTGTAAGTTGAGTATCTGGTTTTTAGAGTTAAAGATTGGAAATATAAAGCATGTATCCGCAAATTTACCAGAAAATTTTATTCCCATTTTACGAAAGCTTTTTGAGAAGAAGAAATACCCTAAAGTATCTCCAGAAGCTTGAGATGACTCAATGGTTGTCTAGAGATGAATTATTGGAATTTCAATGGAATGAACTCAAAAAACTATTGAAACACGCATACGAAAACGTACCTTTTTATACTGAAATTTTCAGGGAATATGGACTTATGCCTGAAGACATAAAAGACCCAAATGATTTTAGAAAACTGCCAGTGATTGATAGAGCAACTATAAGAGCAAATTATGACAGAATGATAGCCAAAAATATACCTGACATACTGAATAAATCTACTGGTGGCAGTACTGGTGAACCACTTCACTTTGGATATACAAGGGATAGCTATGAATGGCGGAACGCTGCCAAAATGAGAGGATACTCATGGGCTGGTTATAAAGAAGGTGATAGGGTAGCGTTACTTTGGGGTGTTCCGGTTGGCAAAACTTCACGATTATCTGCATTGAAATCGGATATTCATCATCGCCTTCAGAATATGAAATACTTTAATATATTCGATCTTTCACCCAGGACTATGGATCTGTATTTTCGTTCAATGAGAGATTATAAGCCAAAACATATCATATCTTATGGTCTTGGAATGTATTATTTTGCCAAATATATAAATGAAATGGGATGGTCAGCATTTCCAATCGAATCCATAATACTTGGCGCTGAAAAAGTAAACAAAAATCAAGTGAATATTATTGAATCAGCTTTTAACTGTCCGGTCTTTAACACTTACGGCTGCAGGGAATTTATGCTAATTGCAACGCAATGTGAACAGCGAAACGGTCTGCATATAAGTGCCGATAATCTTTTTGTAGAGATACTAAAAGATGACAGATCTGATAAACATGGAGAAATTGGAGAAGTTGTTGTAACCGATCTACATAATTATGGGATGCCCTTCATAAGATACAGGAATGGTGATCTTGCTGTTAACAGTGAGAGCCAATGCTCATGTGGCCGAGGTCTGCCATTAATATCCGATGTGGAAGGGCGTGTAACAGATATGATAGTAACCACTGATGGCAAGATTGTTACCGGTTTATTTTTTCCGCATCTGATGAAGGAATTCAAGGAAGTAGAACACTTTCAGGCAATACAGGAGAGCAAAGAGAAGATATTGCTGAGGATCGTTCAGAAAACTAGGATTTCAAATGTTAGATTAGAATTTATGAAAAACGAGATTCAAAAGGTATGCGGAAAAACAATGCAAGTAGATTTTGAATTCGTTGATGATATTCCCTTAACTTCATCTGGTAAAAATAGGATAATCATCTCTAAGATACCAGTTGATTTGTAATGATAGAAGGATTACAATGAATACCAAAATCTTGGTGCTTCAACCTCCCAGTCCTCCCTATATGAGTGTAATGAGAGACATTGTCGGTGGATATGGGGCAGCCTTTCCTTCAAAACGTCAAGAGTATGGGCATGATGACTGGGTCCGACCCGAAATCAATATGGTGTTATTTTACAGTGCCGCTGTTGTTGAACAAAAGAATAAGGATGTTCATCTCATAGATGGACAGGTTGAACAGTTGAATTTAGATAAGTTAGTGTCAAGAGTATCCGAAGTTAATCCTGATATTGTTATCAGCATTATTAGTCTGCCTTCTGTGTATGGGGATTTGAAAGTACTTGAAACATTAAAACAGAATTTTCCGCATATAAAAACAATTGGTATAGGTACAGTATGTAAATCTCTTCCGGAACTAATTTTAGAATCCGGTGTTGTTGATATTGCCGTGCAAGGAGCACCAGAATATGTTCTGCCTGAACTGATAGATGTTATAAAGCAAAATCAGACGAAAGAACAAGTACCAGGAATAGCATTTAAAGAGAATGGGCGTGTTGTTAAAACGTCAACAATACCTTCTGTAGTTGAAGATTTAGATGCATTACCTTATCCGGCTTACCATCTGGCTTCGATGGATAAATACTGGCACCACGAATTCGGTAAACATACAAGATACATAACTATTTTATCCAGTAAAGGATGTCCACATTGCTGTTATTATTGCCCATACCCGTATGGGTTTGGTGACAAATTTGTGTTACGAGATCCGATTAAGGTTGTAGATGAGATTCAGTATTTACATGATAAATATGGTGTTGAGGCACTTGTTTTCAGAGATCAAGTTTTCACTGCAAATACCAAGCGTACAATTGAATTGTGCGATGAACTCATTCGCAGGAGACTCCGAATGAAATGGTTGTGTGAAACCCGTTTGGATACTGTCAATGAGGAATTGCTGAAAAAAATGAAAAGGGCAGGCTGTATGCGTATCAACTATGGTATCGAGAGCGGTGACCCCAACTTATTTTCAAGCGGGGCAAAAGCTCATGCAAAACAATCATTGGGAGAATTTCTAGCAAAGGTCCAGCTTACTGAGAAAGTAGGAATTTTTGCGCACGTGTTTATTTTACTTGGACTCTATGGGGAAAATTGGAATACGATTCATAATACAATGGAAATGGTAAAAAGACTAAAATCTACCAGTATTGGTGTAACAATTGCAACACCCTATCCAGGAACTAGCTTCTATAATGAGGCAAAAGAAAAGGGAATGATTTTAACGGATGATTGGTCCAAATATACTTCCTATGATCCTGTTATAAGGACAGAAGAATTATCTGCTGAAGACTTGCTCAGGGCAAGAGATATGATGCATGAGATTCACAGAAGAGCAGTGCGTTATAAAAGAATGGGGCAGATAATAATGCTAAACCTTCGCAAGATTCAAGATGGAACTATATGGAAGCAAATCTGGAGGAAGTTCACAGGTGTAAGATAGCAGATGACATTTTTTAATATAGAAAACAATGAACTGGAGAATAGCAAAATGGATGTAATAAATTCAGAAGAATACAATATTTGTGAAGTTCAATTGGATCAAAACTTGTCGCAAATTTTGCCAGATTGGAAAAAATGGAATGTTGAATCTAATGATGATTTCATATTTCATGACTCTGACTGGGTGTTGGAACTTTACAGATCGCAAAAATGTGATCCGCATGTGTTCTTGCTTCGTAAGAATAGTGCAATTATTGGTGTTTTACCTTTCATTTTGGTCCAATACCCACTGAGATTCCTACTTGGTGAGATACCACTTGCTAAGTTCCCCCTGTTGATACTACGCATAGAGGCAGGATGGCCTAATATTCCTGATGATTCAAACTTATATGAAATATTATTCAACAGACTTATAGCATATACGAATAAATTCGACGCTATATACTTAGAAGGTATTAGATTTGATTCATTTTTCTGGAAATATATAAATAATAGTGAGTTGGTAAATCGTTATTTCCGTATCTATATTCCTAAATCACCATCACTCCACCTATTAATTCATATGACCGGCTCTTTTGATGATTACATGCAAAAGTTTTCACGTAAAACGCGTTATAATCGCCTTCGTGAATTGAAGATATTACGAGAGCAATATGACGTCAAGTTTGTTCGAGTCACTGAACCACAGGATGTCGATGCATTTGTAAATACCGTAGCTGAACTTTCCAAGAAAACATGGCAGTATAATCTACTAGGTTCAGGTATTCGCGAATCTGAGTTTTTGAAGCAAAGATTAAGGTTCATTGCAGATCACGGTTGGTTACGCTCATATCTTTTGAAGTGTAATGGAGTTGCATGCTCGTTTATAATTGGTTATCAAGATTCAAAAAGATTTCACTATATTCAGATTGGATATGACCAAAGCTGGGCAAAATTCAATGTGGGCAATGTTTTACTGTTATTGGTTCTTGAAGATCTTTATAATTATAGAACTCCGCAGATATTTGATCTCGGCAGCTATGGTGAACATAAGAAATATTATGCAAATGATAACTACATGGAAATTGCAGAAGTATACTTATTCAGGCGTCAAATACGTACGTATCTTATTCAAAATATTCATCATTTCTGTTCGCTGATTTCGGAAGAAATAAAAGTAATTTTAGACAGTTTAAACCTAAAAGGTAAAATCAAACGAGTAATCCGCACACTAAGTGTTTCTCGTGGTAATTAAACCAATAGATTACATTAGATAGTATTTATAAGAACTTTAGGTGGCATACTGTAAACACAGGAATAAATCACTATTAATGGTGGAAAATATGTATGCTGGGAATTCTGAAATGCTATTCCAAGCCAATATTTATCAATGTTTAAATTAAATTGACTTTGCAACATTAATTGTAAACTAAAGGCATAATGAATATAATAAAATGGCCTGTTAGAGTTATGCACATAGTTCTCAGTCTTCGTCCTGGTGGACGTAGAACAGCAATTCTTGATTTAATAAAGAACATGGATAAGGATAAATACTTACCATTTGTTTGCTGTCTGGATGAACTAGGATGTTCAGAGGAATTGGTCGAAGGGATACAAGTAAAAGTGATGAATAGAAGGCAAGGATGGGATTACTCGCTTCCATTTCGGCTGGCAAAATTGATGAGAAGGGAAGATGTCCGTCTAGCGCATACTCACGAAGCCACTTCCTTATTCTATGGCACATTAGCTGCAAAGTTGGCTAAAGTACCTGTCCTTTTGCATACTTATCACAGAAGCATTGATATCGACATCCATACGAGTTGGGATAGAATTCGCAATAAAATCATGTTTATTATGACTGATGGAATAACAGTGGCTTCTGAAGCTAATAGGCAAGTTGTTGCATCTGCTCATCATATTTCACCACAACGAATTAATCTTATTTATTATGGCATAGATACAGATAAATATGTGATGGCAAACGTTGATATTCTGAATAAAAAAAAGAAGACTGGGTTAAATTCCCATTGTAAAATAATTGGAGCAGTAGGGCATATGAATGGACCTGAAAAAGGATTTGAATATTTGATTAGAGCATTTGCTCAGGTTTATCAAATTGAAAAAAACGTCGAATTAGCTATAGCAGGGGATGGACCTTTGCGCAGTAAATTATATAATCTAAGCAATGAGTTGAGTATTGCTTCGCGTATTCACTTTTTAGGATTCCGAACAGACATGCCTGAATTGTATCAAACCTTTGATCTATTTGTGTTACCTTCGATTTATGAAGCTTTCGGGTTAGTTTTAGTAGAAGCGATGAGTGCTGGTAAGCCCGTTGTTGCCACGAATGTCGGTGGGATCCCAGAAATAGTGCAAGATGGCAAAACTGGAATTATCGTTCCCCCTTGCAACTCAAACAAACTTTCTGAAGCTATTATTGAATTATTGAATAATCAGAGCAAGTCAGCTTCAATGGGATTATTAGGTCAAAAGCGCGCTGAGGAGAAATTTGGTTTGAAACGTATGGTTGAAGAATACCAGAACTTATACTTTGATCTTTTAGCAAAAAGAACTGGTCATGCAAATATGATTCCTTGTAAGTACCAAAAAAAATTTCGGGTTATGCAGTTAGTATTAAGTCTGGATATTGGTGGACTTGAAATGTTGGTTGTTGATCTCGTTAAAAATCTAGACAGACAGAAATTTGAACCAATTGTATGCTGTCTGCACACGGGTTCTTTAGCTGACAGAATCACAAGTGACGGAATTAAGCTTATCCATATAGAAAAAAAGCATAATATAGATTATGGTCTGATCCTAAAATTGGTTAAAGTTCTAAAACAGGAGTATATTGATATTATTCATTCTCATAATAAAGCAGTGCATTTTTATGCAGTCTTGGCTGCAAAAATTGCAGGGATTCCAATAATTCACACTAAGCACGGACGAAATTTGCCGAAGGGCGATATAAATAACATTGATAATTCAGTTAAAACAAAATTATATCGTAGAATTTCTTATCTCATGACCGATTTAACTGTTGCTGTTTCCTATGATGCTAAGAGATTTGCTTTACAAACTGATGGAATGCCTGAAGAAAAGATTATAACAATTCATAACGGAATTGACACAGTTAAGTACAATAAGACACTAAGTAAGGATCAAATCAAAGAGATGAAGCAATTTATGGGAATTGCTGAACATAATTTAATAATTGGAAATGTTGCCAGACTATCAAGGGAAAAAGATCACAATACTTTATTGGCAGCTTTTGCAATCGTAAGCAATGAACTGAGAAATGTAAAATTGATTATTGTTGGAGATGGTCCATTAAGCGAAGAATTGCAAGCAAAATCTATCGCATTGAATATTTCTTCTAATGTTTTGTTCCTTGGGATGCGAAATGATATACCTGAACTTCTCAAATTATTCGATATAGCTGTATTATCTTCAATTACTGAAGGAATTCCATTAACTCTCTTGGAAGCAATGGCAGCAGGATTACCTATTGTAGCAACTAATGTTGGTGGAAATCCGGAGGTTGTTGAAGATCAAATAACAGGCTTGTTAGTTCCTGCGAAAAATCCATCAGCATTGGCTGAAGCTATGATACACCTGCTAAAAAATGAAAACAAGCGAATCGAAATGGGAGAAGCTGGACGGAAGCGAGTGCAAAAGTATTTCAATCTGGATTTAATGGTTAAGCAATATGAAGCCATTTATGAAACCTTTCTAACTGTAAAAACGAAGGGAGATATGAAATTATGAAAGCGAAAAGACTACGAATTGTCATCTGCGTATTGTTGTTTTTATTAGCAACTTTTTTGTATCTGCAAAATGGAATTATTCCGGTTGCGGCTCAAGAGCTTGCTATACCACAAACCCATCCAAGGGTCTGGTGGACTTCGGAGAATCTTATACAAGCGAAACAATGGTATGCCACACACCCTTTTAATCCTGCTATAGGGGATCCCTGGGGAAACGCGTTAAGGTACGTTTTAACTGGAGAAACAAACTATGCTCGTAACGCAATCAACTCATTAATGAGTTTCACTATATCTGATTATGAGTTAAACGGATTAGCCAGCAACAACTATCGATGGAATGACTGGGTACCAGTGGTTTTTGATTGGTGTTACAATGATATGACTCCGGAAGAAAGAACCACATTCATTACCCGCTATAATACTTATGTAGATGCTGAAATGAATAAGTTATGGGGTCAGAATTTACCGAGCGGCAATTACTACTGGGGTCGTATGCGTAATGAGATCAACTGGGCAATTGCAACTTACTATGAGAACGCATCAGCGCAAACATATCTTGATCATGCTCTTATAACTCGCTGGCAAAATTCATTTTTGCCTTATGCTGCCAATGCTGGGAAGGGCGGTGTTCCGCAGGAGGGGTCACAGTATGGCCGCTATATGCTTCAATATCCGTTGGTTCCATTTACTACATTAAAACTTTTAGGCAGAGATATTTATAATGAAACCAATTTTTATAAAGAAGCTATATTTTACCTTATATATTCCACTACACCTTCCCCAACCTCTATAAAAGGTTCTAGTAACACATACTACCAAGTATTTCCATTTAACGATGACGAAGCCAATGGTGGCTACCCCACAGCAGTAAGTAGCTATTATGGTGATTTCATGACAACGCTTGCTAATCAGTGGAGTGATTTATTGATTGGTCAATATGCTAAAGCGTGGCTGAACATGGTCATGCCTCCCGTTACAAATTATGTACAAGCTATAAATAAGTTGGTAGTTGAACAGGATTTCAATACATTACCTCTTGACTATTATGCACCTGGTATAAAATACTTCTATACAAGAAATATCTGGGATCCACGTTCTACAGTAATCAACCTTCAATTAGGAAATCCCGTAGGGGTTGGCCACGGTCATCTTGATTATGGAACGTTTCAGATTTGGCGTAATGGACGTTGGCTTTCTAAGGAAACCACAGATTACTCAGCGAATTACGTTGGAGGAAGTGCTAGTAGTACTATAGTTCATAATGGTATTATTTTTAATGGAAGAGGATGGGATATTGGTGTTGCTAACGCATATGCTTATGGTGTTCCGCAGGTCAGCCGTGTAGAAAGCCAGCAGGATTATTCCTATGCTGTGGTGGATTTATCCAAAGCTTACAGGGCTAATTCAACCTATAAAAACGCGGATGGTAGTCCTAGAGATGATAATCCTTTCGTTAAGAGTGTTATACGTGAGTTTGTGTTTATTCGACCGCTTGAAACATTGGTTATTTTTGATCGATTAGAGTCGATCAGTGATAGCAAATGGGGACCATTATTGCCGGCTGAGGATGTAGTTAAGAAATTTATAATCCATTTTCCAGAACAACCTCAAATTGGTGGATCAAATAATGTAATCGGAGTTAACGGTAATCAGGCATTAAGATTAACCACTCTTGTTCCATCAAGCCCAACATACAATGTTGTTGATGAGGGTGCAGGAACTAGCTATGCTTCATCATATAAGCAATATAGGTTAGAAGTAAGTACTAGCGGTCAAGCCCAAAGTTATTTTTTGAATGTTTTGCAAGCTAAAGATACTACTGGTGCTAATTTAGATGCCACATTTATGGAAGATGCTAATTCTTTTACCGTTAATCTGCATCACCCCGCTCTAGGCGATGCTGTTATAATGTTTAATAAAGGAATGAATTCAACAGGAGGTTTTATTGGATACTCAAGTTTCGGAAGCATCAATAATCTTAATCCCTTTATTGATCGAATTCAAGGTATTGAAGTGACTGACAATGGTCCTGTCTGGGAATCTATAATATATCCAAGCAATCCATTAATATCAAATATTTTATTATCAAATGTTACCAATGAAACTGCAACCATTTCATGGTTAACGGATAGACCGACTAACAGCATCGTAGAATACGGTAATACAAATTATGCCAATGTAATATCAGATGCTAATATGAAGACTGAACATAGTTCGGTGCTAACCAATTTATCTCCAGGTGCCATTTATCATTTTAGGGTTAAATCATTGGACTCTAGTGTTGTTATTGCTATCTCGGGAGATTTTACCTTTACAACAGGTACTCCTCTAGGAAAGCCAGGTAAACCGACTCACATTGACTGATTTGATATGCACTGGAAAAAATAAATATTAAGGATAAAAACCGATTTTCCGTGTTTCATAGTAAAGTTTAGAATAGGTATAACTTATGCGAGTGTTGGTAATAACAAATTTATTTCCTAACAAACTCGAGCCGGAGCGGGCTACATACAATAGACAGCAAATGTCTATGTTGTCAAAGTTATGCGAATTGAAGGTTACGGCACCAATAGCTTGGTTTCCTTTTAAGAGTTTCATCGAAAAAGATCATACGTATTCGCAGATACCAAAGAAAGAGATCATTGAAGGCATAGAAACATTCCATCCGAAGTATATTATGACACCAAAGATCGGAAGGTCATTATATGGAGTAATGTTTTTCCTTTCTATTCTAGTACCTGTATTAAAGATTTACAAGACATTTAAATTTGATATCATTTTTGCTACTTGGGCATATCCAGATAGCTTCGCTGCTGTTCTGATCTCAAAGCTATTCAGAAAGCCAATAATAACAAAGGTTCATGGTACTGATATTAACGAATATGCGGAATTCTGGTTACGTAGAAGATTGATTCGCTTTACATTAAACAACTCTTGTTGCGTTATTTCGGTCAGTCAAGCCCTTAGAAACAGAATGATAGAAATAGGTGTGAAGCCTGAAAAAATAAAGGTTATATACAATGGAATTGACGCTGATATTTTCAAACTTTTGGATAAGACGGATGCCAGAAAGGAACTTGGGATTGATATAAGCAAGAAAGTCATACTATTTGTTGGAAACCTGAAACCAGTTAAAGGTCTAACATACTTAATTAAAGGCTTTGCTGGTATAGCAAATTCTTCACAAAACGTAGTTCTAATCTTAATAGGAGAGGGCGAACTCAGGAAAGAATTAGAGGATGAAATAAAAAAACACGGTATAGAAAACTGCGTTCAAATTTTAGGAACAAGGTCACATAAGGAAATACCCAAATGGATGAATGCTTGTGATCTGCTCTGCTTACCAAGTCTAAATGAGGGTGTTCCAAATGTGATTCTAGAAGCATTGGCATGTGGTATTCCAGTAGTTACCTCAAATGTGGGGGGTATTCCAGAGATCATTATTTCCACAAATTATGGGATTATGGTAAATCCAAAAGATGCTGATAGATTACAGAAAGCCCTGATAGAGTGTTTAGAAAGAAAATGGGATAGAGAAGCAATACATAGTTATTCAGCCAGATTCTCATGGTGTTATAATGCAGAGATGATTTATCATGAGATGAAAAATGTTTGCTGACTTTCTTACTCTTTTCGTTGCAGTTTTTAAATCAATGATGAAGAAACTTGTAAAATACATGCTGGGGATTCTTATTCCCAAAAGATATATAATATGGAATGGTAACAGAAGGACAAGCAAAAATATTGCATTAACATTTGATGATGGGCCCAATCCATTATATACAGAAAAGTTCATTGACATGCTGCAAATATATGGTGTAAAGGCAACTTTTTTCCTATCTGGCAACGAAATAGAGAGATATCCAGAATTAGTCAGAAAGTTGGTCAAGCATGGACATTTGATCGGGAATCATACATATTTACACCGTGATATATCAAAAATAAAGACTGATGAAATAAAAGACGAATTGCAGAGGACTCAATCTATCATAGAGAAAGTAATAGGTCTCAAACCCACAATGTTCCGACCGCCACATGGTCGCATTGGTATCAAGGGAATTTTATATTGTTTGAAAAACAAGCTGCGAATAATCATTTGGTCATTAGATAGTATGGATCACCATAAAAAAAGTGTTCAATCAATTCTTGAATTTGTAAACGTTAATACTGTGAAACCTGGTGATATCATACTTTTCCATGATGACAATGATTATACGCTAGAGTTTTTACCTATGTTAATAGAGAATTTGAAAGATGAGTATGAATTTGTAACTATTGAGCGAATGTTAATGAGAAGATCGTTGAAAGGTAATAAATGCTTAAAGGAGAGAAAATAGTATACTTTGCAAATGATTGGAACGCAGATAACAGAACAAGTAGTCATCATGTTGCTGAATACTTATCCAAAAATAATAACTTACTTTATGTCGAATCCCCAGGTTTACGGCGACCAAGAGGTTCTTCACGTGATTTGAGTAGAATAATAAAAAAATTCTTGTCATGGGTTAAAAGTCCACAATACGTAAATGATCATCTCTATGTTGCTACTTTGTTTCTTTTTCCATTTCATGGAAATAGATTTATAAGAAAGCTAAATAAATTTCTTGTAATCCTCTCTTTGAAGCTTTTTTGTAAAAAATTAAAGTTTCAAAATCCAATTTTATGGATATTATTGCCTCATATGGAGTTGGTAGCTGGATCACTAAATGAAAAGTTTGTTGTGTATTATTGCCACGATAATTATGAAGCTATGCCAGGGGTAGATGCAACTACTATATCTTTAATGGAACGGAAGTTACTCCATAAGGCAGATATTGTGTTTACAGTTAATGAGCAACTCCTGTCAAAAGTTAGCAAAATAAATTCAAATGTCCATCTTAGCCCTCACGGTGTTGATATAGAGCATTTTGGAAGAGCTATAAATTCTAACCTTCTAATCCCTGCTGATATTGCACGTATTCCAGTCCCGAGGATTGGATTCTTTGGTCTCATTGAGGAATGGATAGACCTAGAACTTATCAGATTTCTAGCACAATCCAGACCATCGTGGTCTTTTGTATTTATAGGGCGTGTAGCTATAAATGCTGATAAGATCGCACACTTGCCAAATGTCTATCTACTGGGTCAGCGTAATTATTCAGACTTACCGGCTTATGCTAAGGGCTTCGATGTTGCTATCATACCTTATGTGATTAATGAACAGACATTAAATTGTAACCCTTTGAAGCTGAGAGAATACTTGGCTGCTGGCAAGCCAATTGTAGCTGTTTCTGTTCCAGAAATACGAAAATATAGTGATGTCGTTGATATTGCAGAAAGCTATGAAGAATTTCTTGCTAGAATCGAGTTCTTGTTGCATAATAACAATGAAGACATGATTGAAAAAAGAATAAAAAGAATCGCAGATGAATCATGGGATAGACGTCTCGAATATGTATCAAACATAGTAGAGGAGGCATTAAAAAATTAGTTATGGTAAAGAGCGGTGTAATCTTAAGACCTATACAAAATGCAATTTTCGATGATCTGATTACCGAAATACTGGAATTCTGTAAATGGACAACGATTATTAATCAAGGTACCAGTGTTATTATAAAACCCAACCTATGCACTGAAAGAAAAGAACAGATCAGGCGCGGTAATACAACAATTGAGTTAATAACTTCCGTATGCAAAATTCTAAAAACAAGAACTAATAATATAACTATCTGCGAATCAGATGGCATGCGATACAAAGCAGAACAAGCTTTTGAAAATACCGGTGTCTATGATATGGCATCAAAACTTGGAATAAAAACTATCAACTTCTCAAATGACGAACTGGTAGAAGTTGATCATCCACTTTTTAAGGGATGGGGTTTCTCTAAAACATATCTTGATGCCGATGTATTCATTTCTCTCCCTGTTTTGAAAACACATGCCACAACAGTGTTTACGGGTACACTAAAAAATCAATGGGGGTGTATACCGAGATATGATAGAATTTTACTACATAAATATTTGCACGATCTAATCGTGGAAGTAAACAGAGTAAAGAAGCCCAATATCTCAATAATGGACGGCATAATCGGAATGCAGGGAAGAGGTCCTATCAATGGTTACCCCATAAATCTTGGAGTGATCTTGGGAAGTTGTGATCCAGTTGCACTGGATGCTACATCAATGCGTCTTGTAGGTTTGGATCCTTATGCTTCAAAGCATATAGTTCTGGCGGCGGAAAAGAAATTGGGAGAGATTGATTCGGAAAAAATAATCATTGATGGCAATTTTGATTTACTCAGAACTAATATTGTTCCTGCTGAAACTGATTGGGCTATAAGATTACTAAATTTACTAAGTAGATCGGAATTCATCACAAGAAAACTGATACTTGATGATAAGATATTCTATCCTGTGAGAAAATTGGTAACTCTTCTTCGCCATATCACTTCTCGGGCTGCATCTACTTTGTAACAATGGAATTATCATGAGGCAATAGATACATGACAGTAATCATTTTTTGGGTCTCTGTGGGTTTAGTCATTTATACTTATATCATTTATGCTCCGGTTTTGTATCTTTTAACCCGAATTTTGGGCACAAGGCAGATTAAGGGTTCACAGTTTGAGGATTCCGATTATCTTCCAACTGTATCTATGGTTATAGCCGCCTACAACGAAGAGAAGGTCATCGGAGAGAAAATGGAAAATTGTATGACTATCAATTATCCAAAAGATAAATTAGAAATAATTGTAGGCTCCGATGGGTCCAGCGATAAAACTAATGAGATTGTGAAATCATATAATACATCAGGTGTGAAACTGATTAATTACACAGATCGAAGAGGGAAAATCTCAGTTCTGAACCGAACGATTCCGCAAGCAAGCGGAGAGATAGTTATATTATCTGATGCAAATACTATGTATGAATCGGATGCTGTAGTTAAGCTTATACAGCACTTTAAGAATGAAAAGATTGGTGCTGTTTGTGGAAAATTAGTTCTTTTAACTAAAGATAAAAAGCAGGAAGAGGAAGGCATTTACTGGAAATATGAGTGCTTGCTTAAATCTATGGAAAGTAAACTTGGTGCATTACTTGGAGCTAACGGTGGTATATATGCTATAAGGAAAGATACTTTTGAACCGATACCTGATAATACGATAGTTGATGATTTTGTTATAGCGATGAGAGTCAAAGAGAAAGGATTTGATGTTATATATGATCAAGAAGCAATCGCCTATGAAGATGCTGCAAATGACATTAAAGCTGAATTTACAAGAAGAGTAAGAATAGGTGCTGGTTGTTTTCAAGCTATCCCGATGACTAAGAAATTGCTGAATCCCTTGCGAGGATCTGTTGCATTTTCATACTGGTCTCATAAGATTGTCCGATGGAGTGTACCGTTTCTTCTTATCATAGCTTTTATCTCAAACATTCTTTTACTAGGCAAACCTCTTTATATTTATTTATTTTTTATACAGTTACTTTTCTATGCTACTGCTATTATCGGTTACTTTTTGAGCAAACACAAACCCAACAAGCTTTTTTCTATTCCATATTACTTCGGGTCAATGAATCTAGCGCTTTTACTTGGTTTTTTCAGATATATGACAAAAACACAAAAAGTTACCTGGAAACGGACAGAACGTTAAAAAGAAAATCATACATATAAGAATCTTTTGAAATACGAAATTCAAAATATCGGTGGGTTTAAAGTTATCTATGTTTTTTCGTGCTATCCTAATATAAGTTCATGCTTAAAAGAAAATTAACTAATAGGAACATTCATATCTGGCTTCCAAGTTATATCATACAGAACATAAAATCTAAGCCCCGAATCCCTTATGGAAAACCAATCCATATAATATTTGCTATTACTGACCACTTCGAGCCGTTATGGAACCGACCATCCATTGAACAGGGACTTGCGAGGGTAGATGCGTGGGTGAAGGGTTATCCCGAAACGGTGAAGATACATGTTGATGCAGATGGTAAATGTCCTCAGCATACATGGTTCTATCCGATCGATGAATTTAGACCAAAACATTTGGAAGAGTTATCAAAGCTATGCCATGCAGGATATGGTGAAATAGAACTCCATTTACATCATGATAATGATACAGCAATAGGGCTACGTGAAAAGATTGAAAATGCTAAGAAAGAGTTTTCAAAGTATGGAGCATTAATTGTTAAAACATGTAGAAACGGAAATACAGACAGTGATTATATTTATCCTTACGGATTTATCCATGGTAACTGGTCGTTGGATAACTCCAGACGTGATGGCAAATGGTGCGGGGTAAATAATGAGTTAAGAATACTGGCAGAAACTGGTTGTTATGCTGATTTTACTATGCCTTCTGCTCCTAGCGATACACAATCCAAAAAGATCAACAGCATCTATTATGCAGTTGACGATCCTGACAAGCCAAAGTCTTATAATACTGGAATTGATGTAGAAGTGAATAAAAAACCTTCAGGCGATCTGATGATGATACAGGGTCCGCTATGTCTGAATTGGAAACAGAGAAAGGCACTCATATTCCCAAAAATTGAAAACGGAAGTATTACAGCAAATAATCCTCCGACCATTGACAGGATGGCTTTATGGATAAAACAACACATACATGTGCGCGGTCGTCCTGATTGGGTTTTTGTTAAAGTATATACACATGGGGCACAGGGTAAAAACTACAAAGCATTTCTAGGGCGAGATGGATTATTAGATAAGATGTATTTTTATCTGGAAAGTAAATATAATGATGGAACGAAGTATATACTACATTATACAACAGCTCGTGAAATGTATAACATCATCAAAGCAGCAGAAGCTGGTAAAAATGGCAATCCAAACAATTACCGAGATTATATAATACCCCCTTACGTTAATCGGACTTAATAATAGTTTGTAGAGATTGGAAAGAAATCTATACTTTATCTTTTTTCTAAACCTGATCAATCTCTGGTGTAAAAGGAGTTAACTGGAAATGGCAAAGAACAAAATCCTTGTGGTTGATGATGAGGAAGGGATCAGGAATCAACTGAAATGGACATTTACCAAAGATTATGATGTTATTCTGGCAGCGGATGTTGATTCTGCAAAAAAAACAGTAGAGCGTGAAAAGCCTGATCTCGTTATGCTTGATATATCCCTAACACCAGATATAGGAGATGGAACTGAAGGTATATCAATACTACAATATATTCTTGGGTTAGATAATACAACTAAAGTTATTATGATTACAGGTAATGATACACGTGAGAATGCCCTCAAATGTGTATCTCTAGGTGCTTATGATTTTTATTCCAAGCCTATAGATTTAGAAGAGGTAAAAGTCTCCATAAAACGTGCTCTATATATCCAAAACTTAGAGCGAGAGAACCAACGACTACGGGATGATCTGGTAGAAACTTACGAATCAAGGGATATTATAAGCGACTGCAAACAAATGGACGAGATCCTCGATATTGTCAGGAGAGTATCTACAACTGATGTTACTGTTCTTATTCAGGGCGAAAGCGGGACCGGCAAGGAGCTTATTGCTAGAGCCATACATTTTAACAGTTCCAGAAAAGATAAGCCATTTGTCCCTATAAACTGTGGCGCTATACCTGAGAACCTTCTGGAAAGCGAACTGTTTGGGCATGAGAAGGGCGCATTTACAGATGCTCATGCACAAAAAAAAGGAAAATTCGAGTTAGCTCAAAATGGAACAATTTTTCTTGATGAGATTGCTGAACTACCTCTTACATTGCAGGTGAAAATACTTCGTTTTCTTCAAGATATGAAAATAGAGCGAATAGGTGGAAGAGAGATTATTCCTCTGGATGTACGTGTGATTGCCGCTACCAATAAAAATATTCAAGAAGAAATGAAAGAAGGTAAGTTTCGAGATGATCTTTATTACCGTCTAAACGTCATATCAATATTTTTACCCCCATTGCGAGATCGCGGTGATGATGTTATAATATTAGCGAACACTTTCCTCAAAAGATTAAGCCGTAGTATGAAATCTAATATAATTGGATTCAGTAATGAAGCAATATCTGCTCTCATAAATTACGATTGGCCAGGAAATATCAGAGAACTGGAAAATAGAGTAAAAAGAGCTATAATAATGGCAATGAATCAATATATTACGCCTGAGGATCTTGATCTTCCAGGATTAGAATTTACTTCAGCCATCAAAGTGCAACGGCAAAAACTAAGATTGAAAGAAGCCCGTGAGCGTTTTGAACGGCAATATATAAAAGAATATCTAAATAAAAATGTTGGAAATGTTGCTCGTGCGGCAGAACAGATCGGTATCACTAGAAGTACCTTTTACAGCATGGTTGACAAATACGGTATAGAAATGGGTAAATGGAAGTAGAGTGGAGGAAAAGATATGGCTTTTTTATCAAAATCTCTTTTGTTTAAGTTTACAGCAATAGCTATTGTTCTTATGCTTTTTTCTGGCTGTGGATTCAGAAGCAGTAGAAAGCATTATGGTAAGGGGGTAATATATCTTAATCAAGGGAGGCTGAATGAAGCCTTAGACGAATTTAAGGCGGCTTTGAAAGCCAGTCCCAAGTCAGAGTGGGCTCATTACGGACTTGGACAGGTCTATTCCGCACAAGGAAATTTTGATAATGCTATAACCGAATACGAAAAGGCAATGGAACTGAATAGCAAGCTTATGGAAGCCCGAATAGGACTTGCGCAGGTATATTTACGAAAGGGAGATCAGAATAAAGCGATAAGCATAAGCCAGGAAGCTGTGAATAACAATCCACAAAGCGCTGAAGCACTAAATGCACTGGGAGAACTCTATGTTTCTATCCGTGAATATGATAAAGCATCGGAAGAATTCAAGAAAGCCATATCTGCCAATCCTAAAAATACAAAGTCATACCTAAATCTTGGAGATTATTATGCCAGGAAACGGCAATTCGATAAGGCGCAGGAACAATATAAGGCGATATTAAACATAAATGCCAAGAACACGAATGCACACTGGAAATTAGCGGATATATATCGCCAGCAAGATAAAATGAATCTGGTAGAATCAGAATACAGAGCAATTCTGGATATAGAACCTAAAACTGCTGACGCTCATATAGCCCTTGCTGGTATTTACACCCAACAAAACAAATTATCTCAGGCTGTAGCTGAATTTGAAGCCGCTTCAGAAGATGCACCGAACTCCATGCAGGTATATGCAAGGCTTGGTGAATTATATAATAAGACCGGTCAATATGATAAGGCTCTTGTTGCGGCAGATAAGCTTAAAAAATTCACAGCATCAGATCAAGACCTTTCCAAAGCGAGTTCTCAAGTTAGAATGTCAGTTCAGTCTGCCTTTGATATTATGTATACAACATCCGGCGTGGCTTATTATGGCAAAGGACTATACCTAGAAGCTATAAAGTCATTTCAGCAGATAATCAGATTTTTTCCTAATTCTGTAATGGCTCATTACAGGCTTGCGCTGGCTTATGCTGGAAACAGAGACTATACACGAGCCATAACTGAATATGAAAAAGCAATTGAACTCTCTCCCAACATGTATCCTGCTTATGTGAAGTTGGCTTCTGTTTATCTCAGCCTTGAGAGGTATAATGATGCGATAGCGCAGTGCCGAAAGATACTTCAGCTTGACAGCAACAATGCAGAGGCTTATCAGATGCTCGGTACAATTTACACAGCTCAGAATCAATTCAATAGTGCAATATCTGAATTTCAGAAGGCTATAGAGCTTAATCCAAAGCTTACGTCAGTGTATATTAATCTTGGCGACCTGTATTCCAAGCAAGGCATAAAAGATAAAGCAATGAATGCCTACAAATCTGCGCTTAGAAGCAACCCGCAGATGGCAGATGCGAATCAGAAGCTTGGTAGTATTTATGAGGAACTTGGACAGTATGGGCAAGCTATTGAAGCATATAAGCAGGCTATAAAGGCAGAACCAGAAAGTGCAGTTCAAGCCTATAATAACTTAGCGTGGCTTTACGCACAGCAAAAAACTAACTTAGATGAAGCGCTGACCCTTGCCCAGAAAGCAGAGAATCTGTCACCAAGAGATGGAAGTGTGCTGGATACTTTGGGATGGATATATTATATCAAACAAATGTATGATGAAGCCATGAGAAGTCTGGAATCTGCGAAATTATCGCTTCCGAATGATCCGATGGTTCGCTATCATCTTGGGATGGTATATTCCAAAAAGGGTATGAAGACAAATGCTCTGGCAGAATTAAATAAAGCTTTGGAGATAGATAAGAGTTTTACTGCTTCTGGTGAAGTTAGGCGTGTTATCAAGGAACTAGGCGGTTAATTGATAAATATAAAGAGCAATGTTTATGAAAATTGAATAATTAATCGGGTAATAGGGTCTAGAAAATCAAAGAAAGTGATTATCGTATAGAAGAATCAAATTCCCCTTGATCCCCCTTTAGCTAAAGGGGGGAAGGGGGGATTTGATTGATTTTTATTTGTTACCCGATTATTTAGTTAAACTTCATAAACATTGCTCTTTCTAAGTTTTATAATAAATAATTATGATTGCTTTTTCTTGCGGAACCTGATATAGCCAGTAAGTCCAACAAGTCCAGAACCAAGTAGAATCAGAACATTTGGTTCCGGAACAGGTTCGGTAGTAATAGTAAAAGTAATACCTTTATTTGGATCAAGGAAGTTATATACACAATCAGGATCAAAACCAAATGTACCATCATTAGCTGTATATATACTTAATTTATTGATTAATTCAGCACTAAAATTGTATGCTAAATTCTTTGGTCCGTTATGATCATCATGCCATTTATCTATAAGGATTCCTCTTCCCTCGAAAGCATCTGAATAATCATGCTTCGTTTCCTGATAATCTAGCCATGCCTTATACTTCTATTTCACGCTAATTTACTATCGGGCATAATTCTTGCTAAATCTATCTAATATGAAAAATGACTACATTATTTTATAAATTGAATTTAGATTTGACCAACAAAATATGAATTTACTCCACCATTACACCACTGATTACACGCCAAATCAAAACCTATTAGTAGAATAGTGTCAGATTTTTGTCTTGGTATAAACGATCTATTGAATTTCTGTCACAAATTTAGCTTTAATTAAGTGGTTGATTTTTTTGAAGCATTTGTTTATTATAATTTCGGCATGGTTCATAGTTAAGGTAACTATTTTTTAATCATGAATGGCACGAATAGGAGCGAATTACAATATGTATAATTATTGTGATTATTTTGCCGCTATTTGTAAAATGATAGTGATTAGGTAGCGTTTACTCAACGACCACCGATCGAGCATTCAACTTTTACAATACCCACAAACAAAAAGGAGATTTAAAAATGAAGAAATGGTTAGTATCACTAGCAATAATAGTATCATTGTTCTTAGCTTTGAGTATCATTGCTAAGAATGTTAGTGCAGACAAGGTAGAACTGGAAAAAATCAAACAGGCAATTAAAGATAAAGGAGCTAAATGGGAGGCTGATGAAACCAGTATATCACGCCTTGCTCCGCAAGAACGTATAAAGAAATTGGGAACTATAATAGAAGGAGCTTCAGCTAATGCAGGTAAGAAGAAAACACCTCCATCACCGACTCCCCCTTCGCCTCCTCCAGCACCTGCGCCAACGCCGGTTCCCGTCAGCTATGATTGGAGAAGCTATGGTAGAGTCACACCAATAAAAGATCAAGGACAGTGCGGCAGTTGTTGGGCTTTCGGAGCAGTTGCAGCAGCGGAATCAGCATACTTAGTCACTAATACTACTGCAAGCACAATTGATCTATCAGAACAGGACTTAGTTTCATGCTGTAGTTATTGCTGGGGGAGCAGTACCGGAGGCTGTGGCGGTGGTTATCTAAGTCAAGCTTATAATTACTTGCAGAACAAGGGCGCCGTTGATGAAAACAGCTTCAAGTATTTAGCACAAAATTCGCCTTGTAACAATAGCACAAATCCAAGGACCAAAATATCTGGATGGACTTCTGTGAGTCAGGACGTTAATTCATTAAAGACTGCTATTTATAGCAAACCTATCACCGCCGCATTTTATGTATTTACCGATTTCTTCTCTTATAAAAGCGGTGTATATAAATACGTTTATGGTCAGCTTGAAGGAGGCCATGCTATCTGCATAGTTGGATGGGATGACAACAATAGCTGCTTCATCGTAAAAAATAGCTGGGGAACTGGATGGGGAGAATCAGGATATTTTAAGATTGCCTATTCAGAAATTAATAACTCAGTGCTATTTGGACGTTCTGCCGCTAGTTTCAGTATGGCTTCGCTGGCTCCGCCGAGAGCATCAAAATCCATGATTACTACAATGTGGGGGCAAATAAAAAGCTAAGTAGTATTGATATTTAGATATGAAATGGCACCTAAAGTCTTATTTCTATATCTAATGGGTATAGAACCCCCAATGCTATAGAAATTCCAGAAAAGTAGGGGCGAAGCATTTTCACATTTGTAAAATTAGCTTCATACCTTGATCTAGCTGAAAATGCTTCGCCCTTACTAAAAAAGGCAGTATAGAAAATAACTATACTGCCTTTTAATTAAAAACTATTTTTGCTTTCTCTACTTATCTTTACGTCCAATTCTAATCCTGGCATAACCTGCAAGACCTACCAAACCGAAACCAAGCAGAAGCAATGTGCCGGGTTCAGGAATGGGAGAATTAGTGCCTGTTGTATCTGTATCCGGTGTCGGAATCCAATTTGTGAAGTCCGTAGTAGTAGGGTCAGTGCCAAAGCCAGTATTCCAAGCTGTGGCGATAATACTGTCGTGCTTACCGTCTTTGGTATAGAAATCACCCCAAACCGGACGTTGAGTGCTTTCAAATGTGTAAGTACCATTCACCAGTCCGCTTCCGGTATTGAGTTTTATTCCATAAATGTTTGCCGGTAGATTGGGATTGGAATTACCATCACCACCTGGTATCCATAGCTGCGGAGCAACTAGGGAGGCATTAGCATTGAAAATATATTGCGCAAAATTATCTGCAGTAATAAATGGACTAACCTCCAAGAGCAAATGGCTCATATCCGGGTTAATCAAAGTTCCATCTGCATTCGTAAAAGTATATGAGTAACTCCAAATCAAAGTGATAGGATTTTGCGAAATACTCCAACTAATTTTAAACCCACCGTTTTCAACCGTCCAGCCGTCATAAGTTACAACTCCACTAGCAGGGGGTGTAGATCGTGAACCAGTTAAGTCGCCAGGTCCAACTAAGATCGGAGTTGCGTTCGCCATTAGCGGCAACACCAGTATTATTAATAGTATTGCTAAAAGTTTCTTGAACATAATTCTTTCACCTCCTTACCTTATTCAATTTTGTATTATAAACACTGATGGAAAATTTTATGTGTAGTATTGGTTATTAAAATACTTATACTACCTTATAATCCATCATTACAATTTATATGCAAAAAATACGCCAACATTTTTCTTTATTTAATATCCTCACCGTAGATGCCCATGAATATTGCTTTTACGTGTTTTCTTTCTCTGGTTTGCATGTTTTCATATCACAAAAATGTCAATAACATATACATATATATAGCTGTTTTGACGGAATCAATTCTTTTATGAAAGTTGTCAAATCAGGATAATATAGATATTTCAATGGTCTATCCAGAAAAACGATTGTCAGATTTCTGCACAATTATTGAATTAAATGTCGGAAAACTGCACAGTGATGTTAGAACGTTAAATAGTGCGGGTTTAAGCGATAAATTTTATCATTAATTATTCTATCATGTCAGAAATCCGCACACTTCCGATCAGTCCACATTGTTTACAGATGTAAGGATTTTCTATTGATTTCCTTATTATTGACGAATGATATAAGTGTCAGAAATCCGCACATCATGAAAACAAATTTTGGTCTATAATAAATATTTAGAAAATAAAAAAAGGCAACATTTACTTATGTTGCCTTTTTTTATTATAACAAGATAGTTAAATCTTCTTGCGACTTATCCTTAACTTGCCATAGGTTGCCAAACCGACTAAACCGAAACCGAGAAGGATTAAAGTTCCAGGTTCCGGTACTGGATTTGGAACAAGGTAATTCTGTTGCGATGTAACAGGAAAAGGATAATCAGTTGTTTTTGGATTGACTAACAAAAGCCATTCTTTGTCCGGACTTTTATTATATGAGTCAGCTATAATACCATTTACAAGATCTTTGCGCCAGAGATCACTGTAAATGTAGACACCACTTGTACTGTCAGCGATGTCGTAAGTCGTTTTAGTCTCAAGCACAATCTCCCAGATAGCTAACTGAACATTGGCAGCGTCCCATGTAGTAGTTCCACTAAAATATTTCTCAGCAATCCAGGCTGCTCTATTATATTTTACTTCAGCAGAATCAAAGGTATAAGCTTCATAGCCAGGATGATCTCCGGGGTTTTGCCAAGCATCTTCAATACAAAATCCATTTATAGGTCCTGTATAGCCGAGAAGATCCTTTACATAGAGATTATAAACGCCAGCTAAAACACCACTACTTATATTAGGAAAATGTACAGAAACACCTGCTCCTGGATTAACGCCTGTCTCTTGAAGGCTTAAATCAGTATCTACCCTCATTATGCCTGCATAAGCATTCATATAAAAAGCGCTTATGAGACAGAAGCATATAATAGCGGTTATCAAAACCCTTTTTATCAAATTTTAGCCTCCTTTCAAGTAAATTTTGTGCACTTTAAAATAAGTGCCGACATTAGATAAATGTCAGTAATATGTTTAGCAACATTCATGCCAATTCGTCAAATCATTATTCTTCGTTGCTCTACATTCGCATAAACATTAGTCTTTGAGTGTTTATTAATATTTAGTTTCATCATAATAAAAACATAATTGTCAAATTTCTGCACATGCTATCAAGTATTTTTGAAAAATCAAGCAATCTCTAAAGATACTAATATGGTCATAGACTATGTTTTGTCTATATCTAAGCGTTGTCAATATTCTGCACATAATAATGATAATAGTGTCGAAATAACGCACAATGCTAAAAAGTGTTGATACATAAGGGTTTGACCAGCTTTTAATGTCTTTTGTATTGAGTGCTGTCAGAAAATAGCACACATATTCAAAGTTTATAAGGCAAGATAAGAAGGTAAGATCATCAAAATATAGTATATTTAGGACATTATAAGAAGATTATGGTCTAAACTTTGTAAAATAAATGTCATAAATCCGCACATCATGAAAGCAAGTCTATAGTATTTCCAGAAAAGATTTACACTTTTGAAATGAGAAGATTTTTCGCTTCGCTCAAAATGACAGTGAAATGTCACCCCGAACGAAGTAAAGGGTCTTCTGCTTGTATCAAACTGGAAAACTCTTTGGAATTATACCATTTGCTAATTCAAATATGTCATTCTGAGCGATAGCGAAGAATCTATTTGTTATGATCAAAAGAAGATTCTTCACTTTGTTCAGAATGACAAACTTTATGTAGTATTTCAATTGGAAAATGGTATTACTATAGTTTATAATAAATATTCAGAGAATAAAAAAGGCAACATTTACTTATGTTGCCTTTTTTTAGGGGATGCTCATTTTCATTTGAAATTAAGGCAACAATTTAATTAGCCACGGATGAAACACGGATTTTCACGGATAATTCTTAAAAATCCGTGTTCATCTGTGTTAATCAGTGGCTAATTTCTCTTCTTGTTTCAAAGAGTGTTACCTTAATTATGAACCATGCCTTTTTTAGTTATAACAAGATAGTTAAATCTTCTTGCGACTTAACCTAAACTTACCATAGCCTACTAAACCTACTAAACCAGAACCAAGTAGCAATAAAGTTCCCGGCTCTGGAACAGGGGTGTTTGGATAGATTAATTCCTGACCTCCCCAAGGACCAGAGGATGGATGGTTACCATAAGCATCTTTATAACTTGCATAATCAGGGGTATAAACATTTGGCATATTGCCATTTATATAGCCCTGTGCAACAACCGCCGCCTGGATTATCTCTCTTACATCAGAGTATTTATCCCATCCTATGAAATATGTGCCGTACCATGTATCATTGTTAGTTGAGCTGGTATTAACTAAACTCCAATCCCCATTAAACGAAGCTATCATTGTTATGATTTGGGCGAAATCAGCATAATCGTCAGAGTTTAGAGATGATGGATAGTTATGAGCATAAACCCAACCAATCATCTTATAGTTTTGATCTGCCTGGGCAAGCGAAACCTGATGGTAGATATTCCCGTTAGGGGATGACACAGGTGCATACAAAGTAGCATTCCAGTTTCCATTTGTATCAATGAAATGCCATGGATCAATACACCAACCCACCCAATTGATCAGATCATAATGACCATCGTTATTAGTATCAATATCAAATTTATAAGCCCCCATGTATACCGAAGCATGAGCAATTGGATCGTAACGCACTTCATTATAACTAAGTCCATCATATTTTATATGGACTATAGGATCTGCCTGTAAAGAAACTACGAATACTAATACTAGCAGCATTGTAATAACAGAAATTTTTTTCACTCTTTCACCTCCTTGCCATTAGTTATTTATGTGTGTAAATAAACACACTTCACTTAAAGTAAAGCAAGATTTATGCCTTTTGACTGAACTACATGACAAGGAAATATTGTAAGTCCTTATGGATACTGATCTTTTAAGCACTTTAATAGAAATGAAAAAAATAGGTTTTATAATAACAAAGAGTCAAAATGTCATATTTCTGCACATAAAATATTGATATAAAGCATATATTGCCTTCAGGTTTATTCCCTGATTAATCTCTTAACCTTCATATATTCTATGTTATATTGTGAATTGTTGCAGTTTTATACATTTAGATTTTTTTGTCAGTAATCTGCACAGTATATACAAACCAAGTAGGCATAATGGTTTTAATGATATTTTGCTTTTTTCGTAGTATGAGTTGTTGGAAATACGCACAATATTGATTTGTTAAATCAGGAAGGATCAAGCATTCCTATTGGTCCACAGAAAGAAATCGAACCTATCCCTGAACCATCTAATATTCTAATGTTGATAGTGGCTTTGCTAAAATAATCGCTTTTGTTATCAGAAAAAAGCATAAACACTATTTGCCTAATTCAGCCAATATACGTTTGGCATCATCGGCACCCTTGTATTTATCATTTATGCTGATTGATTTTTTTAGTTCAGTTATCGCTTGGTCTTTAAGTCCCTTTTTATAATAAGCAGTTCCTAGATGGTATCTTATAACGGGGTTATTTGGTGACCCATCAACAGCAGATTTTAAGTTATTTATAGCCTCGTTATAATCTCCTTTCTTATAATATATCCAGCCAACTGTATCGGAAATATCCGGACTTTTAGGAGCCACCTGCTTTGCCTTTTGAGCATAGGACAGCGCTGTATCCAGATCATTATTCTCTTCAGAATATAAATACGCCAGGTTATTATATACCGAAACGAAGCTGATAACAGACAAACTCTTTACTGCCTTATCAGAGATAGCTTTCTTGTATTCTTCTATTGCCTTGGGATTCATTCCTTTAATAAGATATATATCCCCCAAAGTAGCATAGGACTCTCCGTAGTCAGGCGCATTTGATATTGCCTTATTAATCTCATTAATAGCTTTATCGAACTGTCCCTGTGCTGTGTAAACTTTCCCCGTATTTACATAAGCTGGGGCATATTTCGGATTTATTCTAACTGACTGCTGGAACTCGTTTAAGGCTTCATTTAGCTGTCCCTTATTTAAATATATTTCACCTAGACCGTTATGATATAGTGGATTCTGGGGAGCAAGTTCAACCATTTTCTTTGCCTCAACAAGTCCTTCATCAACTTTACCGATATTTAGATATACGTAAGCCAGTTCCCTTCGCAGTTCTGGATCCTGCGGTTTTATATTTATTGCTTGCTGGTATTCCTTAATTCCGTCATCAGTTTTGTTCTTAGCTATATATAATCTAGCTAGATTTACATGAGCCGGCACAAGTTTTGGGTTTATCGAAAGGGCTTCCTTAAATTTACTTTCAGCTTCAGGCAAATATTTGGGAGAACCAGCGTCAATCATCCATCTTTCACCCAGCATATTAAGTATTTCTGCATTATTAGGCTGAACCTTCATAGCTTTGTCAGAAAACTCTTTTGCGCTTTCCTCGTCACCAAGCTTTATTGAAATTGCAACCATACCGAGTATTGAATAAATATGATTCGGATCAAGTTTTAAGGCTTGCCGAAACTGCTCACCTGCTTCTTTAGGCATACTTCTAGCAAGGTATAACATACCTTGTGTATAATAATCATTTGCAGAAGTAGGTTCCTTACCGGTAGGATATTGGTCAAGGATATCCTGCTTTCCTTCAGTACCACTTTTTTCATTGCGTATAGGTATTGCATTAACATTGACTATCATTAAACTAAAATATATAGACGATATTATAATTATACTGAGTAATTTCTTCATATTCATCCACCTCCAGATTTGAAATAAATGTTTTTTCTAATATTGGCATTATAATCTTTGCTAAACGTTTTGTCAATAACGTTTTCAGTCATTTTGTTCTTGACAATATGTATTATATATGATATGATACAAATATCTGATATATATCAGATATATCACAATTAAAGTTTTAATTCCCAAATTTTAATAGATTGGAATCTTCATGCTAATTTTTAATGATCCAGAAAGAACATACGCAATAAGTGAACTAGCAAAAGAACTGGATAGAAGTATATTAACTATCAAAAGGTGGGAAGCAAGCGGATTGATACCAAAAGCTAGAAGGGACAGCCGTGGTTGGCGATATTATACAGAAAATGATATTAAAGAAATAATAAGGATAGTTAAAGAAAATAACTATTTCATAAAGATCCCCAAGCAGTAATTGTATTAATGGTTATTTACAATTTTCAAATTTAATATTTTTTATAATGACATAAGCATACGAATCATTGATGAATACTCGGTAATTGCTCTAAAATCGCTTACCTAACAAGGCTTAAAAAGGGGATGAAAAGGGTGTTACTTCTAATTGTTATTTTGTCAATTCTAGGATTATGCTTTTTACTAATACTTATACTTGGTTTGCTTAGAGTTAGCAAACGTGCTGATAATGGGGAAGAAGAGATTATAAAAATAATGTTACAGGAACCTCAGGATGATAACGTTCCAGCAAAAGAAATCACTTTAAATGTTTGAATTGTGAGAATCCTGAACCTAGCAACTGTTTCCTTCTAAACTTCTGCATACGATCCTACTGCTCCCATTTCTTGTATGTTTTTATTTAAATATTCAGCTTTTGCAGGCTTTTCCTAAGTCATATCACCCTCCACATATTATACCATCTCTTTATTGGGTGCCATAGCTTCTTCTCGATTTTCATGCTGACATTTCGGACATTGCATCAAGCTACCTCCCGATCATGATAAATCAACAACGACTACGGTCTCAGCACTCGAAAATAATCAAATCTCGTGACAATATCCAAATCCTGTAAACCATTATTGCCTATGGCGTGTATTCCAATCTGAACCGGGTCATCAACTGGAAAACTCAACTCACCGCAAGTCATCCAGTTCGTTTCATCATCACTACAATAAGCTGATAATCTATCGCCAATACGCTCCAATCTAAAATACACAATATCAGAGACTAATATGCCTCTGCCAAAATAATTGAATTCTCCCTGTATATTTCCAGCTAAAGTTATTTCATTATTTGAGAACATTCCCTTATCAAAAAAATCCCTTGATAGCATCCCCTTATCAAACCGAATGTAGCTATTTTCATCTTTCCGGACGAGAATTCCACCCACTGATGATAGATCACCCGATTTTATCTTTGTTTCAATCGCAAAATCACCTCTCAGGGCTTCGCCCCGAGACCCCAAATCCTGAAGCAAACGTGGCATATTTCCAGACATCGCATGTATTTCAAGCCAGCTATCTTCAACTGGAAGAAGGATCATATCCCTGACTGTCTCTGACAGGTTCTCAATCCTCAATAGAGATTCCACTAGCCTTCTGCTCTCCTGCTGAGTCAGTGCCTTCAGTGTGATCTCTGTGTATCTATCAAGGCACTTAGCAGATGCCTGCGCGCCTATATGCCAGCTTTTGTGCTCTTTCTCCGGACGATAACACAACATCATAAGCGGTGAGATGGTGAGAATATCCATCAGAAGGTTTATCATATCTAATGACAGGTTATCTGCCCAATGCAAGTCCTCAAAGATGAGCAGAAGCGGATTCTGCTGTGCAAGAGTTAAAAATATATCCCTCAGCGTAAGAAAGGTCTGATATTTTATCTGTTCCGGCGGAAGATACCTGATCCTTTCGTCCCATTCATTATCAAACCTGATGGAAAGCAGGTTGCCTATATAGGGAACAATCTCCTCCCATCTCTGCGGGAAAAGCGATTGCATCCTATCTATGATTTTCTTTTTGCGGTCATCAAGGCTGTCCTGTTCAGAGAATTCCAGATAGCTTCTCAGAATGTCAATGAATACCCAGTAACCGACAGATTCACCAATAGAGACGCATCTACCTTCTAGTAGGGACACAGCATGCTGTGTCCCTACATCAAGATAACCCTTTAACTCACTGACCAATCGTGACTTGCCAACACCTGCTTCACCGATAATTGAGACGATCTGTCCCTTGCCGTCTAGTAACTCATCCACACATTCTTTTAGCTCTGAAAACTCCTTATCTCTGCCGATCATCTCTGACCTTATGCCCTCGATGCCTCTTATCTTTTCTGGCTTTGGCAATGGCTTTATCACTTCATAGGCATGGACGGGTTCATTGATGCCTTTGACTGTCAGTGACAGCAATGGCTGGAACTCAAAAGAGCGTCTCGTTGTGCGATATGTGGTTTCACCTACAAGGATCTGCCCTGGTTCTGCTGCGTCTTTCAGTCTGGCAGAAAGGTTCACTGTCATACCCATAGCTGTAAACTCGCTGTGAGAGTCCGGACCTATGGCACCGACGTAAACCATGCCTGTATTGATGCTGATCTTTATGCTCAGATTCAGCTTTGCGACAGTATCCCGCATATCTAATGCGGACAGTATAGCCCTTTCTGGATCATTTTCATGGGTCTCAGGTATGCCGAAAAATGCCAGAACGCTGTCTCCCAGATAACGGTTGATGAATCCGCCATGTTTTAATATCGGGTCTGTCATAGACTTGAGACATTCGCTTATCAGGTCAGCGGAATCTTCCGGAGGCATATTTTCAGTGATAGCGACAGAATTGGTGACGTCAGCGAATAGGATTGACAGTATCCTGTTCTCACCTTCTGTATCAGTGGCAGCTTGAATCTTCTCAGCAAGGGATTGCGGCATAGAACGTTGAAGTTTCGTATATAGGTCCTCCAGACTGGGAGCAGTTAATTTTTGCGAAACATTCTGCATCTTTGCAAGGTCTGTTCCACATTCAGAGCAAAACTTATCTTTTGGACTCACTTCATGCCCGCATTGTGGACAGACAGATGGCAGCTTCGTTCCACACTCCCTGCAGAATTTGTCTCCTGCCTGATATTCGCTTTGACATTTCGGGCATTTCATAATGAAACCTCCGCTTTCTTATGTATAATTGCTAGTTTTTAAACACTAAGGCACAAAGGCACTAAGACACAAAAATTAGAGAATCAAACGCTTAATTCCGTCTTTAATGGTTGGTATATTAAAGTTAATTAGAAAACTCAGATAACGGATTATAATTCATTCTAGTTTCCTTAGTGTCTTAGTGATTTTGTGTCTTGGTGATACCATAACTGGAAACCCGGGTTAAATAATATATCACTGTCCCCACAACTCGAATGACTCAAACCTGATAGCTGTCCCATCAGGGAATGCGCCGTGATAGATGGTACGGTCAATCATACCGATGGCAAAAAGACCAAATTCTACTGGATCATCAACGGGGAATTCTACATGACCAACAGTGAACCATTCATTGCCATCCCCACTGCAAAGGGCGCTTACGGTGTTATCAATCCGCTCAAGCCTCAAGAATATTCTGTCAGAAACTAAACGCCCACGACCGAAGGTTAAGCATTGATTTTTAATGGAGCCCGATAAGTTGATTTCATACTTCCCTCTTGCTCCTCTATCAAGACGGAGGTAATTCTCTTTGTCTTTCCAGACCAATATTCCACCAATTGTTGGTTTATCTTCCCCCCCTTGTGTTCCCCCCATTCACGGGGGGAAAGAGAGGGGTGCAGACAGTCTGAATGGCGAAGTTTCCCGAAGCTATTCGGAGAATTCTTGGCGCACCCAGATTAAGATACTGGAGATTACGTCCATTTACTGCATGTATTTCCAGACCATTTTTTATTGTATAAGAGCAATCACCAAATGGGTCATTCCAATTCCATAGAGATGAAAGAGATTTTGTAAAATCGTCACGGAATAGGCTTTTGAGGAAATCTTTAGTCTTTGTCGGTTCTAGAAACCATTGGATGAATTGAGAACCGCCGGCATCAGGGTGTTCCTCTCTGAAGCGACGACAGAAAGCTTGGAATTCCTCTGTTATATAAATCTCTTCCAACCCGCTTAATGCACCACCAAGATCATAATTAATTGTATTCTGAAACTGTTTTAATGCTTCCTGATATTTTCTAGAGGCTAAATACGCACGACCTAAACAGAAAGACACCCATTTTTCATACGAGGAACCAATTTCTCGAAAGATCTTTATGGCTTCCTGATAATTGCCTATAGCCTTTTCAAACAAGCCCTGACAAAGTGAGAGATGACCAATAAGAATATGTGATAAGCCTATATCTCTCTTGTGGTTTATGCTCTCTGCAATCTCAAATCCCTTATATATACATTCTTCAGCTTTCTGAAGGTCCCCAAGAAGATAGAGAAAAAATCCCATATCCCACAAGGATGAGCCTGTTATCTTGGAATCCCCTGTTTTTGTGGATAGCTCTATGCCATATTGAAGGTGCGAAATAGCATCACGAAAGTCGCCCTTTACACTAGAGATAGTGAAACTTGTAAACATATGCACCTCAGCCAACGCCGTTAAATCATGGTGTTGTTCAGCCTTCTGCTCAAGAATTTGAAGCCATTTCATCGCATCCTCTAAATTTTTTTCACTCCATGAATACATTTCAGCAATATGCAAATAAACCACATGAAGCCGCTCCGAATAGGGCAATCTTTGGATGAACTTCGTATTCCGTAAATTAAGCTCCCGCCACTTTTCAGCATTTCCCTTTTCTTCATAGCATGCTGCCATTTCTGAGTTTAGTATGGCGGATTCAAGTGATTCCGTATCATTGCCCAAAAGTGCTAGTCCATCATCTCCTGTGTGAATCGCATCATCATATCTGCCTTGAAAATACAATACTGTCTCTAAATAACAATAAATATGCGCAAGTTCTCGAATAGGCAAACTTATCTCCTGTCCTATTGCGATCGCTTTACGTAAGCTCTCTTCTGCTTCCGAAAAACTCCCAACTAAGTCATAGATAAGTCCAAGCCCTTTGAGTGCCTCTAATTGCCATTCTTTATGTGAATCATTAATCTGAGAATCACTAAGACGATCCAACGCTCTTTGGAAATGTGAGATGGCTTCATCGTTTAGGTATAACTTCCTTGATTTCTCGCCAGCTTTCAGCAGATACTCCACTGCCTTCTCTGCTTTACTGCTCCTGTCATAGTGATACGCCAACTGCTCATAGTATTCGCTAAGACTGTCTCCATAAAGCAACTCCATAGCTTCTGCCACCTGCTGATGAAATGCTAAACGCCTGCGTGATAGGATGCTTCCATACACCGTCTCCTGTGTGAAGGCATGCTTGAAGGAATATTCCTCCTCTGGAACTATACGCTCTTGATATATCAACTCATGATCCTCTAAGTCCCATAGGTCATGCTCTAACTCTGATTCCTGCTCTGTCACTCGTTCCAATAGGCTTCGTCTAAACAGCCTGCCGATGACTGATGCGCTCTGAAGTATGTGCCTTAGCTCATCCTCCAGCCTGTCTATACGGCTCAGAATAACACTCTGGATGCTTTCCGGAACTGCGATTGACTCTATGCCTTCTCTTGCGAACCACTTGTCATCTTCCCTATATACCATGTCCATATCCATCAATGAGCGGATGACTTCTTCTACGAAGAATGGATTGCCCTGTGACTTATTCAGTATCATCTCCTTAACAGATAATGGCAAATCCTCAATTCTTAGTAATGACTCTATTAGCCTTTGGCTTTGCTGATGTGTCAGTTCCCTAAGATGAATCTCTGTGTATCTCTCTGAGCATTTCTGTGATGCTATCGCTCCCAGATGCCATGACTTATGCTCCTTCTCCGGACGATATACGCATACTAGGAATAACGGCGCAAGTGTCAATGCTTCCATCAGCAATGAAATCAAATCCAGCGACAGGCTGTCTGCCCAATGTAAGTCCTTAAGAACCAATATGACAGGTTGGCGTTTACAGAGAGCGATGAAGAAATCCCTCACTGCCATGAACGTCCTGTGCTTGATCTGCTGTGGGTCTGCGGTCTTTAACCTTACATCCCAATCATTACCGAACTTAACAGATAGAAGATTGCCTAGCATTGGTCCTATTTCATTATAGCGATCCTCTGTCAGATCACCTTGAGATACCATATCCTTTAGGCATGAGACTATGCTCTCTGCCCTTGTTATATCTGACTCATCAGTTCCCTATCCGAAGTATTCTCTGAATATGTCTATGAACGCCCAGTAGCTTGCCGTTACGCCAAGTGATAAGCATCTTCCTTCAAGGCAAGTTATTAAATCCTCCCTTCCCCCCTTTATTAAAGGGGGATTAAGGGGGATTTTATTAATATATGACCTTAGTTCAGTTACCAGACGTGACTTGCCAACTCCTGCTTCTCCGATAATGGATACCATCTGTCCACGACCATGTATCACCTCATCCATTGCGTCCTTGAGCTTGGTAAGTTCATCATCACGACCTATCATCTCTGACCGTAAGCCTTCAATACCCCTTATCTTCTCTGGTTTTGGTAACTGCTTGATGGCTATATATGCTGATATAGGTTTCTTTATACCTTTCAATTCCAATGGTTGTAATGGTTCATACTCAAAGGCTTTGCGGGTGTATCGGTATGTCCTCTCTCCCACAATGACCTGACCGGGCTGTGCAGACTCTTGTAGGCGTTTGGCAAGGTTAATGTCCTCACCATAAGCACTGATCTCACTGTGTTCCTGAGTGCCGATGGGTCCGAAGTACATTATGCCAGTATTGACGCCCACCTTGATATTCAGACCAAGCTGAGATACTGCATTGATCATATCCAGTCCAGACATAACAGCGCGATATGGATCATCCTCATGAGTAAGTGGAGCGCCGAAGAACGCTAATACACAGTCACCAATGAACCGATTGATATTGCCCTCATAGCGATAGATAGAATCAGTTATTGCTTGGAAGCACTGATTGAGCTTCTCCACGGTGTCCTCTGGTGATAGTTCCTGCGATAGTTGGGTTAAGCCCGATATATCAGCGAAGAGTGTTGTAATAAGTCGGTTCTCACCTTCCATCTCCTGCATCGCTGAGTCCATACGCTTCCTAAGTGGTTCCGGTATGTATAGTCTGCTCTGCATGTCCTCAAGTCTGGGAATAGTAGGCTGTATTGGTGGTTGAGATTCTCCCAGCTTCGTGCCACACTCACCACAGAACAGCTCATCTGCTTCATTTTCAAAGCTACACTTTGGACATATCCATCCCATCTTGGCGCCGCATTTGGCACAAAACTTCCTGCCTTCTCGATTATCGTGCTTGCATTTTGTGCATTGCATCATGATTCTCCTTCTCACCCAAAATAATCAGCTATTATGATTTATTGTCTTATACCTAATCCATAAGGATCTATTCTTCACAGATTTTAAATCTCGTATGTGAGGCTGTCAATAGAAAAATTTAACATAAGAAAAAGCGTCAGGTTTTTACACTTTCACCTTATATCCTGTTTGTATTGGTCACACCGATATTTTACAAAGCCTCATCTGTTGAGTCAATAAAAAAGAGCCTTTAGTAGCAAAGCTCTGATATAATCGGCAGATCAAAACAATGATACTGTTCTGTATATTGCCAATAAAACAGAACAGCAGTTAGCACCAATTTTAGGGAACTGCAAAGGCTCTATGCATCATTATATGTCATTTACCCATAAGTTAAAAGATAAAGTATTGGATAATATACCTTATGTTTTTTTCGAAACAGCGCCCCTTTATCTTAATTATATCGCACTATTTTCTTGGTTGGAAAAAGCTAACAACATAGTGTAATAGGTAGTGCAAATGGTAGTGTAATGCCTAGTGTTACCTGTTGCACTAGGCAAAAGCTTATAGACCATTGTTATGATTGCATCCACAAAAAAATCATTACCCCGACTATATTATAAAAATCACTACTTTACGTCACAATTACGGTGTGACCACCACCCCACCGCCATCCCTTATGTTTCAGAACTACGGTGTCAAAATATAAGGCAAGGCTAAATAGCAATACCTAGCGCTGGATACCCGCATGTGCCATCGGTTATGCAACCATCATGGCTATAACCATTATGGCTTCATCATCGACGACGAACCGTTACCGTTTAAACCATTATAGTTCTAATATATGATGTAGCTATACCACTGCATGTTTGCTTCCCCCAAGCATGGCACATTGCCACTCATTATATATGAAAAAGGTTCGAAGATCGTACCTCATGCGGAGCCAGTCCGTACTTTCAAGCCCTTTGACCAGCATATCAAAGGGTTTTTTGTAGATAAAACCTAGCTTCCCGTCCTTCAGGATACGGTTCGAAGATACCGTTTCTACCACCTTTTGCTTTTGCTCATTCGTTCCCTCAAGAAACAGCTGTTTCACGTGTCTTGCCACCCGCAAAAGGTTCGAGGATTGCTCAAGCCAATCATGTGTGCCCTGTGTCAGATTGGCTATCTGCATGCCTATCTCCACCATCTGGTTATCTATGTCCTCCCTAAGATCGTTATACATATCCTGATCATCCATCTGATCGTTTATCATCTTCCTGAATAAACGTTTTTTCTCCTCCTTGAGACGGGCAAGCTTGATCCTGAGACTTTTCGTAATCTTATCCTGATGTGCTTTATCATCCCTGTAAAGCTCGTTAAGGCTTGTCATGATAAGCTCAAATGTCCGTACATCCATCATTATGGGATCAAGCATCCCTGACAGTTGTGACTCCAGTTCCTCTTCACGCATGTAAGATTGGCTGCATTTACCCCTCGACTTGCTACACCTATAATATACATGCCCTTTGTGAGTCTCCGCAGTGATACTACATCCACATTCACCACAAGATAACAATCCCCTGTATATAAATGCCAGCTTTGTCTTGCCCTTTCTCTGATTCTTATCCATCAACCTGTTCTGGACTCTAATCCACAGACCGCGTGATACCAGCGGTGTATGTTTCCCAGGAAATACATGCTCTCTGTTCCTGAAGAAGCCATAGTAGAAAGGATTCTTCAGTATCCCTTCTATGGTCGTCTTGGATATATGATTGGAGTTGCTTCTAGCCCTGAATCCCTCATCGTATAGTTTCTTTCCCAGTTCCTTGAGGGAATATAAACCGGCGTCATATAGCTTAAAAGCTTTCCTTATGAAAGGGGCTCTCTCAGGGTCGATCTCGATGACTTTATCCAGCTTGCTGTTTAGATACCCGGTTGGAGCATACGGGGAACCATCCCATGTTCCTTTTCTGCTGCAACCCACGCTTAGTGTCCTCGGACAATCCCTTTATCTTGGCTGATGCTATGGCTGTATTCACACCGATCATGATAAAGCTGTTGGAATCATCCTTATAAATCCCATAGCTTGTGTCATGTATCTCTATGCCCTGCTCTATCAATCCAGCCAAAGCGCCAAGATCGGCATAGTTCCTGGTCAGCCTATCCAGCTTATATGATATTATACCGTCGAACTCACCTTTTCTGGCACGCTGGACAATCTCACTAAACTTGGGTCTGCCGGGTTTCTTGGCAGAGAAGCTCTCTTTGACATGCTCTATGATTTTAAATCCGTGCCTGATGGCGTAGTCTGTAACTATCTCTTGCTGACCATCGAGTGATAACACCTGCCTATCCTCGCTGTCTGTGGACTTCCTGTAATATGCTATGTATTTCTTTGGGGGATTCATAATCAATATTTCTTGATTATATATACAACCTTCGCGATGATCTGAAGCCTTGATGTTTCAATGGGTTTGAAACCTTTATTTGCTGGTTCCAGTCTGACATACCCCTTCTTGTAATACAGTCGTTTCAGCGTGTATCCATCATCCAATCTCACAACAGCCATATCGCCATTTCTGACTTTTGCATCCGGGTCGCATATTATGATGTCACCCGGCACGATGTTCTCACCAAGCATAGATAGTCCATCAGCTAAGACAGCGAAAAGCCTATGGCCTTTCCATACCTTTGATCTCGGTAAAGATACATAACCATCAATGTCATCGTAAATTTCCTTAGGTTCACCACAGGGAACGGAACCTAGTATTGGTATAGGCACAAGCTGTGTCTCAGCGATCGATTCAAGTTCGATTGGTAGACCTATTTTTTTCAGTTTCCACTGTCTTATGATCCTTCTAGTTTCTGTGTATGTCAAACAGATACCTTTGATTAGTATGTCTTCAGCCATGCGTTCAGAGGGGGAGCGAACCCCACTCTCTATCTGGCTGATGTAAGATCGCGGAGTCCTTGCCCTTTGAGCAACTTCTTCTTGGGTCAGACCAGCCTTCTGTCTTAATTGTTTTATTTTCTCATTTATCATACTTTCATAGTAGCGTACCAGGTCCCATTGTCAAGATTACTAATTGAGTTATCCACAGGTCATGCTATTGACAAAAGTAGCGGGTTTGCTACACTGGGATTTAATACAGAAGAGATAGTGTTTCATCAAGCATATTCAGTGCCTTTTTATTTTTCCTTCCTGACGTAGCAACCTTGCTAACAATATGAGTAATGAGACTACAATCACAATAACAGATGAGCGTTTACGAGAAACTTATGAGCCATATTATGGCAGAATTCTGTCAGATGAGGAATTAGATGAGATCAGGACAAATCTAATGGCTTTTGCCGAATGCTTTCGAGATGCAATATCATGTTACATAATGCCTGATAGCGATCAAAAGCATCCGTTATGATTTCTACCATTTAACACTTTGTATATGGACATAATAATCAATAATGATTCAATCAAAAGAGACGATGTATCAATAGCGATTGACCGTAAAGTGAAAATTTCCGGTCTCTTGGCATATCTATCACCGGAAGACCTTCAGACACTGATTGCCTTATTAACATTCGCAGACTGCTCGGGAAGATGCGAGCTAAGTGTAAGAATAATGGGTCAAACGCTCAATCTCTCAGAGAACGGAGTGCGAAGGCGACTTAGCAGATTATGTAACCTTAGGTGGAATGGAAAACCGATAGTAGTGAAAGAGAGTGGAAGAGAATGTGGTAAATTCATTTCCGGAGTATATCAGGTCATATCATTGGATGGCATAAGGCTGATCTCAGAAGACCAAACCAATGTTAGCGACGCCATAGACCGTCAAACACTGAACCATAATGGTTGCAACGGTAATGGCTCAAGTGTCGAATACGGAGTGCAGAACATAGACGCACAGAAACAAAAAAACGGCCCGGATTCGGAGAAATGTGCGCCCACTTCCGGCGATACATCAATCATTGAGCATAAAGATACGTGTGTTGTTAGTAATGTTGTTAATAATATAAATAATAAACACAATACAACAACACAGGGTAGCCCCACATTAAAATGTGGTCAAAGATTCCATCGGTTAATAAGCTCTTTCAAACGCTCAGAAGGTCTACCCCTAGGTAGCTTCCAAGGAAGTAACGGCACTTGATAAGTAAGCAACTCACCA
>Ga0315282_10000707_pt1 | contig 65520 bp, 62 predicted proteins | sample YL17G07_20_MG_FD_203693 | JGI IMG/M metagenome (GOLD analysis project Ga0315282, IMG submission 203693) | Sediment microbial communities from Yellowstone Lake, YNP, Wyoming, USA - YL17G07_20 | ecosystem: Environmental > Aquatic > Freshwater > Lake > Sediment | place: USA: Wyoming | collected...
GATTAGAGGTGTTAGAGAAAATCAAGTCTGATAAGCGGACAAGGACGATTCCCATTGTGGTATTAACGTCTTCTTCGGAGGAGCGTGATATTGTGACGAGTTACAATCTTGGGGTCAACAGCTACATTTTAAAGCCTGTTGATTTCGACAAGTTTATCGATGCTGTGAAACAGGTTGGCCTCTACTGGGTGCTTTTGAATAAGCCACCGCATTAATAAAGACAGCTAATTCGGTCATAAAAAGGATGGCTATGGACAAAGAACTGAGAATACTGATACTCGAGGATCAAAATACTAATGCCGAGTTGATGGAGCGAGAATTACGCAAAGGAGGAATATCATTTTTCTCGAAGCGTGTAGAGACAAAAGAAGATTTCCTGAGAGAACTGAAAGTCTTTGCACCCCACTTAATCCTCTCCGATTATAAACTGCCTTCTTCCAATGGTTCTTCTGCTCTTGCCATTGCAAGACAACAGTGTCCTGAAGTGCCTTCCGATAATCAGATCACACCATGAAAGAATAGATGGAGAGGGGGTATCCAGATGGACTGAAAGGTGAAGAGATACCCCTTCTGGCAAGAATAATCGCTGTGGCTGACTCTTTTGACTCTATGATGTCAGAGCGGCCATATAAACAAAAGCTATGCATAGATGATGCTCTATCAGAACTGAAGAGGTGCGGTGGAACTCAGTTTGACCCACAAGTAGTTGAAGCCTTTTCAAAAGCGATAGTGAAATATGTTTTACCTTAGCCCCAGCACATCATAATAGGCTTACATTTGACTTCCTACCTGTAATAGTTCCTTTCTAAATTTTAGATATCATACTCTCGCAATAATTGGGTAATTTTTTAAGCACGCAACTGCACGCAACTGCTATCAAAAAAACTTATATATGTATTATCATTTTCTTCCTTGTGGCCACTTTCTTAAATAGTCAAAATGGTGTAGATTATAACCAATAATCTATAGGTGGGATATCCGAAGTGTTGCGGACAAGGGGGATAGATTTATCCGCAGTGCTTCTGTGTTTTCTGAAAGGAATATTACGACAGCAAAGCAAAAGGAGGGAATGATATGGCAGTAGAAGTTTTGGATACGATTGGTCTTAAGTGTCCTCAGCCGGTCCTCAAGATAGCAGTCAAAGCAGCAGACATGAAACTCGGAGATATCCTGGAAGTAGTAGGCGATTGTCCGACCTTTGAGAGGGATATTCGTGTATGGTGTGAACGGCTCAATAAAATTCTCCTTTCCATAAAGAATGAAGGGGGATATAAAAAGAGGATTCAGATACAATTTTAAGAGATATGAAATTCCTGTCTTCACAAACAAATAAAAGCATTCTGTGAGAAAACAAATGGGAAAAGTAAAATGCTGGGAAATTTTTCAGTGTAAAGAGAAAGGATGCCCAGCCCATACATCACGAAACCTCAGATGCTGGCTTTTTTCTGGAACCCATTGCCGAGATGAAATCCAAGACAAATTCATAGATAAGATAGAAATGTGCCTTGATTGTAAGGCCTTCAAGATGAATTTGGATATCCCCAGCATGAAAAATACTTGTGGGGTTTTTAGTGTACAGTTAAAGGAATACAAACAGATTGTTGAAGATAGAGACAAGGAACTGGAAAATATTAGCATGGAGTTGGCCGTAGGCTTATCCGAGGTTTTCGATGCATTAAAAAAGATTTCTTCTGGAGATCCTTTAGTTAGGATACCTGAGATTTCAAACATTGAATTAATTACTAAGCTAAAACATTTGGTTAATTTAACTGCACAGAACATAGAAGAAATTGTTGATCTTTCTCATGAGTTTGCCATAGGTCTTGCCGAGCATTTTGATGTATTGCACAAGGTCTCCAGAGGTGACTTCACGGCTCGAATTTCTGATAGCTCCAAAGAAGAGCTTTTAAAAGCCTTAGGGAAAGTAACACACCAGATGATAGAAAGTGTATCCAGAGAAATTAATGATCGGAAAAAGGCAGAGGACCGTTTTAAACAGGTAGCTGAAAGTGGGGGTGTATGGATTTGGGAAGTAGATGCGAGTGGCTTATACACGTATTCAAGCCGTGTTGTGGAAAAAATACTTGGCTATACTCGAGAAGAAATTGTGGGAAAGAAACATTTCTATGATTTCTTTGGGCCAGATGTGATGGCGCAACTTAAAGAAGAAGTCTTTGAAGTTTTTCATAGGAAAGCAGCCTTTAAAAATTTCATTTATTCAAATATACACAAAAATGGCCGTGTAGTTTTTCTTGAGTCAATCGGGACTCCAGTTTTAGATGTGAGGGGAAATCTTCTCGGATATCGAGGTGTGGATACAGACATCACGGAGCGAAAACTGGCAGAAGAGCACCTCAGGAAATCACTCAGGGAGAAGGAAATACTTCTGCGTGAGCTCCACCACAGGACAAAAAACAACATGCAGGTAATTTCAAGCCTGCTCGACCTTCATTCTATAAACATTGAGGATAAAAACATATTAAACATAATAAAAGAAGTTCAACATAGAATCAAATCAATCGCTCTTGTCCATGAGAAACTTTATCAAGCGAAAGATTTATCCGATGTCAATCTCAAGTATTATATTATGGATTTTGCACATGCACTCCTGAAGAGTTACGAGGGAAGTAAAGGAAGGATATCCTTAAAAGTGGATGTTGATGATATTTTCCTGTCTCTGGATACCATTACTCCATGCGGAATGATAATCAGTGAACTGGTGTCCAATTCCATGAAATATGCTTTTCCAGATAGTAGAAAAGGTAAAATTAAAATAGAATGTCATTCGACAGATGACGGTGAAGTGAAACTCCGGATTAGCGATAACGGTATTGGCTTACCAGAGGGGTTAGATTTTAAGAATACGAAATCCCTGGGCTTCAAACTTATTTGTAAATTAGCAGAAGACCAGCTAAGGGGAACAGTAGAACAGGAAGGTGGAAAAGGAACGGCTTTTCTGATAAAGTTCAGGGAAATCAAAAAAGCGTGAAAATATTATAGAACAATGAAAAAAACAAAGATTTTAATAGTCGAAGATGAGATCATTACTGCTATGAGCTTACAGCATATACTAATGCACTGGGGTTATGAAACGTGCGAATATGTTACATCAGGAACATTGGCGATTGAGAAAACGGAATGTGAAAAACCTGACATCATAATAATAGATGTAAGTCTTAACAGTGAAATAAATGGGATAGAGGCTGCCAGGCAGATACGCTCGCGTTTCCGTATACCAGTCATCTTTGTAACAGGTTATTCCGATGAGGAGACGATGAAAGGAATAAAAGATACTGAGCCTGCTGGATATTTTATCAAACCTCTTGATTTTGACAAATTGAAAATGACTCTTGACTCAATAGTGCATAAGAGCAAGAAAAAATTGCGGACACGAAAAGGATAGACAATCCCTCCCAATTTTTACTTCCTTTTAAGAATCACGCACAATTATTCGCTGATTCCAATCTGACCTACTAATAAGGTCATAAGTATGAAGACATTGATTGTAAAATCCCTCCTATCCTCCCTTTGCCAAAGGGAGGGAATGTACCCCTCTGGCAAAGAGGGGCGTGGGGAGATTTTTTAATAATGATGCCTTACTTATGCACTCATTAGTATGTCTCAGCAATGGCTTTTTGATATAAAATAATCTTTACCCAAACGTTGCATTAACAAGGAGGCAGAAATGCTGAAAACCCCTGCAAATCGACAAGATTTTATTCTGATACACGTGACCGTAGATTCTACCTTTTGTGTATTCCTGAAAAGGCTGGCAGACCACATGGGAGGGCTGTAAGGTGTCGATGGCAGGGCTTTTCATCACATCTGCCTCCTCAAGCGAAGAAAATTTATGCAACTGGTGGGTTTAATTAACAGCATCAAAGGAATGTTAAAAGAAAGGGAAAAGAGGAAGGGTCATTAAAAATTATAAAAGGCAGAAAAACAGACGCAAGCAAGGTTACTGAGTCTAAAAAGTTAGAGATATAAAAACTACCCAGAGGTATACTCATCACTATCCAGAAAGTCTGAGAGACTGAGTTAAGGCCTTGGACGTTTTATATGCCAAAAATGATAGTAAGAATCGTGTCGATTCTCACGATTTTTTCACGGTCAAAGGCAAATCAATCTAATTGATTGATTTTATTAGTTTTTACTTTAGCCCCAGTACATCCTGCATATCATAGAGGCCTGCAGGTTTTCCCGAGATCCAAAGTGCAGCCCTGAGGGCACCTCTTGCAAAGGTATCCCTGCTTGATGCCTTATGAGTAATCTCGATCCTTTCGCCGAGACCTCCAAATATAACGGTATGCTCTCCTACAATGTCTCCTGCCCGTATTGTCTGTATGCCAATTTCTTTTTTTGTTCTCTCGCCAATAAGCCCCTTTCGTGTATATACAGCAACCTCATCAAGATTTCTTTTTGTAGCATCTGCAATTACCTGCGCCATCTTCAGTGCTGTTCCACTGGGTGCATCCTTTTTCAATCTGTGATGTGCCTCGATAATCTCTATATCGTATTCGTCACCTAATACCCTTGCGACATCATGCAATACCCTTAGAAGGAGATTTACGCCTGTACTCATATTGGATGCCATAATACAGGGTATGCTTTTCATCGAAGCCTCTATCTCTTTCATATCATCCTTTGAGAATCCTGTTGTCCCGATCACCATTGCCTTGCTTTTTTTCGATGAAAACTTTACGTTTTCTTTAGTCGAGTTCGGGGTTGTAAAGTCAATAATTACATCAACACTGTCAATAATATCTTCAGGACTGTCTGAGAGTTTCACCCCTATCTCGCCTATTCCGACTACCAACCCAATGTCCTTTCCCACCGCATGATGCCCCTTTTTTTCAAAGCCTCCTGCAAGTTTCAATGCGGGATATTCCCTCGAAAGAGCAACGATCCTGCTCCCCATTCTTCCTGCTGCCCCTGCAACTGCTATTCTCGTCATAGAAACCTCCTAATATATATATATTGTATAAACAACCACGGTTAAGGTTACGAGGCTCGTTTCGTCTATCGGTCACGTCGTTTGACTCTTTTACGTTACCGGTTAACGTCACCGATACAGCATCGTGGCCGTGACTATTTGACGTCTTTTTAGTTTTACTCTTTTTTCGCTGCTCATTGTTCTTTACTTTTTTCTCTGTTCTCATTGTTCTCTGCTCTTTGCTCTTCCTCAGCTTTTTCTCCTGCAATCCTGTATTCTTCTGATACCCATTTCCCAAGATCAATAAGTTTGCACTTTTCAGAGCAGAAAGGTTTCCAGGGGTTTCCCTCCCAGGTTGTTGTTTTCTTACATATGGGACAGATAATTTTCATGTATGACCCTCTATTTTTCAAGGCCCCCTTTTCTAAAGGTCGGTACGACTCGCACCCGACATAATTTTTCTGAGTTCTTGTGAGTATTTTTTCAGTTTAGTATTGTAGGTTAGCGTTTTTTATTTTACTAATCTCCTCTAACCCCTGGTTTATTTTTGTCAAGTTCTTAGGCTACTCTCACATCGGTAAGCCGTGATAACTTTTTCCTCAAGAAATGTCCAGTATAGGAGTCGGGGTTCATGCTGACTTCCTCCGGGGTACCTTCTGCAACAACCCTTCCTCCTTCTTCTCCTCCTTCAGGCCCAAGGTCTACAATGTAATCAGCTGATTTTATCACATCAAGATTGTGTTCTATGATGATAACCGTATTCCCTAAATCTATGAGTCTGTTTATTACTTTGAGCAGTTTATGGATGTCAACAGAATGGAGTCCTGTTGTGGGTTCATCGAGGATGTAGAGAGTGGTGCTTGTTGATTTTTTCCCAAGCTCCTTCGAGAGCCTTACTCTTTGTGCCTCACCCCCTGAAAGTGTTGATGCAGGCTGTCCGAGTTGTATATATCCAAGTCCGACATCTTCGAGGACTTCAAGTCTTTGCCTTATAGGGGGGATAGACGAAAAAAATTGAAGCGCCTCAGATACAGTCATATCAAGCACCTCAGCAATATCTTTATCTCTATATCTGATTTCAAGGGTCTCCTTATTGTATCTTTTCCCCTTGCAGATATCGCAGGGTATATAAACGGGGGGGAGAAAGTGCATTTCTACCTTGATCAGTCCGTCTCCCCGGCAAGATTCGCATTTTCCTCCTGAGAGATTGAAACTGAACCGTGAAGGTGTGTAGCCCCTTATCTTTGAATCAGGTACCTGTGAGAATAACTCTCTGATAAATGAGAAAACCCCTGTATAGGTTGCCGGGTTAGATCTGGGGGTTCTCCCAAGTGGTGATTGGTCAACACATATCACGCGATCTATCTTATCCGTTCCCGTTATTTCTCTATATTTACCGGGTATCAATGTACTCCCATAGAGTTTATCCAAAAGTGCTTTATAGAGTATCTCGAATACGAGAGTGCTTTTACCAGAACCCGAAACCCCTGTTATACATGTGAAGGTCCCGAGGGGGATATTGACATTAATCTCCTTGAGATTAAATTCCTGAGCACCTATTATCCTGATGAAGTCATTTTGCTTTCTCCTCGCAAGAGGAGTATCTATTGATACTGACCCGCTGAGGTATCTTCCTGTTATTGACTTTTCATCTTTTTCTATATCTTCGGGTTTTCCAGAGGCTACAACCCAGCCACCATTGACTCCTGCACCCGGCCCCATATCTACTACATGATCAGCCCACCGTATAGTCTCCTCGTCATGCTCAACAACAATAACAGTGTTTCCTGCATCCTTTATGCATGAGAGATTTTCAAGGAGTTTTTTTGTATCTCTTGGATGCATCCCGATAGTTGGTTCATCGAGTACGTAAAGGACCCCTGTTAAGGAAGAGCCCAGTTGTGATGCAAGCCTTATCCTCTGCGACTCTCCGCCCGCAAGTGTTAGGGATGACCTATCGAGTGTTAGATAACCCAGTCCCACTCTCTTGAGGAAATTGAGCCTGTCCTTGACTTCTTTAAGAACACGTGATGCAATTGTCTGTTCTCTCTCCGTGAGCTTTAGATTGTTGATGAAAAGCAGTGCATTACTTACAGACATCCTTGCAAATTCCCCTATGTTTATATTCTGTATTTTTATGCTGAGTGCTTCCCTTCTCAATCTCAGTCCATTACAAAGCCTGCATACTTTCTGATCTTCAAGCTCAATAGAGTCCTCTCGGAATCGAGTCGTACCGACCTCGAAATTCTCAAAACCAAGCCCCTTACATCTCTGGCAGGCCCCCTGCTTACTGTTGAAGGAGAAAAACATGGGATTTATATCAGGGTAACTAATTCCACATTTCGGGCAGGCCATGGTTTTTGAAAACAGAATATCCCTGTTTTCGTCAATCAAATTTATTACCACAATATCCGAATACCTGAGGGCTGTCTCGATTGCATCCTTTATCTGTCGTTCAATACCCAGCTTTATTATAAGCCTGTCGATGACAATCTCTATGGTATGGCGCTTTTGCTTTTTGAGAGCGATATTCTGTGTCAGGTCCATCATTTTGCCATCTATCCTTGCTCGTATGAACCCCTCTCTTCTCATCTGCTGAAGCTCTTTTCTGTATTCGCCTTTTCTGTCCCTGACTATAGGTGCAAGGATTTGTACGCGGCTGCCTTGGCGTAAGGACATGACAGATTTAATGATATCCTTAGATTCCTGTTTTGCTATGAGGGATCCGCAATTATAACAGTATGGCCTGCCTATTCTTGTATAGAGGACGCGCATATAGTTATATATCTCGGTGATGGTACCAACGGTTGAACGAGGACTCCTTATAACAGTCTTCTGGTCGATGGCGATAGACGGAGATAATCCCTCAATATAATCAATATCAGGTTTTCGGAGTTGCTCGAGGAATTGCCGTGCATAAGCTGAAAGACTTTCAACATAGCGCCTCTGCCCCTCTGCATAGATCGTATCAATAGCGAGGGATGATTTACCAGAACCTGATGGACCTGTTATGACCGTTATTGTATCTCTGGGGATGGATAGGTCGATATTCTTGAGATTATGCTCTCTTGCGCCCTTAATAAGTATAGAATTCAGCATTTTCTTATCTTTCAATATAACCTAAAACACACGACTAAGTTAATAGACCCTTGATGGCACAATCACCAATAACCAAACGCTATATAGTGCATCAAGGAAATGTCATTGCGAGCGAAACGAGGAATCTCAGTGAGATTGCTTCGGTCAAGCTCGTAACGACTTCGTCGGATTGCCACGCGCTCTGTGCTCGCAATGACAATAAAAATAATTTGTCATTAGAATCATATGATTTGGAATTGATTATTGGTGATTGGAGCTGAGTAGTCCTTGATAAAAAAGGTGCTTCCTTTTTCATGGGTGATGTTGTAATATAAACATATGAAAAAGGGTTTTTTACTGATGTTTTTACTCTTCTTTCCAGCGGTCTGCTTTTCACAACCCTCGATAGTATTTAATGCAGAGACTTATGACTTTGGGACAATAATCCAGGGAGATAAAATCGAACATACCTTTGATTTTAAAAACAACGGCAATGAAGATCTTATTATTCAGCGATTATCTACTACCTGAGGGTGTTCTGCGGCGGTGGCTAGTTTAAGCCACCTGAAGCCAGGAGAAGAAGGGAAGATTGTTGCTGCAGTTGATATAAAGGGTAAAATAGGTTTTATCACGAAGACAGTGAAAGTTTTTACTAATGACCCTAAAAGACCTGTGGGTATCCTTAGTCTAAAGGCACTTATAAAGGCGCAACCTTCTTCCCAGCCACAACCTGCTTCTCCATCTCTGCCTACTGCTCCACAACAACCTACTTCCCCACAACAGCCTACTGCTCCGGAACAGCCTACTTCCCCAGCACAATCTCCTGCTCCATAATTACAACAGAGTGAAGAATCGCATTCTCACCTTTCCGTTTATTCTCTGTTATATCCTCCTCATTATTTTTTGTTTGTTCCTTTCAACAGATTCAATGGCCGCGGACCCTTACCTTCAAAGACGCCAGGCAATGGTGGAGAATGATATTAAGGGAAGAGGTATAAAGGATAAAAAGGTTCTTGAGGTGATGGGAAGGATTCCAAGGCACCTCTTTGTGAATGAAAATCTAAGAGATAGGGCATATGCAGATTATCCGCTCCCGATAGGGGAAGGGCAGACAATATCTCAGCCTTATGTTGTGGCCCTTATGACAGAGTCATTAATGTTGAGGCAAACTGATACGGTACTTGAGATAGGTACAGGCTCAGGGTATCAGGCAGCGGTACTGGCAGAAATGGTAAAGGAGGTTTATACGATAGAGATAAGGAAATCCCTCGCAGACATGGCGACTAAGAAGCTTAAAGACCTTGGTTATAAGAATGTGAGGGTAAAACATGCTGACGGTTATTTTGGATGGGAAGAATATGCTCCCTTCGATGCAATAATCATGACTGCGGCTGCAAACCATATCCCACCGCCGCTGATTAAACAACTGAAAGAAGGAGGAAGACTTATAATCCCTCTTGGAAGCACAGTCTATTATCAGGTGCTCACCATTGTAACAAAGAAAAAGGGTGAACTCGATGTTGTGCAGATGGGACCCGTGGCTTTTGTGCCAATGGTTGGAGAGGCAGGGAAGAAAAGATGAGAGAATCTAATAAAGCAGATATTATTCAAAAATTTGCTTCTTACCTGTTGCATAAGCTATGCTTATACTCTATAAATGCTTGTCAGATGCCCATTTAAGCATAGTATCAAATCACCGTTGAAGTACACGATAATTGACTCTTGGTTTGTCATTCCGGGCTTGACCCGGAATCCAGTTCTTTGTTCTGGATTCCCGCTTTCGCGGGAATGACCTCTGATGGTTGAGCCTATTTTTAAATGTTAAGGTAAACACAATTGATAGACATAACTTTGAATAATTCAGATTGATTTCTTCAAAAAACTCTGCAGGTTCATAAAAGCCATCACATATGTTAGTGCTCCCAGCCACAGGACCATTTTAAACCCGATGACCATTGATAGCATAATCGTCAGAATAGGAGCAAGAACCGAGAAGCAACCATTTATTGCCCATGCCCATGGGATCAATGACTTGTTCTCCTCAGAGAGTATTTTTAGACCTGTAGGGAAGGGAATGCCCATGAGAAGGCCGAGAGGCATGAGAGTGAAGAATAGTGAAATAATCTTGACCGGGATTGAATATGGAGAAATTACATCCGTGATGACTGGAAGAGAGAAACTATAGATAATAATAAGGAGGGAGATTGTAATGATTACAAAGGAGCTCCTCAGGCGTGAAACCCTATGACTCAGGAGACTACCAATACCTGAACTTATGAGGATTGATGTGAGGACGGCAGCAGCTGCGTAGGATGGGTTTTCGAGGGGGAGTATGATCTTCTGGATCAGAGTTATTTCAACAAACATAAATCCGATGCCGAGCAAGGCAAAGTAGGGAAGAAAACTTTTTCCCCTGTTATTGCGAGGCGTAGCCGAAGCAATCTCATGAGATTCTTCGCTTCGCTCAGAATGACCCTTTGTGGCAAATTGCTCCGTAGCTTCGCTCCTTGCAATGACAACTAAAAATCCTTCGAGCCATCTTTTAACCCCCCTGCGTCCCCCTTTACTAAGGGGGGAACTAAAGGGGGGTGAAAAAGCCGGAAGAAGTATGAGGATGAGGCTCCAAAAAATTACCTGAATGAAGACCGCAGGGAGGATATATCCTTCTTCTATAAAATACTGCCACTTTCCTCCCATGAGCGTATAAATCTCGATGATATTTTTGAGTCTTAGATAATAATGGAAAAAGGGGTTATCATCACGGACAGGACTTATATCAAAAATATAATCATGCATAAACCTCATACGTGTTTCAGGGTTCAGCATTTTTTTAAATGCAGTGAAATATTCATTTGAAGGCATTTTGATATAAATGTTTGTCTCTTCTTCTTTGATACCTGGGTAATGTATTAAATCGAACCTTCTATTTTTTGAAAAGTCTTTGATGGCCTTTATATCTTCTAAAGTAAAAGGTGATTTTTTTATGAGGATGCATACGCTATCCCAGCTTCGAATAGCTACGATATTTTTTTTAACATCCTCTATCCCGAGCTCTTCCATTGCTTTGATAATGGTATTTATGAGTCTCAACTCTATTCTGGGAGGAGGTAATATAAAGAGGTTTATGCTCAAGAGCCCTTCTGCTTTTAGATGTCCTATGTACTCCTTAAATGCCTCCACAGTAAACCTGTAGTCCTCTGATATCCCAAAGGAGCCAGAGGGTGATGAACCCATTAATGAAAGGTCGATAATGTCGAAGTTCCTGTAATCTGACTTGAGCCACGACCTTCCGAGCCCTGACCATGTATTGTCCCTGTACATACTGTCAGAGAAGTCTTTGAATTCATCTCTGATTATCTTTATTAAGAGAGGATTGGATTCGATCTTATAGAGATTTTTTGAGTCATAATATATTGCAACAAGGACCTGAAGGCCTCCCCTTGGGTCAATGATTAATACGTCGTCTAATCCCCCTCTTTCCCCTTGAACCTTTCTGTATCCCCCCTTTAATTCCCCCCTTAGCAAGGGGGGATTAAGAGGGGTTAAAGGGGACTGAGGGGGATTACTTATTTCGTAAGGAAGTGCAGATGGAAGATATCTGAGAAATCTTAGGGATTCTCTGTCAGATGCACTTGTAATAGCATTCATTTCGCTACCGTCTATTGAAAATCCTATCTGTTCAGGCAGTGTATCAAGATACCTGAGGCTCAGGCCAGGGGCAAAACGCACTGCAGGGCTCTTGAAAGTATCTATCCTTGAAAAGGGGCTGAAATAAGTCTTGAGATGTTCTGCACCAGGATATCTCAGCGCTACCTGAAGCCCCTTGTAAGGAGACATCCTGAGGTTCATAAATGCTGGTTGAAACAGCAGGAGAGAGAAGTTAAGTAAGATCAATACCAGAGAAACTGCCTTCAGCCTTTTTCCGCTTATGATGAGTGATGCTATGAGTACGATTGAAGAGAGGATAAAAACAGCCTTATCAGGTCCTGTGATTGTCATAAGATAGAGGATTCCAATCGAACCTATACCAGCGCCGAGAAGGTCTGCACCATAAATAATACCTGCTTTCTCGCCTATGGCAGAGAATGCTGTGACAATGATCAGTCCTGTGAAGAAAAATGGAATAGAGAGTGTTATGTAGTAAAGGCTGATATAAAACAACTGCAATCTTTCCCACGAAAGCCTCATGGGATCGAAAGGAATCTGGTTTGAAAGGATATAACTCATAGATATTCCAATACCAAGCAAAAGGCTATAGATGGCGATACGGGAGAGATTTCTCAATTTTGGATACAGAGACAGTACCGTCCCGCTTGCACCGATTCCAAGCATGGCAATACTTATGATCATGAATGCAAAGTGGTACCAGAGAGAGACAGAAAATATCCTCGTGAGGGTTATCTCATAGGCAAGGCTCGAGAAGGAGCACAGGAATATTACGAAGAATGTCTTTGAGTCTTTAAGCATGATTTAAAACTAATCCAAAATAGTAGTCACAACCTTTAGGTTGCGTGATTTTAATCGAATTTCTAATTTATTTCTTGGATAATTATAAACGCAGGCTAAAGCCCGCGACTACAAGGATATATGAATACTTGTATGGTACAGACCAAATTAAAAACTATACTCAAACTCCAACTCATTGAGTCTATTCCTTGACATCCCCTTGTTATAAATGCAGTCTATACTTATGGAATTATGGGTATTGCTTTCATTCATGGCAGCCTTTACACTTGCGACAAGTGATGCCCTTACTAAGAAGATCCTTGCCTCCCATAATGAGTATACCGTTGCGTGGCTGAGGCTCATCTTTTCTCTGCCCCTGTTATTTGTCATCTTTTTCTTTATACCTATACCTGAGCTTGATAAAAAATTCTATACCGCTTTTTTTCTTGCCTTGCCATTAGAGCTTTTGTCGATAGTCATGTATATAAAGGCCTTGAGGTTTTCTCCTTTAAGCCTTAGCCTTCCGTTCCTTGCACTTACGCCTGTATTTCTCATCTTTGTTTCTTATGTCATACTCGGGGAAAAGGTCTCCTTTCGGGGTGCTATTGGTATCCTTTTTATTGCAGCAGGAAGCTATACCCTTAATATTAGCAAAATAAGGGAAGGCATACTTGAGCCCCTTAGGGCCATAACAAAAGAGAAAGGGTCTGTTTTGATGATAGGGGTTGCACTGATTTACAGTCTTACCTCATCCCTCGGCAAGATGGCTATAAAGCATTCTTCACCTCTGTTTTTCGGGATTAGCTACTATACTGCACTTGCCCTCCTTTTTACTCCTATTGCTTTGTATAAAGGCAAAGAAATAAGAAGAGGAGCTGCTGTGTCAGTCCTTCTGCCAGGTATCTTTTACTCCCTCATGGTGATATCCCATATGGTTGCAATTAGCCTTGCAAAGGTAGCCTATGTGATATCAGTAAAAAGGATGAGTCTTATTATAGGAGTTTTATATGGTTACCTTTTTTTCAAGGAAAAGAATATACGAGAGAGGCTTTTTGGTGCAATGCTGATGTTTATTGGGTTTGTGATGGTTGTTACTGCAGCTTAGACTTCATTCCGAGGTTCGCTGTTTTTAGCATATTTAAATTTTTGATAAGAATATAAAAGCATTGATTTTTGCCATGAAATAACATATTTTATAAACGAAGTTCTTCGGACCTCTATAAAGATACGGACTCAATTTTAATAACATTCAATTAGGGGGTATCATTATGAAAAAGGTAGTAGGTTCTTTTTTTGTTTTAGTTTTCCTTTTTGGGGTATGGGTTATACCCGCTCTGGCAGCTGACCCTTCTTCAGAAATAGAACAACTAAAACAGGAGGTGAATAAACTTCTCCAGAGGATAGAGGAATTAGAGAAGAAGCAAACTGCAACAGAGACAAAGGCCACCGAAGCCGAAAAGAAGGTCACGGAAGTTGAGCAAATGGCAGTGAAAGTAGAAAAGAAGTCACTTAAGGACCGTATCGATTTCGGTGGTGAAGCTCGTTTTCGCATAGTATTGGATGAAAATGCTTCAACAGATAAGGGTTTTTATGGCGATAGTCAACCAAATAAAGAACTCAAATTTAGAGATGAGACATCCTTCCCACTGCGGATCAGATTAAACGCACATGTAGAGGTTGTCCCTGATTGGGTTGATTTCTATGCGCGTCTTACCATGAACAAGCGCTGGGGTGCATTTGATGAGTCGATGACCACTGATCCATTTAACAGTAGAAACTCTTTTGAAGCGAGCTACGGACATGATATCACTCCGAGGTTTGAACAAGCTTATATGACCATAATTATTCCCTATGTAAACGGTAAATGGTATATAGGACGACTCCCGGGATTGGATGGCGCCCCACAACGTCAGGAAAGAAGCCTTTTCCCGAGGCCATTTATAGACTCGGAGATTGAAGGTACGTTGGTCAAATTGGATGCTCCGGAAACTGCTCTTGACAAGGTCAATCTCCCATGGACAGACAGACTATGGGGAAAAGCGAGCGAACCAGGAAAAGCTCCGGACCTCAAACAGTATGAGGCGAAGGTTAAGGACAAAACAGGGATTATTCTTGGTTACCTGAAATATAAGGAAAACAAACTGGTCTCTACAGATGACAAAGAAATAAAAGCAGACTCTGACGTGTTCCTTGCACAAGCACAGATAAAGGTTGGTAAGGATACTGAAATTATCTTTGATGGACTAACTATGGATGACTGGCATATGCCCAATACCTCTAGTAAGAGCTATGTCCCGGATCTCGAGACTAATTATTTGTTGACAGGAGCCTATGCTGACACACAGCTCTTTGGATTCCAGGTTTATGGGGCTTACTATTATAGCCATTTCAGGATACCAGATTTCAGTTTTAAACCCAGTGGCACCGGAACTACAACAAACATTGAAAGTCAGGGGTTCCCAGGCCATATATGGTTTGTTGGGTTTAACACAGGAGATCTGATTACCCAGAAAATGCAACTGTCTGTTGAGTTTACTGATGGCAGTAATGCATGGATTAATCCCTTCAACTATCGAGGGTTCAGGAGAAAAGGAACTGTATTATATACAGCTAATAACTATTTCTTTGATCCTTCTGGTACGAGCACTGTTGTAGGATTTTATCCTTTCAATGCCCGGGTCTGGGACATCTACTACGACTATTACGCTTGGAAGAACGTACGTTTCCGTTTAGGCTATATGGACTTTATGTACACCAAACATGATATAAAGAATGGCGAGACATATTCCATATTAGGAAGTTCTAAATATAAGCATGACTGGTGGCCATACGCTGAGGTCAATCTCAGCTTTTAGGGTTTTGAGAGATTTTATAAAAAAGGCCGCCCAAAGGGCGGCCTTTTTCTTTTTTGGCATCAGCCTAAGATTTTCCACTTCTATCGTGAAATAGTGTTATCCTGAGCTTCCCCTCAACTCACATTTTCATATTCAATTCGCATAATCGTATGATATAATTTTTAAAACGTGCACGAAGCGAGAGCTCATGTATTCATCGAGGGAAGGGTGCAAGGGGTTTTTTACAGGGCCTTTACGAGAGATATTGCACATACCCTTGGACTGAGGGGCTGGGTAAAAAACCTCTACGATGGCAGAGTTGAAGCATTATTTGAAGGTAAAAGGGAGTTGCTTGAGAAAGCCATAAAAGAGTGTTCCATGGGCCCACCAGGTGCAAGAGTTACTCATATAGAGGTGAAATGGGAAGAATTTACCGGAGACCTGAAAGGGTTTTCCGTAAAATATTAATTCTGATTACGCAAGGTTTTGTGTAATATCATTCATAGTCCTGTCATTGCGAGGTCGTATCGACCGAAGCAATCCCAGAATCATCGAGATTGCTTCGTCGGTCTTACAGACTTCCTCGCAATGACGGCTTGGTGAGTTTTAGATGCTAAAAGAACTCAGAATCAAAAATCTAGCCATCATTGATGACCTTGCAGTCAGGTTTGAGGGCGGACTCAATGTACTTACAGGTGAGACAGGCGCTGGAAAGTCAATAATCGTGGATGCCCTTAGCCTTGCCCTGGGAAGCAGGGCGCAGACTGATTTAGTCAGATCTGGTGAAAAGGAGGCAATGATTCAGGCATACTTCGAGGTTGAGGGAGACAATATCCCTGATCTTGGCATTGATGTATCTGATGGCCTGATCTTGAGGAGATCTCTTTCCCCCGGTGGTAAAAGCAAGGCGTACATAAATGACACACTGGTAAGCCTGCAGAGCCTTGTAGAGGTTGGGAAATCCCTTGTTGATATCCATGGTCAGTATGAATATCAAAGCCTTATGCATATTGATAAACATAGAGTCCTCCTTGACTCTTACGGCAAACTCCGTGATGACAGAGAAATGGTTGGATCCCTTTACGATGGGGTTCAAGCACTCAGAGGGGAAAAGAATGATTTGCAACAGAAGGTGAAAGAGAGAGCACACAGAGTAGACCTGTTCAAGTTCCAGATGAATGAAATAAATGCAGCTTGTTTGAGGCTTGGTGAGAAAGAGGCACTCATTGAAAAGAGGACAATTTTATCAAACTTGAGCAGATTAAAAGAATTAACAGAGACGTCTTATTCAATGCTTTACGGTTCTGAGGATTCCTGCACGGAGAGGCTTTCTTCTGTGATAGCTAAAGTGAGAGAGATGTCCTCCTTAGACCAGAGTCTATCTGAGACTTTGAATTTACTTGAATCAGCGCTTCCCTTCATTGAGGATTCGGCCATCTCCCTGAGAGGATTGAAAGATAAATATGACCTCGAACCTGAAAAGCTCGCTGAAATCGGAGAAAGGATCGAACTCATCAAAAGACTTGAGAGAAAGTATGGTGAAGGTGTCGAAACTATCCTGAGATACCGAGATGAGGCAGAGAGAGAGCTCAATGGGCTTGAGCTCTCAGATGAAAGGCTTGATTCTCTTGAGGCAGAACTCAAGGAAAAAGAAGATATGCTTTTTAAAACTGCCCTTTCCCTCTCTGAAAAAAGAAGAAAGGTAGCTAAAATGATAGAGGAGCTTGTCAAAAAGGAACTGAAAGAACTCGCCTTCAGTAATGCAGAATTCAGGGTAGACATAAGGCAGGAATCTCTTACGTCTCATGGGCTTGACAGGGTTGAGTTTATGTTCTCTGCAAACCCAGGAGAACCTCCAAAGCCACTGACAAAAATCGCATCAGGTGGTGAGCTCTCAAGGGTAATGCTTGCTTTAAAGAGTATCCTTGCTGATGTTGACAATTTACCCATTCTCATTTTTGATGAGGTGGATGCAGGAATTGGTGGGAGGACTGCAGAAAGCGTGGGGAAGAAATTAAAGAAAATATCCCATAAACATCAAGTACTCTGCACCACCCACCTACCACAGATTGCCTCCTTCGGAGATTTTCATCTGACGATTAACAAGAGACAGAGGGATGGAAGAGTATATGTAGAGGTGAAGGAACTTACTGGTAAGGAGAGACAGGATGAAGTAGCGCGTATGCTGAGCGGTAAGATCACAGATGCGTCTCTTAAACATGCACGAGAATTACTGGGTAGTATTAAATGAGACTCAATGAGCTTACAAAGAAGGAAATAAAAATTAGTAATCCCCCTACTTCCCCTCGGTTGCGAGTCGTACCGACCTTTAGAAAAGGGGGATAAAAGTAATGCCAATTATTAAAGGAAAAATCTATTCTCCTCTTTTTTAAAGATGGGTTAGGTGGGATTACTAAAAAATAAATCGTCGATGAGAGAGGATTTTTAATGAAGGGTATGATCGTAATAGACAGAGAACTCTGTAAAGGATGTGCCTATTGTGTGGATGCATGCCCATTGGGAGTGATAATTATTGAAGATACATTCAACGAGAAGGGCTTTTTCCCTGCTCACCCCAGAAATCAGGAGAAGTGCACTGGTTGTGCAATGTGCGCACAGATGTGTCCCGAGATAGCAATAGAGGTCTATAGAGAAGAAGGTGAATAAAAGACTTGCCATAGGTATTGACCTCGGTGGAACAAATCTCAGGGTAGCGTTGGTCACGAGGGATGGTGAGATAATCAGAAAGGAGAAAGAGCCAACATCCGAAAAAATTCTCGACTCTCTTTTCAGGTTATCAGACAGCATTTTTTCTGAAGATATTGCAGGGATTGGTCTCGGTGTAGCAGGGATTGTTGATAGAAAAGGCGGTAAAATAGCTATCTCTCCGAATATCCCTGCTTTGGAAGGGATTAATCTTGTAAAAGAAATAAGAGAAAAATTCAGAGTACCTGTCTTTATTGAGAACGATGCTAATGCCGCTGCACTCGGGGAGAAATGGATAGGTACGGGGAAGGAATTTTCAGACTTTGTCCTTTTTACTCTCGGGACAGGCATAGGAGGTGGAATAGTAAAGGATAAAAAACTTCTCGATGTGGCTGCAGAGTTAGGGCACATGACAATAAAAGTAAATGGTGAGAAATGTTTTTGCGGTAATTCTGGATGCCTTGAATCTTATGCATCTGCAAGAGCAATAGTCTCAAGAGTGGTATCTGCTCTCGAAAAAGGCAGAGAGAGTATGCTAAAACAATCCCATAGCGGTAATTTTTACAAGCTTTCAGTAGAGGATATTTACAGAATGGCCCTCGAAGGAGATAGCCTCGCAAGGGATGTAATTAAAGAAGCAGGGAAGCATCTTGGTATTGGAATCGCAAATATTGTTAATGTAATGAGTCCTGAGGCAATCATCCTTGCGGGTGGCCTTACAGGGGCATGGGATATCTATATCCAGGAAGCAATACAGGAGGCATCAAAAAGGGCATTTAAAGTACTCTTTGATGCGGTCAAGATCATTCCCTCTTTACTCGGAGATGATGCAGGGATTATTGGCTCTGCAGGACTTGTCTTCCACGGGTATAGAGAAATCTGAAAATAAACGAAGATAATGTAATAATGTTGACCTATTTCAAATAGTCAGGAGATTCTACAGATGAAAAAAGACAGAAAAAGACTGATACGGGAATATGCAGAGGCTATACTCACTGCTTTACTCCTTGCCCTCTTTATAAGGGCCTATATAATCCAGGCATTTAAGATTCCCTCCGGTTCTATGATACCAACGCTCCTCGTTGGTGACCATATACTTGTCAATAAGTTCATATATGGTACAAAGATCCCCTTTTCTGATAGACGTTTTTTGATATTCAGGAAGCCGGAGAAAGGAGATATAATAGTTTTTAAATTCCCTGAAGACCCTAAAAAGGATTTTATCAAAAGGGTTATTGCTACAGATGGTGATGTTCTGGAGTCTAAGAACAAGGTAATTTATGTGAACGGTGAGGAGGTCAAAGAACCCTATGCATATCATGGCGACAGTATTATCAGACCAAGGGGGGGTGACCCAAGAGATAATTTCGGGCCTTTAATTGTGCCCAAAAATAAGATCTTTGTTATGGGAGATAATCGAGACCAGAGTTTTGATAGCAGATATTGGGGGTTTGTTGATTTAAAGGCTATAAAAGGTGAGGCCCTCATTATCTACTGGTCCTGGGATCCTCAAAAATGGCTCAGGTTTAACAGGATAGGGAGGTTAGTAAAATGAAAAAAACATTTTTTTGGCTTCTCGTTCTTGCGTTTCTTGTATATTCGGGTATTCAGTTTGGCATGCCCTATTACCGATATTTGGCCTTTAAATCTGACACAAAAGAAATTGCGAGGGTTTCAATCGAACTCAAAAATGAGGAGGAGATAAAGGACAAGGTGTTTGAAAGGGCACAGGAGTTGAAGATACCTATCGATAGGGAAGATATAGAACTTTCCAAGACAGCAAAGGTTGTGCGGATTAGAACATCGTGGTTTGAGGTAGTAGATATCTTGGGGATATATCAAAAAACCCTCAAGTTTGCTATTGATACAGAGGAATAAGATGTTTACCGGTATCATTGTAGAGATGGGGGAAGTAACTGCTGTAGAGAAGAGAGGGGGTGTTGTCCACCTTTCCCTGAATTCGAGAGAGATCATAAAAGATGCAGAGATAGGTGACAGCGTATCAGTCAATGGAACATGTCTTACTTTAGTTGAGATAAAAGGTGCTACCATGAGATTCGATCTCTCTGACGAAACTCTGAGTTCTACAAACCTTGGTTTGCTAAAACCTGGTGACCGTGTGAACCTTGAGCCCTCCCTCCGTCCTGACTCAAAACTCGGAGGGCATTTTGTTTCAGGGCATGTGGATGGTACAGGCAGGATAAAGTCAAAGGCAGAAATAGGAGATACCTTCAAGATAGAGATAGAGGTATTGGAAAAGGTTATTCATTTTCTTGTCGAGAAAGGGTCGGTTGCTGTGGATGGAATAAGTCTTACCGTTGTTGATATACTAAGGAATAGTTTTACTGTAGTGATTATTCCACACACTGCAAGGCTTACGACGATGGGGTTCAAAGGCCCTGGCGATACGGTGAATGTGGAGGCAGATATTATCGGGAAGTATGTTGCTCGATTTCTGAATAAAGAGGGAAACCGAAATTCAAGATTAATGAAAACCCTGATGGAAGAAGGATTTATTAAGAGGGCTTAAAAATGGAGAAGTATAAATTCAATACAATCGATGATGCCATAGATGATATAGCAAAGGGCAAGATGGTTATCCTCGTTGATGATGAGGACAGGGAAAACGAGGGCGACCTGTGTATAGCAGCTGAGCAGATAACACCAGAAGCTATCAATTTTATGGCAAAGTATGGAAGAGGTCTCATCTGTCTTTCCCTTACACCGGAGCGGGTAGAAGAACTCAAGCTCCCGATGATGACAATTGAGAACACATCATCCTTTTCGACGGCTTTTACCGTCTCAATAGAGGCGAAAAAGGGTGTCACAACAGGCATCTCAGCAGCAGACAGGGCAACAACAATACATACTGCTATTGACCCGAAGACAAGACCAGAAGACCTTGTGAGGCCCGGTCATGTCTTTCCCTTGAGGGCAAGACCTGGTGGTGTGCTTCAGAGAGCAGGACAAACAGAGGGGTCCGTTGATTTAACAAGGCTTTCAGGGCTTTATCCATCTGGTGTTATCTGTGAAATAATGAATGACGATGGAACAATGGCAAGGGTGCCCGAGCTTATTGAATTTGCAAAAAGACATAATCTCAAGATAGTCACCATAAAGGACCTTATCAAATACAGGATGAGGACAGAGTCATTTGTAAAAAGACTCGTAACAGTAAAAATGCCAACAGAATATGGTGGAGAGTTTATTGCTACCGCTTATACCAGTGAAATGGATAGCAGCGTGCATGTTGCTTTGGTCAAAGGTGAAATCAAACCAGGAGATGATGTACTCGTGAGAGTTCATTCTGAGTGCCTTACCAGTGAGGTTTTCGGTTCAAAAAGATGCGATTGTGGAGAGCAGTTGCACAGGGCAATGGAGATGATTAAAAAAGAAGGCAAGGGGGTTATCCTTTACATAAGACAAGAAGGCAGAGGCATTGGTTTGATAAACAAGCTGAAGGCGTATGAGTTGCAGGATAAGGGTCTTGACACAGTTGAGGCAAACCTGAGACTTGGTTTCAGACCTGACCTCAGAGACTATGGTATAGGTGCACAGATACTCGTTGACCTTGGTGTAAGGAAGATGAGGCTCATGACGAACAATCCAAGGAAGATCGTAGGGCTGGAAGGGTATGGCCTGAAAGTGGTGGAAAGGGTACCTATAGAGGTAAAACCAAATGAGAAGAATATTATCTACCTCAAAACAAAGAAGAAAAAATTGGGGCATATGCTTGATAATGTGTAACGGACTGAAAGGGTTCAAGAGGTCAAATCACAGAATATAGACTGATAATTGTTATTCCTTATGTAATTGTCATTGCCGCTTGTCGGCAATCTTTCTGAAGGATTCTGGACAAGCCAGAATGACAGACTAAAAAGAGGGGGGTTACAAGGAGGGTTTCTATGAAGATTATCGAAGGTGAACTTCAGGCAAAGGGTCTAAAATTTGGTATCGTCGTAAGCAGGTTTAATGACTTTATTACGAATAAGCTGCTTGATGGTGCCCTTGATGCCCTGTTAAGACATGGGGCAAAAGAAGAGGATATAGATATTATCAAGGTTCCGGGCTCCTTTGAGATTCCTATGGTGGCAAGGAGATTGGCATTGAAAGGAACATATAATGCACTCATATGCCTCGGCACTATTATACGAGGGGCGACGCCACATTTCGAATATATTGCTGCAGAGGTTTCAAAGGGCATTGCCTCGGCATCGATGGAGACGGGCCTGCCTATAGCCTTTGGCATCATAACATCTGATACTATAGAACAGGCCATTGAGAGAGCTGGTACAAAGAGTGGCAATAAGGGGTGGGATGCAGCAATAACAGCTATTGAAATGTCACAACTCCTTAAGAAGTTATGAGTGACGAGTTACGAGTAACGAGTAAATACAAAATTAAAAACTCCGAATCCCAAACCCCGAACTCAAATCCCACCTTATCCCTCTTTACGAAAGGGGGGCAAAGGGGGATTAATGGCTTCTCACTTCTCACTCGTCACTCGTCACTCGTCACTTTCGTATGAAACGTCGCAGGGCAAGAGAATATGCACTGCAGATACTATTCCAGATAGATTTTAAAGGTAAAGAGGTCAACAACAAGGATCTCGAAGATTTCTGGTCAGATAAACGAGAAAGTGAAGATGTTAAGAAGTTCGCAGAAGATCTTGTTAAGGGAACCATAAAAAGGCTGGATGATATAGACTCAAAGATTGAAAAGGTTGCGGAAAACTGGGTGTTAAAGAGGATGGCCGCAGTAGACAGGAATATACTAAGATTTGCTGTATATGAAATCCTCTACAGGAAGGATATCCCTTCTGCAGTTACCATAAATGAGGCACTAGAAATAGCAAAAAAATTCTCTTCCTCAGAGGCAGCGCCCTTCATCAATGGTATTCTCGACAGGCTTGCGAAAGAGGTAAGTAAGGCCTGATGCGTTATGCCATACTTTCTGATGTCCACTCAAACATTGATGCTCTCGATGCCGTTCTGCACGATGTAGGTGCTAGGAAGATTGAGGATGTATTCTTTCTTGGAGATGCAGTAGGATACGGCCCTAACCCGAATGAATGTACAGAGCTTCTCGTAGAGAGGTGTAAAATCCTCCTTGCCGGAAACCACGATTGGGGAGTACTCGGGTTAACGGACATCACATACTTTAATGAATATGCAAGAGCAGCCATCGAGTGGACAAAGGAAGTGCTAACAGAGAAGAATAGCAAAATCCTTAGATCTTTCCCTATTCAAGTAGAGATCAAGGAGGGAGATATGCTACTCGTGCATTCGACGCCGAAAGAGCCAAAGGAGTGGCATTATCTCCTCACACTCTGGGATGCAGAGATGAATTTCCACTACTTTAACAATAAATTCTGTTTCCTTGGTCACAGCCACTATCCATTTATCATAGAGAGACTTCCGTCAGGAGAGCTTGTAACATATAAAGAAGCAGCTTCCAAAGGGCAGACAGAGAGATACATCGTTAACGTTGGAAGCGTCGGACAGCCCCGGGATGGGAACCCGAGTGCGAGCTATGCAATTGTTGATGAAGAAAAGGTGGAGATAGTTAGGGTCCCCTACGACATCGAGACTGTTCAGAAAAAGATGAGAAAAGCAGATCTGCCATCATTACTCATAGAAAGGCTTTCGAAAGGGAGATAGGGGAGATACTTTTTTAATTCGAATGAACTACATCATGGTAGAGTTTAATCATCTTGTCTATATAAGTCTTGAAGGAGAAATTCTCGGCAAGTTTTCTTGCCTCTGAGCTCATCCTTTGGTTTTCATCCCTGGCCATGAGGAAAAGAATTTTTTCGGCTATTGTCTCTATATCCTCTGGTTTATCTATGACAAATCCCTGCAATCCATCCCTGATGATCTCAGAGGCTCCACTGAGCCTTGTTGTTATAACGGGCAATCCACTCGCTAATGCCTCAAGATGGACATTACCAAAGGGTTCATACATTGTAGGGAATGCAAATATGTCAGAGGCAGCATAGTATTTATGTATTTCTTTCTGGGGCCCGCAGAAGATAACACGCTGCTTTTTGATAAATCTCCTCATCCTCTTTTCAGAACCTTTTCCCACGATCATAACCGTTATTGGTTCTGGAATGAGTTCTACAGCCTTTAAAAGATATTCAACACCTTTCCTCTCGAATCCTGAACCGACAAAAAGCACTACAAATTCATCTCTCTCTATTGAAAAATGCCTCCTTATTTCCTCTCTATAGAGTTTTCTGTTTTCAGGATTAAACCTTTCAAGATCGACCGCGTTATAGATAACCTCTATATCCCTTTCATCTACACGATAGTTTTCAATAATATTTCTTTTGACAAGCTCTGATATAGCAATTACCTTTTTAAAACGGTGGCCTTTAAAAATCATTCTTTCTATAGCGAGCATAAGCCAGTGATAGGGGTTAAGGATAATGGATACCTTTCTCAATAGGCTAATCCTTTTCCATCTCTGCCTCAACCATTCAATATGACATCCATCACCGGCCCGATATATGTCCTGATAAAAGGTCTTGTCATGGCTCTGGATAATGTTAAAATTTGCATGTCTCAAGATTCTATATGTTGATAAGGCAAAAGTGAAGTCCCTTAAAAAGGAGTTGAAGGTGATAGCAGGAACTTTCTGGAAATTGATGTTCTTGAGTGGCTCAGAGGTATCCCACGTTATTGCAAATATATGTATTTCATGTCCTTCTTCTGCAAGCCTTCTAATGAAATTTTGAGAAAAATTTTCAGAGCCGCCGTGGAAGATATATTTTTTACGTATGATTGCTATCTTCATGTCAGAATTTATTCATTTACATAACGCGACTTATTTTTAAAAAGGGCTGAAGACATACCCAGGATAGGAGCAAGCCTCTTGAGAGGCACAGAGATGAAAATGGAATTCACAAAAAAGGATCCAACAATAACGCTCAAAAGTGCAATGGCGATGATTTTTCTTTCATCCCGCTCCTCTTTAGCCATCTTGAAGAGGATAAAAGCAGTTGATAGAAGTAAGAATGTATAAGACAGAAATCCAAAGGTACCCTGGTGGAACAGTATTGTTATAAAAGTACTGTGTAAGCCCCCCTTTACTTCCCAGTTGGGCTTCTCAATATTTTCAAAAGGTCTTTCGTCCCGATATATTTTTTTCCCGTAGCCCCAGCCAAAGAAAGGCCGCTTCTTTACAGCTTCGAGGGCTGGTTCCCAGAATAAATTAGTTCTCAAGTGAAGTGTCCACAGCTCCTCTGGCATTGTTAGGATGGGCCTTTTTATAGGTTTGGGCCAAAAATTGAAGGAAACTATGATAATCAGTGCTATGATAATGATAGCTATTATTAACTTTTTTAAATGTTTTCTTTTTAAACGAAATACAGCCCAGATTCCCATAACAGCAAGATTATTACCAATTGCTGCCCTGGATGCAGAAAAGATGGTGGCAAATATTCCCCAGATAGAAGATAAGCCCCATAATCTTCTTTTCCAACCTTTGTTGCTTTTTACTAAGAACATGAGAAAAAATGGAAGAAAAAATCCCATGAAAAAACCATATTCATTTTTGTTTACTGATAGAAAAATATTTCTTGAGGTATATATATGTGCTCTGCCGGAAAGGAATCTGTGTAAACCAAAAATAAGTATGATAAGACCAGAGAAGCAGATTACCTTATTCAGGCGCAGAATCATTCTGTCATTGAAATAGATAGAAAGGATCAAAAAAGCAACAGTGGCCGGTAGGGCATCATTCATTAAAGCACTTAAAGAATACATCGGCTCTATGGAAAAAAAAGCAGACAAAATGGCAGAGGCTATAAATATAAGGAAAAAACCAGTGATGATATCAATTGATACTTTGATCCTTTTTCTAAAAAAGGTAAGGGTGAGACATGCAGTGAGTGCGCCGTAAAGCCCTATAGTCCTTAATCCCTCACCCCTATCAAACAAGAGAAGAAATACATAGAGGTAAATACCAAATTCTGCGATGAGGGAAAGATAACGCTCTAATCGATCTTTTAGTTTTCCTCCCTGAGCAGCAATTGGTGGGTTTTCCATACTTCCCATTAATTCATCAGCCCTTTTTCTTTAAGAATGGATAGATAAAGGGTCTGCCATTTCTGTGTTATTGCTCTCATACTGAACTTATCCAGCACGAGATCTCTTGCCGCATGCCCCATCTGTGCTGCTAATCGGACATTAGTGATAAGCTTTTTGATAGCCGTTGCAAGAGCTTCGATGTCTCTGGGTGGAACAAGAAGCCCGTTGGAACCATTTTGTATTACCTCTGGTATGCCACCTACTTCTGCTGTGACAAGAGGTTTACCCATAGCCATAGCTTCAAGAAGGGCATTTGGGAGACCCTCTGCGATAGAGGGCATGACAAAGATATCAATACAGGAGAGAATCTCGGGAATATCCCTTCTTTTCCCTGTGAATATGGTGCTATCAAAAATTTTGTTCTTTTTTGCTCTTTCCTTAAGCTCTTCAACGAGAGACCCTCCTCCGACGATAAGAAGTTTACTATTTTTAAATTCCTCTTTTATATATGAAAAGGCATGTATGAGGTATTCTAATCCTTTAGCAGGAACAATCCTTCCTACGAAGCCAATAACGGTATCGCTTACTTCCAATGAAAACTCTCTTCTGATATCAGCAAAATTGTCTTCTGGATTAAACCTCTCCAAGTCAATACCATTAGGAATAACCACTATTTTAGAAGGATCAATCTTGTCATACCGCATGATATCTTTTTTAATATCCTCCGAGACAGCCACTATCTTGTCAGTAATCTTCGATAGAATACTGTTCATAATTCTTCTCTCAGGTCGCTTATCAGTCCTGTAATTATCATGGACGGAAGCTATCATAGCAGGTACGCCTGTTAAGAATGCTGCGAGCCTCCCGTATAAGTTGGAGCGGTACCTATGGGTTCTGACTATATGGATCCGTTTTTTTTTCATTAATCTGTGCAGGTCAATTACAATTCTTGGCGAAAATCTGTTATACCGCGACCTATTCAAAGAGATGAAGTCTATTCCTGTTTCTTCTATTTCCTTGCCTATCTCTTCTTTCGGGCCAAGACAACAAAAAATTGGATTAAATACTTCTCTGTTATAAGCCTTGAGGAGATTTAAGATTTGCTGTTGAACACCGCCTATTTTTGAATTTTGATAAATATGTAAGATATTTATTTTTTCCATCTCTCTTTTTGTTATGTCAGGCGCTGTGTCACAATAAGTTTTTACGTATTTTTAGGTGATACAATTTAGCATATTTGCAGAAGGTGTACATCGCTGCATAGGTACCTAAAATAAAACCCCTGAATCCATCTAAGAAATTATTTTTTAGGAAATACCACTTCATAAATGCCCCCAAAGGATTCAATAAGAGATGTGTCAGCCTTACCTTATCAGCATTGATGGCATGCCCATCTGCATATCGAGTAGTGTATTTATTCAGTTTATCATACAGGTCATGGAGAGAAGCTACACTATCATGAAACAATCTGCCCTCAAGCCATGAACAGTTTTTAAATCCTATAGGCTTATCGTGGACAGGCCTATCATTAAACCTCACATTTTTACGGTTAAAAAACCTGACAATTCTATCTGGAGATGTCACAGGATAAAAGGCATGCACGGTTTTGCCGAGGAAAAACCATTCTCTGCGAAGACGGAACGCCTCTTTTCCATCAAGTCCCTCTTCTTTCAGTCTGCGTATATGTCTTATCATATCTTTATCTAAATATTCATCCGAATCTATGCAAAATACCCACTCATGACTGCACAAGCTAAGAGCATGATTCATCTGTAATCCATGGTATCTATACTCCTTGGAATATACCTTATCGGTGAATTCTTTTACTATTTCGATAGTCCTATCAGTGCTAAAGGAATCAACCACTATTATTTCATCTGCTATCTCCTTTACACTTTCCAATGTTTTTCTGATTGTACGCTCAGAGTTAAAAGTCAAGCAACAAATACTAATGGGGGTCATATATATTTCATCCTTTGCTCTTGAGGATATCTTCAAAAAGATTCATGTATTTATGAACAGTGATGTCTATAGTAAAGTGTGACAATACCCTTTTTTTTGCAGACTTGCCAAGATTTTCTGCGAGGACCCTGTTACACAATAATAATTCTATTGAAGAAGCGATAGCCTTAGTGTCTTTGATAGGAACAAGAATTCCTACCTTCTCAGAATTAACGATCTCTCTGAGAGGAGGGATATCTGTTGCAATAACGGGTTTGCCCGCAGCCATAGCTTCAATGAGTGCTGTACCTAATCCTTCCCAGAGAGAAGGCAAAACAAAAATGTCCATTGCCGAAAGTAGTTGTGGGATATCTCTACGAGTCCCTAAAAGGATAGCATTCTTATCAATGCCGAGAGCTCTTATATGATTCCACAGTTCATCTCTCAGAGGACCATCCCCCACAAATAAAAGCACTATCTGAGGAAATTTCTCCCTCAGTGTGGATACAGCATCAATAAGGTATTTTTGTCCTTTCTGTAAGGTGAGCCTCCCGACGGTACCTACAACGGGGGCTTCTGAAGAAATACCAAGTTTTGATCGTATCAGACTTCCGTTTAGGTTCAAAAATCTATCTGTATCTATTCCATTATAGATAACACTTACTTTGTCCTCTGCAAGACCATCATAGGTTAAAATATCTTTTTTTACCGTTCCAGAAACAGCAACTACTTTATCACTACATCGTGCTAAGAATTTATTTATTATTATCCTATGGATTTTCTTATCTATGGTGTAAACATTATGGACAGAGGCAATAATACACGGTACTTTGGCCAGCCAAGCTGCAAGCCTGCCATAAAGATTTGCATGGTACTGATGTGTGCGAACTATTTTTATATCCCTTGTTCTTATCAAGGTATAGATATCCTTCACTATTGTCCAATCGAATCTATGTCTAAGTTTGTTTAAAGGAATAACCTCGATTCCAGATTCTTCGATTTCCTTTCCTATTTCTCCTTTATCTGAAAGAGAACATACGAGGGGTGATAACTTCTTTCTGTCGTATTTTCTGAGAATCATTAAGAGTTGATTTTCAACCCCCCCTACAGAAAGTTTTGATATCACATGGAGGATATTTATTAGTTGCATCTATTGTATCAGTTAGGCTGCGAGCTGCTGACTTGATTATTAAGGCTAAGATAAAGCTCTCTCATCCTTTTCATATTTCCCCTGATATCAAAAATATTTTCAGCCTTTATACGCCCATTCATTCCCATTTTCTCTCTCAGTTCATCGTTAGATAGCAAGCTCAGGACCGCATCAGCTATCTGTCCTTCATTCCTTGGTTCGACTAAAATGCCATTAATTCCATCATCAATAATCTCAGGGGTGCCCCCAGCCTTTGTAGCAACGATAGCCTTTGCACAGGCTAACGATTCAAGCAGGGTTCTGCTGCACCTTTCCTCAAGAGAGGGAAGGACGACAACATCAAGACTATTTAAAGGCTGTCTTATTTCAGAAATCTCACCAGTAAAGTAAACGTCTGATTCCAATTGGAGTAGCTTTGTTAATTCTTTTATTTCTAAAAAATAAGTTTCCTCATTGTTTTTATAACCACCTATTATGATAAGTTTACATTGATCATATCTCTCTTTTATCAGAGGCAACGCCTTTATGAGATATTCTAATCCCTTTCTCTTTGTAATCAGACCGATGTAGCCTATTAGCTTTTTACCGGTATCTATGTTGAACTTTTCAAAGAGAACGTTACTCTTAAAAGGTTTAAAGGTCTCAATATCAACTCCATTATAAATGACCTCAACGTTAGATCTCTTATCTGGAAATAACTTTTCCCTTGTGTCTCGATCAACAAAAACGATTATTGAAGAAAGCAATTTAAGCCAGAACCTGAGCCTTTGACTTCTCGATATCATCGGATTTTCCCTGACGACCCATACTATGGGAATTCTAAGCAGGAAACCTGCAATACCAGCATATTTACAGAAGGGAGTCAACGTATTGAGATGAAGAATATCTACTCTCTCAGATTTTATTATCTTAATAAAGTCTGCAATGTATTTAAAACCAAGAAACCCCCTCTTCTCCACTATATAAGAGTGGATGCCTAAATCTTTCAACCGCTCAATGATAGGTCCTTTCTCTTTTGTTGCGAAGATAGGGAGAAAGCCATTTCCAAGCCTTGTCATTACATGGAAACAGCTTATTGGAGCACCAGTCAGAGATGATGTATGATTGACGAAGAGTATCTTCACCTGTTGAGGGGTCTTATCCTTTGCAATGACGTATTCATTGTCTCTTTTGCTTTAATGAGACATATTGTATCATTTAACTATTTATTGGTTATCATTTGGAGTATCTGTTTAGCCCTGATATCATAGGTATGTTCTTTTATAACCCTCTGATAAGCAGCATTTGCTATCTGAGCTCGTTCATCAGTGTGCTTGAGGTAATACTGAATAAGCCTTTTCAGTTCCTCAATCGTCTTGAAACATATGATCTCCTCGTTGACCTTGAACACCCTTTCCATATCGGCTTTATAATCAGCGAGCTGAAAACCTTTACAGGCAGCAATATCATAGGTCCTTCTGTTTACACCGTTTATGTCATTAAGGGGATGATGAGGATTTAAGGAGATTGCAGAAGCACATATTACCTTTGTCTTCTGAGTTCCCCTTATGTCTTTGCCTCGATAAAGTCTCAAAATCTCACTACTTGATACCTTCGCCCATCCCCTGCCCCAAATTGATGGATTAAATTCAATAAGCTGCTCAATGAACTTTAACCGATATGGATACATCGAGCCTATAAGTGAAAGGTCGGAGTAATACGAGTTCTTCTCCTGCTCACTCAATATCATGGGCTTGTGTACATCTGGATCAGTACATTGTGGTAGATAAAAAACATTCTTGAGACCAGCCTTCAGGAGAGCGTCAAGGATATAAGAATCCTTTACAAAGAAGTAATGACAAGGTTCGATTGCCTCAAACTTCCCCATATAAAGAGGGTTGTCAGGAAATACATTGACTATTGTTGTTCCAGTTTTTTTTCGTATTTCCCAAAGGGTGTCCGCTCTTATCGTTTCACCTTTGCTGATGAAAAGAACATCAGGTTTAACATCCATAACATACTTCAGAAGATTTTTATTCATATATGAGCGCCAAAAGTCTTTCACATGTTTATTTTTTTCAATAAATGCTAATTTCCCTTTCTTTTTATAAAAAAATGTTTCCGTTTTTACACCAAGACGTTCAAAGGCATTCTTAAATGACCAGCCTTTATCATCCATGTACCTTTCGTCTTTTGGAATCTGCTCTACTCCGACTATCAAGATATTCATATTGGCAACTTGTTGTACGTTTCTAAAAGGGTATCCCTGTACCTCTGCCATGTATAGTGATTTATATTTTCCAATGCATGGGCGCTCATTATTTCAATCATTTTGGGATTCTCATAAAAGTATGTGATTTTTTCCCTTATAGCCTCAGAATCCCTGATAGGGATTATAAAGCCGTCCAATCCATTTCTAACTACAGAACCACTGTTTTCTGTTGTGATGACGGGGAGGCCTGCGGCCATAGCCTCATATGTGACCTTGGCACTTCCCTCTTCAATGGAGGGGAAAACAAATATAGTAGATTCTTTGTACATATCTGAGGGGTCTTTTATAAAACCTTTAAAAACTATGTTTTCAATGTGGTTATATTTGGACAAAACTGGTTTAGTATTATCATCAATACTCCCTACGAATACAAGTTCTGCATCCTTGAGGTTCATTTTCCTCCATGCCTCGAGGAGATACTGGACTCCCTTTCTTAAAGAAAGTCTGCCAACAAAGAGTACCTTAAATTTTTTATCCTTTGTTTCGGCTGGTTTGAATTTTTCCAGATTAACACCCCTTCTGATTACAAAAAGTTTATCCTCTCTGATCCCGGCATCCATAAATGTTTTTTTAGCGAATTCAGAGGGTAAAAAGATGAAATCTGAAAGAGTGACCTCCTCAAGAGATAATTCTCTTGCATATTCAGGTGGTTTAACCTTTTTTATGCCAACTCTTTCATATTCTTCCTGTAATATCTTTTCCCTGAAAAAGCGATGGGTAGAACCACATTCAAGGATTGTTTTTGCACCAATCCTTTTGGCGGCTTTGATACTCCTTAATGCCTGGTTATTCCATCCATGAAAAATATCGCACTTTTTTTGAAGAATTATCTTCGATGCAACATAATCAAGAAACCCCTTCCTTAAAGGCTTATAATAATGTTTCGGGAGAAAAAATAAGAGCTTTGAAGGATTTCCGGGCAGGGTAAGTACATTTGACTTGGGCAAATCAGATTTATTGCCGTATGAGACAGCTATCTTGAGCAGTCCTCCATCAAAGAGAGCCTTTACAGCATTGTAAGAGACTGTCCCGAGGCCTGCACTTCCAAATTTTGTAGCAATTGAGTAGATAACTCTGTGGGTTGTCATCTGTTGTTGAAAAGAAATCCTTTAATTTTTTCAATTACATCCTCTGGTGTGATTTGCGATAGGTTTCTCTTTATGCGTTCTTTTCTGTCCGTTCCATTTCTGCTTACTGCCTCCTTAAAGATTACAACATGATCCTTTCCCCAGGGCTTCCAACTCTGTACTCCAGCACCAAAAATGGCAATTACATGGGTACCAACAGCTGCGGCGATATGCATTGGGGCAGAATCAACACCGATGAATACATTCGAGGCATCAGCTATAGCCGCAAGCTGCTTTATTGTTGTTCCCCCTGCCAAATCAATGAGGGATTGATGAGAACCAACGAGAGATAGAATTCCTTTTACCTTTTCTATTTCATGCCTTTCGGCTGAGGAGGTAACTAAAACCTTTGCTCCTTTATCAAGCAGCCAGCGGATGACTTCTGCCATGTATTCGTCATTCCAGCATTTGAAGAGCCATCTTGAGGTGGGGTGAATGTGAACTACCTTAACCCCCCTTTGCCCCCCCTTGCTAAGGGGGGGATGGGGGGGTATATTGTTTTCTTCAAAAATCCTTTTTACAAACATTCTTGCCTCTTCGGGAATAAAAAAATCCAAGTATATATTTTCCGTATCAATACCGAATTGCCTGATAACATCAAGATTCCGTAGTACGGCATGCTGGTCACCCTGTTTTTTGGCGAGATGGGTATACAAATATCTTTTACCGAAGAGACCGTTCCTGCCAGAGTCATAGGCGATTCTGTACCTTGCACCTGAGAAAAAAGATATCATCGCAGCCCTATCGCTACTTGTAAGGTCAACAACCATATCAAAGCCCTTCCTTCGTATTGTTTTCATAAAGGATACCTCTTTGATATATTTCTGAGGAGAACTTATCTTTTTGATGTTTCTGTCAAAGATTATGATCTCGTCGATGAGAGGGTTGCCGCTCAGCACTTCCTCGGTCCCTGAATTTACAAGTGCAGAAATATGCGCGTCGGAAAAATTCTCTCTTAGTGCTCTGAAAGCAGGAACGGTTAGAAGGACATCGCCGATATGGCGCAATTTTATCACAAGGATCTTTTTAATGTTACGAAAAGTCAAGGTTTCATGAGTTATGATAACGTCTTTCATAATCTTATCGCGTTATTCTGATCCCAAAAATATTTATGCGTGCTCATTCTCTTTTTTAAGGATTTGGGTAATTTTTTTTCTGCCAGGCCCATACGAAAGCCGGTATACCTCAATGCTGCCTCTATGCAAGCATAGGGTATCCAATGGGTCTGCTTCTCTTTCAGGAGAAATCTAATCTCCTCTTTAAGATATTCATACCCTTTCCCCTCTGCCTTTACAAGTTCTGTTATCCACCTCTCCCTGCTCAGTGAGATGCCGATTTCGAAATATCGCTTAAATTGTTTCAGAAGAGAAGGATTGTGAGAGTGATATACCATTGCAGAAGGTTCATAGGCAACTTTATAACCCTTCATGATGAGCCTTGCAGCCAGAATCATATCCTCATTCAGTATTGCCTTTTCAGGAAAGCCGCCCACTTCTCTGAACTCCTTTTTCTTGATTGCTGAGCACACATTGGAAAAAAAGAAGGTACGAATTCCTTTTTTTTTGAGGCTGTCCATACTTTTCACCACAGATGTATCCGGATAATTGAACAATCTTGAGAACTTTTCTGTTGGTTTTGCATCACCTCGGGGAACTTGGCGGCCAAAAGATGCTGCAAGGAGAGGGTTATCGAGGGGGCGTATTAAATTTTCTATCAAGGATTCGTTATAGGGTGTGATATCCTGAGTCATAAAAATCACGATATCACCAGAAGAAATGTTCATAGCGTGGTTCCTTGTACCTCCATGGTCGAAAATGTTCCGGGGTATTTTAAAAGTCTTTACATGGTAGGCCGAAGCTATTTCCAGTGTATCATCGTCGGATGAAGAGTCAATCACTATAATTTCATCAGGTACACGCGTCTGTGCCTTGAGACTTTCGAGCAGAACCCCTATATACCTTGAGGCATTTAAAGTAAGAATGATAACAGAAATTCTCATATTCTATTATGTTATCTTGGCAGCATCCAAGATTTTTTGCCTTTTACTCGAGGTATCTAAATTTATTAAATAGATGCATGTTGTTTTTGGTATAAAAATGAATTCGTTATCGAGAGAATATCTCAGCAATAGATCCCAATCTTCAAGTAATTCTGATTTTTCATCAAACCCGCCATGTTCTTCATATAATCTTCTCCTAAACATTACTGTATTGATAGGAATATAATTCGATAATTTTAATTTTTTTCTGTCAAACTTGATATTATAACGATGCCCCATTCTTATGCAGTCATACTGATAAGGGTCTATAGATTTTAATCTGCAGTGAAGTTCAAATCCGAGTGAATATGCAGCTGAAGCAGATGGATTATCTATCAGCGCATTTGCCAAAACCTCTATGTGGTCAGCGAAGAAATAGTCATCATCATCGAGAAAATTAATGAATTCTCCTGTTGACAACTCAAGCCCCTTATTGCCAATATTGCTCCTTCCAATCTTTTTTTCACTGGCATAATAAACGACTCGCTTACCTAAACCAGATAGGGAGTCAAGTAAGCTTTCAGCGGTTCTATCCCCGTCTTCAGCAACAATTATTTCGATGTTTGGATAAGTTTGGTTAAGTATACTCTGTAACGTAGCACGCAAAATAGCAGGCCTCCCTACAGTTCGTATAATCACCGATACCAGTGGGTTTTTATCTGAAGAATGAGCTGCTTTCAGAAATGCTCCCTCCCTTCTTACTTCATAATGTGCACCTATGAATGTTGCAGGACATGTTTTATTCACTTTATCTCTGTCAAGAAGCTTTTTTAATCCTTTAAATGTGCCGGTCTTCACATGTTTCAAGAATCTGCTCCTGTAATTCTCAAAGGTTTTTTTACGGAAAAGTCTCAAAAAAATCAATATGTATCCTTTAAGGATATCGAGAATGTTTCCATATTTCCATCTCAAATAGATATTAGACTCAGCGGAATAAAAGTGCTGATTTTCCTTCACCTGATATGGATATTCATAAGAATTATGTAGAAAAGTTGCCCATGGTACATAACATATTTTATAGCCCTTACTTCTTAATTTCCATGATAGATCGACATCTTCACCATAGAGAAATATGTTTTCATCAAAGCCTCCCGTTTCCTTGAATGCCTCGTGATCTAATAGCACACAGGCTCCACTAAACCAGTCAGTTTCTAATGTTACAGGGTTATAGAATTTAGGATGCTCAAATGGAAGCTGTCTTGCCTCCCAAACCCTAAATCCTTCCTTATAAGACAGCTCGGCAAATGAAACAAGATTTTGAAGAGTGTATTTATCTAATTGACCATCGGGATTTATAAAAAACAAGTATTTTTCATCCGATATAATTTTGGACAACCTGTTTATTGCCGGGCCAAATCCGATGTTACAGTTGCTTCGGCTTATTTTAGTATTTATGAGGTTTTCAACTTTCGAAATACAGTGGCGGGTAATATCCCAATCTTCTGAATAATTATCCCAAATGTAAAGATTAACATTATCGTACTGAGACTTCACTAATGATTCAAGGCAATCTTTAATTACTCGAGAAGAATTATGCGTGACCAATAATATCGCAACTGAGGTATTCGGTGCATTATTTACAGATATTGTATCTTGAAAGAATAATGGACCGAATTTCATCGATTTTTTGTGAAGATTGTAAAAACCAGGAAATAAACCCAGTCTCATCAAGGCTTTTCTTACAGAGGTTTTTAAACCGTAAACTTTCAGGGAAAGAAATAATTTTTTAAGATGTTGTATCAGTTCGGTTCTCAAGATTTTTGTCGATGTGCAACAAATGCTTTTTGTATATCATAAAATAGTTTTTCTTGCTAAAAAATTATATATTTTTTCCATTTCTGTTTCCCAAGAATATTTGCCGAGAGTCATTAAAGCATTCTTTCTAATGGATTCACACAGAGAACTATTATTTATAACAAGGTCAACCTTTTCTGATATGCAGGAAGGACTTGGTTCAATTATGAGGCAGTTATAACTATCTTTTAATAACCATGTATTTGAAATATTGTAATTCGTTAAGACAATGCAGCCGCATGCCATAAGTTCAAAAGGTAAATATGATGGATGCTTTGTATACATGAATACCAACCCAATATCGCATTTCCTGTATAAGTCAGCAGTTTCTTCATAGTTTAAAACACCTAAATTATTTATAAAAGAAGCCCTGTATTTTTTACTGTTCCAGTTTTCACCTGCTGTAACAATCTCGACTTTATCACCAAACTTCTTTTTTATTTCCTTGATAGCGGCTAGCCCGAGTTCAAAAGCATTTCTTTCGTTTAATGGGCGTGCATAGAAAAAGATTCTTGTTCTATCCGATGGCTTGCGGGGGACATTCTTCACTGCCGGATAGAATATATTTTTATCAATACAAGGCACAAAAAAATCAGCATTCATTTGGTAATTATTAAGCATAAATTCATACAAGCCAGGGGTATTTATAATTCCATAAAAACCAAACCTATAAGTAGCTTCTGCCAATCCATATAATGATCCGGCCGGATAGAATAAAGGTTCGTAATCTTGAATAAAATAAAATTTCCCGAGGGTATTCCTTATCTTTAATAATAAATACGCTGAAGGCCATAAAGTGGCGATTGATATATCTGCAAAAGGTAAATCACCTTTTCTATTTTTATAAATAATAATATCTTGTTCAGCTAACGTTGGAAATGCCTTGAAAACTCTTTCTCTTATTTCTTTTGATGATGTGTTGGGATCATCATAAATAATGAGCCTGTTCTGAATATTCTTTACTTCAGAATAATAATTCGCAAATCTCAGGATAGTATATATTCCACCATAATAAGGATGTGTAAAAGTTGGTAACAGCCAATTGATACTTTGAATGTCTATATTCTTTGTCTTTGAAAAACTGTGCATCAGTTTTTCATTTTCTGCTAAATCTTCACCTGAATAATTTAACGTCCCAATCCTCTTTAAGACGGTATTGATATTATTTGGGATAATGAATTTCTGATTCATATATCTGGATGTGATATAGAGGAAGGTTTTCCTGAAACCCTGTTCCTTGATCAAAGTGAGAGTCTTTTTAATTGGTTTTTTCATGTATGCCAAGTTTATCCCTGCCGTGTATTCATGTGGTTACATAAATGTAAAGAGTGATGTGATATTGTACAAAAGGAGAAACAAAAGCTCTCCTTTTAAAAAATACTCTCTTGAAGCTTCGAACGCATTCCTAAGGCTTCCTCGATTGATGTTTCTTTGGGAATAACTTTTTGGAAAGAAGTCATAGAGTCAAGTGATTCAAATAGATTTCGAAGCTCATGAATCTTATCAATGCAGATTGGATCTTCTATCAAATTTATATTTTCATAAAAATCACTCTTTAAGTCATAAAATTCTTCTGTTAAATCAGCAGCTCTTGTGAATTTCATCAAATCTTCTGTTATGACAGACATATAAGACTGCATAAAATGACGTACTTTAAAGTCTGGGTTCAACTCAAGACAGGCGCCAATCTTGAATCTCACATCGAGTAATTGAGAAACTGCATATTTTCTCTTATTTTGAGACAGGAGTGAAACTGAACTTTCCGGTGTTGGAACCGGTGAATTAACAACCTCAGAAAGAGTAGCAAATAAGTCATGAAGCTGAACAAGATCATCTTTTTGTTCTGTCATCCTAAAATCCGGGGGATATTTTATTATTAGGGGAATATGGATAAGTTCATTATACGTTGTAAAAACATGCCCTATATGTCCATGTTCTCCAAAGAACTCTCCATGATCACTGGTGACGATAAAAATAGTATTGTCCAATCCCTTTTCCTGGTAAATATATTCATATAATTCCCATATTTTGGAGTCCAAAAAAAGAAATTCTTGGTCATAGAGTCCCTCAAGGTATTGAAGGTAATCTTGCTCAAGGGGAGTTAAGGCATAGTGGCGTCTATAGGCATAAAGTCTTTCATTGCGTTTTTCGAATTCTGCGTTATCCTTCACAAATATGTTCCTGAATTTTCGAGGTGGATTATATCTGCCATGAGTCTGCATAAAATTTATGAAAAGGAAAAAAGGATTATCATTATGAGATTTTTTTGAAATCATATTTTTAGCTAAATTGATACTTTTGTGAGTTCCAGCAGTTGAATCAAATCCAAGGTCTTTTATTACAAATCTTATATACAATTTGTTGAATAATAATTTGTAAGAATTTGTTATATCCCGTGTCTTTAGAAAATAGCCTGTCAGAATTTTTAATTTATCCTTTTTGTTCTTACCTTTTTGTATTTCTCTATATAACGTATTTAATTCCTTATCTGAGAAGTATTTCCAGATTTCTGTGAAGTGATCAAAACCTCTATCAAAAGCAAGAGCGTTTGAAACCAAAACATTATTTGTTATACCAAATGTAGTATAGCCAATCATTTTTAAAATCTCAGCGATTGTGTAAAATTTATCTGGCAGGTAATAATTAAATCCGTCACATCCATGCTGGCTTGGATAAACGCCCGTGAATAATGATGCATGAGAAGGTATTGTCCACGGAGCAGGAGCAAAGCACTTATTATAAACAACGGAGCTTTCAGCTATGCGTTCCAGATTGGGGGTTGTCCTTCTCTCATAGCCATACAGTGACATATTTTTAGCCTTTGCTGTATCCATAACAATAAGGACAATATTTGGGAGTTTATTCATTTCTACTTAAAAACTCTTTATTTTAAAAATTATCCTTTTAAAGATTAGAGGTACCCAAGACTTTTGAGCCTGTTTATAATCTCTTCTTTATTTTCGTTATCGAGTTCTATTTTTCTCAACCACGGTCTCAGACATGGTTCACAGGCCACAAGTTTGAATCCTTTCCTGTAAAGGGAACAATAGGGTAAATCCCTTTGCTTAATATATCTCCAGCAATCGAGTTCATCAAAATGGGCAACTGGATTTATGACGGAGATGCCAGACTCAACTATTCCTTCAAAACCGCTATTTTTGGGATCAAAAATCAAAGCCTTCCACCCATGTTGTCTGAGTGCTTCACGGAGTCCTTCTTCCGTGAGTTTTTTACAGCATTCCTCTGTATCGAATGTTTTATCTGGAGACAAAAATCCCTGCCTGCTCACAATCTCTATTTCGATATCCCACTCTCTTTGAATTGTTGTCCGGTAATCATATAGTTCCTCTGTCTCCAATCCGGTATCAATATGGACTATTGGGAAAGGAATCTTTCCGTTATTCATGTCTCTAACCAAATCGAGGACAATCGTGGTCTCTTTAGAACCAGTAAAAAGAATTGCTATTGACTTGTTAAACACTTTTGCATTCTCTCCTAAAATTTCTTTTGCCTTTCCAACCTTTCTATCTATAGTATCTTCATTGATATTTATCATATAAATGACTCCAGAATATAAAGTATATTGTAAAAAAACTATTTCATCTCAAAACTTTCTTGATTTCAAACTTTCTTTTTCACAAACTTGATGCTAACATGTTAGATTCTGTATATATATAAAATTTAACATAAGAAAATATTTCCTTCCACATATCCATTGTGAATTTACCTATATCTTTCTTCGTTATGAGAATATTGGTCTTTATATTATTTTCTGAACATCCATACCGATAAAGAAAACTAAATGTAGTGCTGACGTTTTCCTGATAGTATTCCTTCAAAGACTTTAAGGTGCCTTTCTGCACTCTTTCCCCAGGTGAATTGCTGTGCCCGGGCCAGACCCTTCTGGCGCAATGAATAGCGAAGAGATTCATCCCGCACCAGACGCTGGATAGCATTAGTTATGTCTTCAACTGAGCGGGGGTTAACCAGCAAGGCAGCTTCTCCTGCAATTTCCGAGCATGCAGATACATTGGAAGTGACTACTGGACAACCACAGGCCATTGCCTCAAGAATAGGCATACCAAAAGTCTCATGGAGAGAAGGAAAAACAAAGCCCAGTGCACTTCTATACCACTTTGCCAGCTCGATTGAAGGAAGTCCTTTCGAGATCAGTTTGAGACCTCTAATATCAACCCTCTTGCCTCGGTAGCTCGGCAAGATTGTTATCAGGTCAGGACGACCATGTTCTGGTAGATTTATGTATGCGGCGAAAATACGACTTACATTCTTTTTACGTTTGTACTGTGATATATGTAACATGTAAGACCGGTTGATATTTAGTTTTTCCCCTTCAAAACAAAAGGTCTCATGATCTACACCATGATATATGGAATAGACGATGTCTCGCGGGAAATTAAAAACGCGAGATACTTCTTGGGCGCCAAACTCCGAAACAGCTATAACTGCAGAAACTTTTTTACGAAACCAGCTCCATGCAGCCAGCGCCCTTTGTTTATCTAACTGACCTCTAAGGGCTGCCAACAGACTCGGATATATTTCTTTCCATTTCAAGCTAAAAGGTCCGGCACCATGAACTGTGGCTACAAGAGGTTTGAGGATATTTTTAAAAATTGGATGAGGCGCACGGCTTCCTGCTAGTCCTGGCTCCCATAGCAGGTCACATTGAGCAGGAATTGTATCATCTTCGGTAAAAGGTAGTATCTCAACGCCAAGGGCCTTCAATTCCTTCAATATATTTTCAAGATAGATGCGTAGGCTAAAGGGTTCCTTTCGACGGCTCAAGACCGCAATTTTCATGCCACTTCCCTTTTTGCAACAACGATCATGATTCTGACCCACTTCGTATCCGTAAACTTACGCACTAGATAATTTGCATCATTACTTTTTGTTAAGACTCTCTCGTTCCATAGTTCATTTTGATATGTTTCCCTAAAACATTCTCTGCTACCTTTATTTCCAGGACAGAACAGGTTCTTTAGCATTTCTTTAAAACCGAGTTTCCCCAGTGCAATAATAAGTTTAGCACGAATATATCGTCGATATAAGTCCATTATCCAATCAACGGGTTTAAAGTACTGACCATAATGTTCTATGTGGGGAAACCAATGCTGTATAAGTTCATAAAATTCTTCAGGTGTATACTCTCTGACATGATAAGGTGGATGAGCTGTATAGCGGATATTTGGTGTCGAACAGATAAAGGTTCCACCAGGTTTCAATATCCGATGCATTTCTATGAAGAAACGACTCCCGTCAAGGACATGCTCAATTGTTTCAAAGCTCACCACAGCATCGAAGGACTCATCAGTAAATGGAAGGTTCAGGGCGTCAGCCACTAAAAACCTTCCTTGGTTACATATTATTTTCGCTACAGAAATGGCTTGGTTGTCGTAATCGGCGCCGATGGCTTCGCACCCATATTTTGATAGCATTGCTGTGCCATACCAGCGCCGCAAGCAATATCCAGTACACGTTGACTGGGGCTCAAATGAGAAAGTGCAAACCTATAGCGCTCAACGTGCTGAATCGATAAATAGTCAGTTTTTCCGATGGGATTGTAATGTTCTATGTGTTCAGACATAGCTACTACTTATATTTTGCTCCAGCCTGTTAAATCCCTACCAAGCAGTTTACTCAGTCGTTCTATTTCGGGAACAAACTCTTCTAGTAAGCGCCTCCTTAGTTCTGGATCCATGGGTAGGCGAGGCTCATATTTTATGTTTAGAACCTTAAGTTTATCCAACAATTTCTGATACAATAATCGGGATATTAAAACTTCTCCAAAGTGCTGAGTAATATGTGAAGGATTTAGCAAAAATTTTTGCAATGTCTTGCTGCGTATGCGTTTGTTAGGATTGATAACTCTGAAGTCAGGTTGGAAATTCTCTTCCACCCCTAAAAAGCGAAGAGTTTCTCTGTAGATTCCTGCAATATCATTTTTGAAATCATCATATATAATGATATGAACATTCTCCCAACCAAAAACATTCAGGTATCTCTGAACTTGTTCTGTATATTTTGCGGTCTTCTTATAGAATAGACTTTCAATAAAATGTACATTAGGAGGTATCCGTAATCCTAGCTTTCGATGTTCTTCTGCCTTGAGAGCAGTCTCAAAATCGACGATATCTTCATTGCCATTATATAAAAATTGGCTATGCTGAGCATACAACATATCTACAGGATTTCTGAGCATAATAATAATACTAGCAAAAGGTGAGAATTCTTTGATTTCGGAAGCTGCAATTATAGAATATAAATACCAAATAGATGCCTCGCCAATTCTTTTTTCATTTTTTGCAGCAGAAAAAAATGATAGATATTTTTCTTTATCCCTGATGAACTTCGGAGAATAAAGATCAGTTCCGAAGAAATGAAGTTCCTTTTTCTTTGATACGAAGATCTCTGGGTGTTGTTTGAGATAGTCATTCATTGCGGTTGTGCCACACTTTGGGGCACCTACTATAAAAAAATCAGGTTTTCTCATAGCTTCTTCTTAAACTAATCTTCCCGAACGCAGTTGAGTGGATTCCAAGTCTCTTGTATACCCAGATTGCCAGCAAAATATTCCATACAATCATACTGGTTGTTGTGGCAGTAGCAGCGCCTTCTAAACCCCACAGGGGAATCAAGATTGCATTCAGAACAACATTAAGCGAGGCACTAATTCCGATACCGAGAGCCGCATCTCTCTCGTAGTTAGTCATGACGAGTAGTAAACTTACTGAACCCATTGTAGCATTAATCAATTGACCTATGCTTAAAATAATAAGGGCTGTTCCACCTTGCGTAAATTCATAGCCAAAGAGTGACAAGAACCGATGACTAAATAATATCAAACCAAGTCCAATGGGCAGAGAGATTAATAAAATCATGCGAGCGCTCTTTGTTATTAATAGCTGTAATTGCTTCATATCTCTTGCAGCGTACAAACTGGCTATAGTAGGCGCTAATACTGTATTGACGGAAAAAAGAATGAATGTGATAAGTTCAGATCCACGAATTGCAACTGAATAAACACCCACCGTTTTCGTTCCTTTTATCACACCGAGCATAATGGTGTCGGTCTTGGCATTAATCACTTGCATACCAGCGACAAATAGCAGTGGTAGCGCACTGTGTACCCACATCCGTGTTTTATACTCAGGAGATGCCTTTTTGACAGGTTGTGGAAGAGTTTTGTATAGAAGTCCTGCCCCGATAACTAAAACGACTCCAGTGGCCACAACATTCATCCCGACTGCCCAAGAAGGCCTAAAACTCTTTTCGAAAAGAAGGTAGGCTACAATAATCAAACTTATAAAAAGCATGGGCTGGATGAACATCTCTGGAAGTTGACTAGTAACAACCTTTTTAAGCCCTCGCAATGCTGCTTGTCTGAGGCTGGTAAGGGTTATCAAAGGTAGCATAATTAAGGCTATCCAAAAAGAGGTCAACATCTGTGAGTCTAATCGACCTGCAAAAACCCAAGTTCCAAAGACAGCCAGAAAAGTCAGCCCTAATGAAACTATCACCACTGCTTGACTTGCACGTCTTAGGATGCCCCGCATGAGACCCCATTCAGATTGAGTATGGTAAACCGCAACTTCCCGAACGAGCAGTCTATTTAGTCCCAATGTTGAAGGGACAGCTAGTAGTGCGACCCATGCTATAGCATATGCATAAATGCCGTAGCCTTTAGCTCCGAGAAGTCGGGATAGAAGTAGGCTGGTGGCAAAGGCAAGTCCTGTGGAGATAATTTTCAGGACGAAAGTGCCGATGGAGCCTTTGATCAGCAATGTGCTAAGTCTTACACCGGATTTATCATGAGCCTCTGTCTTGGTAAGTTTCGTTATCCTTTCAGTTACAGAGAATATAGAATATTTCATGACTCGTTAAGGGTGATAAAGTTTTTTTTCTCTAAGAAGGCAAGAATCTTATGAACAGAGCTTTCAATGTCAAACCTTTCTGTATCAACCAGGAGATCGGGGTTTTCAGGCTCTTCGTAAGGTGAGGAAATACCTGTATAGTCTTTTATAATCCCGGCCTTTGCCTTTTTATAATTTTCTTTTGGGTCTCTTCTTTCACATTCTTGAATGGAGCACTTTACATAAATTTCTAAAAAGTTATCACCTTTAAATCTACTTTTCACGTATTCCCTGTCTTCTCTATAGGGAGATATAAAGGCTGCGAGTACGATTAACCCTGCATCTACCATGAGTTTTGAGAGCTCGACAATCCTTCGGAGATTTTCTCTTCTGTCCTCACGGTTAAAGCCAAGATTGCTGTTAAGGCCGTGCCGGACATTATCGCCATCGAGGACATAAATGCGGATGTCGCGGTTGAAGAGTTCTTTTTCCACACGGTGAGCAATCGTAGATTTGCCTGATGATGGAAGACCTGTAAACCACACGAGACCACTCTTGTGATTATTCAAACCGTTTCGATCTTGCCTGTTAACGTAGCCATTGTGCCATGTTATGTGATTCTTCATTGTGTCTCCGTATAAAACTATAACTCTAATGATAAGAAAGAATGTAGAATTTGATGTCATATTTTAGCAAAATTAAGTATTTTATTGAATATGATTTGCCTCTTTTCATACAAGTTTGGGGTACTCTTTTGAGCATTGCACCGGATTTGCTGATGTTTGGTAGTGATTTTCAGAGAAGGAGGGTGAAATACAAAAACTTCTTGATGGAAATTTTTTTTGACATACCTCTGTTATTTGTTATAGTAAAAGTAAGAAAAGATTCAGAAAGGAGGTGAATTTTTCAGTTCGGAAGCATAATGCCTTTAACTGATATTGCTTTGATTGGATTTTTTAAACTTAAACTAAGGAGGTTTAATGAAAAAGAAAAGATTATGGTTGTTAAGTATTTTGCTTGCAGTATTCATTCCGTTTTCTTTTGCCTTTGCTGGAGATGCCCCGCGTGGTTTAGGGGATCGTGTCCCCGGCGAGATTCTTATTGGTTTCGAGCCTAGTGTTACTTCCTGTCAGATTCAGGCTGTTGTTTCGAGCATCGGCGGGCAGGTCATAGATGAGGTCAACCTTCCTGATGTGAAGATTCGGAGGGTTAAACTCTCCTCTACTGCTCCTTCAGCAATAGATTCTGCCATCAACAGCATCAAGACTAATAGAACATTTCAGGATAAGATAAAGTATGTAGAACCTAATATCATCCAGAAAATATTTGGCGATGCAGGAATTCTATCTCAAAGCAGTGATCCCCTGCTGTCTCAACAATGGGGTTACTATGATATAGGTGCCAATTGGCTTAATGCTCCTACAGCAACAGCTCCTATAATCGCTGTTATTGACACGGGTGTGGATTACAATCATCCTGATTTAAAAGGAAAAGTGATCAAAGGTTATGATTATGTTAATTCTGATGCTGACCCCATGGATGATCACGGCCATGGCACTCACGTCTCAGGGATTGCTGCTGCTATAACGAACAATGCATATGGGATTGCCGGAGTATCATGGAACAGCAAGGTATTAGCTGTTAAAGTCTGCAACCCACAGGGCTCCTGCTCAGGCTTTGACATCGTGAAGGGGATTCAATATGCAGCGGATTATCCAGGAGTAAAAGTGATCAATATGAGCCTCGGCGGCGGCTATTCATCAGCCGAGCAATCAGCAGTTGAATATGCTGTGAATACGAAAAAGAAACTCCTTGTCGCTGCTGCTGGGAACGGTGATACAAATGTGAAAAGCTATCCCGCAGGACTGGCTACTGGTTATGGCTTGGATGGAAAGGTTCTTGCTGTTGCTGCCCATGACACAGACCACTGCAAGGCATCTTTTTCAAACTATGGCACCTGGGTTTCAATAACTGCTCCGGGGGTTGACATTCTTTCAACTCTTCCTAACTCCATGGGTACCAACGGCTTTGATTCATGGGATGGCACATCAATGGCATCACCTTTTGTGGTAGGTGCGGCTGCTGCAGCATGGGCACAATATCCAACATATACAAACACACAGATCGCAAATTTAATTACTACAAAAACCGCGGAGTTATATGATCCTCTTGTTAGGGACGACACCTGCTGGCCGAATGATGGTTCAACATTTGAGAGGCTAGAAATTCTTCATGCGCTTGATCCTTCTCATTATGAGTCATGCAGTAAAACCGGGATTCTCGGTTATGCCTTGGATGCAGAGACAGGAGAACCTCTTGCCGGTGCGAAAATAACAACAAAACAGGGTACCACAGTAACGGGAACGGATTACGTACCTTACTATGGCATGGTAACTTTCTTAGATGACTCTATCCGTAGTGAAGGCTATGGCCATTTTCAGGTATTGGTGTCCCCTACGGGTTTTCAAAACCTTACTTTTACAAAGTCAAAATATGCAAAACTTACTTTGACAAATGTAAACACTGTGGCATGTTCTTGGAGTGATGTAGGTAACATCCCTGTCCCTCCGAACAAGTCAAAATATTGGCTTGCAATAACATGGGACTATGGATACGCAGGTAGCCCTTACAATTCGATCCTCTGGGTGCCACCTGTGCCACCTGGAACAGTATGGCCTGGCGGTTATGTTTATTGGGCTAATTCGGGAGATCTGAATGCATTACCATGGGCAAAATACTTCTGGGACAGTTACGGTTATGAAGGAAATCTCAGGCAGTATTCAGAGGCAATCAGAATAAAGAAGACTGTCTCTGGCGAGTATATTTTCTTTGCTACAGACTGGACCGGTGGTAGTGCCACATGGGCGTCATCTGGAATCAAGGCATATATTTACAGATATGACCCCGTATCATTAACATCTAAACTGGTAGCTACTTTCACACCGCCTGCAGGTACAGGAGAGTATTGGTGCATATGCAAAATTAGTGGAAACACTGTTACTGGGAATCCCCTGTTAACTGACGATAATCTCGACTGTTTCTAATAATTCTTACGCCCCTCCCTGATTCTTCAGGGAGGGGCGTACTTACCAGGCACCTTGTCTTTTGAGGACAACCTTAATGGTTTTAAGGAGAATGACAACATCCAGCCATACATTCCAGTTCCTCACATACCATGAGTCGAGGGCGATCCTGTAATCGTAGCTTGTGTTGCTCCTTCCAGAGACCTGCCACAATCCAGTAATGCCTGGGGGCACGCTGAAGCAGATGTCCAAATTTTCGCCAACTTTATTGACCTCATCCGGTAGGTACGGCCTCGGCCCAACAAGACTCATCTCTCCTTTCAGGACATTGATGAGTTGGGGTAGTTCATCGAGTGATGTTTTTCTGAGAAATTTTCCAATCCTTGTAATCCTCGGATCCTCTCTAAGTTTCCAGGTCTTCTCCCATTCTCTGCGTGAATCTTCATTGGCATTGAGAAGCTCCGGCAATCTTTCTTCTGCATCATGAAACATTGTCCTGAATTTATAGCATCTGAAAGGCCTTCCCCTCCTGCCGATTCTATACTGAGAAAAGATAGCTGGGCCAGGCGAATCAAGCCTTATGAGTAAGGATAAAAACGCTATAGGCACAGATAAAAGGAACAACAAGAAGCTACCCACCGTAAAATCAAAGCACCGTTTTATAAATATATTAAAGGGCTTAGCAAGGTTATTTTGAATATCAAGGGCAAAGGCCTGCTCGCGGAAAAAATGCTGGAGTTTTGTCCCGAGAACTGCAACCCCTAAAATCTCAGGTATATAGAAGATGTTTTCTGCCTTATGTTGAAGTCTGTTTATAATCTCGTTCAATTCTTTCGGTGCCCCGGGTATGGCTATAACAACGGCATTAATGCCACTTCTTCCTATATATCGCTCTGCCTTATCTATTCCTTTATGAACCTTGATTCCCTCTATCAATGTTCCGGCCTTTTCAGGGTTGTCATCAAGAAATCCCACAACCTTGTAACCGAGGTTTTGTTCCTCTTTAAAGGCTTTTGCTACGAGCCTGCCCCTGTTCCCAGCTCCGATAATGAGCACATTGCTCCTGAACAATCCAATATGTCTGAAGAGCTTCTTTGCGTTAATTCTTATAGTTGGAAAAACAAAAAGAGAGATGATACCCATCAAGACTATTACCGTCCTTGAATATCTCTCGCTCACTTTTCCAAGGTAGAGTATACTGAAAACAGCTACAGTCGAAAAGAAGATGGACCTCCATAGTTGTTTCACCTCGTCCCAGAAAGAAAACCTCTGCGTAAAAAGACCTTCATAGGCAAGGAAGAAGATCCAAATGGGGAGGATCCACCAGTAGGTTACCATACCTTTTCCTAAGAATTTAGTGAGTTCAATGTAAGAAGGGAGAATGTTCTTTCTTAAGATTATTGCCAGTTCAAGAATTACTGCGAGAGTCAACAAATCAATGAGAAGGAGGACAATAAAACTGAGCCCTTTTTTCATCAATCATACCTTATGAGTCGTAGACCTCTCCACCGCCATTCATTACCGAATATTATTTGGACGGTTCTCGAATCCCTTGTTATATCCAGCCGTTTATTATCAGTTCAGACTAACAACTAACAATGGGAAATAGCTTATTATATCATCACAGGTAATAAAATTATAGAATGGGATCAGAATAACAGAAGGCTAACTCTGCCTTGGCGGATTGGAATGATATCGTATGGGTTATACATAAATATTACTCGATTTACCTGATGAGCATAATACTCTGATTGAAATGAGCTGTGTTATAATTATAGATAAATTTTGTGAGGATTCTTTCTCTGAAGAAAGTTAAGGGTTTCATATAAAATTTATCTATGACCAAAAGAGGAAAGGATGATAAATGAGGAAGGAGTCAGGAGCCAGAAGTCAGGAGTCAGAAGTTAAGAGTCAAAGTGTTGGGGGCGGAAAGAAAGTAAAGGTTATATCCTGTTTCCTGCTCCTTACCTTACTATTCACTATTCACTATTCACAGTTTACCTGCCAGGCTGCTGATAACCCGCTGAACAAAATGAGAGATGAGACAATTTCCTATTTCAAACCCTTAGTAGGAAGAGTTACTAAGGTTGAAGACCAAAAAGTTCTTGTCAATTTAGGGACAAACGACTCTATAAAAGAAGGCATGAGATTTTCGATATTGAGAGAAGGAGTCACATTCATACACCCTGTCACAAAAGAACCATTGGGGAAAATAGAGTCTCCTGTCGGTAGACTCGATATAAAAGAAATAGGCACTGACTTATCAATGGGTGTCATTATCACTGGAGAAGCAAAAGAAGGTGATAAGGTCAGAATATCGGAGAAACAGGTTAGTATGCTCTTCTGTCAGTCAAGAGGTATTGATTGGAATATTGCTGACTCATATTTCAGAAGTCTGAAAGAGACAGGCAGATTCGATCTTCTTGAAACAAACATTGAGACAGATGACCCCCGGGAGGTTATTCAGGAGGCAAAAAGGCTTAAGGCAGAAGTTGCACTCCTTCTGACATCCAAGACAGTAGAATCGGGTACGCTCATTACCCAGAGACTTTTGTGGGTTTCTGATGGCGCAGGGTTTACTTCAATGGATACAAAGCTCGATGCTGCCTATGTAAAAGAAATGAAGTTTGGTGAGGGGTTATTTGCACTCAAGAATGAAGAACCATTTGTTGAGGTAGGCCTGCCTTTTAACTTAAGGTTGTTAGCAGTGGGTGACATTGATGGGGATAACAAACAGGAGATGCTGCTGAGTACAGGGAAAGATGTCAAAATTTATCTGCCTGGTGCAGACCTCCAGCCAGCCCTTGGTGGAATTCAAATTAAAGGCTCAAAAGTCGATGACCACCTCTGGATTGATACCATAGACCTTAACAAAAACGGAAGAGATGAAATCATTATCACCTCCATGAGCAGAAAGTTCGAGACAGAAGACATTTACAAAAACGGGAGGGATGAGGTCACGCTCTCTTCAGTGAGAAGTGGCGGAGTTGTATCTTACATATATGAGCTACAGGGCACAGAGTTTGTGCTTCTCTACAAGGGTAATATATTTCTTCGGAAAGTGGGAGAGGAACTTTTAGCCCAGGCCTATTCGAAGGATGAGGGATTTACGGGGGATGTCTTCACTTTGAAATGGGAAGGAGAATATAAAAGGGGAAAATCAATAAACCTTCCGAAAGGTGTTAACCTCTATGATTTTGTCTATATTGATGATCCTCGAACAGGCAGACTGATTCTCGCTTATGATGACAAGGGATTTCTCAATTTGTATGATAAAGACATGCGGTTATGGAAGAGCAAGACTGACACAGGAGGATTCCTTACAACTTTCAAAAAGTCATCTTCTGCCCTACCTACTGACAGAGGTGAATGGTCAATGAAAGACAGGCTTTTTCTGAGAAACAGAGAGGTTCTTTTAGTCGAGAGGATTCCTCTTGTAGAAATGGCCAGGGGAATTGGTTATAAAAAGTCTCAGATCAAAAACCTCTGGTGGAATGGACTTTCTATGGAAGAGGGCGTTCTTATAGATAACATAAAGGGTTCTATCCTTGACTATGCAGTTGTTGGTGAAAAGATCCTCATCCTCGTAAGCCCCACATTAGGCTTAGGCATCAAGCCTGAAAACATACTGAAGGGAGAAAATCCCTTGGGATCAACGCTTTATATTTATTCTATCAAGAGAGGTTAGAAGAAAGAATTGATACTGACTGGGCGTATACCAAGACATGTGGGAATTATCATGGATGGAAATGGGAGATGGGCTGAGTTACGCGGCATTACAAGGGAAGAAGGCCACAGGCAAGGTGCAGTGCGGTCAAAGGAGATTATCGAGGCTGCAGGTGAACTTGGGGTAAAGGTATTAACCCTCTATGCCTTTTCCTTAGAGAACTGGCAACGACCGATGTCAGAGGTCGAGACCCTTATGAGGCTTCTCGAATTGTATCTTGAAAAAGAAATAGCTGACCTGATAGCCAAGGATGTTGTTTTTAAAACGATCGGGGATAGATGTAAATTGCCTAAAGACATACAAGTCCTTATAGGAGAAGTAGTGGAAAAGACAGCTTCTAACAAGGGCATGACTCTTGTGCTTGCGTTGAGTTATAGCGGAAGGGACGAGATTCTCAGGGCAGTGAAGAAGGTTCTCCATTTGGGTGTTAGACCTGAAGAACTGACTGAGGAATCTTTCAGTTCTTACCTTGACACTGCTGGTCTGCCTCCCCCGGACCTTATTATAAGGACGAGCGGAGAGATGCGTATAAGTAACTTTCTGATCTGGCAGGGTGCATATTCAGAACTGTATTTTACAGAGACGCTCTGGCCAGATTTTACAAAGGAAGAATTCTTTCTCGCTATCCAGCATTATCAGCAGAGGGAGAGGAGATTCGGAGCCATCTCAACGAGGAGAGATGCACTTTAAGAGGCTTGCTGTTGCAGCAGTCCTTCTCCCGGTCCTTTATCTCTATATCATGTATCTCTCTCCGGCATACTTCATCTTTTTTTTGATATCCATGACTATTATTGCTCTGTCAGAATTTTATACTATGTATCAAGTAACGGGGATCTTACGTTATGCTGGTTTATTCTTCGGAATCTTGATTCTATGCATATCTTATATTTCAAAGGATCTCCTGCTGAATGTCATAATCCTCTCTGTTATGGCATTGGCAGCCATAAGGCTCCTTTTTAAGAGAAATCCCAGGTCTTCCCTTTCTGACACCTCTATCCCTGTCTTTGGCCTGTTTTACATCCCGAGCCTGCTTACATTCCAGGCGTATATCAGAGAGATTGGACCTGAGTGGATAATACTTCTCTATGCAACAGTATGGGCAGCAGATACCATGGCTTACTATATCGGGACATTGATTGGAAAGAAGAAACTCTATGTGGAGGTAAGTCCCAATAAGACTGTAGCAGGCGCAGTAGGTTCACTTATGGGAGGTATTTTAGGAGTGACTGCCATAAAAGCTACCCTCATACCTATGCTTTCTCTAACCTCTATTATTATTATTGGTATCATGATTGGAGCTATTTCTGTCCTCGGTGATCTCGTGGAATCCATGTTTAAGCGCGACGCTGGAGTCAAGGATTCGGGGATCATCATTCCAGGACATGGGGGCATATTGGACAAAATTGATGGTATGCTTTTCGCAGGGCCAGTTCTTTTCTGGATGTTGACAGCATTGAGAATTGTTGAAAATGGGCAATAGGAAATGAAGCGCATTACAATTCTTGGTTCAACAGGATCAGTAGGTAGAAATGCCCTTGATATTATTTCGGGTCATAGGAACCGGTTCAAAGTTGTTGCACTGACGGCGGGTAAAAATGTTGATCTCATTGAAGAACAGATAAAGTCCTTTTCCCCCAAAGTTGTTGCCGTTGCTGATGAGGCAGCTGCCAAGGAATTGCGGAGAAGGATAGGAGGGCATGCGTCTTCTTTAAAGATACTATCAGGCCATGATGGTGTAGCTGAAGCTGCGAGCTACGGAGGCTCGGATTTTGTCCTCTCTGCAATTGTCGGAGCTGCAGGACTTATACCAACAATATCAGCCATACGCTCTGGAAAAACAATCGGACTCGCAAACAAGGAGGCCCTTGTAATGGCAGGAAGGATTGTGACTGAAGAAGCAAAGAAATCCGGAGTAAGAATCCTTCCTGTGGACAGCGAACATAGCGCAGTATTTCAGTGTATTGAAGGTCACAAAAACTCTGATATCAGAAGAATTATTCTCACAGCATCGGGTGGTCCCTTTGCTGGCAAGGGTGTAAGCGAACTGAATGATATTAAACCAGGGGATGCACTCAAGCACCCAAACTGGCAAATGGGAAAAAAGATTACCATAGACTCTGCAACGCTCATGAACAAAGGGTTTGAGATGATCGAGGCACACTATCTTTTCGGTATCCCACCGGAAAGGATAGATGTGCTTATCCATCCGCAGAGTATCGTCCATTCCATTGTCGAATTTCATGACAGAAGCTGTATTGCTCAACTCTCAATACCTGACATGAAGGGACCAATAGCGTATGCCCTTTCTTATCCGGAGAGACTTGAAAATGTGATGCAGGGTCTTGACCTCGATAGAATTGAATCCCTTATTTTCAAAAAACCAGACAACAAATGCTTTCCATGCCTCTCTTATGCTTACACAGCCATGGGGTCAAGAGGCACCATGCCATCTGTACTGAACGCAGCCAATGAGGTTGCTGTTGATGCATTCCTGAAAGGCATGATAAGATTCATCGAGATTCCTCGCATCATCAGAGAAACGATGGAAGAGCATGTTGTGATGTCAGATACAGAACTGGCTGTAATTTTAGAAGCTGATACGTGGGCAAGAAAAAAAGCAGAAGAAATCATTAAGGAGATAAAACATTGACCTTTCTGTCAGCGATAATTCTTCTCGGTTTAATTATATTTGTACACGAACTCGGGCACTTTCTCTCTGCAAAGTTAATGGGTGTGAAGGTCTTAAAATTCTCTCTCGGCTTTGGACCTAAGCTCATCAGCAAGAGGTATGGCGACACAGAGTATCTCATATCATCAATTCCCTTTGGTGGTTATGTGAAGATGCTCGGTGAGAGCTCAGGAGAGGAGCTTCAAGAGGAAGAAAAGGTATTCGCTTTTAACTACCAGCCTGTCTGGAAGAGATTCATAATAGTATTTTTAGGGCCCCTCTTTAATTTATTATTTGCTATTGTTATCTTTGTCTTTGTTTTTTCATATGGTATCCCCGTATTGCTTCCTGAAGTGGGGGATGTGTTACCCCAGTCACCTGCAGAAAGGGCCGGACTTATGAAGGGAGATACGGTCATCTCTATTGATGGTTCTCAGATAACTCAATGGGATGAGATGACAAATATTATCCATAATAGTCCTGGCAGGAGCCTTAACTTAAAGATCAAGAGAAAGAGTGAAATTATTACTCTTTTAGTTATTCCAGAAAAAAAACGGGTTCCAGACCTTTTTGGCCAGGGAAAAGAGGTCGGACTTATCGGAATAAAACCTTCAGGGAAGACCTTTACAAAGAAGAGCGACTTTACAGAATCTGTATCCAATTCGGTCAGCAGAACGTGGGAGATTGCAGTCCTGACAGTAGTTTCTATTGTAAAGCTTATTCAGAGGGTAATCCCCATGAATACCATCGGAGGCCCCATACTTATTATCCAGATGGCAGGAGAGCAGGCATCTCTGGGGATCTTAAATTTTTTTATCTTCATGGCTATTATCAATATCAACCTTGGGGTATTGAACCTGCTCCCTATCCCGATTCTTGATGGGGGACACATATTCTTCCTCGGGATTGAGGCGATCAGAAGAAAACCACTCGAAGAGAAATTCATAACTGTTGCCCAGAGGATAGGACTTGCAATAATTCTCCTCATTATGGTCTTTGCCATTTATAATGATCTCATAAGAATCTTTACAGGTAAAACAATCCCATGAGACCAGGGCCCATAAAAAGGCAAGTTTCATCCGGAGGGGTAATATTCAGAAAAAACAATGTCTCAATAGAGATTGCCCTCATTGCCGTTAAGGGTGGTAAGGTATGGTGCCTTCCCAAGGGAATTGTTGATAAAGGGGAGAGCCCTGAGATGACTGCGGTAAGAGAGGTTGCTGAGGAGACAGGGCTCAACGGAAGGATTATCGAAAAACTTGGAGAAATAACGTACTGGTTTTACATTAAAGAAGAAGAGGCAAGGTGTCAAAAAACGGTACACTTCTTTCTCATTGAATATGAAGGGGGAGACATCTCAAAACATGATTCAGAAGTAGATATGGCATCCTGGTTTCCGATTGACGATGCACTGAGAATGGCCAGTTATAAAGGAGAGAAAGAGATGATAGAAAAGGCGAAAGAGATACTCAAAAATGAAAATGTAAAATGAAAGTTAGTAATCCCCCGTGTCCCCCTTTAGAAAAGGGGGTTCAACAATAACTCCGTAAAGAAGGGAATATATTCCCCTCTTTTGTAAGGGGCTAGGGGAGATTACTTAAGAATAATTTCGATTGATTTTAAAAGGACTTTAGTGAATAAGATATTAGACTGGCATGAACTAAAGACAGTCGTTGACAGCCTCAAGGCAAAGGGCAAGAGGATTGTTTTCACCAATGGGTGTTTTGATATTATCCACGTCGGACATATCAGGTATCTCAGACAAGCAAAGGAACTTGGGGATGTACTCGTTATAGGATTAAATTCGGACAAGTCTGTCTCTCTTATTAAACCTAACAGGCCAATCAATCCTCAGAATCACAGAGCAGAAGTCCTGTCTTCCCTTGCGATAGTTGATTATGTGACTCTCTTCGATGAAGAAACCCCGTATGAGTTAATCAAGCTCGTCCAGCCTGATGTACTTGTAAAAGGTGGTGACTGGAAAACAGAAGAAATTGTGGGTTCTGACATTGCTAAAGAGACGCACAGTCTTCCATATATTAAAGGGGTCTCAACATCAGAAATAATTGAAAAGATAAAAAGACTTTAGTTCTTTTTATTCATAAAATCAGGGAAGGATATAGCATTTTCGCTCATTCGTGTCCCGACATTAAGTCAAGGACTCCGAGGTACTCGATGCGACTAAAGCCGTTCAAACCATCATGTCGATGATCAACGCAAAGGAGCAAGAAAATACAAACACCCTCCCCATCCCCTCCTCTCCTCGGCGAGTCGCCTGAGGCGACCATCGAGGAAGGGGACGATAACCTCTCCTCACTCCTCCCCTTATCTAAGGGGAGGATGGGTGGGGTTACATTCCCTCTCCCCTTGTGGAAGAGGGCAAGGGTGAGGGGTATTTCGGAAAAATACTATATCCTTCTCTTGAGAATAAATTTATTTATGAACTAAAAGGCGTTAGGATACTCTCCCGAAATCTTGTAGAAGTTACGGGTGATCAGCATGGAAAACTTGAATACCAATCTGCTTGAATTTTTTACAGAACATTACAAACCAGGGATCATAGGTCTTGTGGGGACAAGGGATACGATAGGCTTGGCCTTAAGAGAGGCTCAAAGGGAAGTGACAATAGATAGAAAGGCATCTCTTTGGTCCCATTGTTTCATATTTGGTGAATTAAGGCTTGACAGAAGGAGGCCTGAAGGCACTAAGAGCCAAAGTCTACATATATTCGAGAGTGACCTTGAGGTAAATCTTTCCAAGGCCCAACTTCGGAATGGTGCCCAGGAAAACTGGCTTGGAAAATGGTGTAAAAAAACAGTAGAAAATGCTGCCGTTATAGACTTCGGTTTATCAGGAGACCAAGAGAATGACGTTCTTGCCACTGCTCTTCAACTAATTGATGAACAGGTACTCTATCCAATTCAGGAACTTCTTGGGACATGGTTGGCCATAATCACAAAAAAACAGTGGCTACCAAATCCCCTTGATGATCCCCATGCCATGTACTGTAGCGCTTTTGTGAGGTATTGCTTTAAGGAAGCAGGGAGGGATTTACTCGGCAATGATGTAAGTGTTTCAAATACAACCCCTGAAGATATTGCACAGGCAGGAGTAAAAGCAGGAAGGATGATAATTTACAAACCTTATGTTCAAGGTTAAAGAAGCGAAAAGCATTTGATGTTAGTCTTTTTGACTGGCGTTATCTGGCCGTGCGAGCAGGCTTCTCAAAATGTCTCTGTGCCTGTTTTATAATTTGTAAACTTCACGGCGATGAGCAACAGAAAAAACTTCAATTTTTTGCTTGGAATCATCGACAACATAAAGAATTCTGTAATCGCCAACTCGTATTCTATAGCCTTCACGACCGTGAAGTTTCTTGGCGCCAACTGGGAGGGGATTGTTCTTTAAAGCAATAAGAGCAGCTACTATTCTATCATGAATCTTTTCTGGTAAATGCTCCAACTCTTTTTCTGCCGACCTCTTTAGCTTAACAAGATAGGGCATTAATTTCCTTTTCTTTTCCTATCTGCAAGGTACTCATCCAAACTGCGCGAGGGCTCTCTTCGGCGCTGCTCAATAATTACTGTATCAATTAGATCTTCCATAAATTCCTTATCTTTAAGCAATTTTTCTATTACAGCACCTCTCTGCTTTTTGGGCAACGCTCGAAATGCTGTCCAGAATACTTCTGATGTTGCTTCAACCGTAGTCATAATCTCTATACCTCCTTTGTATCTAATTTTAACCTATATTGACCGTTAAGCGTTATCTATCTGATGGGCATTTACTTCAAAAAGTCAAAATGCAAGACCAGACTCTTGACTCCTTCTCCATTATCTATGGCTTAGTCTCAAAGCCTTAACCTCAAGCAATCTGTTGTCTGCCGTTGCTGGCACAAATAAATAGAAGTTCCATTTCCTTAAGTTGACCGCAATGAGCAGATAACGTTTAAGTTTCTTTCTGATGTGATAGTTTCAGAAAGAAACTGGCTGGACGGATGAAGTATTATATAAGTGGTCATTGTATTACTCCTTTCTTGCCCTTAAGTCTCCCTTACTCTTATACTATTTTCATGGGCATATAGACCCTCTACTGAGGCAATTGTTTTGACAGTCTTTGCAAGTTCCAGAAAACCATCTTTCGTGAACTGCAAGAGGCTTGAGCGTTTGACAAAATCATAAACTCCGAGGGGGGAAGAGAACCGTGCTGTCCCTCCAGTTGGAAGGGTATGGTTGGGACCTGCTGCATAATCACCTAATGTCTCAGGTGTCCACTCACCAAGGAATATGGCACCAGCATTTTTAATCATGGGCAGGAGATCCATTGGCTTTTCTGTCATGATCTCGAGGTGCTCAGGTGCAATAGAATTCGAGAGCGCTACAGCATCATTTATATCCCTCGTGATTATTAACGCTCCATAGGTATCAAGAGACTTTCTGGCAATTTCTTTTCTTCTGAGGTCAGAGAGTTGTCTCTCGATCTCTTTGCTGACCTTATCTGCCAGCCTCCTGGAGTTCGTGATTAAAATGGATGATGCAAGCTCATCATGTTCTGCCTGGCCAAGCAGGTCAGCTGCAACAAATGTCGGGTTTGCCGAATCATCTGCAATGATCAGTATCTCGCTTGGTCCAGCAATCATGTCTATGTCAACCTCTCCAAAGACCATCTTCTTTGCTGTAGCAACATAGATATTTCCGGGACCGACAATCTTGTCGACATTCTTTATCGTACCTGTGCCATAGGCCATTGCTCCAATTGCCTGGGCGCCTCCAATTCTGTAAACTTCTTTGATGCCAAGCAAATCTATTGCTGCCATGACATAAGGGTTTATCTCTCCTTTTGGTGTTGGCACACAGAGTGCTATTTCTTTTACGCCTGCAACCTGTGCAGGGATAACATTCATCAAAACTGTGGAGGGATACGATGCCTTGCCACCCGGCACATATACGCCCACCCTTTCAAGAGGCCTGATGAGCTGTCCGAGGAGATTACCTCTTTCAGCAAATGACCATGACTTCTCTTTCTGTTTCTCATGGAATGACCTTATCCTTTTTGCAGAGATCTTGATTGCTTCAACCACATCTTTTTTGGCCTTCTTTGCATGTCTGGTAATCTCACCAGATGTTATGTTCAATCTTTTTGGTGTAAGGGAATCAAATACCTTTGTGTATTTAAAGAGGGCTCTGTCACCGTTGGCCATGACATCATCGAGTATTGTTTTGACTTTTTGTTCAGTCTCCCGACTGCCTCCAGAGGCACGTTCCCTGAGAAGCTTCATAAAAGCCCCTATATTCTTTTTGCTCCTTAGAATCTTCATTGTGTTAATTTGACCTTTAAAGGCTGCAATAGCTTGTTCAGCCTTAATATCATGCATAAGTGTAGCAGCATTTTGAATCAAATTCCATCATTTTTAGAATGTTTAATACTGAAAAATGCCCTCTCGCTCTTAAAAGCGGAAGCAGCAAATCTCTTGTGGATCAATATAGATACTTTCCAATCCACCTTTAATAAAGGGGGATGTAGGGGGAGAACTAAAGATATGCACTTAATAACTCCCTGTTATTTAAGCAGCCTAAAGCCTGTGTTTGCCAATTGAAAGACACTTGAGAATTAATAATCTCCCCTCACCCCTCTTTATAAAAGAGGGGAACTTTTTTTACAGTATGCCCCCCACAAACGTTTTGCTACTTACCAGGAAAAATGGTGTAATTGACTATAAGTTGCTGATTTTGGCATGCTAAAAAGATGAAAAGAGACATTAGTATTATCTTAGTCAGCATTATTATCTTATTCGCAATCTATGCGGCTGCAGATTTCTTTATTAACCTTCCCATTGGCAATAAAAGTATAGAAATTGAGATACCGAAAGGTACCAACTTCAGGCAGGCTATTGAAATCCTTTCAAAACAGAGACTTGTACGAGACAAAACCCTCTTTATCTTTATTGGCAGAATAAGTGGTCTGGAAAGAAAGATGAAGGCAGGATACTATTCAATCCATGGGTCAGTAAGTCCTTTTGACATTTTCCGAATGCTAAGGAAGGGTCAGATAATAGAATATGAGATAACAATAGTTGAGGGAGATTCGCTCAGGGAGATAACAGAAAAACTTTCAGAAAAAAATATTATCGGCAAGGAGGATTTCATAAAGCTATCGTCGAATAAAGAATTTCTCGCTTCGCATGAGATTGATGCCCCTACAATTGAGGGTTACCTTTTTCCTGATACATATAAGGTCCCTAAAGGTATGGATCCTAACGAGGCGATAGAGATGATGATCACCAGGATGCGAGAAAAATATTCAGGCGAACTAAGGGTAAGAACATCAGAGATTGGTCTCTCTGAAAGGGAGGTACTGACCCTTGCATCAATCATCGAGAAGGAGGCCGAAACAGCTAAGGAGAGGCCGCTTATTTCTGCAGTTTACCATAACAGGCTCAGGAAAGGGATTCCCCTTCAGGCGGACCCTACCGTTATTTATGGAATAAAAAGCTTTGGGAAAGTTATAACTGCAAGGGATGTGCGGCGGAAAACCGATTACAACACCTACATGTTCAAAGGACTCCCCCCCGGACCTATTGCATCGCCTGGAATCAAATCGATTCTTGCAGCACTTTATCCTGCAGAAGTCCCTTATATGTTCTTTGTCTCTAACAATGATGGTACACACAGCTTTTCTGTTACACCTGGTGAACACCAGGCTGCTGTGGAGTTATATAGAAAAAAGAAAAATGAAGAAAGCAAAGCAAAAGTTAAAGGAAGCTCGTAGAAAGACGAGGACAATTTATGTAGGCAAGGTTCCTGTGGGAGGAGGGAACCCCATTGTTGTCCAGTCCATGACGAAGACAGATACCATGGACGTGAAGTCAACGGTCAAGCAGATAAAATCTCTTGAGTCCAGAGGGTGTGAAATCATAAGGCTTGCAGTGCCAAATATGGAGGCAGCAAAGGTACTCGGCACCATTAAAAAATCTATTACTATTCCGATGATAGCAGATATACACTTTGACTGGAGACTGGCCCTTGAGGCAATAGACCAGGGTGTTGATGGACTGAGAATAAACCCCGGGAATATAGGTGCAAAGTGGAAGGTAAAAGAAGTCGTTACTGCTGCAAAAGACAAAGGGATACCTATGAGAATTGGGGTAAATGCTGGGTCCCTCGAGCGGGAGCTCCTCAAAAAGTATGGACATCCAAAGCCAGAGGCCCTTGTTGAGAGTGCAGTAAGAAACATACAGATACTCGAGGAAATGGATTTTACTCATCTTAAAGTGTCGTTGAAGGGTTCAGATGTTCCAACTACTGTGGAGGCATACAGGTTATTTTCGGAAAAATATGATTATCCACTCCATATAGGAATATCAGAGGCTGGGCCACCATCCATAGGGATCATAAAGAGTTCTGTTGGGTGCGGCATATTACTTTCAGAGGGAATAGGAGACACAGTGAGGGTATCCCTGACAGCAGAGCCAGAAGAGGAGGTCCGCGTTGCTTATGAGATATTAAAGTCTCTTGGCCTCAGAAAAAAAGGTGTAGAGATTATATCCTGCCCTACCTGTGGCAGGTGCAGAATTGACCTGAGGGGACTTGCAACGGAGGTTGAATACAGACTCAGAGAGATTGATAAACCATTGAAGATTGCCGTTATGGGTTGTGTTGTCAATGGTCCCGGGGAGGCGAGAGAGGCTGACCTCGGTATAGCAGGAGGTAAAGGGATAGGAATCCTTTTTCGGAAGGGAAGAGTTATTAAGAAGATAAAAGAGAAAGACCTTCTCGATGAGTTGATGAATGAAATTTCCCTATGGAGATAATCAGGATACAAAAAATTATGCAGGAGACATCAAAAGAATGTCTTAAAGAAGGTAAGACAATAGGCTTTGTACCAACAATGGGTGCCCTTCATGAAGGCCATCTCAGCCTTATAAAAAGAGCGAAACAGGAAAATGATGTAACCATTGTCAGTATATTTGTAAATCCAATTCAGTTTGGACCCTCAGAGGATTTTAAGAGATATCCAAGGGACATCGAAGGTGATACGGAGAAGCTCCAAAGAGAAAAGGTAGATGTAGTCTTCATGCCTGAGGAGTCTTCGATGTATCCTGAAAGGTTTTTGACTCACGTGGAAGTGGAGGAGATTTCAGAAAGGCTCTGTGGCGCTTTCAGGCCAGGCCATTTCAGGGGTGTAGCAACAGTCGTAACAAAGCTTCTGAATATTGTGAAACCAACAAGGGCGTATTTTGGTCAGAAGGATTTTCAACAGAGTGTTATTATAAAGCAGCTCGTAAAAGACCTTAACATCGATGTTGATGTTGTCGTATGTCCAACGATGAGAGAGCAGGATGGTCTTGCGATGAGCTCAAGAAACGCCTATCTTGATATAGAACAGAGGAAAGCGGCTACTGTTTTATATAGATGTCTTAAAGAGGCCTCGGATTTAATAAAGTCCGGTATAATAGACGGAAAGGATATTAAAGGTTTCATGCAAGAGAGAATCCTGAGGGAACCCGGGATATCATCCATTGATTATGCTGGCGTGTATGACCCTGGAACTATGGTAGAGGTTTCCGAGATAAAAGGCAATATACTGCTTGCAGTTGCATTGAGGATTGGTAATACAAGACTTATAGATAATGTGCTGGTTACTAGTATCAAATAATAGTTACAGCAGCTCAATCGTAAAGATTTACTGGGAAGGGTAATAAGAATGCTTCAAAGAGTTCACATCCAGGTACTGGATAACCCGTTAGAGGAAATTATCTTGAATGAAGATGAGTTTGAACACCCTGTAACAAACAGACAACTTACCGAAGAACTCAAGAAGGAGATGAGTTATTTCTATCCATCTGTCGTATTTGTGGAATATATAGATCTTTTTATGGACGGGGAAGAAGAGTTTGAAGAGATAAGGGAACTTTTACAGTTAGGTATTATCAATACCCCTGTTGTCTTAATAAACGGAGTGCTGAAGATACAAGGAAGCATACCTACTTCAGTAATTAAACAAGAGGTGGAGACGCTCCTGTCTTCAGGACCAGTACATTAAAAGTTAAAAGTTGAAAGTTAGAAGTGATAAGAGGGAATGCCGGGAGTATTTTATATTCCTAACTCTTAACTCCTAACTCCTAACTTATCTTGATAGCAGATCCTTTACCGAAGGGAAGAGCCTCAGATGGGTATGGGGCAGGAAGAGGGCAGACATGTATTCATCCATAAAACCTCTGGAAATGGAAAGCTCCAGATAGGTCATTTTTGAAGCAATGATGCCTGCCTCTTGACGAAGTTCCTTAGAGAGAAGGCATAGATATGCCCCTGTGATCGAGGCATTTCCCAGGAAAAAGAACCTTTCTCTCGGAAGGTCAGGCAACATTCCCAAGATAATGGCTTTGTCAATATCAATATAATTACCGAACCCCCCTGCAATATAAACCCTTTCTATTGCATCGAGTCCAAAACCAACCTCTTTTAAAAGAAGAGACACCCCGGCATACATTGCAGCCTTTGCCCTCAAGATATTTTCAATATCAACCTCTGTGAGGACAACATCCCTACTGTCTTCTCTGAAGAGGAGAAACTCTGGCCCTTCGAAACCTTCTTTTATCCTGTCTGTTTTTAACCCCTTAACAAATTTGCCCTTTCTGTCTATTACGCCCTTCAGGAACATCTCTGCTATGACTTCAATCATGCCCGAGCCACATATACCCATTGCCTTTGTATCGCCTATAACCCTGAGTGTTGGTTCAAATGTTTTAGGGTCAATAGTTATCGATTCCACGGCTCCTTCTGTTGCCCTCATCCCATGCCGTATTCCACTTCCCTCAAAACATGGTCCTGCAGAACATGCAGCAGTTACAAGCCAGTCGCTATTTCCTACTACAATCTCTCCATTTGTGCCTATGTCCATAAAGAGGGCTATCTCACTATTTCTGTGCATCTTTGAGGCAAGAACCCCTGCAACAATATCGCCTCCAACATAACTTGCAATACAGGGTAATGTGTATGTGGGTGCTTTGGAATGGATCTTGAGCTCGGCGGACTCTGCCCTCCATCGGGGAAAGAAATTCACTGTTGGAATGTAGGGTTCTTCTCTGATAGAAGAAGGGTTGAGCCCCCAGAAGATATGGGTCATGGTGGTATTACCTGCCACGACAGCTGATTCAACATCGTCTCTCTTTATGTTATGTCTCTCTAATAACGGATTTAATAGGTCGTTAACGTCAGAAACCACGGTTTCTCTGAGTTCACTGAGTCCACCGCTTTCCGTAGCATAAATTATGCGCGTGATAACATCATCTCCATACCTTATCTGAGAATTATACGTAGAGCCTACATCTATGAGTTTCCCATCTGTGAGATTCACCAGATATACAACAACGGTAGTTGTTCCTACATCGACTGCAAGTCCATATCTGCCTTTTTCCGCATCAGCAGGAGAGATGTAGATGATATCATTGCCAACGGTATATCCGAGCGTTATTTGCCACTCGGCATCTCTGAGTATCTCTGAGAGGGATGAGACTAACTCATAGTTGAATCGCATTCCTATTAAGTCCCTCTCTTCTAAAGACCTTCTCAATCTTTCAAGGTCACTTATGTTGTCTTGGATTGTAGGATGAGGAAGATTGAGGGTTATTTGCCTTACGATAGGAGATATCTCAGCCCCTAAGGATTTCAACAGTTCAAAGAGGTCTCCGGACTTTGATAGTGCGATCTTGTCTCCAATGAGGAGCATCGATTCTTTTGGTATGCTTATAGAGATATCATTTTCTGGAAAGGTCTGGCATGCAAGGGTAAGCCCTGCCTTTACCTCACCTGGTTCAAGTTTTCCCGTAGATACAATTCTGATCTTTCCCTCAAGGAGTCTGACACGGCATTTGCTACATATTCCTTTTCCCCCGCATGAGGCAACAAGGTATATCCCATGCCTCTTCAATGCCTGGAGCAAACTTTCATCTTCAGCAATGTTGAGGGTTCTGCCTGTGGTTAATTTAATATCCATTTAATATTCATTTTCATTCGAGTTCTTCGGTCAGTTAGTTGCAAAATAGGGTTCGAGGATTCAAGGATTCGAGGGTTCAAGTCCACCTCAGAACCTGTAGGGCAAGCCTTTAGGCTTGCTTTTTTATGCAGGGCTGAAGCCCTGCCCTACATGGTTAATCCTCAACCCCTTTTAGCATTTTCACTCGACCTCTCGACCACTTGAATCCCTGACCTCTCTTTTATTAATCAATCGTCAATTGCCGATGAACTATCGGCAATCAAATACCTCAATAGCCTCCGTAACCAACAGTCACTTGAGCACCCTCGACGATAACCGGAACCTTTCGAACACCATCAGAATACCTGAGCATCTCCTCTAATTTTGAGCTGTCTGATTTTACATCGAAATATTCAGCCCTATTTCCATAGGCCACCCTGGCCTTTTCTGTGAAAGGTCAACCAGCTTTACCATAGATAATAACCTTTTCTCCCATACGATTACCTCCTCATTCTGTCATAAAATGAATCCGTTAAAGAATATTTGCTCTGAAAATAGATTTATCAAATCCTCCCTTACCCCCCTTTTCTTTCGCCTCGGCGAATCCGCCTGAGTGCGGAAAAGGGGGATGGGTGGATTACTTATTTTCAGGTTCCTTTGTGTCGATTCTACGACATGTTTGTTTATCCAAAATCACTCTTACGCCAGAATCATTATAGCAAAAGTTACTTTCATATCCAATGTGAATAGGTAAACACATATAAACAAACGCCAAATAAATTAAAATATCAAACATTAAGAATAGAGCATGTCCCTCAAATAGTTGAAGTAAGTAAGCGACTCGATTAAACTGATTTACCTATTAACCATCAAATTTAAAGGAGTCGCTTATGAAAAGAGAATACCGGAAAATGGCACGGAAAGCAAAC
>Ga0315282_10000708_pt1 | contig 65461 bp, 68 predicted proteins | sample YL17G07_20_MG_FD_203693 | JGI IMG/M metagenome (GOLD analysis project Ga0315282, IMG submission 203693) | Sediment microbial communities from Yellowstone Lake, YNP, Wyoming, USA - YL17G07_20 | ecosystem: Environmental > Aquatic > Freshwater > Lake > Sediment | place: USA: Wyoming | collected...
CCCCCGCCGCTCGGGCGTCTGAATCATCTCCTGCTTTTTCCTTCCCGACCAGCAGTTCATCGCAAATCAATCCTCGGACGTCATTATCAATCCTCGGACGTCGCTATCACTCGTGATAGGAACGGTGTGAGGTCCGACTCCGCCTTCGAAATTGACTTCACGGCGGGATGGCAACAGAAGTAAACGGAAGGAGCGTGCGGGCCCGGCTGCGATCCTATGCCGCGAGATCGTGCCTAGCGCCTCGACGGTGCCGGGCCCGTGAGCTGTGTTCGCCCAATGAGGTGACACAACTCCCTCGCACTTAGGAGATTCTCTCTGGATGTCATGCTTGACAAGCGACACCGAAGACCATCTTGCGTATTCCCTTCTCCATTTCGACAAAGCAGCATTTCAACATTCTGCATTTGTGTGACCTGCGATCGGACTATCGCATGATCTCATGAGTCTCGTACATAGCTTCGAATGCGTTTTCTAGTGGTGTGCCTCTAGTCATCATGCCCAAAACCCTCTGCTCGGGGTAAGAGGAGGCAGGACGCGTGTGCTTAAGCGGGCAGAGGGCGGAACAAGATGGTGTTCGCCTCGAGGTCAGGCACAACTGTAGCCAGATGGGAAACCTCCGAGGGCATATCGGACATTGAAGACTTCTCTGTCCTCTGCCCGAGATACGATCTCTGAAAGGAATGTCCGGACAAAAAGAAGCTGACGGTCCGCTGACTCCAGAGGATTCTTTTCAAGAATCATCTGCTTAAGCACGTGAGGCACATGCTCGGCGAGGAAGCAGCTCCGCGGAAGGGGACAAAAGGCCTTCTCGCTTGCCGCAAGGCCTCTTGCAGCCCCAATCGGGGCGGAGACGATGCTTCGCACGACCCAGCCCCTGCAACTCGCATACGCGCGGCAAAGCCCCCCACTCTTGAATCGTGCAAGGATGAATCAAGGGATCTGTAGCGTACGGAAGAAAACGGTACTAGAGAGAGTCAATCTTTGAATGATGATTCGTGGGTGAAAGTAGAAAGGCCAAGATCAGACGGTTTTCCATGTCGGGTGATTCTCTGCCCTCGATCGCTTAAGCAATCATTCGAACGCTTCTGGATTTGAAGGGTGCTTCCTAAATCGATGACTTCGCCTTGAAAGACCTACCACAGTGGCGCCGCGGGATGGATGTCCATAGAAACTTGCTAGCAACAAATCAGAGCCAGCGATTATCTGATGACACATTATTCACTAGCGTTGACATATGCGTGTGGATGCGTTTCAACCGTGAATGAGCGAGCAAAGAAGTGAGTCAAGGGGCACTCGAGGATGAGACTCAATTACCATGTCGTGCACTCAGATGCTTGGAAGATCTGGAATGAGCACGCCGGCGTGAGCCTCCTCCTGAATATGAACCGACTTACGATGAAAAGCATCAATCGCACGGAATCGGCCGGAATCAGTTCCGTAACCTGATTCCGAGTCTACCTTCTGGCGACGCTTTTGAAGAAGCAATAGCAGAATGTCCCGTCAGGGCCGGCGGTCCCGTAGAGGTCCTCTATCCCCTTTCTCCAAGCCCTCTCGTCCATCATCCCTCTTTCTAGGACTTCTTGCGAGACCCCTTCGACCATGGCGGTGAAGGTGCGTTTCGTGAACCCTTCGACCCATGCAGGCCTGCTCTCGTCGACGTACACCATCCCGGGCGAGACCCGGACGTCCTCGAAGCCTGCACTTTTCAACAGAGGGTAGAGCTGGCGCCCAATCTTAGCGTTCCCTCCCGAGAGCTCCTGCAGTTCGATGAGGCAATCGATAGCTCTGGAGGCCTCTGCGCTCTCAGGGGAGAAATAGGCGGAGCCGTGATCCCCCTCGATCACAGTGATGGACCCGCCCTTCCTCAGTACTCTCTTCAAGCACATGAGCGCCTCCCTCGGCTCGCTGAGATGTTCCAGGACGAAGCAGACGAAGATATGGTCGAAGGATTCGTCCTCGAAGGGCAGATCAAAGATATCCGCTGGTTGGAAGGTGACATTCTCTATTCCCTCATTCCGCGTGAGTTTTCTCGCTTGAGCTAATGAGTCTGGGGAGACATCGATGGAGACTATCTTCGCCATTGGACTCTTCTTTGCCAATATGACGGTCTGAGCGCCCACGCCGCAGCCCGCCTCCAGGACCCGGCTTCCCGGTGGATAGACAGTATCGGCGTGAAGTAACTGGCTCAGTGTATTTGCTTGATCGAATAGCCTCCGAGCTTCTCTTTCAGAGTAACCATGAACATAATTCCTCTGCATATGCCACCACCCTGACTCCGATGCTCAATCGTCCTAAGTCCCGATGTGCTAATATGCCTTTCTGAAAGGAGAGAACCAGGGGGGAGTGCTAGGCACAACTAGATTCTCTTTTCCTGACATCTCTGACAGTTCTGACGGCAGATGAGGAGGGATAGATGTCAAGAAGAAACGAAAGATGTTTACCCAGCATACAAACGCGTACTTGACACTCAGACATTGAATCCCACGAAAGGTCTTTTTATAACTTGCCTGCAATAGGTACCCGAATTAAATGACTCGGGGCGACGATCGATCGTCGGGGATAGTAGTTGCTGGCGATATGGCCATAGATATGCTTCAGTGGACATGCCATCAGAAGAAGGAGAAAGAAGTAGTCCAGAACTGGCTTCTCGATCCAGGATTCAGAATTATCTCGAGGCCGGGTGCAACTCTGCTGCTAGCAAGAATGGTGGAATCTGCCATCGGGACCCAGGTATTGTCTCCTAGGATCGATGATCTCTCCGCCGTATCATCGGAGGAAGCGCTCCACTCTCTTGCAAGGCTGGGCGAGTTTCCTCTTTCGAATCTGCCAAAGGACAGGGGGAGCACGGTCTACAGGGTCGAAAGATTCGACGGCTTTTCCGGACCAAGCACAGGGAGGTTGAATCCGATTCCCTTGGCCGATGATGACAAGAAAGCAAGAATCATCATACTCGACGATGCTGGCAATGGATTTAGAGACTGCGAGGAATGCTGGCCCAGGGCCATTAAGGAAGGAAGACATGCCCCAATAATTGTCCTAAAAATGAATCGGCCAATGGGCGAGGGAGAACTCTGGAAGACTCTGATCGACAGGCACAGCGAGAGGCTAGTCACCATAGTCAATGCCGGCAGCCTCAGGGCATCTGGGTTGAACATCTCCAAGAGGCTATCATGGGAGAAGACCGCCCAGGACTTCGCATGGCAGCTTGAGCACAATGCTCTGCTACAGAATCTAATGAGGTCCAGGCACCTGGTTGTTCTCTTTGGCATTGAAGGAGCCATACACTGCACACTGGAAGGACAGCAACTCAATACGGTTCTCTACTATGATCCTCTAGCGATGGAGGACGACTACAAAGACGGTCGGTTGGGAATGATGCAGGGACTTACCTGCGCCTTCGCGGCAGCCATCGCGGCCAGGCTCCATCAAGATGGCATGGCCTCGATCGGAGACGGTGTCAGGGACGGCCTCAAGAGCTCCAGGCGTCTCTTCCTGCACGGATTTGGAAGGCCGCCATCTGAACCGACATATCCAGTAGAGAGGATATTCCAGGCTCAAGATTCAGATCCGATGATCACCGATGTATTGATGCCTCACAACGAAGAGATGGAAAACAACGGCAAAAGACCCTGGACAATCCTAGCTCAAGTGGCCGGGGAAGAGCTGGAAAAAGTCGCATACAGAATTGCCATCGAGGGGTCGGTGCCCCCTATAATTAGGGCACCGGTTGCTAGGTTTGGCGCTCTTATGACTGTTGACCGGGTGGAGATAGAAAGCTATCGGAGTATCACGAACCTCCTGGCTGAATACCTCTCCAAGGACGAGGTCACAGTCCCCCTCTCCATTGCTGTCTTCGGTCAACCTGGATCTGGCAAGACCTATGGTGTCACGCAAATCTCCAGAAGCTTACAACCTGAGAAGATTGAGAAGGTGGAGTTCAATGTGGCCCAGTTCCATTCCCCTGATGATCTGACCAGCGCCTTTCATAAAGTGCAGTCAACGGCACTTCGGGGAAAGATTCCTCTCGTCTTCTTTGACGAATTCGACTGCTTCCATGACCAGAAGATGGGATGGCTCAAGTATTTCCTGGCACCGATGCAGGACGGGGTGTTTAAGGATGGGGAAACCTTCCACCCGATCGGGAAGTCCATCTTTGTGTTTGCTGGGGGAACCAGCCACACATTCGAGGAATTCTATTGCGACTACGCAGGGAAGAAAACCATCAGCTATGAGGGGATGAACATCATGAAGCAAGCCTGGAGTGATTTCACCGACGCGAAGGGTCCTGACTTCGTGAGCAGGCTTAGGGGCTACGTAAACATCACGGGGATCAATCCCACGAGCGAAGGTGACAGACTCTATCTCGTCCGGCGAGCCATGATCCTTCGCTCAATCATGATGGTCAAGTGTCCCCAGATCTTCGATGAGCTGGGGAACGCACATATCGACCCGGGTGTCCTTAGGGCACTTATCAAGGTGAACGACTATAAGCACGGGGTGCGATCGATGGAGGCCGTCCTAGAGATGAGCCTTCTTTCGGAAAGATGCGAATTCGAGCCAGCCGCACTGCCACCTCGGGACCAGTTGAATTTGCACGTGGACGCCGATCATTTCCTCAGATTAGTGTTAGAGGACGTTTAACCGACCTGGCATCTCGTAAAACACAGCACTCTGACAGTTCTGACGGCAGAAAGGCGAGCACAGATCAAAAGAAAAAAAGGAAAATGGGTTTATGGGCCGGTCCCATTCTATGACGGGGGAATTGAATTCTAATTTCAACCATCTGGTTAGATCGATGCTCGGTCTCGCCCGGATTTGAACACATCATAGATCAGACAGGAGTTCGTTTGATTTAGTCATATGAGTACGGGATTTCAGCCTGTCGGTGTGTCAATCACCTGTTCATCTGATGTTTTCCACATCTCAAGCTATCGCGATTCCGGAGCTGTAGGACGTTCAAATCAAAGCGCCCGCTCCCTTGTTGAGGGAGGGGCGTTTCTTTTGATAACATCGGAAGCACCTGTTTCATCTGGTCGACGCGAGACACCAGAAAAATTCAGAAAGCTTCATATCAGGCTCTTTACGTACACGCGCAAAGGGCGATCCTTTTGGACGTCTTCGAAGCTGTCCAAGCCAGGAAATCTGTCCGAGCGTACGAATCGCAAGCGGTGCCTGAGGAGGTCCTTCTGAAAGTTCTTGAGGCGGGTCGCCTCGCACCTTCCGCGGTGAACTACCAGCCTTGGCATTTCGTCGTGGTTAGAGATGAGGAAAAGCGGAAGGCGATTGCCTCCTCGCTCCTCGCAAGGTTCCTCAGGGAGTGTCCGGTGGTCATTGTAGGTTGTGCGGATAGGCAGAAATCTCCGAAGTGGTCCACGGTGGACGTCGCGATAGCGATGCAGCAGATGGTTCTGACGGCGGTCGATGAGGGACTGGGAACCTGCTGGGTCGGAGCGTTCGATGAGGAGAATGTGAAGGCGATCCTGAAGATTCCTGACAGATACTCTATCATCGCCTTGCTCGCTGTTGGCTATCCGCGCGAGAAACCTGGCCTGTTGGATCGTCTGTTTCCTCCCCGTAAAAGGAAGACATTAGAGGAGATCACCAGTCTCGACGAGTTTGGAAGACCACTATCGAAATGAGAATCACGTTTGCCTCAGCCTGCAAATCATTGTTGCAGCGGATCTCATCGGATTGACCCAACCCGCATTTCCAACCCAAACTCCGCATGAGTTATAACCAGGTGCTGACCCCGACTGGCACGGCGATCTTCATCTTCTCCAATGCCGTCCTGGCCTTCTTCGGGACCTCAGTCAACATCCAGCGGTCGCCGCAGCTGACCGCCCGGACCTTCGACATCTCGAAGAGGACATCATCGACCGACTGGCGGGCCAGGAGGCCCGTCTCACTGACCCGGCGCAGCAGCTGCGAGCGCAGCAGCAGCGCCACGAAGAAGATGAAGAGCAGGCCCCGCAACGATCGCACCTTCTGCACCCTCAGCGGAAGAAGGCCCAGCTCGTTCTTGAGCTGGTGGAACTGCCTCTCCGCCCCGTCCCGCTCCCTGTACAAAGACAGGGCCTCGTCCCAGGCCAGCACCTGGGAGGACAGCAGGATCGTCTTGCCGAAACGATTCTCCTCTTGCGCGACGGCCTTTTGCCTCCTGCGCAAGTGCAGGACACGGTCCTGCACCGTGCACTCGAAGTAGCGGACGAAGCGTCCGGCGAAGTCCTCGAAATGCCGCATCGGATTCCCGTGGAAGACCTTCCTGCCCTCCAGCGCCTGCTCGACCTCGAGCAGGCGACGATAGAAGGTCTGGCTCTCCTCCCCCTCGCGCTTCTTGCTGTAGAGGATGAACCCTTTGAGATCGACGCCAGCGATCTCAAGCTCCTCCTCGACCACGTGGTAGATCTCGTCCTTGAACATCCTGGCATTCTCGGCGTTGCCGATGCTCGCGTTCGTCTCGGAGATCAAGCCCTTACCCACCTTCCGCCCGAAGGGCAAGGGCATGATGAACTCGATGCCAGCTTCCTTCAGCATCTCGATGTTCCCCTCACTGTAGAACCCCCGGTCCAGGATGAACAGACACTTGCCGATGCCGAGCGCCTTCGCCTCCTCGGCCAGGTTGCGCAGCGTGACCACGTCGGTCACGCTGCCCGGGAAGAACTTGAACATGAGCGGCAGTCGGCTCTCCAGCGATACCACCAGCCCCAGGTTGACCTGGGGCAGATCCAGGCCGTCGCGGTTGTAACCGTATTCGAGCCATTCCAGGTTCCGCGAGTACGAGGAGAGCGAGGTGATGTCGTACACCAGTGCCTCCTCGTCCCTGCGGACGAGCGAGGCATAGAAGGAGGCCATTCCAGCCTCCTCCCCGCCCAGCTCCTCGATCAGCCTCGACAGCCGCTGCGAGGTGTACTCGCCCTTGAACGAGTAGAGTTCAGGCAGGAAGGATGTGTCCAGGGTATAGTGCAAGTTCCTGAGCGAGTCGGGCTGGATGACCTTGGCCATGGCCAGGGCGAGGACCTCCTCGCCCTGCTTGCCGAAGGCCTTGACTAGCTTCTTCCGCAGGTCCAGGTCGTCGGCGACGTTGCCAAGTAGGTACGCGGGACCGTAGTCCTTGGCCGCCTTGACGTCCCGCTTGAACTTCTTCTCCACAATCCGGCCGGTCTTCTCGTCCACCACGCCCAGGCAACGGCGTCGCTACCTGGACGCTTTCTTCTCACTGTCCCAGTAAGATTCGGCCTCGTAGGCGTACACCTTCCCCTTGACCTTCTGGTGGACGATATAAGACATACATAATAGGTATAACTATGTTGATGATTATACCCACGCGTAGCCAGCAAAGAAAAACATCAGCCAACGAGCGACCTAGTGCTAGGGAAGCGGGAGTTCAGGTACAAATTGATTTTCTTGAAAAAGTCTGGATAGAATCATTCGGTGACGAATTAGTCGCTCCCGTCAGCAGTCGAAGGTGTTGACTTTGTCATCGAGGGTCATCGTCGATATGAAGCTGTGTGATAGGAAAAACGTCATCGATGCTGCTAAGGTTGGGGATGACGCCTATAGGGTGACCATATCCACACCGTGCCCCGATGCTAAAAAAATCCGTCGAAAGGCCTAGTCCATTGAGCTCGGTCGACCTAACGGATACCTCCCGAAGCAAGGTCGTGGACGAAATAAAATCCGGGAGATGGTGCCCCGGATGCCTGATCCCGGTAGGCGTGGTAAACGCCGCCTCGCTCGAGACCGGCCTGGTATCGCGCTCCCCAAGCAAAGAAGAGGGGCATCAACAGCATCGAGTTCAAGTTAGATTGACAATGAACGAAGTCATTATTAGAAAAGAGGATGCAGGGTCAGCAGCGACCCTGCAGTGGGACTACTGGGGAGGGGAGTGGATGATCAGGGACTAACGCCGCCTCCTGCCGTTTTACCCCCAATCTCGGAGCCCTTAGCAGGCTTGGGGGTCTCGGCGGAAGCCGGAGCCGGACGCTCGGTCGGCCACTTGCCGAACACGATATCCCAGGTGTATAGCCAGGATACGAATATCCAGACATACGACCCCGCCACAGCCAGCCCGACATTCAGCACGTCCAGGACCACAAAGTAGGTGACGAACGTGAGCACCACGGTGGTGATCAGTCCCGCTACGGCCTTCCCGGGCTGGGCCATGTTCTTGAACGGCCACGTCTCCAGGGTCCAGGAGGTCGTCACCAGCCACCATACCCAGATCACGAACCACAGGCCCGCGTCCGGCTGGAAAAAGCTGGTACCCACCTGTTCGAAGAGGTACTCCAGGATCAGGGAGAAGAACCCCATGATCACGAACAGGATTATCCCCTTCGACGGTTGCTTGGCGTTTGCCACGGGCCAGGTCTCCATCCAGAAGAAGACGAACACGAAGAAGGCGAACCATATGGCAGGAACGAAGCCGAAGGCCAGGAGCAACACTATCGCCGCCACGTACATGAAGAGGGAATTGAGGGCGAACGCTTTGGGCTGCTTGAGGCCGGCCACGATCTGGTTGCCGAATGCGATCACTATGCCTATGCCTAGGAATAGGTTCGATATCAGTGGCCAATAGTAAGCTGCTCCAAATCCTAGGGTGTCTATGATCACTGGATGGAGAATGCCGATGATCAGGGCGGCGGTCAGGAAGATGAATCCCACCACCGGTTGCTTCCGTTTCTGGACGGGCCATCTGTCCATCAGGGAGATGACGAACGCGGTCCAAACGAAGAACAGGGCGTAGACTGCCAGCATGCCCGGATTGACCTTGAACACCTGCTCCCCAATCACTATGAACAGGAGCGATCCTATGATGACGAAAATAAGGGGGATGAGCCCCCGGAGGGGCTGTTTATCCATTGGCATGCATCACCACCGCCTCGTGGCTCAAGGGGTACTTTCCATAGGTATGCGTGACTTCGACCCATCTCTTGAAATTGTCCATTGGGGTGTCGGGCGGGACCTCGCATGACGGCGCCATCATCAGACAGCCTCCGATACCGGCCTTGTCGATGATATTCTTGGTCACATTATTTATCTCACTGGCGGGTCCGTTCAGGAGCGGCCCGGGGCCATGGATGATGCCGGCGATGGAGATGTGATACTTCTCCTTGACGTTCTTTTGCAGCCACTCTGGAGGATGCTTCTCGTCGGAGTGGAAGCCCGCGATCTTGGTATCGAGCGTCGTGTCCGTGGTGATGTCAGGGAGCTTCCACCCCTCGGCGTATGCGCCATAGGTCAGAATGTATGGATACACCGGGACCCGGTCGGGTTCTCTTACCTCCATCACCGCTTGTACTCTCTCAAATCTTGTCATTTCCTCGACCATTTCTGTTCCTCCTTCTTACGATTCAGGCATGAACCATGCTTGCTTTCTTTGCGGTCAGCTCTTCAGCCACCCTCACCGCGGCTGCAGCATTCTTATCATAGCCTTCAACACCGAGGGTCTTAGCAAACTCGGGAGTCGCGGAACCGCCCCCGACCGCGACGATCAGGTCGCAGCCCTCCTCCCGGTACATCCTAGCGCCTGACGTCACATCCTCGATCGTGGGGTTCATCGTTTCTTTTGTGGAAGCGTGCCGTTTTGTTGGTCGGGATCATCGGGCCAGCCCCCTCAAAGGGCCGGCGAGCGAGATGGCAGGTTCATCAAAGGTCTCGAAACCCGCATCCCAAAGCATCTGCTTGCATGCGACGACGTCTCTCCCCCGCCCCATGCTGGTCTCCTCACGGACATCCCTTGGGTTGGGACCCACCTCAGCGTAGACGTAGTTGGACCCTGATAGCAGGGAGGCCATGCTCGGTTCATGTACGCCCATCGCAAGGATGCTATCGCCCATCACAAGTCTGGTAATGGCGGTTATCTTCGCCTGCTCGACCTCCCGTATCGTGCCGTTGGAGAAGAGTCTGGTACCTCGGACAGGGATCCTGCGCATGGTGGCATGGACCTGGACCTTGAGGTCCAAACCCCGAAAGATCGCTTCGACCAGCTCATCGGCGCTGTGTTCCGGTCCGATCGGTTCCACACAGTAGCAGACGTCCAGACCCGCTTTTTTCGCGGCCTCGATGGTCCGGAGCCTTTCCAGGGGCTCGATCGAGGTATCCACCCCCTCCCTGAGCCTGCACACATGATAGGCGGCCGTGAAGCCTGCGTCCAGGAGCTCTTTGGCCTGCCCGTAATTAAAATCACCGATATTGGCAACGAGTGGCATCCTTTCGGATATGGCAGCCCTGACATTCCTAGCATGGACCAGCATGTCGTCGAACGGATAGTCAGCGGTTGACATCAGGTAAATGACGTTAGCTCTTTGACTTTCGAAGTCCCTGGCCCTTTTAACGACCTCATCCGCGGTTGACGTCACTCTGTTTTTGAAGAGCTGGGCTTCCTCGGCAAAGGCACAGAACCCACAGTTCTTTGGACAGGGGGCCAAGTTCACTCCTACCTGGGCGTGGACCTCCCCTCTGTTATTAAAGCTCCTTCTCGAGAGCGAGTCTGCATCATGGATCAGATCATAAAAAAGCTTGGTTCCTGGCTTAGCTTCGACGATCAACCTCTTTGCTTCCTCCCTAGTGATTCCCTTCCCCCTCAATCCCCTGTCTAGTATTGATTCAATTTCCATCGATTTCCCTCTGATGTATAGTGATTTGAATTTTCTTAAATATAATTTACTGTAGAATCAAATATTAAACTGACTTCCCTTGTTTTAGACAACAATTGATCGGTTCTTGGCGATGACCAGATGAACGAAGAAGGCTGTTGATACCAGTATGCCTATATAGGCATACTGGAATGAAGCCGTTTCAGAGGGTCAAGGAGATCAACGGCATCCGGTACGTCTACGAGATCACCCCCTACTACGATTCCGCGCGAAGAGAACGAAGCAGCGATCGAAGTACCTGGGGAAGCTGGTGGACGGGGAAGCGAAGCGGGTCAGGAAGGCGCTGCCCCGCAGCGCCTTCGACTATGGGGAACTGCTGCTGGCGTTCAAGGTGGTCGATGAACTAGGCTTGCAGGAAATGCTGGAGGAGCTCCTGCCGGAGGAGAGGGCCAGGGCCGTCCTGGCCCTGGCGATGAACCGAGTGGCCTCGCCCTGCTCCCTGGCGAACGTCCGAGCCTGGTACGAGAGGACGATCCTTTCGGAGCTCTGGGGCGAGCTGCCTCTTTCCTCGCAAGAATTGAGTGACTTCCTGGCCGCTCTGGGAGGAAACACGATCCCGGAGCAGTTCACAGAACTGCTCTTGCAGGGGGTCGGCCGGAGCGGCCCGCTGCTGTACGACATCACGTCTTTCTCTTCCTCCTCCAAGCTCATCGAGCTCTTGGAGTACGGGTACAATCGCGACGGCGATGGACTCCCCCAGCTCAACCTGAGCATCATCGTGCACAAGGACCTGGGGATACCGCTGGGCTTCCAGACGTATCCCGGCTCGATTTCCGACGTCAGCACGATCAAGAATACGGTCGCCCGACTCAGGTCCTTGAGTCTCGATGCCCCGGTCCTGATCCTGAACGGGGGATTCTACTCGCTGGCGAACGTGACCGAGCTGCTCTCCGCGGGCTACGACTTCATCATCCCCGCTCCCCTCACTCTTGCGGAGGCGAAGTCGGCGATCTCGCAGGAGCACGTGGACATCGAGGATCCTTCCTACCTGAGGAAGCTGGAGGGCGAGACGTTGTTCGTGAAGGATATCAAGCTCCAGCTGGACGAGCTGCAGCTGCACGGATACCTCTATCACGATCTGAGGCAGGAGCAGGAGGAGAAGACCTCCTTCCACGACTGGCTGGACCGCGTCCGGCAGCGCCTCCTCGAGATCGAGCTCAGGCCCTGGCAGAACCCTGCCAGGGTCTTCGAGGAGGAGGCTGGGGCTCTGGCCAAGTACTTCACATGGAAGGTCGAGGAGAAGCGTTTCGCGCTTGAGGTCAAGAGGAAAGCCGTCTCCGCCCGCCTGAACAGGGAGGGCAAGATGATCGTCCTGCACTCCGGCCAGCGGAACTGGCAGGAGTGCCTGCTCTGGTCTCGGGAACGCGATGTCATCGAGAAGATGTTCTACGCATTGAAGAACGATCTGGCGGCGATGCCGCTAAGGGCGCAGAAAGCCGACGTGGTCAAGGCGATGATCTTCGTCAACTTCATCGCCCTGATAATTCGGACGAGATTGCTGGCGATGATGAAGGCCAGCAAGCTCTGCCGCGACCACTCGCTGCCGGCGGTCATGCTGGAGATGTCGAAGCTGCGGAGGATGGAGATGCTGGACGGGAGCTTCGTGACCGGCGAGGTCACGAAGAAGCAACGAAAGATAATCGAGGCCCTGAGCCTCGACCTCGAGCGGCTATGTGCCTAAATCACGGGAAGTCAAGTCACGAAGTCATTGCAAGGAATTACGACTTGAAACGGATGGGCCCTCTCGCACAATACTGCAAAGAAAAGACCACAAACAGTGAGAACCGCATCCGTAGATTGGATGAGACGCTGAGGTCAGCGGCCTACCAGAAACAGGATGCCACCAGTTACACACCCAGGAATACTTGGAGGAGTCAAAAACAACGAGTTACGATCTTAATAAGATCCTCGCCCATCCTTACTTACGGTCAGTGCTGTCTGAAGTTGCCTGGACTCAGAGTTCGAGTCTGATCCTCCCCTACCGAACAGCCGTGCAAAGAACACAAGTAGCTTCATGTAATGCCGCTGACGATGTGAATCACTATCAAACGACCACGGGAAACGCTCTGGATAATGCCCCGGGACGACAGAACCATTGCTGATTCTCGGTACAAATCAAGGTCGTGCAAGTCATTCCTGTGACTCAAGACCTCATGCGCCCACTTCTCATGTTCTGGGTGGGTCAAGAAAACAACCTCTCGCCATATCACAGGACATTATATAGCTGTGGCGAGAGTTTTGCCAAACGCGTTTTACGATCTGGTCAAGCCCTGTCACGCAAGAATTGAAATTCGAATTTACTCGTCTGGATGACATGATCTTCCATCTCGGGTGCCCCCGTCTCCTTGTCTCTTAGACAATCATTCTAAAGAGAAGGTATGGCTTGGTCCATCGTCGTTGTTACCGTGTCAATGAAGGTGGTCGTTGTAGGCAATCCCAATGTGGGAGTTCCTTTCTCACTAGACTCACGGACGTAAGACCATATCATCCAGCTATCCCGGGGCAAGCTTGGAATACGCGGAGACGGAGGCGGAGATTGAGGAATCTCTATCGCATTCCACGACCTTCTCGGCATCTTCCCCTCCATGCCCTTCAGAATCTCCTCGTCAATCCGTTGCAGCGGATGAGGGATCCACGGAGGCGGCAGCAACTCGACGCGGTTCACCTCCGCGTTCTGGAATAGCCGTGCGATCTCTTCTGTCTTTATCTTCGCGTGGTGAGTAATGATGGCACCCGGGGAGACGGAATCCTTCCAAATGTACTCGACCGCCTTTGCCCCCTTGTACAGCCTCTCATTATTCGCCCCAGAGCGCCTGAACGAGTAGGCACAAACGACCGAATCGCTATCCTCAAAGAGGATGAGTCCCTCGGACCTGTTCCCTTTGTCGACCAGGGCGACCTAGACGTATCCCGAGAAGGAGTACTTCTTGACCTCGTCGATGATCCTCTCCAGCGTACCATCCGCCCCGTTCTGTCGCTAGACGGTCTGCCCCTCTAGCACACCTATCTCGGCGAGCACGCTGACCATCAGACAATCGCGGTGAAATCTTAAATCCTTTCTGGAGTGCCTGACGCGACCGGCGAAGCCAGCTTCGCACCGGACGATTCAGTGTCCGGTTGCAGCGGCCGAATCTTCCGGTATCGGTCGATTGCTCCGTTTTTGGACCCTGACCGGCAGGCCTCCTTCAGGAGGTGGAACCCTGAAGACGTAGTTCCCACCCTCTATCTGGATCGCCAGTCCATCCACGAGCGCTCTGGCGAGCTTGGTTCTTGCGCTGTGAAGGTCGGTCCACAGCGATTTTCTTGAGATTCCCATCATATGCGCGGCCTCCATCTGTTCGAGACCTTGATAGTCAACGAGCTTAATTGCCTCAAGTTCCTCGTAGGTAAGCTGGACAACGCCTCTGATAGGACTGTCCAGCGGGCCGAACGAACGGACGATCGGGAGGCCCGATACCCAGCGCGGTCCTCGTCTCCTGCCTCTTCGGTAGGGCATCATGATCTCATCCACTAGCTGCTATGTGATTGCGACGTCTTATTTGCATCGTGTGAGCTTGACCAGGTGGCACTTCTACACTCTCCTTCGCGATCGCGGTCTGTATGGGATGTGTTTTCGGCCTACTCGTCACAAGACCGCTTGATACCAACCGTATTCAAATTCGTTCGTATATATTAGCGCATAGATTAGATATATTTAAATAATTAATCGCCCTGTAACTTAATTAGCGAGACGTGACCCAAGAGACCGCCCGCTCTCTCATCGCTCAACGAATCGGTCGCCAACTGAGAGCCTGATGCGGGCGGAAGGGGGATCGCTCGTGAACAAAGGAGTCGATGTAAGATGCCAAGAGGATATGGAAGGGGGTATAGGTGGATCTATCGTATGACCGGGCTTCCGCGGTGGGCCAGGGGACCCTGGGCCCCGTCATTCTGCGACGTGTATCCGCCGGAAGTCGCGTACCCGTACGGTCCCGGACCAGGGACCTACGGTGGATATCCTCCGTTCAGAGAACTGAGCAAGGAGGACGAAATCAGAATGCTCGAGGAGGAGCTGAGCGGTCTCGAGGAGGAGAGGGACGTGCTCCTGACCGAGATCGAAAATGTCGGAAAGGAGATCGAACGCCTCAAGAAAGGAGGAGAGTGATCAGATGCCAGGTGGAGATGGGACGGGCCCCTGGGGCCTCGGACCGATGACTGGAAGGAGAGCGGGATACTGCATGGGGTTCTCGACGCCGGGATTCGCCAACCCATACGTCCATCCCATGTGGTTCGGATACGGCAGAGGGATGGGCATGGGCTTCGGGAGGCGCGGTGGGCGGTTTCGCAGATTCGCCTTTGTCCCCCGCGGCGGCTACCGATACATGCCATACGGAATGCCGTTCTGGTGAGAGTCGATGCGAACTCGCTCGCTGAGCATTTCTATCGTCTGCTGCGATTACATGCGGTCGGCCGCGTCGGCTTCCGTTGCAGGCTTCCAAAACCTGCGCGCTTTTTCCTTTCTTATGTCTCATGTGATAAGCCGAGCAGAGGATGTTGAGGATGTTTTCACGTAGGATCTTCGAGTGCGTCGGTTGCGGGAAGACATGGGAAATTCCGTACGGCAAGCCGAAACCTGAATGCTGCCCCGAGTGTGGGTGCTTCGAAGTGAAGAGAAGCCTCCGCGGGATTCTCTTTGATCAAAGCATCATGGGCAATTATATTCTTGAATGATCTCTCGTGCCTGGCATAGGGTTTGACAATCGAGCGAATGTGACAGTACGGGTATCAGGACAGAAGTGGCTGTGTCATTCATACCATTGTCTTACATGAGTCTGCGAGTCAGATGCTTCCTTACATGGCCGGATGAGAAACGTGGGATGGCGGAGCCAGAGCATGATTGAGTTCAGTCCGTGTACGGAATCATGCAGAGGAATTCCAATGATTCGTTTCCTAGGTTCTTGAACTGATGCACGGAGTCCGGGGGTACAAGGATCACGCCACCGGTGCCCACGACCTCGGTCCTGCCGTCGCAGGTGATGCCGCACTTGCCTTTCAGTATGAATACCTCATGCTCGTACGGATGGTTGTGCAACGGCGAGCTCCCTCCGACGGTTACTTCGAAGTAACGCATCGCGAACTCTGTTACACCGTCTCTCTTAGTGATTAGCCACCTGACCTTCGCCCCAACGGCGCCTGCCTCTGTAACCTCCTCTGCCGGAACGGTTCTATAGTCGACTGCTTTGAAATCCATGAGACAAGAAATCACGGCTGCTGTTCACATATATGATCAACGGATGCATCTAGGAAGGCGAATCTGAATCGCAAGGTCAATCAGGACGTGAATTGTCACGGCCGAGCATCTCGTTCAGCTTCTCCTCTTCTGCATAGTTTGCGACGCGTACCCTCGCGCTCCTAACTCCTTCGATCGCGCTAATAGACCTCCTGATGTCGAGCGAGAGCTGTATAGCCAAAGGGCAGATAAACGAGGAGGGGGTGAACACGAGCGCAACACTACCGTCAAGAATCTTTAGGTCGCTTATCAGATTCATGTCGTACACGTTCATGTTCGTTTCGGGATCGTTGACCCGTCTGAGCGCGGCGATGACATGTTCCCTCAGTTCGTCGTCGGAGATCTCGTTCACCGCCTCTCCTCCAGAATCTTGAGCGCCTTCCTGAGCGTCGTAACGGTCAACGTGGCGCAGTGCAGGCTGTCGTCAGGGAGCCCTTCCAGCTCCGAGATAAGATCCGCGTCTCCAATGTCCCAGGCCTCTGCGATGCCAATCCCGAGGATCATTCTCATGAGGCGGGATCCGCACGCAACCGTGGCCCCGCAGCCATCCGTCAGGAAGCTCGCCTCCACTATGCAGCCGTTCTTGACCCTGAGGAAGATCTCCATCGTGTCGCCGCACCATCCTGTGTATCTAGCGGCGGCGTCGCACCCCTCCATACTGCCCATGTTGAAGGGCTTCTGTACCTCCTTCCTGACCGCCGCGGAATAGATGCAGTCCTCTTCCTGGTCTATTCTCTGTTGCATCTCCTTCACAAGTTCTTCCAGTTCGTCCCTTCTAGCCACAGAGCATCCTCACGACCTTAGACCAGATCCTCCTGACCTCGGCGGAGAGGACTCCTTCGCCGTGTTCGATAAGCGTCTTGCCAGCGATCATCGCTTCGGTGGCAGCGTTGTCATATGGGATGAGACCGATGACCTCTACGCCCCTCTTTGAGCAGAATCCCTGTATGATTCGGGTCATGTCCATGTTGATGTCGGCCTTGTTCACGCACACTGCCGCTTTCACCTTGAAGTGGTCCGCGACCCCTAGCACCCTCTCCAGGTCATGCACCCCCGAGACCGTGGGCTCGGTGACGACGAGGACCATATTGACACCGGATATGGCGGCGATCACCGGGCAACCGATGCCCGGCGGACCGTCGATGAGAATGATGCTCCTCCCGTTCACTTTCGCAAGCTTCTTCGCAAGGTTCCTGACCAGCGTGACGAGCTTGCCGGAGGCCTCCTCCGCGGTGTGCAGCTCGGCGTGGGCCATTGGCCCGAATCTTGTTTCCGACAAGTAAGCGGTCCCAGACACCCGATCGACGAGAGATATCGCCTCGGTCGGGCAGATAAGCTCACACACCCCGCACCCCTCACATCGCTCCTCGATGATACTGTAATTTGAATCAACGGCCCCGAACCGGCAATGGTCCTCGCACTCGCCGCACTGGTTGCAGAGCCCCTCGTCCCTAACGGCGAGCTGGAGGCCGTGGAATGGAATGCGCTCCTTGACCTTCGGGTCCAGTATGAGGTGCAGGTCCGCGGCGTCGACGTCGCAGTCCGCCATGACTGCATTTTGTGCCAGGGAGGCGAACGCGGCCGTCAGGGTAGTCTTCCCGGTCCCGCCCTTCCCGCTTATCACCGTCAGCTCCCTCAAGGCCGTCATTGCTCCCCTCCTATCATTTCCTTGATGTCTCTGAGTAGTCTCCGGAATCCCTCACGGTACCCCTTTATCCTCGAGACGAATGGGATTCCATTCGAGTACAGCATGGCGATCTCCCGGCTGTCGGGTATCCTCATCATAATCGGTATGCCCTCCTTCTGGCAGTACTCATCGACCCTGCCGTCGCCGATGCCGTCCCGATTGATCACTACACCAAAGGGGACGCCAAGCTTGCGCGTGACGCGAATAGCCAATTTCAAGTCATGGAGGCCGAAGGGAGTAGGTTCTGTTACGAGGATGCAGAAGTCGGTGCCCCTGATCGTTTCGATGACCGGGCACGAGGTCCCCGGAGGGGAGTCGAAAATGATAGTCCCATCGCCGGAGGCGCAGGACTTCAGCTTCCTTATGATCGGCGTTGCCATAGGCTCCCCCACGTTCAGCCTGCCCTGATAGAACTCCATATCCCCGGTCCTTGCTCGGTCGATCTCCCCAAGGACCCTCGGCCCCTCCGACACGGCGTCGTGAGGGCACAGGATCGCACAGCCTCCGCACGAGTGGCAGAGCTCGGGGAAGAATAGAAGGGTCTTTGGCGGGATGGCCGCAATCGCGTGATAACGGCAGAAATGCGAACACTCCTCACAGTAGGTGCACTTGCCAAGGTCGAAACAGGGCACGCTGACCGCAACCTCAGTCATCTTGACCGGCTCGACGCCGAGGAAGAGGGAGCAATTTGGTTCCTCGACGTCGCAGTCGACCAGGGTGCACTTCCCTAGGCTCAGCGCAAGATTGACGGCGATCGTGGTCTTGCCAGTACCTCCCTTTCCGCTCGCAACGGCTATTCTCAGACCAGACCCTCCCCGAGCCTTTTCGCAATACCTCTCTTGATCATGAGGAGGCAGGACCGGTTCCCTCTCCGATGTCTCAAGGGGCCATGGCAGAGAAGGGAGGCTTCAATTCTCGGTCCAACAGGGAATCGAACCCGTGGGAACCGCTCCTGCCATTTTCGCGCGTCCCCCTCCTCTATCAATCCAGTCACATTCAGACTAGTGGCCTTCATGTTCCTTGCACGCATTGTCGAACGAGGCGGACCTGAGCTTTCCCTGCTTGAACATCTCGAGGGCGTCCTTGACCGTACCCTTCGCCCCGACATACACACTGATGCCGAGCTCCTGGAACATGGTGACCGCTCTCTGTCCCAGTCCGGATACGATCATGACGTCCGCCCCAGCGGCGCGGATGAGCTCTGGTGGAAGCCCGACGCCTCCACGGTGCTCACTCGTATTCTCTATCACCTTCACTTCGTTCGTTTCAGTGTCAACGATCGTGTATGTCGGTACCTTCCCGAAGTGCTCGCCCACCAGATCACTCAGACCGTCGTAGCCTACTGTTGGCACACATATCTTCATGTGTTCACCTCATCAATCGGATATTTCATCTCACATCGACCTCCTTCCCCCGCGCATGCCAGCGTGAGGGGGCGAGGTCGGACCCGACGCAGTCTCGAAACCGCCCTCCATGAACCTCTGGATCGCAGATCTGGCGCTGCCGCTCGCCCCAGTTACTATCTTGATACCGGCGGCCGAAAGTGTCTCGTAGGCGTTTGGGCCGACACTCCCGGTTATGATAACGCTAGCTCCCAGCTTAGCTACCGTCTGTGCAGCCTGTATGCCCGCCCCGCCACTGGATGCTCCAGAAGCGTTCGGCGTCGCTACGAACTCCATCGTGTCCGGATCGACCAGCAGGAAGTACGCACACCTCCCGAACCTCGGGTCTACCTCGGCGTCAAGCTCCTCTCCCGTTGACGTAACGCATATTTTCATCATTCTCGCCTCTCTTCAATCAATGCCAAGGTCAAATGGATCATCCTCTGGTCATCTTGGTCCCGCACCTTGGGCAGGCCTGCTCGTAGCATGGTACGCCCCTCTTGTGGGAAATCCTGTGGCCACAACTCGGGCACACGCAGTCGCCGCTGGGACCTCTTGCGTAGCCCCCCATTCTTCCCTGTCCCTTCCCTTGCTCGCTACCAGACTCTCCTTGCATCATGCCTTTGAACCCCCAGTCTTCTTGACGATCGTGTCCACAATCTCTGTCAGTGCCTTCGCGCCAGGGGAATCGGGGTGAGCCAGGACTATCGGTATTCCGTCGTCGCCAGAAAGGACGACCTTGAGATCGAACGGCACTCGTCCAAGGAATGGAACGCCAAGCTGCTTCGCCGCTCTCTCACCGCCCCCTACCTTGAAAATGGCGACCTGCTTCCCGCAGTGAGGGCAAGTGAAGCCGCTCATGTTCTCCATGATGCCCATGACGGGCAGCTTCAGCTCCCTGGCGAAGCTCACCGACTTCCTCGAGTCAAGGAGCGCGACCTCCTGGGGGGTCGTCACTATTATCACCCCATCGGCGTTCGGGATCAGCTGAGCGATGCTCAGTGGCTCGTCCCCAGTCCCCGGGGGAAGGTCAATGACGAGGTAGTCGAGCGGACCCCAATTCACCTCTCCGAGGAACTGCCTGATAACGCCCATCTTCATCGGCCCTCTCCATATGATGGGAGTGTCCCGATCGGAAAGGAAGAAAGCCATCGACATGACTCTTAGGCGAGGCGGGACCATTATAGGGGAGATCCCGTTTTTGTCCCCGGTGATGACAGCATCCTCTATATTCAGCATCTTGGGAATATTCGGGCCATGGATGTCTATGTCGAGCAATCCCGTCTCATATCCCTTCGCCGACAGCGCGACCGCGAGGTTCGCTGCGACAGTGCTCTTCCCTACCCCGCCTTTGCCGCTCATGACTATGATCTTGTGCTTGATCCGGTCCAGATTCTGGGTGATCTTTGACTCATCATTCCCTCTCAAGGAGGGGCGCATCTCGATTTTCGCTTCCATGAGGATCTCCTCTCGGATTCCCTGCGAGTCGATTTTCTGCTGACCTCATGTAGGGCCGGGCTGTTCGTTGTTTGGCCGGACATGTCCGGGATGACATACTCTGAGCTGCTACTCCGTAACGGGGATCAGCGAAACATGAGAGACTGTGTTCGGCGGACGACCAGATAGGCGAAAATATGAGAAAACGAGACGCCTGGAATTCTATTTCATCGCTTTGAAGAAGGATTCTACGATGTTCTTCTCTCCCCTCTGCAGGATCTCCCCAAGGGTGGAATGGGATATGTTGAGCTCCCTCGCCAACTTCCTTATTGTCGTTCGTCTGGGATAATCGTAATAGCCCCTTTCCAGGGCCGCCTTGACGATCTCCTCCTGCCTCCTTGTCATGATATCGTGGTCGCCGACGTGGTTGACCTTGTTGATCTGGACCTCGCATCCGACGGACTTGAGGTTCTTGACGAGGGTCGCGAACGATCCCTCCCCTCCGGTCATGATCCTCCACTCCACCTTCCCCTCCCCGATGCTCCTGGCGGAGGTGAGGAAGCACTCCGAGCCGGTCAGGGCCGTGCAGGCCACGCACTTGTTCGTTATGACCGACCCCGAGATCTTTCCGTCCCCGAAGTGGGAGACTTCCACCCTGTATACGTTCGGATGGGACTCTATTTCCTCGATGACCGCCTCCGTGACATCCGGGTCGTCCTCGATCTCGATCAGTCCCCTGCCTCCACCCTCCCCGTATGGCATGCAGTCCACGAACTTAATCGGCGTTGGGAACTTCTGCCCGATATCCTTGACCCAGCTGTCCGGGATGAGGATTGTTAGCGACGCTTCCATCATATCCGTGACCCCTTGAATGCTCACGAGTACGACCCTCTATAAACTCTTCGGACAACTGTTCGAGCAGTCAAACGGTGCTTCCCGCCTCGGGTTTGGGATTTTCCGCTCAGTTCTCTGGCTTAATGCAATTCAATATTTGATTTTCGAGTAAACTATTCATCGCCTCAACAGGTGCTGTGAGCATCTTGGAGGGGTCGTTTGGAGCTTGAATCGTTGCTGGAAAAGGGTCTTGAGGGCAAGGGTTGGGCCGTGGCGAGGCGCTGTCTCTTCTGGAGGAGATCGAGACGGGCTCGAAGGATTATTACTCGCTGCACCGAGCGGGAATGAGCTCTCGAGGAGCCGTTTCGAGAACGTTGGAGAGGTGCACGCCCAGATCGGCGTGAATTGGGGTCCATGCGGTAACAACTGCGGCTTCTGCGTCCTCGCCGAGAGCACGGGGTTGGCCAAGACCCAGACGGAGTTCACAAAGGAGGAGGTCGTGCGGCTGGCACTTCGATTCGAGATGGAGGGTGCGGACGCGATCTCACTGATGTCCACCGCTACGTACGATTTCTACAGTTTTCTGGATATCGGCAGGGCCTCCAGGAAGGCACTCAAGAGCGACATTCCGGTTTGCGCGAGCATCGGGGGCCTCGACGTCGAGAGCGCGAGGGCCGTACGCGGGACAGGGTTCAGCGTGATCTATCATGCGAGGCGGTTGAGGGAGGGCGTCGACACGAAGATTGATCCAAGGACGAGAATTAGCACGATTAAGGCCGCGAAGGCGGCCAGCCTCGGCGTCTCCTCCTGCGTCGAGCCAATAGTCTCGGAACACACGGAGGAAGAGATCGTTGGCGAGATCTTCGAATGCAAGGACTTGGGGGTGGTGGTGATGGCTACCATGAAGAGGATCCCGGTGCCGGGCTCCCTTCTCCATTCCAGGAGGATGACCATCCAGGCGGAGTTCGCCAAGATCGCCGCCGTGGCCAGGCTCGTCATGGGTAACAGTATAGTCGGGATGGGAGTGCACGAGCCGAACGTCCTTTCGCTGATGGCGGGCGCGAACGCTCTCTAACCGGAAGTTCGGCCGAGCCCGAGGGATATCAAGTTTGACGCAACCAAGGGCAGGGGAAGGTCGGTACCGGCCTGCAAACTTATGCTCTGGGAGGCAGGTTTCAGGACAAGAAGCCAGTCTACTGGTCGCCAATGAGATGTCTAGGGGGCTGGGGCTTCCGGGAGAAGCACGCCTCATCGAACTTGTCTATTCTCGCCTGCACATTCTCAACGGCAAGCGCGATTACCGAGGCGAAAGTCTCCTTCAGCTTCTTCGGGGAGGCGACGATCCGGGCATTGAGCACGAGGGTCGTCTGCCCTTCCATGTACCTGCCGCCCCTGATCCCATCTACCCTGAGGCTCTCCCTGATGAGGCTGGTCTTCATCGCGCCGGTCGTCGAGGAGAGGACGATCTTCACGTGACCGATGTCCTCGGATTCGAACCTCGCCGCCAGATCCTTCATGATGGACATCGCGAAGGAGTAAGCGTCGAGCCCTTCCTCGTGAGAGATGACCGCGGTCGCGTTGTACCAACCTAGCGAGGCCTTCTCCACCGCGAACAGCGCGGGGTCGACCGCCACCGCCTTCTTCGAGCTCATGCGAGAAGAGATCATGATGTCAGCGATAGCCGGGACGTTGGTTCCTTCTACGGATGAGTAGGGTATGACCTGAGCGTCGGGGACCTCATTCCTGACGTGCTCCGAGGCGGCAAGGATCTCATCAGTCGACAGTTGATCCGATCTGGATATCAGAACACACTCCGCCTCCTGCAACTGGTGGTACGGTATGATCCTCGTTCCGGGGGGACCGAAACCTGCCTCTTTCAGGAGGATGCTAGCCACCCTCGTCCCGTCGAGGACTATGAATAGGGGGGGCGACCTCGAACTCGCTGGGATACATCGCCTTCAGAGGCGCGACGACGGATGCTAATATGTTGGTCGACGTTCCTATCGGCTCTGCTATTATGAGTTTTGGCCTTCCAATTTGGACCAGAGACTCGGCGCTCTTCACGAACTCCTGGAAGTTCGTGCAGAAGCATCCTCCCAAGACGTCCCTGACGTCGAAACCGGCGTTCTTCACGAATTCCGTGTCGACGAGAACGTTCCCCTGGTCGTTCGTTATGATCGCGACCGACAGGCCACGGTTCCTGCTGAGCTCCTTCGCGACCGAAATGGCGAGGGTGGTCTTCCCGGCGCCAAGGTAGCCCCCGAGGATCGCAAATCTCGTCGGGCGCGCTTGGCCACTAGCGCTCATGCAGTCGGGAACCCCTTTTCTCGTATTATGCTTTGCCAAGGAGTTTATTATTGCACTCGTCACACAGGGGCGATCTAAGTGTAGTCCTCCTCCCTGCGCTTGTATTATATGAACTGTGATTCGAATTCTTCGCACATTGTCTTTGCGGCAGTTCCTCGAATGATTCACTCAAGAGTCGAACAACCCCGAAGCCGATGCCAGGAGCGATGAGTTCTGAATGCACGACCGAGATGAATTACGTCGACTCTGAGACCTATGTCTCGGTCGTCAACCGCAATCTGAGAAAGATCACACTCCTCGCTCTGTGCCTGATGTCGATGGATCGTCCAATCTCAAAGGAGGATATCGCGGGAGGGGAGAGCAATTGTACCGCCAAGTTTCAGCGTATTCATGCTGCGCATCACCCCAAAAAGGATAGTTGGACAAGAGAAGAAACCGCTGCAGAAGATAGACTGAATGAGAGAAGAAGACACGCCGTGTATCAATCCTATCCGTCCGTCATTGCGTAGCCCATCCATTCAGGTCTCTGAGGCGCCAAATCAGGTGGGATGTATGAAGATCATGAATGTCATGATATCGGAGTTCTAGAAAGTGATGATGCTCCCTCCAACCTGGAGAGGTCGACATAATTCCAACAAGCATTAGCGAAGATAATTAGTAGAGAGACGCATACGATGCCCACGCGCAGAAGTAACCTGTTGGTCTGATGGTTTTCCTTGGAATGATGTCATTTCAACAGAAGCAGAATTCTTGCAATGGTCCGAAAGCGACACGTCGCAGGACACTCGGAAGTCAGGCCCGAGCAATCCAAAACACGCGAAAGGGTTCTGAGGACATCAGGTTCTTGTTGCCCATTTCAGGAACGCGCACTGTTCGCAAGGTATGGTGATAATACATCTTTTCCCTTCGGAGACCCCCTGGAGGGCGCAAACAATGGCATGGTCCATAGGCTTGAAAGGGGACTTTCTGCCGTTCGAAAGTAGCAACTTCATTTCAGCCCCAGTCAGCATAGGGGCGCAGGAGCACTTGGACCCGACGTAGTTCATGCACTCTTTTGCTTCCACCTCAGTGCAGGTGTCGCACCGCGTGCCTGTCCTACTCAGGGGTCCGAAGAGGTTCGCCAGAGGATCGACAATGAGGATGTTGTTCTCCTTGCCAAATGCGATGAAGACAGCGTGAGGCATCGATGGTTCGATGAGTTCCATCCTCGTTCCCCTCACTTTCCTCTCCTCCCTGACGGTCCAGAACTCCCTCAGTTGGTTGTTCAACTGATATACAAGTTGGTGGTATCCGATGCCGATTCCGTCAGCGAGTTCCTGCTTCGATATCGGCCCACTTCTCGTGAGCCGATACAGGGCCTTCAATATGCTTTTCCGCACCTCGTGGTCGACAATCGAGGTGTAGGTTGTCGGGTCGATGTAGGACATTTCGATTTTGCAGTTTGGATTGCAGATCTTCATGTGGTTGCTTCAATATTTGATTCTATTTTCAATTATTTATACTTTGACTCAATAATCGTGCGCGAATCGTAGCCATACTCAATTGACAATTCGACACATTCGATTCAAGTGGGGGTACAGTGACGGCTTCTCTGAAGCAAAGCACCATCTCGGAGTTCATCGGAACGCTATTCTTGGTCGTGGCTGCAACCGCATCCACGATACTCCCAGCCGAAATCCTAGGGGCAGACAGCAAATGATAAAAAAGAGGAAAGGGACGGGATGTTAGAAGAGGTCCCCCGCCAATTTCGTGATAGCAACAAAACGAAAGAGGCGGAAGACCGTGAGATACGTAGGACTGGACGTGCATAAAGAGTTTTGTCAGGCATGTGTGATGGACGAAAGCGGAGGGGGCTGTCGAACGAGCGGTTCCCTTCCACGCGAGAGTCGCTCGCCGCCGCGGCAAGCAGAAGGCCGCTGTTGCCACGGCGAGAAAGCTGCTTCACATCATCTACTGGATGCTGATGAACAAGGAGAAATATCACAGTCAAGGGTCGAGCCCCGGGTCGAAACCTGCGGCTCGGACCGCGTGAAAGGGATTGGGGCAGGCCCCTGACAAGGGACGAAGGTGGCCGTAGTGCGGGAGAACCGTGAATAGAGATTTCACCGCCCTCAATTCTATTTGATTGAACTCTGATTGTTTATGTCTGGCTAAGCATGGGTTCGAATGCCAGCACCTGCACTCAGACTCCCAAGAAAAAAGTGGGAATTGGTGAAGGGACAAGAGTCCAGTCCCAAGACTGGAAGATGCTCGACGAGTCAAAAGAATTGGGTGAGAGGGATGGGGCCTTTCTCCGTCTCACCCGGGGATGATAGCTCGTCGCTGCTCTCCTCGAACACTCCGTAAAGGCGGTACAGTCCTTCCCATCCGAAGTGATCGTAGTCCTCTTGCATCGTCTTTTCACCAAGAACACAGTATTCACACCCCTCTTATATTCGAACCGGAGAGAGGTGACCGAAAGTATGCTTGCAAAACTATCCCAGATGCTGAGCGACGAATACTCAATGAGCGGACTAAACGACAGGCGAGGTTTTCCTGTTATGTCTGATCCTGACGGCTTCGCCTCTTTCAGCCTCAATCATCTCCTCGCCGCACATCGAAGCCACTCCGACAGCTTCCAACTCTCCGTTCTTGACGACGAGAACATCGTCTCCGCTCCTTATCCTTCGATCCGCATCTTTCACTCCGACCGCGAACAAGTTACCTTCAAGAACGAAATCCTCCATCTCTACCCAGTTGATGCCATACGGCAGCAGCTTCTCCCCTCCCCGCATCGTCAACGAGAGCATCCCTCTTTCCGGAGTCAGCATCGCGACCTGAGTATTTCCCTCAATGATCCTCAGATACGGATAGTTGCCAACGACCGAGCACCCTTCGATCAGGCATTCCCCGCCTTCGCCGAACTGAAATCGAGCCAGGGAACCCATGCAGCCGATCCTGTCCGTTCCCCTTCCCACGATCGGGAGACTTGAGCAAACCTCCTCAAGCTGGTCCCTCAGTCTCTCGAGCGAGTCATTCGAGGTTGGACGACCAGAAGCCGTGTCGACGCATTCCACCGCGTCTTTCACGAAGGCCTCTTCCTCCGGTAAGTGACAGATGATCTTGTCGTAACCGAAGGAAACAATCTTCAAGACCATCTCCTGAACCATAGCCATCTCATCCCGGTCCCAATGACCAGTCACTGGGATGTCGTACTGTGCCGCGGGATACAGCAACTCGAGCTCCCTAGGCACGATGCCGAGAGGCGAGGTCACTATCACCTCGTGTAGGATGGCGTTATTCCTCACAGCCTGGATGGCCTGGGTGAACAGCCTGTGGCTTTTCGATGTGGAATAAGGCTTCTTCGCAGAGCACGGAATCAGGAGGAGTACCTTCTTGTGAGTCGGCGGCTTGTATCGCTCGAGAATCCGCCGGCGGAACCTACAGACGTCGGGTCGATAGAGTGACTGCTTCGAATTGCAGTAGAAGCTCGGACCGACGACCGGCGCATACATCTCCTGGAAGTCGTAGAACTCCATATCGAATATCCTCAGAGCGGCCGCGGACCATGGGCTGGAACTGACACGCATCTCGACGAGCTCCCTCAACCGACCGAGCTTCAGCATGTGCCTCACAAGATTCAGCTCTCGCCACGCTGATTCGAAATTGAATTTCACGGATTCGTCCGGATCGCTTGATCGAACAAGCCAATCCGCCTCGCCGGCCATCAATGCGCCCTCAGGCGTCAGCAGACGGCCGCGGGAGCCCTGATGGATGAGAAGTGAAGAGTCGACCAGGTCGACACCGATGTGGCAGAGGAGGGCGAGATTACCGACGTCCATGATCCCGGGAGCGTAGATCAGCCACTTTGAACCGACCGCCTTCCTCAGGGCGACCACGCTTCTCACGAACTCCCTCGCGTCCCTTCTCAACTCGAACGCGGTGCCGAGGACGTAGACCGATGCATCGGTTCCAGATGCCTGAGAATCGATGCTCTTGGCATCGCCCCTCACGACGACCGATCGATCTCTGGATGAGGGCGCAGATATTCCCCCTCGCTTGAGGAACGAGAGCGGAAATTTCAGATCGTTAGGTATTTCGACCGGCGAGATTCCAGATACCTTCGGCTTCACTTCAATGAACTCTGTGGAGTCGCCGTGTTCCACGGTCAGATCCGCGTACGCTGGGGCGGGGAAGGCCGCAGAGTTGAAGTACAGTATGTTCGGGGTCAGGACCTCGGACCCGCCTTCTGACCATCGGGCCATCCTTCCACCGCCGGCCCTATACAGCGTCTCGAGCATGCCTGACTAATCGAGATTGAAGGAATAAAATAGTTTGCAGAAGCCATAGTCCGACAAACAATAAAGGAAGACGCGAGAAGAAAGGGTTTCAGAACGTGGTGACGAGCTCGTGCTCCCGGAGAACCGAACGGAACTCTTCCCAGGAGATCATCTTCACGCCCTCGACCGTCGCGACATCGTCCACCCTGCTTCTCAGATCCTCCGAGACGCAGTAGACGTCCGACCCGAAGTCGAGCAGGTCCTGGATCGCCTCGATGTTCGAAGGCATGGAGATCGCCTCTGGCCTCTGGGATGCGACAACGTTGAGCGTCCCGTCACCTATCATGAGGACCGTTGCCCTATCCACCGTTCCGCTGGCAAGCATCGCGAGCGCAAGGCGCAGACCAGCGAAAGCATCCTCGGTACCGTAGGGGGCTTTGGTGATGAGGACTGCAATGCTCTTCGCCAACTCCATCACCTCGCCAGAGTGACCATGCGATCGCTCTCCGCTGCGAACCTGGACAGATCGTTCGTTAGGCTGCCGATCTTCGTCGTCTTGATCTCCTCCCCTCTTCGCACGCCCCTAGCCATACAACATGTCTCACATACCACGAACGTCGCCCCCTTCTTCGCCAGCTCATCCAGCTCCTTTCCGACGTTGGGGAACCTCTTCGGGTCCTGCCCTTCCTTTATGACCGTTATACCCTCGCCGTACCCGAACACGTTCACCTTGTATCCCTTGTCGATCGCGGCCTGGGCCAACTTCACCATGACGTTCGCGTCCATGTTCATCATCGTACCGGACCTTATGTGGATAGTCAGAGTCTTCGCCATGATGATCACCTACACCGTTATCGTCTGGTCGTACCGTTCCATCATCAGGTCGACCGCCGTCGGATAATCGATCGCCTGGAATTCAGAAGGCACGGTGCTGAATCCCCGGGCCACGAGGTCATCTTGCATGACGTACACCTTATCGGTCACATCAAGCAGCTCCCTTCCCTTCCTCTTGTCGAGCGCGAAGTACACCGCATCCTCGAACAGAATCGCGCCAGTCATCTCATCGCCACCAATCGCTGCGACGTGATCGAGGGAGGAGTATTCGTAGGGAGACTTGAGCAGGATGAACAAGACCGAACTCATGACCTCACTATCCTATGAACAGCTGAACTTTCGAATCGGCCGCGATGTCCAGGAAGCCCGCTGCTCCAAGGATCTTGATCCCGTCAACCATGTCCTCTTTCTTTATGTTCATCAGGCCCATGGTCGTGGCGCACGCGTACAGGTTCACCCCGAGCTCCTTGGCGAGCTTTATCTGGCCGCCGAAATCCTCTATCCCGACCTTTGCCATCCTCTTTCGGAACACCCCAGTGAACAGCCTGTACATGCCAGCGAGCTTCGGGCTCGCGCCCTTCTTCAGCAGATTGAGACCGAAGAAAGTGTAGAAGACATGAACCTCCATTCCCATGCTCGCGGCGGTGTTCGCCAGCATCATCGACATCATGGCCTTGTCGAAAGTACCTTCCGACACGACTATGGCCAGCTTCGTAGTGTCAACCATATCAATCATTCCTCCATTAATCATCTGATACTCAGTAAGTCAGAACGGCCTTAGCTTCGCCGATCTCTTTGACTAACGTCGGGGCGTTCACAACCACAGCCCCCTCTATCAGGTCGCTCGGCTCAATCCCCCGCTTCTTCATGCAAGGGGAGCAGACCAGCAGCTTGCCTCCGTCCTCCATGAACGACTTGAGCAGGTCTTCGAGAGGCGGAAAGCTCGATTCGTGGACGAGCTTCGCGTATCCCTTCGTAGCGAGATAAACTCCCATCGACTGGAGTGCGATGACTGGCTGCATTTCCGACGCTAACGCGGCCACCGCGACGATGAATGGCAAGGTTGCCTTCTCTGCATTATCCTCACCGTGCGTGCTGATAATCAACAACTTCTCCATGGATTCACCTCACTGGTTCTTTTTGATGAGATAGTGAAATACCCCGTCCTCTTCCTTGGACTCGAGGAGCTCGTTCCCGGTCCTCTTGCACCAGGCTGGAACATCCTCCTTCGATCCAACATCATCGGCGATCAACTCCAGGACGTCCCCCACCTTGATCTCCTTGATCTTCTTGGCAAGCTTCACGATCGGCATGGGACACATGAGGCCGCTAGCATCCAATGTTTCCTTATTCATGAATTCAACTCCTATCGGTTTTGCACGGTTGTGCAACATTTATATATAACCACTTGTTTATAAGGTTTTCTAGAGAAGAAGCTAGGTGGTGCGCTTGCTGCCGGAAGGAGCATTGACAGGAGTGTCGTCGTGCCAGGATCTGATGAAGTGCGCGTACAACCTGAACGAATTCGAGCTGGGAGTATACAAGAGGCTGTCCGAGGCGGGTCCGGTCAGGGCGGATGATCTCGCAAAGCTCGTCGGGAAAGAGAGGAGCACCGTGTACAGGGCCCTGCAGAAACTCATGTCATGCGGCATCTGCTACCGTGAGACGAAATCGCTGGGCAGAGGCGGGTACTACCATGTGTACATCGCTATCGACAGGACCGAGCTCAAGAAGAGGCTCGAGCAATGCATCGAGAACTGGCACGACAAGATGAGGCAGGCGCTCTCGAGGTTTGGAGAGGGGTTCTGAAAGCTCGTTTTTCACCGACCAGGCCCAATCGAAGGGGTCATATAGGGTACGAGGTTATTCAGAGTCGAGCAGTATGAACGGCTTCAAAGGCTCTGACGTTGTCTCGATCCGGGACCTTTCCAAGGAGCGGATCGAACAAGTCCTGGACCTCTCGGAGAAGATGATCCCCTATGCGAAGGGAGAGAAGTCCACGAAGGCCCTTGACGGATGCATACTCGCGAACCTCTTCTTCGAGCCCTCAACAAGAACGCGGCTCTCCTTCGAGAGTGCCATGGTCAGGTTGGGCGGAAGGGTCATCGACGTGGCATATCCGGCGATGACCTCCGTTGCAAAGGGGGAGACGCTGGCAGACACGATCAGGATGGTCGAGTCATACTCGGACGTGATCGTCCTGAGGCATCCTCACGAGGGAGCGGCGAGGCTCGCCGCGCACTTCTCGACGAAACCCGTGATAAATGCGGGGGATGGGGCCGGTCAGCATCCCACTCAGACGCTTCTCGATCTATTCACGATCAGAAGGGAGAAAGGGAAGATAGAGGGAATGCACATAGTCATGGTCGGGGACCTTAAGTACGGAAGGACAGCACACTCGCTTGCAGAAGCGCTTTCCCTCTTCGGCGCCGAGCTGACGTTCGTCGCGCCGCAAGATCTCCAGATGCCGAGAGAGACCGTCAAGGAAGTAGAGAGGCTCGGGAACAAGCCCAAGCTCGTCTCGAAAATCGACGAAGTGATCACTCAGGCCGACGTGCTCTACGTCACGAGGATACAGAGGGAACGGTTCCCCGATCCCAGCGAGTACCTGAAGGTCGCCGGCTCTTACAGGATCGACAAGAACCTCCTGAGGGAGGCGAAGAAGGATCTCATAATCATGCACCCCCTGCCGAGGATCGACGAAATCGCGCCGGAGGTCGACAACACATCCCATGCCAGGTACTTCCAGCAGGCTTTCAACGGCGTCCCCGTCAGGATGGCGATCTTGCTGCTCGTCCTAGGAGCTGAGGCGAATGAAGGATTTTAGGGTCACTCCGATACGGAACGGAACGGTCATCGATCATATCGATTGTGGTATGGCGCTGAAGGTGCTGAGGATCATAGGGGTGACCGGGGAGAACGTCCGGTCCACGGTGAGCGTGCTCATGCACGTACCCTCGAAGAAAGCCGGATGGAAGGACGTCGTCAAGGTGGAGGACAGGGAACTCGACCCGAAAGAGGTCGACAAGATAGCCCTGATCTCGCCGAGGGCGACCATAAACATCATCAGGGACTTCAATGTGGCCGAGAAGCATAAGGTGAAGCTTCCCGACGTCGTCAGGGGGATCGTCCGGTGCGGGAACCCCAACTGCATAACGAACCTTGCAGAACCGGTCGAGTCGGAATTCACCGTCGAGTCCCAGAACCCCTCGGTGCTGAGATGCATCTACTGCGACAGGATATTAGAGGACATCTCGGAGCACATCATCTAGGTCATCTGAGCCAGACAAGCTCTTCCTTCGTCCGCGTGATGACCTTCTGCATGTCGTCCAAGACCGTCTGATTGTCCGCTGCCTTATCGGCCGTGACAACGATCAGGAGGCTGGAGCTGACCTCCGTGATCAACATCTTCGTGCTCTTGAACACGACCACGACGTAGTCCACTTTATCCTTCAGGAGATCGGTCCTCGTGGACTCGGCCGAGGAAAAGATTATCGCAGCCATTGCGGAGAATGTCTCCGCCCTCGACGCCGGTGCCGCCTTGCCCGCCACCATCAGCCCGGTCTTCGAGACGATCGAAACGCTTTGGATCTGAGCGTCTTTGACGAACTGGTCAAGAATTATTTCTTCAAGAACGTTCTCGACGGACTTCACAGGCTGCAACGGATCATTCCTCTGACGGTGCCAATTAGATTGGTGCTCCCACCCAGTATCAAAGCCACTTCTTAAGAAATAAGTGAAAGTGCATTTAACCCTTTCTCTTTTCGTAGAATCTCCCTGGATGGATGTCGCGAAGGAGTAATGCGCGAGGATTCGATTCGAGGACGGGACGTTCGGATGGGCGGCGCGCACGTACTGACGCGCACAGCCTGAATAATGATAAATAAGGAGTCGTTCATTAAGACGGACACGGTGGACTGGATGACTATGAATGTGGAGACTCTGAAATGTACTGGCTGCGGCCTGTGCGAACTCGCTTGCAGCTATCGAAGGGACAAGGTTTTCACAACGATGAGGTCGAGCATCATGCTCCACCTCGACGACAAGAGGAACTACTTCGGGGTCATGGTCAAGCTGCCGAACGACGACTTGATCCTTGGGAGACCTGAAGGACTGGAGATCCGAAGGTCGGGAGAGAAGCAGGACGAGGAAGGCGCCGGGGCAAAGCCGATCCTTCTCAGGGAAGCTTGCGACGAATGCGGAGAAGAGGAACCGTATTGCGTCAGGATCTGCCCCTCGAGATGTCTGTCGGTGGTGAAGTGAAATGGATTTCATGTACACGGGCAACCTGCTGATGGTCGATCTCGCGAAGGGGGAGACGCAAGAGGGTGTCCTAGAGGACGGGCTCATCGAGTCGAAGCTCGGGGGCGCGGCTGTGAACGCTGAGCTCTTCAAGCAAAACGGGAGCAAGGATCCTGTAATCATAGGGTCCGGACTGTTCACTTCATCGATGATCCCCGGGTCCGCCATGTCCGTCGTCACGGCACGGTCCCCAATTACTGGCAAGATCATGCATTCTCCGATCGTCAACTTCGCCGGCGCGGAGATGAAGTTGGCGGGGTTCGATTTCATTGTCATGCACGGCCGCTCTTCGAAACCGGCATACCTTTGGCTGCATGACGAGATCGCGGACCTGCTCCCGGCGGACGAGATCTGGGGGAAGGACACCTGGAAGACTGTAGATTACATAAGGAAAGAGCAAGGGGAGGAGAGGATCCAGGTCATTTCCATAGGGCCCGCAGGAGAGAACGGCGGTTCGATAGGGCAGGCGGTCGTCAACTACTGGTCGGAAGGCGACAAGATCGGTTTGGGAAAGCGGTTCGGCGACATGAATCTCAAGGCCGTGTGCACGAGGGGAATGGGTGAACTGGAGCTCGCCGACCCGGGCGCGTTCCTCGGGCCATGCCTGCAAGCGATCGAGGATGCCAGGACGAAGCTCGGAGGCGCGCACGGGATCGATAGCCTGATGCCCGGAACGGACCTCAAGAACTTCAATGAAGTTCGCCACAGGAACTCGGCCTGCTTCGGATGCCCTTGGCCCTGCAGAACCTTCGCGAAGTACAACGAACCGCCCACAGTGCTAAAGGAAGCACTCCCCGAGGCGGGAGTGCTCATCGCCGACGCCCCCGGTTTCGCTTCGATCCTCGGGGCGGGATTCGACGCTGCGGAGGCGTCGAGATTGCTCGAGACCGCGAGCCGCATGGGCATTGAGCCGATCGGTGCAAGCCCGATGTTGAAGGGACTGGGATTTCAGGACGCGAAAACGAAGCTCGAAGCTATGGGCTCAAGCAAGACGAACGTGAGCGCTCTTCCGACGATGCCCGGGGCGTGTCGGCCCGATGTATTCAGCCCGTTCGCGCCGAATGGAGGGGACGAGGAGACGATCGCGCTCGCATACGTGCTCGGCATCTGTCCCAGGTACGCGGCGAAGGTGGGCTTGGATACGAGCCAGGTCTCAGAATTCATAATGGCGTGCACGGAGCTCGATGTCGAACCAGCGACGTTGAGCGACATAGCGAGGTCCTTGCTTGGATGATTTGAAACGGCGGTGGTTCAGGTAACGCGGTGAGAGAACGTGAGGGTGCTCATAGTCACGGGGATGCCAGGGGCTGGCAAAGAGGAGTTCGTCGAGGTCTCGAAGAGAATGGGGTTCGAGGTCATCAGGATGGGGGATGTTGTCAGGGCGGAAGCCTCGAGAATGGACCTCCCATCGGACGACAGAAGCGTCGGAGGATTTGCGCACTCGGAAAGGGAGAAGAACGGCTACGACATCTGGGCCAAGAGGACTGTCCCTTTCATCAAGAAGGACATGACCGTCATAGACGGCTGCCGAGGAGAAGCGGAGCTCGATATTTTCAAGGAGGCTTTCGGGGACGGGGTCAAGGTGATAGCGATCCACACATCCCCGGAGACCCGGTACGCGAGGCTCAGATCGAGGAACAGGAAGGACGCACCCGAGGATTGGGAGCAGTTCACGGAAAGGGATCGCCGTGAGCTGGGCTGGGGGCTCGGCGGCCTGATCGCGCTCGCCGACAGGATGATCGTGAACGAAGGTACCCTCGATGATTTCAAGAGGGACGTCGAGGAGTTGCTTGGAGAACTTGGTGAGCATGAAGTTCAAGGTCGTTAGTCTCTGCAAGAAGGACGCCATGTCCGTGATCCCGCAAGAGATCGTCAGATACGACCTTGAGAAATGCGCGGAGGTCTTGAGGTCGAAAGGATTCGAGGTCAAGGACCCCGGAGTGATGGTAAGAGCCTCGAGAGGCGGGACGGAGACAGTCCTCTACAAGAACGGCAGGATGATGGTCAATCCGGCCGAAAGCAAGGAGAAGGTCAGGGCGATCGCCGAGGAATTCTACGCCATGGTCGAATCCGCGCGGGAACAGCAGTGATCGCCTCCGCGCAGTTCCTTACAGACCCTTCTTGACGTCGAGGACCGTGACGATACTGAAGAGCTCGTCCTTCGTGATGCTCCCGACGAACTCGTTGCGTTCGTCCAAGACCACAACGAAGTCCTTTCGGTCCGACAGCGCTTTCAATGCCTCGGCGGCCTCAACGTAATTCCTGACGTAAGCAGGGGTCCGGTCCGCGATGTTGCCTGCCGTGATGCTGTCTCTCTGGCCCTCCGGTACCTGACCTATCTGAGCCGCCGAGACAACGCCGACAAGGGTGCTGTCCTCGACGACCGGGAACGTTGTCCTGTGCTCCTCCATCATTCTCTCCAGAACTTGATTCAGGGTCATCGACGGCGCAACCCAGAAGACATCTGGGTTCATGATGTCCTTGACCTTGACTCCTTCCAGGGCCACGGCAAACTTCGTTACGCTTTCCTCCTCCGATGCCCCAACGTAGATGAAGAAACCGATGAAGATGATGAAGATCTCAATGGTGAAGATACCCACGACCACCATACCGATGGCGAAGATCCTACCTACCTTGACGGCGATCTCCGTCCCTTTGAGCATGCCCATCCTCTTCGCGAGGAATGAGCGAAGGATCCTTCCCCCATCCATCGGGAATGCGGGGACGAGGTTGAACGCGCCGAGCAGAATGTTGTAGAAGCCCAGTATTCCACAAGTTATCTGGAAAGCCTGCAACGCAACGCTCGGATTCCGAACGCCCTCGATCACGAAGTAGATGGGGGTGAAAACCAGGCCGACGAGAAAGCTCGTCGCGGGACCGACGAAGGACATCCATCCCTCGACCGCTGGCTCCTTTGGAGTGTCCTCCATCTGGGCCACGCCTCCGAATATGAGGAGGGTGATGCTGCGAATGCCGTACCCATGCTTCAGAGCGACGTAGGAGTGACCGAGCTCGTGCAAAAGGATGGTAAAGAAGAACAGCATGGCGCAGATTGCTCCCAGGATCATCTTTGCCAATAACGACGTATCCAGGCCGTAATAGCCCAAGGTTATGCCGAGAATACTGCCGGCGTTGAACGCGAAGACCGCAGCAAAGATGGGAATGATGAAGAGGAAGGTGAAGTGGAAGTAAATGGGGATGCCCATTATGGTCCCCATGCGTATCGATGTCCGCATGCGGCATTCTATACAAGCAGTGCCATATTTAACAGTTCGGCGAGCGGGTTAGATGGGTCGATCTGGATGATGACTTTTCCTGACGAGCGCACTGCGCAAGAGCGGTCTCCTGCCTACTTACGGCCGGTACCGTCAGGCCTCTCCCATCAGCAATCCGACGTCGAGCTCGAAGGTCTTCCTCCTGCCGTCCTCGAACTCAAGCTCTTGGCAGAGGCGCTCCCCTTCGATCATCATACGGAAGGACCGCAGGTTAGACCGGTACACGTCCGCTCCATCCCTCTTGTCTCCATCCCTTCTTACTAGATCCCTTTCCTCCATCTCCCGTATGCGCCTGTAGCACCGCGTCAAAGGGATGTTTAGCGTCCTCGAAATCTCCCTTACGCGGCTTGGGCGCAACGAGATGAAGGAAAGTATCCGCCCCGTGTCCTCGTCGCAGGTCAATCGGGGTATCTGGAAGTCCATCCCTTCTAACATCATACTTATTCATCACAAGGTCGTGGATATATACTGCTTGTTTTCAAATTCTCGTTGCTGATTATTCGAGGAGATTCTGGTGGGCGATTCCGGTCGCTTGATTCGGTCCCTCCCCGAAACGACTCTTCGCATGTCTATTGGGAGTTCAGTTTCGGTCAGAGTCTGCCATACCCAGACAAATTCATATACTGAGTAGGATGTTTGTAATGCGGCCAATCGGGGTTTCAATGAAGAAAATGGGCGTGGTGGGACTGCTCGTATTTCTTCTAGTTGTATCAGTCTTTATACCAGCCTTTGTCAGCGGCCCAGCCTCAAGCGCCAGTCTCGTTGACTCTCATGCCAATCATTTAGTCTCAGAACCCGCCTATCAATACGATCCGAATATCATATTCCAGAAGGGCATTGTCTTCGATGACCTCTCAAGCGTCATTAGTGTAGACCCTTGGGTCAGAGACTTCGCCATCGGAGACCTGAACGGGGACGGGCTCAACGACCTGGCCGTCATCAGCAACAAAACCGATTGCATAACGATATTGAATGGCACGACTGACGGCGGATTCAGTACAACCGCCTGGAGAATCCAAAGTTCAACAACAAGAGATCTCAGAAACATAGCGATAGGAGACCTGGACGGTGATGGCAAGGACGACATAGTTGTGAGTCACCTATCATCTTCTTCCTCTCCACAAATCACCATTCTGTATCAGGTCAACGGGTTTGACACATCCCCGACAAAGTCGATCACGAAAGATCTCTACGGTGATGACCCGTACCAACTAGAGGTCGGGCACTTTGGTGGTGCTTCAAACAACGACGTTGCCGTTATATGCAGTGGCAATCCTTCGACCTTCGATGACCACGTGACCGTTTGGCGCTATCCATTCGGGGGGCTCTCCAATGTAACGGACATATCCATCGCCGGGCTCACGAACAGCAGATTGCTCGCAAAAGGTGACATAAACGGTGACGGAAGGACCGACCTAATAGTTGGGAACAAGAGCGGTTCTGATGTTGTTTGGATAGAACAGCCGCTCAACGCCACGGATACTTGGTCGAAGTATACCACAATAACCGTCGTGGGACAGATTGTCGACATCCAGACGGCTGACATCGCAGGCAATGGAAGGGTAGATCTGGCGGTGGCAGAGTCCTCACTCTCAAAGATTCATCTATATTACAACACCGGGAGCAGGCTACCATTGGTGCCGAACAAGTTGATTCAGACTTATTCTGGTCTGTCATCGATTGTTCTTGGCAAGATTAATGGAGATGCCGCGACAGACTTGGTCGCGCTATCGAGCGCCGGAAACAACGCGTCAGTGTTCTTCGAATCCCCAAGCCACGACTGGTACTCGAAACCCAATTACACATTCCCTGTGAATCTGGGAGCAGTCAAGGTCCTGATCGCAAGTTCCTTCCCCACAATCGGCGACGTTCTGGTGCTTGCGAGAGGAGAGACAAACGGGGAAGGGACCATCGAACAGTTCTTTCCCTCCTCCGGCAAAATCGGCAACGCGAATATGAATTTCATAGCACCTTACACTCCTCCCAGCGGTCTAGCTTCAGGCTCTTTTGAAACCGGAAAGCGCTCCATCGCCGCTACATCACCTTCGACGAATGAGGTACTTATCTTTGAGCTGGGTTCGGATAGGAAGAACAAATTGGTGACTCAGAACGGTCCGTCCGGCGTAGACTTCGGAGCTTTTGACCCCGGGACGAGCGAGGATCTTGTGGTTGCCAACACTCAGTCGGATTCCGTGAGCATTTATATTGGATCTGGCGGGATCTACACACAGCACTTCCCCTCCCTCAACGTCACACTCTCGTTGACATTCCCTTCCAGCATCGTCACTGGACGAGTCCAGCAATTGCCAGTAGACGATATCGTGGTTGGCTGCAAGGGCGGCATAGTCGTACTTTATAACAGTGAAACACAGCCATACTTCAGCCCTTCCCAAAGCGAGACGCTTCAAACCGGACTGACCCGTAACGTCACCGAGGTCTACATCGGGGATTTCAATGGAGACGGAACGAATGGAGATATCGCGGCGCTCACCGAAGGAAGCTCTACGATTCAGTTATTCTTCCGCTCTTCTTCGGGAGGCGTCGGCAACTACTACTCTCAGTTCCCAAATGCGAATCTCACTGCCGGGTCGAAATCAGTCCTGACGTCGATGGCTGTTGGTGACTTCAACGGGGACGGCAGATCGGATATTTGCGCGACGAACGATTCGTCAAAGGCGTACGTATTCCTCCAGCCCGATTACGGTTTCTACGAGAGAGAACCCTGGACGTATGACATCAACCTTCATCAAACGGGGTTCAAGGCCAGATCCGCGGACGTGAACGACGACGGAATTTCGGACCTCATCGTCTCGTACCGAAACCCTCCCGAAATCGCTGTTTACCTGAACAGGGGAAGCGGTGTCTTCACGAACAACATGAACTTCACCACTGGAGGGAGGGCAAATGATCTGATCGCTCAGGACATCAATGGAGATGGACGTGCGGACTTTGCGTCCTCATCAGGGAGCTCGTTCTCTCTCAGTCTCTGGTTCCAGAACAACCTTGCCCCCTCAGCCTATGCGAGCGCTTCGAAGTACACGGAAAAGGAAGGAGTGGGCATCACCTTTGGCGGAAGTGGCAGCAACGATTCCTACTCCGATAGGAGCTCTCTTCAATATTCCTGGACATTCGGAGACTCTAGCGGTGGGAACGGAATATCAGTTTTGCACCGATACTTGGACAACGGGATCTATCGCGTATCCCTAATGGTGACCGACAGAGGAGGGCTGACGAACTACAGCAACCTCACAGTCACTATCACTGACGCAGCCCCAGCTGCTTCATTCACCTATTCTCCTCCAAACCCGGTCGAGGGCAATCAAGTGACGTTTACTGACACTTCGACGTCCTATCCTGACCAGATTGTGAACTGGACATGGGAGTTTGGAGATGGTGATGGAAAGGCATACACCAAGGACTCGACTCATGTCTATATGGGAGACGGAACCTACTCGGTGAGTCTAACAGTTGCAGATGACGATGGCAGTCAAGACAAGTCAACGAAAAACCTCACCGTCGCGGACGCTGCCCCGAGAGCCGATTTCACCGTTTCGAACCTATCTCCATTGGAGAACACGACGGTGTATTTCAACGATACCTCATACTCGTACCCTGACACCATCGTTTACTATAGCTGGGTGTTTGGAGATGGCAGCGTTGAGGCGGGACCGGTTGCGTCACATGTATCCCATGTATACCTTCAGAATGGCAGTTACAATGTCACCCTGACTGTGACCGACAGCGACGAGAGCACCAGTAAGCACTGGGATACAGTGCAGGTGCAGGATTCCGTCCCAACCGCATCGTTCGAATTCTCGCCCTCGACGCCTTTCGAAGGACAGACCGTTCAGTTCAATGACAAGTCAACAGCCTATGATGATGGTGTAGTCTCATGGTATTGGAACTTTGGCGATGGCAACAGCTCGTCCGCACAGAATCCTTACCATCAATATGAGAGAAACGGCACCTATGATGTCACCCTCACAGTCCACGATGGTGACGAATCCGCCTCTCAGAAGACTGTCAAAATCATGGTTCAAGACACTTCTCCCACCGTATCACCACTTACAGCCAATTCAGGTCTCACCTACTTCAAGGAGGACGACGTCATAACATTCAGTGTCGTCGCAACTCCTGGGCATGACCAGATCAAGAAATATGAATGGAACTTCACAGCCATATCTGGATTCGTCACTGCGGTCACGACGCCGGTAAATCACACAACCCACTCCTATCCACAGCAAGGAACATTCAGAGTTGTGGTCAGAGTCTGGGACTCCGACTCATACTCCGAGAAGATCCTACCAATAGAGATCGAGAATGTACGGCCAATCGCTAATTTCTCCTACTCCATGAGCCAGACCGGTGAAGTGATGTTCGACGCGAGCATATCGAGCGACACGCCAAGCGATGTCTCATCACTGCAGTTCAGATGGAACTTCGGAGATGGTACAAACTGGTCCCCATGGTACTCAGACCCAGTGATCCGACACACCTTTGTGAACAAGAGCAGGGAATACAGCGTTGTGTTGAACGTGAGAGATGACGACCGTGAAATCGCCTCAAAAGCCATGCCTGTGATCGTAGACACGACCCGTCCAGTTGTGATTGTTCTTAGCAGTGGTCAAGGAGCTGTTGTAGGCGCTCCGATCACCATATCCACGAACGTAACGGATGACTTCGGCATATACAACGTGACCTTGCATTATAGGATAGGAGACGAAGTGCGAAACGTGACAATGTCGCAGAGCGCAGCTGATATCTACGAAGGCCAGATTCCGTCCCAGAATTCGAGCGTGACGATATTCTTCTGGATACAGGCGTTCGACAACAGCGGTAACAGCTTCACAACCGGCGAATACGAGATAATTGTGCAAACGGCCATACCGCTAGAGTACTGGTATGGTGGAATAGGCGGACTTGCAATGCTCGCTGCTGGATTATTCCTCGGAATTCGGAGATACTACGCTACAGTGGACGAGGCGTTCATCATCTACGAGGATGGCCGACTGATAGCACACCAGACGCGGCACTTGAAGCCCGGAATGGATGATGATGTCCTAAGCAGCATGCTTGTCGCGATCCAGGATTTCGTGAAGGACTCTTTCAAGGATGAGAGAGCGACGGCCCTAAAGAGGCTTGACTTCGGTGAAAAGAAGATCCTGGTGGAGAAGGGCGATAGAGTGTATCTCGCGGCCGTCCTCCATGGCAAACACGCTGGAAAAATCCCTCAGAAGATGCTCCAGGCGATTGAGGAAATCCAGAAGGAATTCGGACCCGTTTTCGCACAATGGGACGGAAACCTCGAGGACATGAGAGGGGTGAAGGACAAGACCCAGCCCCTCTTCAAGAAGAAATGGACCATATCGATCAAGCGCTTCGCAGTTCTGCGACGCTCTCCCAATGAGATCGGGCCGTTGATGATCGAATGCCCTGTCTGCGATCAGAAGATTCCTGCGGATTCGAAGAGATGTCCCTCTTGCGGCGTCGATCTCACCGACGCTGGTTTCGATGACCTGGAGCAGGTCGCGCATGACATGCTGCAGGATGAGACCTCAAGTTCTCGGAAGGATGAGAACACAGAAAAGTAAATGCAGTTGTCCTCCGAAAGACCGCCCCAATTTTAATATCGACTTCCCCATATGCTCCCACAATGTCCCCGCTGGAGAACCTGGGAGTTATTCTGGGGCTTTGCGCGATACTCTCGCTTCTCGCGTTCAAGTTCAAGCTCCTTACGGTCACCGGCAGCGTCGCCTCATTCGCGGTGGGGGTCGTCATCGGATGGTTCGGCTCGATAAACTGGCTAGTGTTGCTGATCGTGTTTACCTTGCTGGGATTCGCGGTCACGAGGTACAAGCTGCAGGCGAAGATCAACAAAGGGCTCCAGGAGGGCAAGAAGGGGGAGAGGACCTACAGGAACGTGTTGGCTAACGGCCTCGTCCCGGCCGTCATCGCCATCCTCTCGTGGCTCGCGGGGACTCCGGCCGATTTCGCGTCGAGCCTGGTTTATCTCGCCGCAATAAGCGTCGCCGCTGCTGACACCACGGCCAGCGAACTCGGCATACTAAGTCCCAAGACTTACCTCATCACGACGTTCGAACGAGTGAAGCCGGGGACCGACGGCGGTGTATCCGCACTCGGAACGTTCGCAGCTGCGGTCGCTTCGGCTTTCGCGTCTATTCTGGGGTGGTTGATATTGTTGCCCGGTAAGACTCCTGACCTCAGCATACTCATCCCTCTGCTGATGGGCTTCCTCGGCTGCATGGTGGACAGCATGATTGGAGCTACGCTCGAGCGCAGGAGACTTGTTTCAAAGCTTGGAAACAACATCATATCCATGGCGATAGGATCGGTGCTTGCGTTGATCATCATCGTTCTCGTTTGATCGAAGGGACCGACCAAAGGAGTTAAGTTTCAAGGAATTGTTGGCATATTCAAGTTGCTTAGCAACCTGACGGGACAGTCCAGAGGAATAGGGATGACGAATGGTGGTTGAGCTTCGGTCCGGGTACCTTTACATTTTCAAAGCCAGGAAACCCGACAGGATATTCCGTCTTCACAATGATTTCGTGAAGTCCGGAAGTACGATCCTCTGCGTCACGAGGCTGCACCCGGACCAGCTCAAAGAGGACTTCGGAATCCCCCAGGAGAAGGTTCTCTGGTTGTCCAATGCCATCGGCGCAAGGAACGTGAATCCCCAGAACGTCGGCATCCTCACCGACAACCTGATAAGGTTCTTCGAGAGCAGTCCTAAAGCCGTTGTCATCCTGGACGGACTCGAGTACCTTGCCATGCAGAATGACTTCGGCAAGGTGCTCAGGTTCGTGAACTACCTGTACGAAGCGGTGGCGGTGACCAAAGGGACCCTCGTAACGACAATAGACCCCAGGGCCTTCAGCACCCAAGAGTTGGCGTTCCTGGAGAAGAACTCGGTCGCGGTGGAGGAGCATGACAGTGTCTCCGTAGCCGGTTCTGCCTCCAGCGCATGACCGTGGCCCCGTTTTCAGGTCGCATGGTCACCCGAGGACAACGTATTTATAGAGGCATCGACTTTGGGCGGAATACGCGAATGGTATGACGGCCATAGCGGCGGGGATACACCCGGTCTCATTCGAACCCGGCAGTTAAGCCCGCCCGCGTTCCCTGTTGTACTGTGGTGCGCGAGCCCACGGGAAGCTTGGATCGCTGTCAGCCATTCTCACTTTAACTTTTCTTGACTGCTGCACGTCCCTTTGCTCGGACTTTTTTCGCATGACTTCTGCTGATCGGATCGTGCGTAGAGTCCTATGAGCGAGACCTACCTACTGCCTTCCTTTCCTACCGCCACTCGCCACATAGACCACAACGGCGATGAGGATCACAAGCAGCAACGCCACTATCCCGATGAGGAGCCACGGACCCATCGGTCCCTCCGGATCGAACGGATTGGTGTTGACGTCGATCGTCATCGTCTGCTCGACGGTGTTCCCCGCGACATCAACGGCGCGAATCTTGAACGTGTGTTGGCCGTCCGGCAGATTCCTCAATGTGATGTTCGTTTGAGATCCTGGATAAACGACGAAGTCCCCGTCGTCGATCTTAATCTGTATGCTATCGAGCGAAGAGACCGTGTCGGAGCTGGACCATACGATCGGCACATCGTGAGAGGTCGCTGACAGCTTACCCGCATCGCTGTCGATGATCAATTCCGGCGGATCCTTGTCAATCTTAACCGTCATGACCACCGGGATCTGGCTGTTGCCGCCGATGTCGATTGAATAGAAGCTCAATTCGTGCGTCCCCGTTTCGGAGATCTCGAACTGACATTCATATCCAATCCATTGCGACCCGTCGATCTTGTACATCGTGCCGGAGACACCGCTGCCATCGTCGTCCGAGGCTGAGAGGTTGACCGTCACTTCAGAGACATACCAACCGTTCAACCCCTCGGTCCCGCTCAAGCTGACAGCACCGGTCGGCGCAATCGTGTCGATACCGACGGTCGTGGTCTTGACCAGCTCCAGGTTGCCGGCGTCGTCGAGGGAGTAGTACTCGACTGAATGCTCGCCTTCCCCTCGAACTGTGAAGGGTTCGGTGAAGTATTCCCAGGCGCCGCCGTCAACCCTGTATACTGTGCGGTTGATTCCACTGTCCTCGTCGGCGGCAAAGATGTTCACTGCCACCGATGACTTATACCATCCAGCCGAGCCGGTACTGCCTGAGAGCTCGATATCGGTGATTGGGCCGACAAGGTCGACCCATACATTGACTGACTTTGCATCCTCAGCATTCCCGGCCGCGTCCACCGAGTAGTATTCCACGACATGCTGACCGCCGGTTGCGATACCTAACGCAGAGGAATAGGTACACCAGGTCCCGCCGTCAATCCTGTAACGGACCATTTGTACTCCACTGGTCGCGTCTGAGGCGTTGAGAGTCACATCGACCGCAGAGACGTACCATCCGTTCTGCCCCAGTGATCCCTGAAGCGTCGAGATTGTTCCCGATTTGAGGCTGTCAATGTCAACTTCCAGAGATTCGGTTACCCCTGTATTTCCAGCCATGTCCCCGGAGTAGTAGTCAATCTTATGCCGACCATCGCCGCTCACGAAGATTGGCGTGCTGTAGTCGTGCCAGGTCCCTCCATCAGTCCTAAACCTCGTGTACTGGACACCGCTTACGGTGTCGGAGGCGGTCAGAGAGACCTCAACAACCGACACATACCATCCGTTGGCGCCAGCAGTTCCAGACAAGCCTGACTCCGTCGAAGGTGCACTGCTGTCGATCTTGAAGCTCTCCGACTTCGTGTTCTCGGTGTTATTGAAATTGTCGACAGAGAAGTACTCGATATGGTGCTGGCCGTCATTACTCACGCTGAATGGCGCGCTGTATTCTTTCCAAGAGCCGCCATCAATCTGGTAGGATGTTGATTTGATTCCACTCCCGTTGCCATCCGACGCGGACAGTCTCACCGTCACGGATGATTTGTACCAATCACCAGAGCCTAGCGTCCCGGACAAAGCCGCTGCGGTGGTCGGAGCTTCCGAATCATTCAGGACCGTCATCGTAATCTTGTCTAGCCAACCGCAGTCCTCGCCCTGACTCGTCGCGGAATTCTTGACATACTCCCAGGTCAGCGTGTGAATCCCCACGGAGATGCCCTGAGTTATCTCATGCCAATCCGCCTCGCCGCTGATCGAGACGACCTCGGTGCCGTCCAGGCAGAATCTGACACGATCCAATCCCGCTTGTGAGGAGACCTTCCAGTAGAATGAGACGGTGATTGGTCCTGTCATGTTCGTCGAGAACTGAGTGCTCCCGCCGTCCCCAACATCCCCACTCTGGAGGGCATCGTTTCCGTCGTAGTATTGGTGATCGACCCCCACCCAGCCGGCAAATCCACCGGTGCTGTAGTCGTGGACTGGGTCGTCCACAGCCTCATTGATCGGGATAGGTGAGTAGTAGTACAGAGCGTTCGAGACATAATCTGGAGTGCCTACCGGGACGTCCGCCGACTGAGAAGACACCTGAGTCGCCATCCCCGGTACGTAACCGTCTTCGTACCTTTCGATACGGAACGATGAAATCGTTCCGGACTGGGATGATGTCCCTACATCAAGGAAGAAGTCCTCAGTTCCATTCATGTAGGTGGCAGTGAACTCCGAGATGTCCAAGCACATGAAGGTCGGAAATGTATGATCTGAGTCACTGGCATAGTATGGGAGCTTGGACTTAGCAGGGGAAGTATGTGCGCCAATACCAATCTCGATGCCCCCGTCCCGGCTCGGGGCGTTGTTGAAGTGCCAGACTGCTACCATGCTTGGCTCGTAATCCGCGATGTCCGTCACCTCAGTCAGGAAGAGGCCGGTACGGCTGTTGATTTTCTTGAACGCTTCGAATGTAAGCCAGTAGTAGCCACTCTCACCCCAGCCAGATCCCCAGGAATTGACGATCCTGAAGGCGCCGACCTCCCCGTGGTCGACAATGCCATCATTGTACCCGACAACCGTCTGGGCATGGTCGAACCCTGTCCAATCAATCTCAGCAGCCGCAATGACATAGTCGCCATCGAAACCCTGGCTGAAAATGATTGAGTTCAGCGCGAACGTCACTGGTGTACCTGCCGCCACCTTGCTCTTGACGAGGGTGACTGCTTGATCGCCTCCGGTTGAATCGGAACTGAAGGAATATTCAGTGTATGCGCTGGCCCGATGATACGGCGCCTCGCGGAAGGCAGCCGCGCCACCCCAATTGACCAAATCCTGGTCGTTGTATGGTTGCGTGGCAAGTGTCGCCGTGCCCCAATCGATGCTGACCTGGAAATCCTCAGACATCCACGATCCTGAATCGTAGCCGCCGTTGGCCCTGTTGTAGACCCATGCAGGGCTCATCAGATGCGCGGTGTTTCCGGCATGGGCATCAGTCCAGCCATTGTCCTTTGCCTCCAAGTATCCATAAGTGTAATACGCGGCGGCCCAAGCTGCGCAAGACCCCTGTTGCATCTGGTCTCCCACCGCAGGGAAGCATTGATCGGTGGAGAGGTCGACGGCGGGGGGAAGTGAAGGTGCAGATACGATGTCATCCACAATTCTCGTATTTCCAACCTTCTCATTCCATTGTTCCTCGGTGGGTGGAGCAAGGCCAGTACCGTGGCCATTCACGATGGGATTGTAGTTGACCCCGGGCTGCCGGATGCCCACGGCAGAACGCATTCGCTCCATTTCACCACGATTCATGGGATGATATCTCACAATCGGGGCGTTCTCCGAATGCAGAAACCCTGAGTCTTCGAGTGCATTCTTGGTCCCATTAGCCCGCGAAGGCGTTTCAACGTCACCCCCAATTTCATCCGACCGGCCCCCATCAAGGACGGGGTGGGCAGTTGCATGAAAGCTGAAGCATGCGCTCCCGAATGTTGAGAGAACGACAAAGACCACGATCGAAATTGCAAGAGATTGCCTTCTCAATCACCCACCTCTCCAAACGCAGCAGCTCCCCACGCTCTCATGAAGGCCGAGAGTGATAGATGCTACTCCGGATCGGAATCTCTCTGGCATGATTTCGGTCTGACAATAACTATTTTTCCCCCACATTATCGGGTGTGGAGCCCCGAAACGCGAACGGATAATCGGAAGCGCCAGTGTTATCATGAATACTCAATCGAATGACAAAACTTTTAAACGGGATTGTCGGTATTCAAACCAGAAATCGGTGCCGCCAATGGCTCTTTCGTTCGAGATGACAGCAACCATCCTTGCCGTTGGTATAGCGGTCCTGGCGATAGTTCTCTACCTAGAGGTGAGATACATGAAGTCCAGAAGGAAGGACAAGGTCGACGTGGCTTTGGTGAGGGACGACGCGTACAACGCCCTGATGACGACGCAGGCTGTCTCAAGAGCCCTCAAAGACCAGGGACGGAATACTAAAGAGGCTGATCTATTGCTCGTCAAGGCAGAGGCAACTTATGGGCGGCGCGACTACTTGATGTGCAAGGAGCTGGCAGAGGAAGCACGTTCTGTCCTCAAACAGACGAGGGCGGAAGAGAAGACCGAGACTCTCGAGAGAATTGCTCCACGCCCAGTGGCCGAGCCCGAGACCGATCAGCCCCCTCCCCTCCAGGAGATCAAGAAGCTGCCGCAGAACTACCTTGAGTCGAAGTTCATGATCGAGACCGCCAGGATGTGTATAGACGCGGCGTCGCAACAAGGGGTCGACATCATCGAGGCGGAAAGGACCCTCGCGGTGGCAAGGGAGTGCTATGACAGGACCGAGTATACCGAGGCATTGAAGCACGCCCTGAGAGCAAAGAAGACGGCGGAGGGACAGAAAGCCCCCCCTAGGGCTGAGGCAAAGCCCCCAGAGGTCAAGAGAGAGGAGCCCGAGGAACCAATGAGACCACCCGCAGAGGCTGCTTGTGGCAGCTGCGGCCGGCCTGTCGACGAAAGCGACAACTTCTGTAGGAAGTGCGGGGCCGAAATCATCAGAGTGCCGAAGTGTCCTTCCTGCGGGCTGGAAGTCGACGAGAACGACGCGTTCTGCAGGCGATGCGGGGCCAAGCTGAAGTAGGGCAAGCGGTCCAGTGACTGAGACCGAGGACGGTGGTCGATGCCCTCAGGCAGAAGGGACGGCGCTCCCCCATGAGGTCCTCCAACACCGTCACGTTCGAACCGCCTAGCAATCTGGGAACTTTTTTATACGCTCCACCGCATTTTCAGACTGGTCGAGATGATCCTTATTAAGCTGGGCGGGAGCGTCATTACGGACAAGTCCCGACTCAGGACATTCAAGAAAGAGAACGTCTCGCGGCTTGCTGGCGAGATAGCAAGGGCGGGCAAACAGGTAATGCTGGTCCACGGCGCCGGGTCGTACGGCCATGTAATCGCGGACAAGTATCAGTTGCAGCGTGGCTTTTTCGAGGACCGACAACTGGAGGGACTCGGAAAGGTCATGCAGGATGTGCGCGACCTCAACGCGAAGGTGATGAAGGCCCTGATTTCGAAGGGGATCGGCGCGGCATCGATCCCTCCGAGCGTCGCGGCCGAGCTTGACAACGGAGCGCTCGTCCATTTGAACCTTCAGGTGTTCGAGAGATACCTCGAACTCGGGATCACCCCGGTGACCTTCGGGGACGTGGCCTTGGACCGGTCGAGAAAGTTCGGCATCTGCTCTGGCGACCAGCTGATGGAGAGACTCACTGAGCACTTCAGACCGGAGAGCGTGATATTCTGCACCGACGTGGACGGAGTGTTCTCCTCCGACCCGAACACGGATCCCAACGCGAGGCTGATCGAGGAGGTGGACAGATCGGTGCTGGACCTCCTTCCTAGAAGGTCGAAGTATGTGGACGTGACTGGCAGCATTCACGGGAAGATCGAATGCATGCTCAGGATGTCTTCAAATTGCAGAAACTGCATAGTGTTGAACGGGAACATCAAAGGTAGATTGGAGTCGGCATTGAAAGGCAAGAAGATTAGGGGTTCCAGGATCGTTGGTGGATGATACGATGAAGAAGATCGAGAAGCGCAAGGCGGATCACATCGAGGTGACCCTAGAGAAAGCGGTCGCCTCACCTCACAATTACTGGGACGACATCAAGCTCGTCCACGATTCCCTTCCGGAGCTGGACATGGATGACATGGATGCATCGGTCACGCTCTTCGGAAAGAAACTGGCTTTTCCACTAATCGTGACCGCCATCACCGGCGGATACTCGAAAGCTGAGGAAATCAACAGGAACATCGCCGAAGCATGCCAAAACCTTCAGATCGGCATGGGCGTGGGAAGCCAGCGGGCGGCCATCGAGAACGGGAGTGAGAAGAGTTACTCAATGATGAAGGAATACGACATCCCTCTGAAGATCGGCAACATCGGCGCTCCTCAGCTTGTCAAGCAGAGGCGGAAGGAAGCTTTCAGAAAGGACGCCATGAAGACGGCCCTCGACATGATCGACGCCGACCTCCTCGGGATACACCTCAACTTCCTCCAGGAGATCGTCCAGCCAGAAGGCGAGACAAATGCGAAGGGATGCCTGAGCGCCATAAGGGAGATCGCGAGAGAATTCCCGGTCATAGTGAAAGAGACGGGTGCGGGCATATCGAACGAGGTCGCGCTTAAGCTCAAGGGAACGGGAATAAGGGGCATAGACGTGTCAGGCACGGGAGGCACCAGCTTCTCCGCAGTCGAGATGTACAGATCGGAAAGAATGGGGGACGCGAGAGGTGTCGCGATCGGAGAGACGTTCAGGGAATGGGGCATCCCGGCACCGGTCTCGGTTATATGGGCGAACGTCGGTCTGCCACTGATCGCGAGCGGGGGAATAGGGAATGGGGTCCATGTCGCTAAGGGGATAGTCCTTGGAGCGAAATGCGCTGGAGTGGCGAGGTCCGTGCTCAGGGAAGCCCTGGAATCGCCGGAGAGCGTCGAACGCAAGCTCGCCTTAATCCTGGAAGAGTTCCGGGGCGCCATGTTCCTCACGGGTTCCAGATCGGTCGGCGAGCTTTCAAAGAAGGATTACATCATGACCGGGGCGGTCAAGGATTGGATCGCTCAGGTCTCGAAGTGAGGAATTGATATGGATGTTCAGAAGGAGATACCGAGGATCGTGAAGGTGATAGACAATCACCTGATGTCATATCTTGAAGAGGGCAAGCCGGAGAAGCTCATGAAGGCCGTCCGGCACTATCCCGAGGCGGGCGGAAAGAGACTCAGGCCCGTCCTCGCTTACGTCGTCGCTCAGGCGGTCAGAAAGCAGGGGAAGAGAGCCATTCCCTTCGCGTGCGCCCTCGAGATCATCCACAACTTCACCCTGATCCACGACGACGTCATAGACGGAGACCCCGTCAGGAGGGGACGGCCTGCCGTGCACGTCCTTTTCGACATCCCGACCGCAATCATAGCCGGGGACGCGATGTTCGCCAGGGGATACGAGGTCATGTCGGGGACGAAGACCTCGCCCGTGAACCTGAACCGGTTGTACAAGCTCACATCGAGGACCGTCTGGCTGATTGCGGAGGGGCAGCAGATGGATTTCGATTTCGAGACGGCGAAGACGGTCAGCTCCGAGGAGTACTTGGAGATGGTGGAAAAGAAGACAGCGGTCCTGTTCTCATGCGCCGCTGAGGGCGGCGCGATAATCGCTTGCGGCACGGCGTCTCAGATCAAGAACATGAGGGAGTACGGGCGCATGCTCGGCATAGCCTTCCAGATCTGGGACGACGTGCTGGGCATCACGGGGGATGAGAAGACCCTGGGGAAGCCGGTCGGGAGCGACATAAGGAACGGGAAGCGCACTCTCATCGTCGTCCATGCCTTGGAGCGACTGGAGAAGAAAGGCAACAAGAAAAGGAAGGAGGCGTTGCTCTCAGCGCTCGGGAACGAGAATGCCACGCAGGACCAGGTCGCGCGAGCGATAGAGGTCCTGAGGCAACTCGGAAGCATCGACTACGCAAGCGGGATCGCACTGGACCATGCGGAGAAGGCAAAGCGCTGCTTGAAATGCTTGAAGAAGAGCAGGGAGAAGGAGTTCCTCAGCTCTCTTGTGGACTTTGCGACAGGGAGAACGCTCTAGAAATCGATCCTCTTCAGCCCTGGCAGGAGATTCCGTCGCTGGTGATGCTGAAGTTCGCGACCTTTCCCTCGGCTATGTGACGGTGCTTCATCACAACAAGCCTCCTCTTGCCGGGAGAGACCTTCTCGACCTTGAGTATTGATTTGGCGTTGTGGTGAAGCGCATGACCTCCCAGCGCCTCGAAGGTCCCCGTATCGATATCGGTGTAGACCTGAGAGGTCACCAGGACCGGAATCGCCATCTTCCTCGCCATGCTGAGTAGCTTCACCGTCTGGTTGGCGATCGATTTCCTCTCGGAGCGCTCCTCCTCCCTGCTCGTCAGCCTGTAGTACATGGTCATCGAGTCCACGACTATCACGCCGACCTCGGGATTGCCCTCGGCGAGCTTGATCGCCCTGTCCACCATCTTCTCCTGCTCGTCGAAGCTGTGGACCTCGCTGAGGAGGATGTTCTTGACCAACGATTCGAAATCCTCCCCGGAAATTTGGCCCAGCCTCTCCAGGGAGACGCCCTCGGTGTCGACATAGACGACCTTCTTGCCCTGCCTTGCGATGTTGCGCGAGAGGACGAGGCAGAGGTTCGTCTTTCCTGTGCCTGCCTCGCCGTAGAACAGCGTGATGCAGCCGGGCTCGACACCTCCACCCAGCATCGCGTCGATCGAGCCGCATTCGAAGGGGACCTTGTCCACGGACTGGAGAAGGCCTAGGGAAATGATAATGTTTGTCTTCACCGGGCTACTTCTTCTCGTCCTCCTTAATCGACTTCACTTCCGCCAGATCGTATCTCCCTTCCTCGGACCTCGGTCCCTTCTTCAGTAAGTAGTAGGGGATTCCCAGCAGTATCCCGAGAATGACGGGCATGAAGACAACGACGATTATCACAAGCACGATCGGCACAATCGCCGCGAGGATCGGCGGCAGGCTGATTATCAGGAAGAAGACGAGAGCTATGGCCGCGATGACGACGATCGCAAGCAGCGCCGCAACGACCTTGGATATCATGTCAACCAATCCTTATCAGACCGCCGTCACCCTTGCCCGGCAGGAAAGACACGAGAGAGTTGGTGAGCTTCGACAATGTCAATGACTGGAGTATCACCCTTTCGGGTCCTCTAAGCGTCGTGACGAAAAGCCCCTCGCCTCCGAAGAATGCCGTCGTTATTCCTCCCACGGACTGAATGTCATACTCGACGCTGGTCTCCCAACCCACAGCATGAGACGTCGATACCTTGACCATTTGACCGGGCTGGAGGTTCAGCTCAACGAAGTCCCCGCATCCGTTTATGAACACCGTCCCCTCTCCCCAGACGCGCTGCAGGATCAGTCCTTCTCCTCCGAAGAGAGCCGCTCCGAGCTTCTTCTGGAACGCGATGTCGAAGTCGACCAGGTCCTCCGCGCAGAGGAAGGAATCCTTCTAGAGGATGAACTGCTTCCCCCGCGAAGGTCCAAGGCCATCATCTTCCCCGGAACTCTTCCGGCGAAAGCGACCACCTCCAGTCCTCCCTCCGCGCCGAAGTGGTCAGGAAGAAGGACTCGCCCGTGAGCTTTCTCTTGAGCCCTTTGAAGAGCCCGCCACGCATCTTCGCGTCCATCGATACGTTGCTGGTCATGTATGCCATGCTTCCCGCCTCGGCGTACACCATCTCGCCCGGCGCGATCTCGATGTTGGCGAATCGCAGATTGTCCCCGGTTATGTTATATTTCATGACCTAATTCAGAGCGGCCTTCGCTCTTCCAGCCGCCCCGAGGCAGAGCATCAGCATCGCCGCGAGGACTTGGAAAACGGCCATGATGATGAGACCTACGTCGTAGGAGGATGTGAGCGCCACGGCGATTCCCAGCAATATCGGACCGAAGACCCCTGCCCCGTTGGCGATGCCGTTCACTATTCCAGTCGCGCTGCTCATGAGCCTGGGAGGAGTGATCCCCTGGGTTAAGGTGAAGGCTGTGGGCGCCATGACCCCAAGGAAGAAGAATACCATTGCAAGGACGAGCAGGACGAGCTCGAACGAGGTGGTCAGGACCAGGAGAACGAGGAAGAATGCGCAGATCAGCGCGAATGCGGCCGCCGTCTCGACCCTCTTTCCCGACTTGTCGCTGATCCAGGACCCGGTCAACATACCCGCGATGCCACCCAGGTAAGGGAGCGAGGCGCCCCAGACTACCTGGTCGACCGTGAAGTCCCTCGCCTTGATGAGATAGGTCGGGAGCCAAAGGGACAGCCCCCACCACGCTAGGTTCGTGAAAAGGAATGAGAAGGTTATCGTCCAGATGCCTTTGATTCTCATCGCCTCGCGGATGTTCCTCTTCGTCTCCGAAAGAACCTGGCGCAAACTGACCTTCGTGACTGCGATTGAGCGCTCCTCGGGTGTGTCCTGCAGAAACCTCCAGATGGGGATGAGCACAAGGAATCCAGCGACCGCCACGACGAAGAACATGGTCTCCCAACTGGTCGCCAGTATCAAGGGTATCAGAAGCAGCGGGACGAGAAGGTTCGAGAGGAAGCCAGAGATGAGATATATCGCGTTCACTCTCGACCTGGATGAGGGCGGGAACCATGCCTGCGTGACCTTGCTGGCGCTCGGGAAGAGGATGCCTTGGGAGAGACCGACGAACAACCGGGCCACGATGAACATCCAGTAGAAGACTCCAAGGATCCCGGTGAGGAAGGTGAACACCGACCAGGCGAAGATCGCGACCATCAGGCTCTTCCTCGGGCCGAAGACGTCCACGAGCGGGCTGATCAATACGTTCGAGAAACCGTATCCGACGAGGAATATCCCGAGGAGTATGCCTCCAAGCTCCCCGAGCTGCTCCGGATTCCAGGCGTAATCCTCCGCGACGAAAGGCAAAGCTACCGATATGTTCGCCCGCGCGATGTAACCTACGAGCGTCGCGAGGAACAGAAGCGATGCGATTGCCCCTGCCCGCCGCCTAGCCGCCCTGTAATCGCTGGTCTCTGCCATTGACGCAGGAGGGGGATTCGGTGAGGCCCTTATGTGCCTTTCCCCGTTGGGATAGGCTACGGTTAGTGACAAAGTATGGCTTAGGACCGCAAGAATCGAGTGATCATGGAAGCCTCGGTGTGCCAACTCCGACCCTCTGCCGCGGATGTCGCTGGCTTGTTCCCCCACGACGTCGTGAGAAAAGGCCAAGACCAATTCCTCGAAAACGCCAGGGAATGTATTACGAACAGGATTCACCTTCTTGCGCACGCCCCGACCGGACTGGGGAAAACAGCCGTGTCGCTGTCCGCGGCTCTGGAGACGACCTTGGACGAGGACGGTTTCGTCTTCTTTCTTACCTCGAGGCAATCACAGCACGGCATTGCGGTCGAGACGCTCAAGGGGATTTGGAAGAAGAGACACATCGGCGTCGTTGATCTGATTGGCCGAGAGGACATGTGCCTGTCACGAAGAAAGAGCGGCAGGGTTCCGTGCATCGAATCGGAGGACTGCTACTTCCTCCACGGGAGGACAAAGGAGGCTTCGGAGCGCATCCTCCAGCATCCTATGCACGTCCATGAATCGATCCATGTGTGTCTGAAGACGGGTTGCTGTCCGTACATGGCGGCGATGGCGGCGCTCAGGACCGCGGACATCGCGATATGCGATTACAATCAAGTGTTCGGACGCGCTGAGTCCTCCCTCATCGAGAGGACGGACCGACGGGAATCCGAGACGGTTCTGATCGTGGACGAGGGACACAACCTTCCCGGAAGGATCATGGAGAACAACACGGGAATCCTCACCGAGCCGAGGATCCGTTCCGCGATGCAGTCCCCTGCACTCAAAAGCTTCTCCGACGATCTGGAGGCGCTGATGGGAGCTCTTCAAGAGCTCACCTCAGGACCCAATAACGAGGTCCATCTCTCCACAAAGGACCTGGATGATCGGTTGAGAACCTCCTGCGGCATCGATTCGAAGGGGTTGGCGGAGGAGATGATGGGCACGCTGGGCAATAGAGACTATTTCAAGAACAGGGAGCTCATCGAGTCCCTCGAACTCTGGAACAAATTTGGAGACGTGAGCGTGAGATTCGCGGAGAAGAAGATGAAAAGGATCGTCTCGAAGCTTGTGGATCCGGCATTGATCTCCAAGCCAATCTTCGAGAATGTCAGATGCGGATTGGTGATGAGCGCGACACTCCACCCTCCGGAGATGTTCGCTGATCTGCTCGGCCTACAGGCAAGATTCGCATGCTACCACTACCAGTCGCCATTTCTCGACGAGAACAGGCTCCTCCTAAACATCGGGGGAGTCTCCTCGAGATTCAGAACGCGGTCTGCGCGAACGTACGATCTGATAGCGAGAAGAATCATGGAGATTTGCTCATCCACTCCGGGCAATGTGGCGGCGTTCTTCCCATCCTACGACTTCATAGCGAAGACGGAGTCATTCCTCAAGGACCTGAAAATCCCCAAGCGGATAATCGTTGAGAGGAGGGAGTACGGCAAGAACGAGAGGAACGCCATACTTGCGAACCTGGACAGGGAGAGGAACGCCCTGCTGATGGCCACAATAAACGGTTCGTTCTCGGAGGGAGTGGACTTCAAAGACAATCTCCTGTCGGCGGTTGTGATCATCGGTTTCCCGATGAATCCTCCGTCCCCCGAAGCGGAGGCGATGAGGCAAAGGATGGAGAGGAGATTCGGCCGGAAGAAGGCGAACCTCTACGTCAACGTCTATCCCACAGTCTCGAAGGTGCTCCAAGCGGCGGGAAGGGCGATAAGGAGCGAACATGACAGGGCGGCGATAGTAATGATTGACGACAGATACTTTCTCCCGGCCACGAGATCTGCGTTCCCCGAAGACTTCCAGGGAATGGGAACGACTGAGCCGGGTCACATCCTGGGGTCCTTCTTCAGCAAGACCGTTTGATAGTTTCGTGACGGAACGGACATTCCCTGACCAGATTCCCGATCCCGATGAAAAGGTTATTTAGTCAGGATGCAGTTTTTCGCACCGTGGAAGTCATCAGAAGGGGCGCTGAGGCTGAGATAAGGATCGGCACCTGGATGGGAAGAAGGGTGATACTGAAGAGCAGAGTGCCGAAGAACTACCGACACAGGGAGCTCGACACCGCACTCAGATCCTCGAGGACGAGGAACGAGGCACGCCTAATCCAGGAAGCGAGGCATCACGGCGTTCCGACTCCGATCATATATGACATCGACCTGGAGGAAGCGGAGATCGTGATGGAAGAGATCCAGGGAGAGAGAGTGAAGGACGTACTCGGGAGGGCCGACCCGGCCTCGATCGAGATGATATGCAATGAGATCGGAAGGCTCACTGCGGTACTCCACAAGAACGGAATCGTCCACGGCGACCTTACGACCTCGAACATGATCATGCGGGATGGCAAGATCTGGCTCATCGACTTCTCCCTCGGGGGAAGGAACGCCGAGATCGAAGAGATGGGGGTCGACCTGCACCTCGTCAAGCAGGCTTTCATGTCCGCGCACTCCGAGATATTCGATTGCTTCCAGATAGTCCTCGATTCATACAAGGAGCACTTCGACGGAGCGGATGAGGTGCTGAGAAGGGTCAGAGACATAGAGGGCAGAGGGAGGTACACCTGATGAAGCTTGGTCTCATCACCTCGAACGAGGGCAAGCTCAGAGAGTTCCGGAGCGAACTCTCCCGTTTGGGCATCGAAGTCGCCAGAGTGGACGAGAGCTGTGAGGAGATCCAGGCAGACACGATAGAGGAAGTGATCCAGTATTGCCTAAAGGACTTGAAGAGCAGGGGGGTCGGGGACGTAATCCTCGACGATTCTGGCCTCTTCATAGACTCACTGGAGGGTTTTCCCGGCGTCTATTCATCCTATGTCTACAAGACCCTCGGCTGCAAAGGCATCCTTAAGCTCATGGACAAGATCAGCGATCGCAGGGCCCATTTCAGTTGCTGCATCGGATGCATACTGGGAGACGGACAGGAGATCGTCGTCACCGAGAAGGTAGAAGGGAGGATCGGCACGGAGGAAAGGGGCGACAAGGGATTCGGGTTCGATCCGATCTTCATTCCTGAGGGGGATTCGAGGACGTTCGCCGAGATGTCCATAGAAGGGAAGAACCCGATATCGCACCGTGGCAGGGCAATCAGAGCCTTCGCTTTGGCGCTGAGAAAGAAAGTAGAGGTGTGAGATGGAACTCAAGGACAGAAAGATCCTCGTCACTGGATGCGCCGGATTCATCGGAAGCCACATGACTGACAGATTGCTGACGCGCGGCAACACCGTCGTAGGCATCGACAATTTCAGCACGGGAGAGAAATCCTTCCTCGAGAGAGCTTGTTCGGACCCCAACTTCGAACTCCTAGAAGGCGATCTTCTCTCGATGAGACTGGACACGGCAGTCCGCGGCGTGGATGTTCTCTGCCATTTCGCTGCGAATCCGGACGTTAGAATCGGCGCTTTGGACACGGCCGTCCACTTCCGGCAGAACCTTGAAGCCACCTATCGACTATTGGAGGCCGCGAGGCGGAGTGGAGTCAAGGACGTCGTCTTTCCTTCTACCTCGACCGTCTACGGGGAACCAAGCGTTATCCCTACTCCGGAAACATATGGTCCACTCGTTCCGATTTCTCTTTATGGGGCGTCAAAGCTTGGATGTGAAGCTCTCATTTCAGGATACTGCCACACCTTCGACATGAACTCGGTCGTCTATCGCTTTGCGAACGTTGTCGGCCCGAGGAGCACTCACAACGTCCTCCATGATTTCGTCAGGAAGCTCAGACAGAATCCAAAGGAGCTGGAGATCCTAGGGGCCGAACCTGGGACGAGCAAGTCCTACGTACACATCTCCGATTGTCTGGATGGGATGATCATCGGCGCAGAGAGGGCACGAGAGCAGGTCGAAATATTCAACATCGGCTCAAGGGACAAGATCACCGTGAAGGAGATCGCCGACGTTGTCGTCCAGGAGTTGGAACTGGAGAAAGTAAGGTACCGCTGGACCGGGGGAGTGAAGAGCGGCAGGGGATGGGTCGGGGACGTGAGGCAAATGCTCCTCTCGATCGAGAGACTTGAGAGACTCGGCTGGAATCCGAAGTGCACCAGTGCCGAGGCTATCAGAGCAGCGGTCAAAGAGATCGCTAAGGAAGACTCGGCGGGGCTTGGGTCGCGATGAGAACTAGAAAAGACCTCCGCCAGTAGCCACCTTGCCCGTGGCATCGACGGTGACGAGCCAGTTGCTGTCATCGAATGTCCAGGCAGTTGTGTCAGTCGAACTGGAGGGAGATGACGTCGCTGGAAGACCACCGGCATAGGGGAATCCGGTGGTATCGACCACTAACCAGTATCCGAGAGAATCATTGAGAAAGCAGATGCGGTGTGTGGTTCCGTAGTACGAAATCAATGACGACCAGACTAGGTTGAGACCCCATACATCACTGCAAATGAAGACAGTGGAGAACGCGTGCTCGTTGATTATGTTGACTCGTGCGTTCCCTCCGAGCGCACCGATTATGGAAGCCATCAGAATCGCCTGGTCCTCACAGTCTCCTGTTCTTTTTTGGAGAGTCTCCTCGGCGCTCTGCCAATAGTCCCCTCCCACATCCGCAACATATTCTATGTTCGATTGCACCCAGTCGAATGCGCAGGCAATCTGCAGAGTGCTATAGGGACCAGGTTGGAGAGAGCGAATGACTCTGACTACGTCTTCCGTCGCAGTGAAGTTGACCTGGGCGTTCACTTTGTTGTAGTAATCCTTTACGTTCTTCTCAAGGCTGTAGCTGTGTGGAGGAACCAGTTCACGGACATCGGCCACCCTGTCCGCGGAGATTACATCTCCGTAGTCGTGCCATCCCGCATCAGAGCCGATTCGGACAGCTACCTTAAGGATTATGGAGTACAAGGTCGGCACCGCTTCGGGCGGGCCGCTGAACGCCAACAAACCCAGGCCTATTTTCTCGTCGGGATGAACGTATGCCTCGGCATCTCGTGAGTAGACCAGAGAGGAATTGGTCCACCTAAGTCCATAGCCATAGACGAATAGGTCACCGTCACCGGTGTTCCGGATCGAGAGGTTCATCGCTCCCCCATAGAATACAAAGACCTCGGTCATCGTCCAGTCCAAGGTGTACCTGTACGTTGGCGTGCCACCAACGAGGGGAGTAGGGAGCGTGGGAGGCTGATCGTCGACGTTCGCGATCACAGGGGGATTCAGATCCGACTCCGTGAAGCCCGTTATCGAGCTAGAGAGACAACCCGAGATCGATATGCTGATAAACAGCATGGCAATCGCCACGACAACAAGTCTCCTCATCGGGTCTAGTGTTAACGCAGAAAGCGTTAATAACCCTTCTGAGTCTATGCGTGCCGCTAGCGAGAGTGGGCAATGGCCTGACTCGGATCCACCACTGTTCGTGATAATGGCGATGTTCATTCGAGCCCGAACCGTTGTCCGCCCGCACGGGGCCGTGGGGTAGATTGGTCCATCCTTCGGGCTTTGGGAGCCTGAGACTCCGATTCAAATTCGGACGGCCCCACCATCACGCATATCCAGTAATAATATTCTTGGGTTCAATTGAATTTAGACGATATGCATATTAATCAAATAGTCTCAAATCCGCCCGAACCCACTGGCGTATCGGAAAAAGGCTATGCCGGAGAATACAGAGAAAGACCAAATCCAGTGATTCAGATTTGCTCACGGGGAATACGCTCAGGCCTGTGGGATGTCAGATACTCTATGCCAGACCTCTTTAGTCTCTCCTCGACCGCTGGGTAGAGGATCAGCTCCTCCACCTCGAAATCCTCAAATGCGGGCTTTATCTCCCTCAGTCTACTTCTCAACTTCCTTATGTTCTCTGGCAGGCTGAAACTGACCATGCATGCTGGATGTGTCCTCACGCCTCTCCTAGCAAGATTCTGGAGAGCTCTGAGCTGTAGCTGGAATCCTTCCGGTCTTGCACCCGTCAGTTTCGTGAATTCCTCTTCGCAAGCGCCCTTCAGACTCACCCGTACGTGCAGATTGCGACACACTGACAGTTCTTGAGCGTATGTCGGGTCATCTCCTATGAGTATTCCATTCGTCTCGAGGATGAAAAGATACTCTTGCGGGATGAGTTCGATGACACGGATCAGGTGCTCCCTTCCAATCGTTGGCTCATTCCCGCTCATCCTTATTTGTCGATATCCTTTGCTCTTTGCTATGGCAATAAGCTTCCTCGCAACATCATCTGGGGAGAAGAAGCTGCCATGTTTCTGAGGATTTGTAGCCTCCCTCCATGACCAACAGAAGACGCACCTCAGACAACAACCGACGCAATCTGCGGTTGATATCCCCCCGTAGAACCTCGCTGACCTAAAACGATGATATGATCTCCTGTCATCACTGCAAACGATTCTCTCGGTAGTCTCTGCCATCTCGATTGGATCGAACATTAGCGAATCGCAATCTACTGCGGCATAAATAGCCTCTCTCATGTCAGGTTCTGACCGCGATGCTCGATGACGACCGAAATCCTGATCATTTAGGAACGAAGTTGCCAGTAATCGGTATCGCCTCACCGCATTTCGGACATTTGTTGTCTCGAGCAACTCTATAGTCAACGATGATATATCCAGAACGCCGAATGAGCCTCTCGTTGCATCTCGGGCAATAGGTGTTCTCGTACTGGTGACCCTGGACATTGCCCAAATAGGGAAAGGAGATGCCAGCTTCTTTTGCCATTTGATAGGCATTCTCTAGAATCTCGACCGCTGTCGGGGGGTTGCTGAGCCTATAGGCTGGAGAATACCTTGTAAAGTGCAGTGGAGTCTCCGCTCCGGCCTCCCTGAGATGACTTTCAATCACCCACCTCAGGCAGGTATCGTCGTCGTTGACCCCCGTGATGACCAGGTTGACGACTTCCACATGGTAACCCATACTCTTCGCCTCCCGGACGTTTCTCCAGACCTTCTCCACGTCGGCTCCTCCGCAGTACCTGCGGTAGGTCTCCGGATCGTCCTTCACGTCGATCTTGATGCCGTCCATGCCGGATTCCCTCAGCAATCTCAGCGCCTCCGGCGTCATGTAGCCGTTCGATACGTAGCAGCAATAGAGTCCTTTCTCCCGCCCCAGCCTGAAGAGGGGAACGGCCCAGTCAGTCATGATCGTCGGTTCCTGGAAGCTGATGCACAGACCCTCGTCCCCTCCTCGGACCGCTTGCCCCACGATCTCCCCAGGGGAGAAGTACCTAGCCGTTTCGGGATCGGGCTCGGTTTTCGATAGGTGATAGTTCTGGCACCAAACGCAGTCGAAATTACAGGACCAGGAAGAAAGGGTCAGGGCCGTCGAGCCCGGCCAGTAGTGGAAGAAGGGCTTGATTTCGATTCGCCTGCTCTCGAGGGCGCTCACGTCCCCGTAGACTAGCGTGTACATTTTCCCCTCCAAATTCACTCGCGTTCTGCAGTATCCTTTCTTGCCTGGAGAGACGCGGCACCTTCTATTGCACAGACCGCATTTGACCCTGTCTCCCGAGAGCTTCTCATAGAGTAGGGCTTCCCGGACGACCGGATACCGAAGCATGTCATCCGCCATCGCCGCACGTCCCTCCTTTGCCACTCAGCCTCCTGTTTTGGGACTGAACGATCTTCCGCCGGCAATAGGACTCGACGGGACACTCTGCGCATCCGTGCTTCTTGCAGTACTCCAGGTGCGTCCTCACCAAGGCCGATTCGTACGTCTTCACCTCCTTTAGCCCCAGCCTTCTAGCGGCTTTCTTTGCAACGTCAGAAGGTTTTGGGTCGGCTTTTTCCCAAACGCCTCTCAGCTCCCTGAGGAATATGCTAGCGCCAACTGGCCCAACGCCTTTGATCGCCTCTAGGCGCCTCTCCAAATCCCTCGGGTCGGTGGCTCCTCTGTGGATTTCTTCCAGATCTCCATTGGTATCTGTGAGAGTCCTCATGATTTCCAGGAGGTTCGTGGCGGTTGAGAAATCGTACCTCACATAACCTCCAGAGTCCAACACCTCAACCAGTCTGTCCCATCCAGCTGCTAGCATCTTCTCAGGAGTGTCCAAACCTTCCTTCTCAAACTGGCGAAAGGTGCGCTTGGCAACCTCGGCCGAGATCCTCTTCGCGAACAGTATCGAGGCGAGGAACCACCTGACCCTGTCCTCGGGCTTCGTCAGATCCAGCCCCAGCTCTTGAGAGTAGGAGGGCAAGTGAGAAAGCTCTTCTTCGAGACTCAAAGCAATTCTCCCTATCCTTCCTCTCGCGCGTCAAACTATTAGACTGTTTTGTACTAGGATTGAGCGAAAGACATTTCAGTTTTAGTTGAATCAACATAATATCTGTCTAAATAAGATACGATTCAAATCCGTCCGAGAACATCCTTCCGGCATTTCCGACAATTCTGACGGCATATGGGGAACGACAGGAAAAAAACTCGAAGAGACGCAGTTTAGGGTCCACGCCTCTCTCCATGAAAGTGGGCAGAAGATTCTCTTCACGAAGTCTGTTCTGCAGCTGGCTGGTTTGACACGGGTTTCTGAATCTGAGTCTGCTGTTCAGTCGGCGGGCTCGGTGCCAAAGCCTCAACCTGCTTCTCTTGAGGAACTGGTTGGCTCGGCGTCGGCGTCACAACTTGGGCTTCCTGCGGAACCGGCTGGGACGGCACGATGGTCTCAATCTCGGCTGGCTGTAGGGTTTGCTGTTCCGGCGCCGCCTTGGCCTTGGGCTTTCTGCCCCTCTTTCAAGTAGTCTTCTTGGTTGACACAATTACACCTCCTAGGTCCCATCCCTTCGTCTACAAGATCTGAGCTGATGTGAGTGTCAGAAGGTCGGTAAGTACGTTTGCCGAAAGGCTTATTGGGAAGATAATGAAACCAAAATGCAGTGGGATCCGGCAAAACAATACATCTAAGTTGGTGGGGCCTTCACTCTGTGTTCCCGGATCTGTGCGGCACAAATGGATCTGGTCTCTGTGTTTCTGGAGAACGTCCAAATATCCAATTCCAAGGCGTCTTCGAAGGTCTCTCATTTTCACTAGGTATTTCCGAAAGTTCTCGTCAAGCTGGAAGACTCACTAGTAGCCTAGGATGTCTTCTTTTCACGATGCAACCTTGTTTTTCAGGGGGTGAACGAACAGAGGGGTGACTGAAGAAGAAAAACAAGAAAAGGGTTCTCGCTGCAATTGCTGTCGCAATCGCTATTGTGGCATTTCTCTCAGCTTGTGGGTCACCCCATCGATCTCCCCTTTAGCATCAAGTGCTGGTGATTTCAACCGGGCCCAAGTCGAAGTTCATGCTAAGAGACCTGAGTGAGGATAGAGCCGGAAGGATAGCCACTAATAATGTACAACCAGAATGAAACGGGCCTCCTACTTAGACTTGTCAGCTCCTATTCCTTTATCGCCTTACTTGGGTCGGTCTCTTCCACAAGAACAATTGCCGGTTTGATGTTCCTTCTTCTATAGAAGTACATCCTGAGGTGATACAGCGGATGGGCCAGGAACCTCGTCCTCTGAACGACGGCTCTACGCAGTACTGCCTCCGTTGATAGGAACATTTTCTTCGCTTCCTCAAGTTCCTTCTTCGGAGAGAAGTTGATGTAAACAATCACGCCCACAGCCAGGACGATCAAGGACACTATGATTTCAATCGGATCCACGAGGAGAATCAGCGCGAAGGAGAAGGCCGCCCCGAGGATTGGTATAACTACCTTCCACTTCAATCTCTTAGCAACCTCTGGGCTCTTCTTCTCGAGTCGCAAGGTAGAAAGGCAAGTTGCCAGGTAGACGAATGCCAAGAGGAATACGGAGGAATTTATGAGGGCGGCCAAGCCTCCGAACACGCTTACCACGAACGCCGCCGAGCACAGAACGATGAGGGCGACATACGGAGTCCCGTAATTCTTATGCACCTTCGCAAACGAATGCGGAAGCAACCCGTCCAAGGCCATGGCGTAAGCAAGCCGAGAGGTGCCTATCGTTCCAGACTCGTCCGCACCTGCGATGGAAAACAGCGCCCCCACGCCAACTACCAGAACCATTAACGACGCGATGAACGCCGAGGGATTGAAGATCGTCGAAGCCGTCTCAAGGAGCGGTGTGCTTGATGAAGAGAGCAGTTGATGGCTCAACGCCCCGACCACGACGAAGTTAGTAAGAAGGTAGAAGGCGATTACGATCAGCATCCCTATGACGATCGCCTTCGGGATGGTCTTCTCAGGTTTCTCGATCTCATCCGCGGGCAAAGTAGCTAGCTCGAAGCCAGCGTAAGCCCAAAATATGAACACCAGGGCGCCCCCGAATGCTGCGACATCACCGGCAACGAACGGCGAGAAGTTGCCAACAAGGATGCGTGGATTTACGATCATGAAGATGGCGCCACCAAGGATGATGAAAACCAGCGGTATGAGTTTGACGATGGTGAGGGCGTCGTTTGCGCGGCCGGCAGCCTTCACACCGATAACGTTACTTCCGATAATGAAAGTAATGAACGCAGCCTTGAGCAAGACCACACCGACGGAGTCGACTCCCGGAACGAGCGAGGTGAAGTACTGAGCGAAGGCGACCGGGAACACCGCCATCGAAAACCATTCCGCTAGGAGCAGTGCCCATCCCACCATAAATCCAACGAAGGGGGTGGAGACTTCCTTCACATATGCGTACGGACCCCCGACCCGGGGGAGGAGCATCACGCTGTAGGCGAAGGAAACGGCGATGACCATGGCCATGATGCCAGCAACAATCCAAACGACGAGCGAAAATGGGCCGATAAGGCGGGCGGATATGCCGGTTGCCACGTAAACGTCCGCTCCGATGATCGAGCCGACGACTAGATTCGTGACATCGAAGGCGTTCAGCTTTCTCTGTAGCTTGACTCTACCTTCCTTCACGCCATCCCTTCGAAATGGCATGGCTAGGGGGTTATTTCTCCTTTTGCAATTCGCTTTCGCGACAAGAAGTCCCAGCATTTATCAGCCAACATTTCTCCCCTGAGCGTTCGGCAGCCTATTCGCGCTCATGAGACTCATTGGCTGGAATCATGTCTGCTATGGACTTTGGCGAGCCCGTCTTGAGACAGCCAGTGCAACACTTCCGACAGTTCTGAAGCAAGATAGGGAGTGCGGTTCGAAAAAAGTAAAAGGACGGGATGTTAGAAGAGGTCCCCCGCCAATTTCGTAATCGCTACAAAACGAAAGAGGCGGAAGACCGTGAGATACGTAGGACTGGACGTGCATAAA
>Ga0315282_10000709_pt1 | contig 65444 bp, 63 predicted proteins | sample YL17G07_20_MG_FD_203693 | JGI IMG/M metagenome (GOLD analysis project Ga0315282, IMG submission 203693) | Sediment microbial communities from Yellowstone Lake, YNP, Wyoming, USA - YL17G07_20 | ecosystem: Environmental > Aquatic > Freshwater > Lake > Sediment | place: USA: Wyoming | collected...
TTCCCACCGGCGGCAAAACCCCGCTGCCCCACGCCCTGAAGCTGGCCCTGGAGGTGCTCAAGCAGGAGAAGGCCCGGCATCCCCAGGACGTCTTTCTACTGGTGCTGGTCACCGACGGCCGGGCCAACATCAGCCTGGGGGCCGGCCGCCCCATGGCCGAAGTGAAGGAGCTGTCGGCGCATATTAAAACCTTAGGGGTCAACTCCCTGATTCTCGACACCGAGAGCTTCGCACCCTGCCTGGACCTCGGGTGCCTGCCGGAGCTGAGCCGGATCATGGGCGGCAGCTACCACTCCCTCACCAGCATTCGGGCCCCGGAAATGGTGGCCCGGGTTGAGGCCGCCTTAAAGTGATTTTCTGAGAGCTGGGATTCCCTTTTTAATCGACCGGCCCTCCCCCTCCACCCCCCTGGAGAAAGCGCCTTCCTTCTCCATTTAAGCCAGCGAGTTATCTACAAACTTACTTGACATTTGTTAAATCCCCTTTTAGTATCGCATTGGGGTGAAATCCCGAAACGCGAAGTGCGCCCCTTAATAAATAATATTAATTATTTAAGGTTGTTATGCCCTGGCGAGTTGGAATCATGGCGGCGCTCCTGGCCTGGCTGTTGTTAGCCGGCTCTGCCGGCGCGGCCATCCAGCGCTATACCGACAGCCGGGGTGTCATCCACATCGGCAACGGGGCTCCGGCCAAGACGGCGCCGGATCATCCAGGGAGCCCTGCCGGTGAACCTGGGCCTGAAATGGCAAGCCTGTCGGAGCCGGCGGCGCCGCCCGTCAATACGGTGGAAAAGCCGCAGCCAACGCCGGAAGCCACCCCGCCCCAGCCTCGTGAAACCTCATTCTCAGTCGTTGGTCAGGAACCGGCTGGTGGTGAAAAGTCGCAACCGGCCATAGAGGCTGCCGACCAGGTCTGCCAGGCCCCCGCGGCTGTTGTCACCCAGCCGCCGGCCCCTGGAATTATCGGCATGATCGCGGCCGCGGCTACTGCCGCCGCCGAAAGCGCCAGCGAGACCGCGCCAGCGCCTCTGCAAAAGGTGTCCTATGAGGGAGCCGAAGCTGGGGCCTCCCCGGCGCCGGCGCCTCAGGCGGCCGCTCCCCAAGCCGCAGGAATAATCACGGCGGGAGGCATCCGGCGCTATCAGGACGCTCGGGGAGTCTGGCACATCTTCAACGCGCCGTCGGAAGCTGCCGGCGCCGGCCCGGGCTGGCTGGAGGCTGCCAGGACCCCCGCTTCGGAAAGGTCAACTCCTGAGAAACAACCTCACGGGGTGGCGACGGTAGCAGCAGGTATGCCCTTGCAAAGGGTATCCTGGAGCCCGGATGATCCTGCCCTGACGACCTTGCCGACGACCAAGACCAAGGCCAGGACCGCACCCCCCGAATCCGTGAATGTCATCCGGCGCTACCGCGACAGCAAGGGCGTGATCCACATCGACAACGTGGAGCCGGGGACTACGGAATCCTTGCCGGCCGGTGTGCAGGTGCGGGCCGGGCCGGAGGAAGAAACCGGCCCGCCGGTGCGGCGCTTCCCGTCCCCGGTGGAGGGGAGTGCTCCATTGTCCCTGAAACCGGTGGCCTGGTCCGGAGAAGCAGGGCTGAAGCTGCTGAAGCCAGCGAAGGCCGGGGCTTCCCCTGGCGCGGCCATCACCACCGAAGGCGGCATCAAGCGCTGGCGGGACAAGAAGGGAATCTGGCACATCGAGACGGTGGAGTATCCCCTGCCTCCGGGGGTAGTCCTACCGCCGCGCCTGGGCGGTCCGAATCACGTCATCCAGGCGGGCAAGGCTCCGGCGCCCACCGTTGCTGCCACCGGGGCGCCATCCGTTGTCAGTCCGGCCCCACCGATGTCTTATGGCCCACCCCGGGTCGCCACCATCACCGCCTTCCGGGACGCCCGAGGACGTCTGAAGATTACCAATGATGCCCCAGCTTTAGTAAAGCCGCCCGCCGGGGCGGCTCCGGCGCCCGCAGAACTCGAGCCACTCATTGTCGAGGCCGCCCAGGTCCACCGGTTGCCGGCTACCCTCATCCGGGCGGTGATCAAGACGGAATCGAATTTCTGCTCCTGGGCCGTGTCACCCAAGGGGGCCATGGGCCTGATGCAGCTCATGCCCGGGACCGCCGCCTTGTTGGGAGTGGCCGAGCCCTTCAACCCCCGGGAAAATGTCCAGGGCGGCTGCCGCTATCTGCGGCTTCTCATCGACCTTTTTGGGGGCAACGTGCCTCTGGCTCTGGCGGCCTATAATGCCGGCTACCAGCGGGTCATCGATTGCGGCTATCAGGTGCCGGCCATCAAAGAGACCCAGGACTTCGTCACCGTGGTCATGGGGCGGTATGTGGCGGAAGAGCACCGGGCCGGCCTGCCCTGGACGTAAGGAGAGAGGCGCGCCCATGGCACCAAAAAAGCAACATATTAGAATAACAATAAAATAAGCATTTCAACTCCATTCTGAATTTCTCTTCATCTTACCGTTGACATTTTCCCCGCCTTGAGCTACAGGCTTGATTATGGTGGGCGGTGCCCACCCTACATTTTGTCATACCGCGCCATTTCTTGATCTGTTGCTGAAAGCTGACAGCTGAAAGCTATTTCATTTGGGAGGTGCCATGCCGGAAGCAGCAAAGGAAACCTGGATTACCTGGGTGGCCCTGACCGCCACGGTCCTGGCGGTCCTGGCGGCCATCGCCTCGTTAAGAGCCACCAGCTACTCCACCAAGGTCCAACTGGCCACCACCAGAGAGGCCAACCAGTGGGCCTATTACCAGGCCAAAAGCATCAAAGAGCATAGTTATGCCTTAAACCGGGACACCCTGGCCGCGGTCCGGTTGCTGGAGACCAAAAATCCCAAGGCGCAGAAGTTCCTGACGGACAAAATCAAGGAATATGAGGGTGAAGTGGCCCGCTATGATAAGGAAAAAAGCCAGATCAAGAAGGGCGCCGAAGACATCCAAAAAGAGCAGGAGGTCTACAAGCAGAAAAACGGCAACTTCGCCATAGCGGTGATGCTTTTGCAGATCGCCATCATGGCCTCGGCGGTGGGCGCGCTGATTAAAAAGAAGATCATGTGGCTGCTGGGCCTGATCCTGGGGGGCTGGGGGATATATTACTTCGTTTTCGGGTTTCTCCGGTGAAAAATTCTTCGTAGGGTCTCGGGCTTCGGGGCGGGCGGACACTCAGGTCCGCCCCTACGGTATGCCTCAGTGCCCTCCCCTGCCGGCCTTTCCTAAAACTTTAGTGGCCGAAGAAAGGCAGGCGCACGATCATTAGAAAGCCGTTGGCGGCCAATAGCGCCCCCAGGGTGGCGGAGACCAGCGAGAAGCCGAACATCAGCCGGGAATGGGCCAGGATGGCGATGGACGACATGACGATGGCAATCTGCAGCAGGACCTCGGCGTAATCGAAGTACGGGTCCTTGTCGCGGTTGACATCCCGCTCGTGTTCCAGGTGCTTGGCTTCCTTCTCGATTTCTTTCTTCTCGACGCCGAAACGCGCCTCTTCGGTAGTCATCTGCCGCAGCAGTTCTTGGTAACGCTTCCTGACCTCCGGCTTGAGTGAATCCTTTTCCAGCAGGTCCAGCTCCACCCGCAGTTTCTGGCCCCGGTAGAAATGCTCCCGGATCACCTTGGCCTGGTAGAAGGCCCATTGATCCGAGGCCTGCTGCTGGGCCAGGAGCATCTCCTTCATGGCGTTGTTGCCCCCCAGGGAGGTGATGGCCAGCAGCACCGCAAAGATGGCGGTGGTGAGGGCCACGTGCCTGGTAAAGGCCTTGCCTTTGATCTCTTCCAGTTCTTCCGGGTTGGGGAGTTCCACCTCAGACATGGCTGCAGTCCTCTCTCGGTTCGATCACTTGACGTAGATTTTCATCTCCGGGGCCAGGGCTCCGTCCAATCCCACTTCGTTACCCCATTGATCATAGGGCTTTTGCCCGGCCTGGAGGCGGTCCAGCAGGCCGGCGCTGATTAGTGCATGACGCACCGTCATGGCGGGGAGCACCTCCACGAGTTTCTGGTTCACGTAGACCTGCATTTAATCCAGGGCCTTGATCCGGCCCTCGGCCTGGGGCGAGATCTGCTGTTTACTCTTGAGGTAGTCGATCACCAGGTCCCGGAGCCAGACGCCGGGGTTGACGTAGGCCAGATTTTTGCTGGTGAGGGCGCCGCCCTGCTCCCGGTAGCCCGCGCCGGTCTTGAGGGCTTCGCCGAAGGATAGGTAACCGTCGCCCCCGGCGGCCAGGAAATCATTGGTAGCCACCACGTATTCTTTTCCGGGGTCCAGCGGTTTGCCGTTGATAGTAACATCCCGGACCCTGGAGCCCACTGGGGCGGTGCGGCTAAAGGTGAAGGTGAGGCCCGAAACCTGCGGGAACCGCCCCGCCTTGTCTTCCAGGCCGGAAACCCCGTGTTCCAGGGCCTCTTGTAATTGCTTGCCGGTCAGACGAATGGCCACCAGGTAGTTGTCGAAGGGCAGCGCCGCATAGACCTCCTTGGCCTTGATCGGCCCCCGGTGGATGCTAATGCGGATGCTGCCGCCGTTGATGAGGGCGGCTTCGGCCCCGGTCGCGGCCCGCATGACGTCGGCCACCAGATCGCCCAGGTTGGTCTCCCTAAGGCGCGTCTGTTCGCCGTCCAGGTCCACTTCGGATTCCCCCACGGTCTGATCCAGACGGGCGTCCACCTCTTGCGAATATTGGCGGACAATTTGCTGGACCTCTTTATCGGCGCCGCCGGGGCTGGGTTTAATCTCCTCCAGATGACCTGCATACTTAACGATTTTGCCGTCCTTGAGGTCCAGGTCCAGGACCCCCAGGGCCTTGGCATGTTCCCAGGCCTGGCCGATAATGGTGTGGTTCACCACCACCGGGGCCGCCAGTTTGGTGTGGGAATGGCCCCCGATAATGACGTCAATGCCCGGAACCTTCTGGGCCAGGATCCGGTCTTCTGAGTAGCCGATATGGGACAGGACCACCACCAGGTCGGCCTGGCCCCGCAACTCCTTCAGACAGCGGGCCACGGCGGCGTCAGGCGGAGAAAATTCCAGGCCGGCCACGTTGCGGGGGTGCGTGGAGGTGGGGGTGTCGGCCGTGACCACCCCGATGATGGCCACCCTGACCCCCTGGAGGTCCTTGATCACATAAGGTTTAAGCCGCGGCAGCCCCCGGACGTTGGCGCCCAACACCGGAAACCGGGCCTGCGTGAGCCGTTGTTGCAACACCTCCCGGCCATAATCGAACTCATGGTTGCCCACCACCATGGCGTCGAATCTCATGGCGTTCATCAGCTCAAGGGACGATTTGCCCTGAAACAGGTTGGCCCAGTTATTTCCCTGGATCATGTCGCCGGCCGCCAGCAGCAGAGTGGGCCGCCCGGTCCGGAGGCGATCCGCCGCCCCCGCCAGGTAGGCGGCGCCGCCCTGGAGTTCGGTGGCCCCCAGGGGTTTATAAGGCTCGGCAAAGCCGTGAAAATCATTGACATACAGGAGGCGCAGGCTGGCTTCCCGGGCTCCGGCGGGCGCGGCCAGGAAAATTACCAGGAGGAGGCAGCAGAGGATCAGACGCAGGTGTTTCATAAATTATTCCAGAAGGCCACGTTTAATTTATCGGGAAAATGCTCCGGATTTTAGTCCCATGGCTTAGATTGGCAATTATGATCCCATCCTCCTCTCCTGCCTTTGGCCTTCATGGTTTTGGCTGATAGCTGACCGCTGAAAGCTGAAAGCTACTCGCCCTCCTCTTTGGCCTCCAGACGGTGCTGGTCATAAAGGGCCAGATATTCCTTGAGCATCTCCGGGATGGGCAGGTTATAGGGGCAGCGGTCGACGCATTCGCCGCACTCTTCGCAGTTACGCACCGTTTCCATGAATTTGGCCGAGAAGCCCGCGGCCTTGGCCGGCCCCATGCGGTGGGCGACAATGGCGTAGAGCATGGCCGGGGTGATGATGACTCCCTGGGGGCAGGGCTGGCAGTATTCGCAGCGCCGGCAGAACCGATCCCCCAACTCAGACCGGTAGCGCTCCATGGCGGCCAAGTCTTCCGGGGCGACCTGATTATCCGTCTGATAGAGGTCCACCACCTCGTCGACCCCGGCCACCGAGTCGAAGCCGGCCAGGGGGATGACGTCGGGAAACTGGCGCAAAAACTTAAAGGCCAGCCGGGCGTTGTCCACCTGGCCGCCGCAAAACGGCTTCATGGCCAGCAGCCCCAGGCGCCGCTCCCGGGCCAGGGGGTGGAGTTCGCTCCCCGCGGCGGTCTCGATGAAGTTGAAAGGGAATTGCACCACGCTGAACAGGTCGGTTTGGACCAGCCTGACGGCCATCTCCAGGTTATGGGAGGTAACCCCGAGATGTCTGATCTTCCCGGCTTTAAGGGCCCGGCGCACCGCTTCCAAAGGCCCATCCGGGGCGGTCAGGGCCTGGAAATCCGCCTCCTGGGAGACCTGGTGAAATTGAAACAGGTCCAGATAATCGGTCTTCAGCAGCCGCAGACTCTGATCGAGGTCGCCTTCCAGTCCCTGGCGATCCCGCTTCATGCTCTTGGTCGCCAGAACCAACTGCTGCCGCAGGCCCTGAAAGGCCCGGCCGATCTTCTCTTCGCTGTCCAGGTAGACGTTGGCCGTGTCGAACAGGGTGATGCCGCGCTCCTGGGCCCGGCGCAGCACCCGGATGGCTTCGTCCATGGACAGGCGAATGATGGGAATACAGCCGAAGCCGACCTCGGAGACCTCCAGTCCCGTCTTCCCCAGGATACGATAGCGCATGCCGCCGCTCCTTCGAGCCTTGAATTATGGCCCACCAATCGGTTGGTTAGGTTAATACTGCTATCATACATCAATGGCCCGGTCTTTCAATTGCCCCAGGGCCTGAAAGCGGCGGTTTTTTATTGAGGGCGAATATCATCTATGTTATGCATCCGAAAGGAGCCAAAGGCTCATTTTATGGCAGCTTCCCTTTCAGGGGTCGGGGATGAGATTAGCCAAAAATCGCGGGGTAGACATGACAACGTGGTTCAAGGTTTTACCGCTCTTTTTCGTCTTGCTGCTGGGGTACGGCTGCGTTGCCACCGGCAGCCAGGGGATTACCGAAGCCGGACGCACCGCCGGGATCGAAACGGGTAAATCTACCCGGGCCGAGGTCAGCGCCCTGCTGGGATTCCCCGCCATCGTCACTTACGGCGAGAAGGGGCGCGAGACCTGGAATTATTATCACGTGATGGAATATCCCACGGCCACCGATTTCATTCCCGTGGTGGACGGCGTGGTGGCAGGTTTTCAGCAGAACACCAAGGTGCTGACGGTTACCTTTGATCGGCAAGGCGTGGCTCAGGATCTCCAGGGCCGCCAGGTGGCCGGCAACCCGGAGGTTTATCCTTATTAAGCTTTTTAAGGCCCCACCTTCCGAAAAATCCCGCCCCAACCCTTTCCTCAGCGAGATTGCCGTCCAAACGCATCCGGACGAAGTAATCTAGACAAGATTCTTTCCATGTACAAAAAATTGAGGTAAAATAATTCAATTTTTAACATTTCCTTGTCAATACACTTGAAAGAGCCGATCTGAGCAAGGTGTCACATGAACAAACCAGGACCTACTAAGGCAGAATTGCTCCGCCGGGTTAGTGATCTGGAGCAGCGCCTCCATGAAGCGGAGGCCACCATAACGGCCCTACGGCGCGACGTCGCCGCCGGAGTGCGACGAGATGCCGCCGCCCGGAAGATGCCCGGCGATCTCACCGCCTCCCAGCCGGCCCAGGAGTATGGCCGGCAACTGGCGGAAGAACTGGGATTGGCCAACGAAGAGTTGCAGGTGCAGGCCGAAGAACTTCAGGTGCAATCCGAAGAACTTCGGGTCCAAGCCGAGGAACTGTTGACGCAAAACGAGGAACTGGAGCGCCTGTCCCAGGATTTGGAAACCGAGCGGGCCCTGCTGCGCACGGTGCTGGAGCAGATGCCCGGGGGGGTAATTATTGCCGAGGCCCCCTCCGGAAAATTCCTTCTGGCCAATCAGCAGTTGGAGGCCATTCTGGGGCGGCCGGTGTCCATGGCTGATTGCCTGGAGAATTACCATCACTTCCAAGGCTTACGGCCTGACGGCTCTTCTTACCGGCCCCAGGATTATCCCCTGGCCCGTTGTCTGACACAAGGGGAGAAAATTTCCGAAGAAGAGATCAATATTATCCGGGGCGATGACTCCCGTGGGATAATCATGGTGAGCGCCGCGCCGGTGCACAACGCCAACGGGGAGACCATCGCCGCGGTCGCCACCTATCGCGACATCACAGCCCGCCAACAGCGCGAGCGGGAAATCCTGCACCAGGCCTCGTTCCCCCAAGTGAATCCCAGCCCGGTCCTGGAAGCAGATACCGCCGGACGAATTACCTATTTCAATCAGGCGGCCCGCGAGACCATTGATAAATTTGGCGGGGCGGCGGCCATCAGCGATTTCCTGCCCGACGATTTTGAAGAAATTGTGGCTACTGCCAGAATGACGGGAGAAAAGGACTTCCGGCGTGAGGTGCAGGTCGCGGACGCCCATTTTCTCGTGACCGTTTCCTACCTCAAAATGTTCCACACGGTGCGCGTCTACACCATTGACATCACCCAGCGTAAGCGCGCCGAAGAAGCCTTGATTCGCGCCAAGCAGGAATGGGAACGCACCTTTGACGCCGTGCCGGACCTGATGGCCATTTTGGACAATGACCACCATATCCTTCGGGCCAACCGGGCCATGGCCGAGGCCTTCGGGGTGGCACCCGTGGAACTGGTGGGTAAGCCGTGCTACGAATATATGCACCAAACCACCTGCCCGCCGGCCGTCTGCCCGCATAGCCTTTTGCTCCAGGACGGCCGGGAGCACACCGCCGAGCTTCGGGAAAAGGGCCGGGATTTCCTGGTGACCGTCTCGCCCATCCTGGACGGGGACGGCAACTTTGCCGGCAGCGTCCATGTGGCCCGGGACATCACTGAGCAGAAGCGGGCTGAGGCAGAATTGCATCAGGCCTTTGAAAAGGCGGAACTCCGCCTGAGAGAGACCGATGCCTTGCTGCGTGCCTCCCGGTCCGTCATGGAGCACCACACCTTTAAGGACGCCGCCTGGGAAATTTTTCAGGAGTGCAAGGCCATGACCGGGGCGTCTGCCGGCTACATCGCCCTCCTAAGCCCGGATGGCGACGAAAACGAGGTCCTGTTTCTGGATGCCGGCGGCATGCCCTGCACGGTGGACTCCAATCTGCCCATGCCTATCCGGGGCTTGCGGGAGGAGGCCTACCGCACCGGTGGGGTGGTTTTCGACAATGATTTCACCAACAGCCGTCACGTCGCCTTTCTTCCTCAGGGGCACGTGACCCTGAAGAACGTGCTTTTCGCCCCCCTGTTTAATGACGGGAAGGTGGTGGGATTGATCGGTCTGGCCAACAAGGCCGATGGCTTTACGGCCCACGATGCCCGCCTGGCGGCCGGCTTCGGTGACTTAGCTGCCATCGCCCTATTGAGAATGCGGGCGCAGGAAAGGATCCAGCAAGCCCACCACGAGCTGGAGCACCGCGTGGCGGCGCGCACCGCCGAGCTGCAGCAGACGGTGGCGCAACTGCAAGAGGAAGTGGCAGAGCGCCTGGCGGCGGAAAAGGCCCTGCAGGCGGTTTCCGCCTATGCCCGCAGCTTAATTGAGGCCAGCCTCGATCCCCTGTTCACCATCAGCCCCGAAGGCAAGATCACCGACGTCAATAAGGCCACAGAGGAGGCCACCGGCATTCCCCGTGGGCGTCTGATTGGCAGTGATTTTTTGGACTACTTCACCGAACCCGAGAAGGCCCGCGCCGGCTACGAGCAGGTGCTATCACAAGGCTTTGTCCGGGACTATCACCTGGCGCTGCGCCATACGTCGGGCCGGATAATGGAGGTCTTGTACAATGCCACCATCTATACGAACGAGGCGGGCGAAGTGCAGGGGGTCTTTGCCGCGGCCCGGGATGTCACCGAGCGCCAGCGCGCTGAAGAGGAAGTCCGGAAGCTCAACGAGGAGTTGGAGTTGCGGGTGAAGGAGCGCACCGCCCAGTTGGAGGCCGCTAACCAGGAACTGGAAGCCTTCTCCTATTCCGTGTCCCACGACCTCAAGGCTCCCGTCCGGGCCATCGACGGCTTTTCCCGCATGTTGATGCTGGAGCATGCGACCCAACTCGACGCCGAGGCGCTGCGCCTCTTGGAGGTCATCCGCCACAATACCGACTTCATGGCCCGGCTTATCGATGACCTTCTGGCTCTTTCCCGACTGGGGCGGCATGAGATCAGAAAAGCTTGGATCGACCTGGCGGCGATGAGCGCCAATGCCTTCAAGGAACTCCAGGCCCAGGCCCCGGGGCGTCACCTTGACCTGACCATCAAAGAGGTGCCGCCGGCCTATGGCGACTCCTCGCTGCTGAACCAGGTCCTGGTGAATTTGCTGACCAATGCCTGCAAATATACCAAGTTTGAAGAAACCGCCAGCATTGAAGTGGGGGGCTGGCGCGCCGCCGGCGAGAACGTTTACTACGTCAAAGACAACGGCGTCGGGTTTGATATGCGCTTTGAGAATAAATTATTCGGAGTCTTCCAACGACTGCACGGAAGCAAGGATTTCGAGGGCACCGGCGTCGGTCTGGCCATTGTCCAGCGCATCCTGCAACGCCACGGCGGCCGGGTGTGGGCCGAGGGTAAGGTCGGCGAAGGCGCCACTTTCTATTTCGCCTTGCCAATGGTGGAGGAGTAGAACTCATTTCAAAACCTCTCTGAGGCGTTAACTAGGTTCTCAACCAGGTAAGGGTTTGGAACGGCGGTTTTAAGTCCCCCTTTCCTAAAGGGGGATTTAGGGGGATTATCAAGCGCTTATTAATCCCCCCTGCCCCCCTTTAGAAAAGGGGGGTGATTCTTTCCCAACTTAAACTCCCTCGGCTAATTTAAGATGACGCCGGAACTCGGTTTTGAAATAAAAAGACCTCTGCGAAAGTCCTCTCAACTGTCATTCTGAGGGAGTGAAGCGACCGAAGAATCTCAAAATTACGAGTTACAAGATCCTTCGCTTCGCTCAGGATGACAAAAAGGCTTTTCGCAGAGGTCTCATGAATTATAGACTGCCTCCGCAGAGAACGCAGGCGGGGAGCCTGGCCCACAAAACCTAGGGAAAAGATCGCAGGGGCGGGTTTTAAACCCGCCCTAACGTTTTCTGGAGCCGCCCGGGGCCCCGATTATGCTTCCTTGGGCAGGGTAAAATAAAAGGTGGCGCCTTGACCCGGGGCGGTATCCACCCAGAGGCGGCCGCCGTGAGAATCGATGATGCGCTTCACCGTGGCCAGACCCAGGCCAAAGCCCTCTTCCCCGGTGGCGGCCTTGCCCCGGTAGAAGAACTCGAAAAGGTGCGGCAGGTCTTCCGGCGGAATGCCAGGGCCCTGGTCTTTGACCGCAAAGCGGACCTCGTTGTCCTCTTCCCAGATTTTAAGAAGCACCGTGCTTCCGGGCGGACTGTACTTGATGGCGTTGCCCAGGAGGTTATCCAACAGCCGCCGGAACAGCAGCGGGTCCACCCGCAAAGGCGGGAGTTTCCGGGGGAAGCTGGTTTCCAACTGCATCCCCTTGGCTTCCGCCAGGGGGGTCAGCAGAGTGATGACCTCCCGGCACTCCTCCGCCAACTGAATGGCCTCCGGGTGCGGCGTCAGGAGGCGCAAATCCAGGCGGGCGAACTCCAGGAAACTACTGATGAGCTCCTCCACCCGGGTCATTTCCAAGTTGACGGTTTCCAGGTATTTGGTCTGCTCGGCCGACAGGGGGCCGGCCTTGCCCTGGACCAGCCGCCGGATGAGCCCCGCCATGCCCACCACCGGGGTCTTCAGGTCGTGGGCGAACATGTTCACCAGGTGCCGGCGCTCCGTCTCCAGGCGCTTGACCGGGGTCAGGTCCCGGAGGATGACGGCCGCGCCTAACAGCTCCGTTTGGCGATCCCGCAGGGCGAAGGAGCTGACTATGACCGGCACCTTCTCGCCGGCCCGGTTTAGGAGGACCAACTCCTTGGTCTCCTCCGCCTGGTCGCTCATCACCCGCTCCAGGAGGGTCCCCGCCTCGGCTCCCTGACAGGTGAGAATCAGGTCCATCGGCTGGCCCAGGGCCTCTTCCCGCCGGTAGCCGGTGATCTTTTCGGCGGCGGGATTAAATTCGGTAATGCGGCCCCGGGCGTCGGTGGTGATGACCGCACCGGAGGTATGATGGACAATGAAACGGGACCAGTCGATCCGCTTCCGTCTTTTGGCAGGCTTCGCTTCCGGCATCGGGTCACCAAATCCGAGAAAAGTGAGGGCGAGAAGGTTCTAAAAAATTTTAACAGGTTTTGGCCCCCGGGACAATCTCTTCATTTCATCTCACCTGAACAGCATTGCCGGGAGGGCCTATCAGGCCCTCCCGGCAATAGTAAAATCGTAAAATATAGATTATCCTGTAGCTATGGTAAATTACGTCTGGGGCACAATATCGCCCCCGCAATGGGGACATTTGCCCATTCTGCAGGGGTCTCCGGGATTATGGACCATTAGCCGGCCGCAAGCCGAACAGACACAGACATGGTCGGGATTGCCGTGATGTTTGCTTCCCGGGCCGCTGCAGCCGCAGCCGCAACCTTGCCCCTGGCCTTTTCCCATACTCGCTCCTTGAGACATGCGCTCCTCCAATTTTAACAAAATTTCGGTATTAATTTTCATTATAATGAACCTATGTGCATTATAAATTGTTCCTCAACTGATTGTCAAGGGATTATTCAGAGGAAACCCCTGGCCTTGGCGGTCGAGTTATGGTAAAAATGCAGCAATTTTAAAGGTGGTTATAATGTCAGCAGTACGGACTCGTTTTTCCCCCAGCCCCACCGGTTCCCTGCATCTGGGCGGGGCGCACACCGCGTTGTTCAACTGGCTCATCGCCCGGCATTTCCAGGGGGCCTTTGTCCTGCGCATCGAAGACACCGATAAGGAACGCTCCAAAGAGGAATTCGTCACGGAGATCCTCGACGCCATGGGCTGGCTGGGGCTTGATTGGGATGAAGGCCCTTACCGCCAGTCGGAGCGGTTGCCCATTTATTTTGAGTATATCGATCGCCTCCTGGCAAAGGGGGCCGCCTATTACTGCGACTGCCAGCCGGAAGACCTGAAGGTGCGGCGTGAGGCCGCTCTGGCCCGGGGCGCTAAGCCCAAGTACGACGGCCGCTGCCGCCAGCGGAACCTCAAACCCGGGCCCCACACCGCGGTGCGTTTTAAAGGGCCCGAGACCGGCGTCACCCGGTGGCATGACCTCATCAAGGGCCCCATCGCCTTCGACAATCAGGAACTGGATGACCTGGTGGTCCTGCGCACCGACGGCATCCCCACCTACAATTTCGCGGTGGTGGTGGATGACATCACCATGCGCATCACTCAAATCATCCGGGGCGAGGACCATATCCCCAACACCCCCCGGCAGATCCTCATCTACCAGGCTCTGGGGGCGAAACTACCCGAGTTCGCCCACATGCCCCTGATGTTAGCCGCGGATCGCGGCAAGCTCTCCAAGCGCCGGGGCGCTAAATCCGTCCTGGACTACCGGGAGCGGGGCTTCCTGTCCCAGTCCCTGTGTAACTACCTGGCCCGCCTGGGCTGGTCCCACGGCGATCAGGAGATCTTTAGCCGGGAAGAGTTGATACGATACTTCACCCTGGAGCACGCCACCACCTCCCCCGGGGTCTTTGACGAAGAAAAACTCCTGTGGGTCAACAGCCAGCAGATGAAGGCCATGCCGCCGGCCGCGTTGGCCCGGGAGCTGACCCCGTTTCTGGCCCGGGTCGGGATCGAGGCGCCGGAGCAGGAATATGTGGCCCGGGCCGTGCCCACCCTGAGCGCCCGCTGCCACACCCTAATGGAAATGGCCGAGGCGGCCCGTTTCTATTTCCAGGACCCCCGGCCCTACGAAGAGAAGGGCGCCAAAAAGTTTCTGACTGCCGAGAGCGTCCCTATTTTACAGGAGGTGGCCCGACGGCTGGAATCGTTGCCGGAGTTCTCCGAAGCCGCCATCAACCAACTCTTTCACGACCTGGCGGCGGAGACCGGCCTGAAGATGGTCAACCTGGCCCAGCCGGTGCGCCTGGCCCTCACCGGCCGCACCGCCAGCCCCGGACTCTATGAGATCATCAATATCCTGGGGAAATCGGAAACCTTGCAAAGAATCAAGACGGCTATCAGCTTTGCCGCAGGCAACACCTAAAAACTCCTGGAAATTAAGCGCAACTCGAATATAATTCGACCAGTTCAAGGAGGTTCGGCATATGGCGGAAGCAAATCAGAGTTATCGCAAAAAACAGGCCCTTCTGGTCCTGGTGATCTTTGCCTGTATCGGGGTGGCCATCCTGTCGGGCAGCGCCGCGGTGTCCGTGGGCGCCATCCTGGCGGCCTGCGGCATCGCTTTCTGGGCCTCCACCCTGGAACCGGCCAGGAAACCCGACGAGCACCATCATTAACGGTTTTCCGGGGAAACAGATACCGGGGAAAATGGGGAAGAGGTTAAAAGGGGAAAAGGTTAAAGACACACAACACTTCTTTGCTTCTCTTTCCCCTTTTCGCCTTTTCCCCTTTTCGCCCCAGGTTTAAAATCCCGGACCCCATCCCACCCATAAAGGAGGGGTACCATGCGTATTGCTTTAATTGGTCAGGCGGCTTTCGGCGCCGATGTCCTGAAAGGGTTGCTGAAAAACGGTCATGAGGTGCCGGGGGTTTTTTGCCCGCCGGATCGGGGCGCCAAGCAAGACCCCCTGAAAGAGGCGGCCCTGGCCGCGGGAGTGCCGGTCTTCCAGCCCGGCCACCTGCGGGACCAGGAGGCCTACGAGGCCATGGTTTCTTTAAACGCCGACCTGGGAGTTCTGGCCTTTGTCACCGACATCATCCCGCCCCGGGTCTTCAACGCCCCGAAACAGGGCTCCATCTGCTATCACCCCTCCATCCTGCCCCGGTACCGGGGCTCCAGCGCCATCAACTGGGCGGTGATCAACGGTGAAGCCCAAACCGGGCTCACCATCTTCTGGGTGGACCAGGGCATCGACACCGGCGACATCATCCTGCAAAAGACCGTGGAGATCGGCCCCTCCGAAACCACCGGGGAAGTCTATTTCAATAAGCTTTACCCCATGGGGGTGGCGGCGGTCCTGGAGGCAGTGGATCGGATCGCCAAAGGCCCGACCACCCGGATCCCCCAGGACCAGTCCAAGGGGACGTACGATCCCCCTTGCGACGAAAGGGTGGCGCAGATCGACTGGCACAAGGCGGGCCACCAGGTCTTCAATTTCATCCGGGGTTGCGACCCTCAACCTGGGGCCACCAGCACTTTCCGGGGCGAGAAGGTCAAGTTCTACAACGCCGCCTTTTTGAACGAGCCTAATAACGCCGAACCCGGCGAGATTCTGGCGGTGACCGACCAGGGCCTTAAGGTGGCGGTGGCCGGCGGCGCCTTGCTCATCAGCCGCTTCCGCACCAAGGAACTGGGGAAGGTCAAGGCGCCCGACTTTATCGCCGCCAAGCAGCCTAAGGCGGGGGAGAAGTTCGGGAGCTAACCTATTAAAGTCCCCCTTTGGTAGGGCGGCAGTCCCTGGCTGCCCAATTGAAGGCGGGCCCGGAGGCTCGCCCTACCTCTATTGTGGTTATTGCTTTGAAAAAGGGGGATTTAGAGGGATTTCAAACGGTTATCCTAAATGACCGGGAAAAGAGTCCCTTTGCTTGAATAGCTGAAAGGTAGGGGCACAGCTTGCTGTGCCCTCAAACCTTTAGATTGTTGTTGGACTATGACTAAAATTTCCTCAGGAACCTTGCAGCAGCAATTCAAGACGACCAACTATGTCGGCCTGGCCATGATGGTTTCGGTTTTTCTCTATGCCGTTATCGTGATAGGTATTGATAAAGGCTATATTCCGTATAAAGTGTCGCACAATATAGATATCAATATACTTGCTAAAGTGAAGTATATTCTATTGGCGATATCAATATTTCACTATTTTATTATCAGATTTATTCAGAAATTTTCCTTAAAATCGGCGGCTTATTTGCCGGCCGCGTCCGTCCTAACCTTTGCTTTATGCGAAGTAGTCAGCATCTATGGCCTGGTTCTTTTCTTGCTGACCGGAATTTCCATGGACTTTTATATTTTTATGTTGATCTCCTTGTTATACTTTTACATCTTTTATCCTAAATATGCCAATTGGGAAAAGTTATTGGATCAGGAATATTCAAAGAATCCACCTGCTTGATACTACGTATCTCCTCATGAAAAACGTCGGCGTCTTCTACCATCACTCTTTCAGCCGCAAGAGCTACATGACCATCGGCAACCGGCTGCGGGATTTCCCCGAGGCCCTGGAGCCCCTGCTGCAACGGCCCAACCTACGCCTGTTCGAGGCGCCCCGGGTCTCCGAGGAACTCATCCTCAAGGTGCACGACCCGCCGATGCTGGAGATGGTGGCCCGGGACGGCTTCTGCTCCACGGCCTACGAATCGGTGGGCTCGGTGGTGGCGGGGATGGAGGCCCTGGCTAAAGGCGAGATCGAGCGGGCCTTCTGCTTCATCGGAGCCGGCGGCCACCACGCCGGCTACGGCCAGTTCTGGGGGGCCTGCTGCTTCAACGACGTGGTCATCGCCCTGACCCACACCCGGGAGATCACCCGGTTCAGGCGCTTCGCCATCGTGGACACCGACGCCCATCACGCCGACGGCACCAGCCAGCTGATCCGGGAAGACCCGGAAGTCTTTCTGCTCTGCTTTTGTGGAGTCGATTACCGGGCCCAGGGCGGCGGCGAAGTCGATGTCAACGTCCACCGCCTGAATGGCCGCGAGGACGCCAATTCCCAGTATCTGGATAAGGTGCGCCAACACCTGCCTCTGGTCCAACAATTCAAGCCGGACCTCCTCGTCTGGTACTACGGCTTCGACACCCACGAAGAGGACTACGGCTCCCTCGGCCTCACCGAAGAGGCCTATTTCCAAATCTGCGACCTGATGATCGCCAGCGCCGCGCAGGCGCAGGTCCCCCTGCAGGTGGTCCTGGGGGGCGGGTCCTTGTCCCATCTCGCCACCACCACCATCCCGGAGATCATCCGCCGTTTGACGGAGAATTAAAGTTAAGAAATGTTCTTAAGTTTTATAGGGGCGGCTCGCGGAGCCACCCCTTGTCAAATTGAGGCTTTGTCGTAGGGGCACAGCTTGCTGTGCCCTGTTTGGCGCAGGCTTCACAGCCTGCGCCTGCACAGGCGAGACGCCTGTGCCGCTTTGAGTGCCACCAGGCATTAACTGTAGCTCAGCGAGCTTGGCTCATTTTCGGCGCTTTAGCCCTTGCAGTTCATTGCCTTGCGGCGGTTTTTCCTTTATAATTAAATTATTAAGTGTTCCAGCCAACTTTATATTCCCAGGAAATTATTGAATTAACCAGGGGTACGGATGGTGATGCCGACATCGCAGGCCGGCCCTGCTTGAGATAATTTATGTTTATTGCCAAACTAGAAAAACTTGCAGGCCAATTTTTGGACCTGGAGCGGCAGCTCAGCGATCCCGAGGTCATCCGGGACCAGGAGCTCTACCATAAATACCGCAAGGAGCACGCCGACCTGGCGCCGCTGGTCCAGACTTTCCGGCGCTACCGGCAGGTGCAGAACGAATTGACCGACAGCCAGGGCCTGTTCAAGGGAGAGACGGACGAAGAGATGAAGGCCATGGTCCGGGAGGAGATCGAAACCCTCAAGGCGCAGGCAGCCTCTCTGGAAGAAGAGATGCGGCTCCTGCTGCTGCCCAAGGACCCCTTTGACGAAAAGAACGTCCTGCTGGAGATCCGGGCCGGCACCGGCGGCGAGGAAGCGGGTCTGTTCGCCGCCGACCTCTTCCGCATGTACTCCCGCCTGGCGGAGCGCCAGGGCTGGAAGCTGGAGGTTCTGAGCCACTCCACCACCGGCATCGGCGGCCTCAAGGAAGTCATCGCCGCCATTTCCGGCCAGCGCGTCTACAGTCTGCTCAAGTATGAAAGCGGCGTCCACCGGGTGCAACGGGTGCCGGTGACCGAGTCCCAGGGGCGCATCCATACCTCGGCGGTGACCGTGGCCATCCTGCCCGAGGCCGAAGAGGTGGACGTGCAGATCAACCCTGAAGAGCTGCGTATTGACGTCTTCAGGTCTTCCGGACCCGGGGGCCAGAGCGTCAACACCACTGATTCCGCGGTGCGCATCACCCACCTGCCCACCGGGTTGGTGGTCATCTGCCAGGATGAAAAATCGCAGCACAAAAACAAAGCCAAGGCCCTGAAGGTTCTGCGCTCGCGCCTCTTCGACCTGAAGCAGCAGGAGCAGCAACAGCAGATCGCCAAGGAACGCAAGTCCCAGGTGGGCACGGGCGACCGCAGCGAACGCATCCGTACCTACAACTTCCCGCAATCCCGCATCACTGACCACCGTATCGGCTTTACAATTCATGGCCTTAAGATGGAAGCCACCCTGGACGGTGATATGGACGAGATCCTCCAGGCGTTGGGCGCCCACTACCGCACCCAGGCCCTGGAACAGGCATAAATGAAGGCCGCCACCAAGGATGTCTGGACCATCCTGGAGATCCTCAGGTGGACCGCCGACTACTTCCGGGACAAGGGGGTCTTGGAGCCTCGGGCCTCGGCCGAGGTGCTCCTGGCTCACGTTCTGGGTCTCAGCCGCCTGGACCTCTATCTGCGCTACGATCAGCCCCTCGCCCCAGAAGAACTGGCCCGCTTCAAGGCCCTCATGGTCCGCCGCTGCAAGGGTGAACCGGTGGCCTACCTCACCGGCCACCGGGAGTTCTGGTCCCTGGATTTTCAAGTCGCCCCAGGGGTCCTGATTCCCCGGCCGGAGACTGAAATACTGGTAAGCTCGGCGCTAGAGGCAGGCAAAAATTTCATAGGACAATCAATCGCCGAGGATACTTCTTCAGAACAGAAAACCGAAAACAGAAAACAGCAAACAGGGTTATGGGGGGTCGAAATCGGCGTGGGGTCCGGCGCGGTGGTGGTGGCCCTGGCCAAAGAACTGCCCCAGATGGACTGGCTGGCCCTGGACCTGTCGGCCGCGGCCCTGGCGCTGGCGCGGGACAACGCCCGGCGGCATGGGGTGGGCGGGCGTCTTCATTTCGTCCGGGGCGACCTCGTTTCCGGGCTCAAACCCGTTCCCAGGTTCGCCCTGCTGGTAGCCAACCTCCCCTATGTGCCCCGGGCCGAATGGGAACAACTTCCCAAGGATATCAGAGATTTTGAGCCCAGGGAAGCCCTGCTGGGCGGGGAAGACGGTCTGGATCTCATCAGGCTCTTAGTCCGGCAGGCGCATCACTATTTGCCTCCCGGAGGGTGCCTCGCCCTGGAAGTGGGCGCCGGGCAGGCGGGGCCAGTCCTGGAATTATTGCGGAAAACCGAGGCGTACGAGCAGTTGGAGAGTCTGGCGGATTATCAGGGGGTCCAGCGGGTGGTGCGGGGCCTGCGGCGCTGATTAAAAAATCGCCTCGTTTTTCAGCATGATACCATAACCATCGCCATCTTTGCTCTTCTGACTGCGATAGCGGGGGGTGGTGTCGAATTCGCTCCAGCCTTCGGTGCTGTCAAGGCGCAGGCGTTGCACCCCGCCGTCAGCGCTCGGTTTCTCATAGAGGACGCCGGAGCATCCCACCATAAAGAAGAGCCCGGCCAAGGCTAAAACCAACCATTTTCTGGTTATTCTGTCAGCCATTTCCAACTCTATTTCCACAATCGACTTTTATAAATTTGGCCAGGAGCATGCCATAATTTAACTAAAAAGTCGACTCTTTTTTTAACATAAAGACAGATTCGTCTTGTTTGGTGGGGTTCCGATCCCAGGTACTCCATTTTTCAGTAGTGCCCAGGCGAAGCCTTTCCGTCTGACCGCTTTCGTCCACCTTTTCCGAGATAATCCCAGCGCAACCGCACCACAGCATGGCGGCCAAAGCTGCGGCTGCCAGCCAAACCCATCTTTCTCGGCGCATAACTTCCTCCCGTCCACTCCGAATGGCTCAGGACTGAGCAAGAAGTTCATAATCTAACGCCGGTTGCCGTCTTTACAAGGTGTCCGGGCCACAGATGCGCCCGGTGACGGCGGACGCGGCGGTTACCGCCGGGTTGGCCAGATAAACTTTTGAGGCCGGATGGCCCATGCGCCCGACAAAATTCCGGTTGGTGGTGGCAATGGCTACCTCGCCGGGGGCCAGGATGCCCATGTGGCCGCCCAGGCAGGGCCCGCAAGTGGGAGGCCCGATGACCGCGCCCGCCTCCATAAATATGGCCAGCAAGCCCTGGTCCATGGCCTGCCGGTAGATCAGGGGGGTGGCGGGGATGATGATAAGACGCACCCCTTTGGCCACCTTGTGGCCCTTAAGGACTTGGGCCGCCACTTGCAGATCTTCCAGCCGGCCGTTGGTGCAGGAGCCGATCACCGCCTGGTCGATGGGAACTTCTCCCACCTGGGACAAAGGTTTGACATTGCCCGGCGACGACGGACAGGCCACCTGGGGCTCCAACTGGCCCACGTCATAAGTTTTCACAAAAGCATAAGCTGAATCTTTGTCGCTGTAAAGGTTTTTCGCATCAAAGGGCCGCAGGCCCCGGCCTTTGACATAGGCCAGGGTCACTGCATCCGGGGCGATGATGCCGTTTTTGGCCCCGGCCTCCACCGCCATGTTGGCCATGGAAAAACGGTCGGCCATGGGGAGCCGGTCAATGGCTGCTCCGGTGAACTCCATGGCCCGGTAGTTGGCCCCGTCCACCCCGATATCGCCGATGGTGTAGAGGATCAGGTCCTTGCCGGTGACCCAGGGCTTCAGTTGTCCTGTATAAACGAACCTGATGCTCTCCGGCACCTTGAGCCAGACTTCGCCGTTGACCATGGCCGCGGCCAGGTCGGTGGAGCCCACCCCGGAGGCGAAGGCCCCGAGGGCTCCGTAAGTGCAGGTGTGGCTGTCGGCGCCGATGACCAGATCGCCGGGGACCACGATGCCTTTCTCCGGCAGCAGGGCGTGCTCCACCCCCATGTCGCCGCCCTCATAGAAATGGACCAGGTTCTGCTCCTGGGCGAACTGGCGCACCGTCTGCACCTGGATGGCCGAGGCGATGTCCTTGTTGGGGGCGAAGTGGTCACACACCAGCACCACCCGCTCCCGGTCGAAAACCTGCTTGGCTCCGACGTCGCGAAAGGCCTTGATGGCCAGGGGCGCGGTGATGTCGTTGCCCAGGGCGATGTCCACTTTGGCCAGGATCAGTTCCCCGGGCGCGACGTATTCTTTGCCGGCATGGGCCGCCAGAATTTTTTGGGTTATGGTTTGCGGTTTGGACATTTAAATCTCCGCATCAATTGCGTAGGGTGGGCAATGCCCACCCTACATTGCTGACTTGTATTATAAGCGCAGGCTAAAGCCTGCGGCTACAGAAAACCTGCCTTTAAAGAAGCCGACGGCTGATAGCTGAAAGCTGACAGCTACTTATAACTTCACCGGCTTCTCTTTGGAGCGTGGGCCCATCTCCTTCAAAAAATGGAGGCGGTTCAAGCCGTTGATGTAGGCCCGGGCGCTGGCGGTGACCACGTCGGGGTCCACCCCCTGGCCGGTGACCACGCGGCCGTCTTCCTCCAACCGGACCGACACCTCGCCCAGGGCCTCGGTGCCCCCGGTGATGGAACTCACCGAGAATTTCAGCAGGCTGCACTTGGACTTGGCCAGGTCGGTAATGGCGCGGTAAGCCGCGTCAATGGGGCCATCGCCGAAGGTCGACAGGGTCTTGACCTCGCCCCCCACCTCCAATCTCACGGTGGCCGTGGGCTTGACCGTGGTGCCGGTGAGGACCACCAGTTCAATCAGCCGGAAGTGCTCGGGCACCGACTTGTAGATGGATTCGGTCTCCACCAGGCTCACCAGGTCTTCGTCGAAGACCTTCTTCTTCAGGTCCGCCAGTTCCTTAAACCGTTTAAAGACCCGGTTCAACTCCTCATCCGAGAGATAATAGCCCATCTCCTGGAGCTTGTTTTTGAAGGCGTGGCGCCCGGACAGTTTCCCCAGCACCAGGAGGCTCTTCTTGATGCCCACCGTGGTGGGAGTCATGATTTCGAAGGTGCTGGCCTCCTTCAGCACTCCGTCCTGGTGGATGCCGGACTCGTGGGCAAAGGCATTGGCCCCGACGATGGCCTTATTGGGCTGCACCGGCACGCCCGACAGCTTGCTGGCCAGGCGGCTGGCCGGATAGATGTATTGGGTGACGATATCCGTGTGATAGTGCAGCAGGTCTTTCCGGGTGGCCAGGGCCATGACCACCTCCTCCAGGGAGGCGTTGCCGGCCCGTTCGCCCAGACCGTTGATGGTCACTTCAGCCTGACGGGCCCCGTTCATGATGGCCGCCAGGGTGTTGGCCACCGCCAGGCCCAGGTCGTTGTGGCAGTGTACGGAGATCACCGCCTTGTGGATATTGGGGATGTGTTCCACCAGGTACTTGATCATGGCGCCGAACTCGTGGGGAATGGCGTAGCCCACGGTGTCCGGGAAATTCACCGTGGTGGCCCCGGCCTCGATGACCGCGGTGAACATCTGGGCCACGTAGGCCAGGTCGCTGCGGGAGGCGTCCATGGCGGAGAATTCCACGTTGGAGGTATAGCGGGCCGCATGCTTCACCGCGGCCACCGCCATCTCCAGTACCTCATCCCGGCCTTTGCGCATCTGGTGCTTCAGATGGATGTCCGAGGTGGAGATGAAGGTATGGATGCGGGGATTGGTGGCCTCCTTGACCGCCTCCCAGCAGGCGTCGATGTCTTTCGCGAAGGCCCGGGCCAGACCGGCGATTTGAGGGCCGCGGATCTCCCGGGCCACCGCCTGCACCGCGGCAAAATCCCCGGGGGAGGAGAAGGGGAACCCGGCTTCGATGACGTCCACGTTGAGGAGTTCCAGATGCCGGGCAATCTGCAGTTTCTCGTCCACATTGAGATTGGCCCCGGGCGTCTGCTCCCCATCCCGCAGCGTGGTGTCAAAAATATAGATTTTCTTAGACATGTCAATCTCCTGTCCCTAAAGGGACTACAGGAAAAACAGAGATAAATTATACCACTGTCTTCATCAAAAAGAAGCAGTTAAAACAATATCTTTGCCGGATTTGGATAAGGGGAAGAGATTTGCCTGCCTAGGCAGGCAGCAAGCGTAGCAAGGCCAGGCCCAGGAGGGCTGCAGTAAGGCGCTGGTGATTTTGGGAAGGAATCATCTGTCTATCGATTTACCAATCAAAGGATAACTAAATTATATCCAAACAATGATTGCAAAAACAAGACAAAAATGGGGCAACTTTTTTTTGGATCTCAAGAGGCTGTTTTGCCTTCCCGCGGGTTGATGTCGCCCCTCCCTCAAATTTCCTCAAGATTGCAGCCGTCCGATTATTAATGATTCTTCAGTCGGTTTTCTATCTGCTCGCTAATGTATTGCGCCGCCAGGGCTTGGCCCCGAGCCGTCCAATGCCCATCGCTGGGGACAAAGTACAGCTTATTTAACGGTTCGCCCGAAGCTGCCAGGGTCGGAGTTAACGAGATCAATTCTTCCCCTTGATTATGGATAATACTTTCAAAAGCCGCTTCATCTTTAGATTTCTGAGGAGTCTTTCGAAATAGTTCGACTTCCGGAGCCATAGGTAAATAAAAGATCATTAACGAACTACCGGAATTTCTGACCGATTCTACCAGGTTCCTCAGATAGATTCCGGTCAATCTCACAGTTTCCGGGTTGGCGCAGCCCTGGCCCCGGTCCGGATATACAATTACCAGGGAGCCCTCCTTAACGGCTTTTGGGTCCGTGTGCCTGAAAAACCATTGAACGCCGGCTTCCTTGACCAAATTGGCCGCCTGGGACCAAGAAATCAACCAGTTATAGCCAGGCAGATTGAGCAGCAGGTTCTTGATAAGTCCTCTCGAGCTCCGCAAAGATTTGGGAGTAATTTCACCATTCGCTGCCACCGCATAAAACTGGCCGCGTTCGTCATCGACAAAATTCTTTCCCAAAAAGCAGAATACGGTTAAGGTGGGGTGAAATTTATATCCCAAGACCCTAAAAATCTTCAAAGCAAAATCAGTGCCTCGCCCGCTATTCCCGGCATTGATCACTTCCACCGAAAGCTTATCAGCCGTTAGCCGCTTTTCGGTCAAATAAGGAAAAGTTTGGTCGTCATTCACCCCGAATCCGTAGGTGAATGAATCGCCCAAAAACAGAATTCGGTGGTCCGTATGTCTCTCGAAGGTATATTCTTTACTGCCGCGCAGGCCCAGAGAATTATGGCTATACGTATGATCGAACACCCCGGGCCTGATCTTGCGGCCTTTCTGATTGGGGGTGGGAATTTCTCCCAACTGGGGATCGAACACAAACCGAATGGGTGCCACTTCTTGTGGCTCAAAGAAGCGCACAGCTAATTCAGCTACCCCAAAGGCAACCGTCAAACTTATGACCAGGCAGACAATTTTTAAGACAGTATTGTTCATCCGCATCTAGTTCCCTTCCGGCGCACCTTTTCTCCTGGCAGTTTCCTGGCCCCGAGGCAGATGTTTGGCCTGAAATTGGCTGGCAATATAACACCCCATATATCTGCCGGCAAGTAAATGCGCCCGGGGAGTCCAGTGGCCTTCGGCGTAATACAGCTCCCCGACCGGCTCTGGCGCAGAGGCCAAGAGCGGCGTCAAGGACTGGAGAGTGCCACCCCGGCTTTCGATGATTTCTTTAATGGCCTGTTCGTCCCGGGATGAAACCTGCTTCTCTCGGAAGGTTTTCACTTCCGAGGCAATGGGGATATAAAATACCACCAAATCGCTATGGGCTTGCCTGACCGCTTCCTTTAAATGATCCAGATAAATTTCAGTGAGCCTCCTATTGCCGTCGTTGGAAAAGCCAGTACCATCAAAGCCGCTGCCATAGGAGACCACCAGACCGGAAGCCGCCGCCGCTCCCCCCCGGTCCTGGCCGGTTTTGACCAGGTAATCCACCGCCGCCTGCTTCACCAGATTGGCCGCCTGTGACCAGGATATCAGCCAATTATAGCCGGGAAAATGGAGCAGAACGCTTTTGATTCCCCTCCGGTTATACTTTAGAGATTTGCCCCGCAGTTGGCCATCAGCAGTGACATAATAATAATCCCCCCGGGCATTGTCCTCAAAGTCGTTGCAGAAGAAGCACAACACCGTCACATCCGGCTGCAACTTCGCTCCCAGGGTTTGGAACAACTTTAGTTCGTAATCCGTGCCTTTGCCGGGACATCCCGCGTTAATCACTGCCGCGGGCAGGCCGGGTTGCCGCAGATACTGCTCCAGATGAAACGCAAAGGTCTGGTCGTCGTTGACCCCGAGGCCATAGGTAAAAGAGTCTCCCAACAGCAGGATTCGAAAATCACCCGGCTGCTTCGGACCGAACTCCCGGCTGCCCCGGAAACCGAGGGAATTGTTGCTATAGCTGAAATCGTAGACCCCGGGGTAATGCCGCCGGGCCTTTTGTTGTGGCACCGGGATATCACCCAGTTCGGAGTCAAAGGCGAAGCGCGACGGTCCGGTCTCCTGCGGGCTGATGAGCCGGACGGCGATTTCGGCCAGGCCATAGGCCACGGTGAAGCCGATGATTACGGCAATAAGGCGAAATAGAAGATTTTTCACGGTTTAAATGACCTGAGTAAGCCGGGAAGGTTTGCAGGCATTACTGGAACTCGCCGTGCCCGTGCAATTGAGAAAATTTATTTTATTATGGTTCTAAGGGCTGGAAGGTTTCGGGGTCGGGTTTTCGCCCTCCGTCTTCTCCATCAAGGCCGGCCGGCGATAGTACGCATAGGTGCTGAAGGGTCCCGAAGCCACATAGATCACCATCAGCGGAAACCCCATGATTTCGGGGGCAGTGGCCACCATGACGAACAGCAGCACTGCAGCTACCAGGGTCTGGAAGGGATGGCGTCGGAAGAGCTCCACCTTCTTAAAGCTGAAAAACTTGATGTTACTGACCATCAAAAAGGACAAGAAATAAATCGCTACCAGGATATACACGTGCTTCTCTGGAGCCCACTCGCCGATCTGGTAGTAAAAGGCGATGGCCGTGGCAATGACCATGGCGGCCGCCGGGATGGGGAGCCCATTGAAATATCGGGGGTCCATGGAGCCGGTCTGCACGTTGAAGCGGGCCAACCTCAGGGCCCCGCACACCACAAAGAGAAACGCCGCCACCCAGCCGAACTGCTTATAGGGCAGCCCTTTCAGCGCCCAGAGATAGACCAGCAGCGCCGGAGCCACCCCGAAGGACACCAGGTCCGCCAGAGAATCATATTGGACGCCGAACCCCGAGGTGCTGTGGGTCATGCGGGCGATGCGGCCGTCCAGGCCGTCCAGCACCAGGGCAATAAAAATGGCCCAGGCTGAGGCCAAGAAACGCCCGTCAATGGCGGCTACGATGGCGTAGAAGCCGGCGAACAGGCTGGCGGTGGTGATGAGGTTAGGGAGCAGGAAGACGCCCCGAAAGCGGCGCCGATCTTTTTTCTTACGTCTTCTGCGAAAGGCCATGTCCCATTCCCCCGAAGTTGCTGCCGGGCGGCGGGGTCACTCCGCCTCAAACATTATACAAGATTTATTCCCATTTGGCTACAATACTGCTGCCGGCCTTGACCCGGTCGCCCACCTGCACTAAAATCTCGGCCTCCGGCGGCAGGTAGAGGTCAACCCGGGAGCCGAAGCAGATCATCCCCAGCCGCTCGCCTTTTTCCAGATGCTGGCCCGGCTGCACGTAAGAGACGATGCGCCGGGCTAGGAGTCCGGCGATCTGCACCACCAGGATCCGGCGGCCATTGTCTTCCAGGACCAGGGCCATCTGCTCGTTGAGGGTGCAGGCATCCTCACGCCAGGCCGCCTTGAAGCAGCCGTCCCGGTGCTGGGCCACGGCCACCGTGCCGGCCAGCGGGGCCCGGTTGACATGGACGTCAAAGACGTTCATGAAAATGGCCACTCTGCGGGCCGGGCCATTTAAGTACCGGTCTTCTTGAACCTCGTCGGCAAAGACCACCTTGCCGTCCGCCGGGGCGACGACAAGCCCAGGCTCCCGGGGGATGTCCCGCTCGGGGTCACGGAAAAAATAACCGAAAAAGGCCAAACCCGCCAGGCCCACCACCCCGAGCCAGCCCCAGCTCAGGAGCCAGCCCAGGAAGATCAGCAGACCGCTGGCGGCCAGAAAAGAATAGCCGGGCGCCGCGATTTTACCCCACTTTTTATTAGTCGATTCTACCATGAATGCTGGCAGTTATATCTTCGATTTAGGATGGTTGGGGTTAAAAGGGTAAAAGGGAAAAGGGGGAAAAGGGCTAAGATTCAACGCCACTGAAGGTTTTTCCCTTTTACCCTCTTCCCCTTTTCCCCATTTACCCCCTATCTTTTCAGCCAGCCCATCATGGAGCGCAGCTTCTTGCCCACCTCTTCGATGGGGTGCTGCGCTTCCTGGCGCCGTAAGGCGTTGAACACCGGCCGCTTCGCCTGGTTTTCCAGGATCCATTCCTTGGCGAATTCGCCGCTCTGCACCTCGTAGAGGATCTGGCGCATCTCGTCCCGGGTCTCTTCGGTGATGATGCGCGGGCCCCGGGTGTAGTCGCCGTATTCGGCAGTATCGGACACGGAATAGCGCATGTATTCGAGGCCACCCTGGTAGAAGAGGTCGACGATGAGCTTCAGTTCATGGAAGCACTCGAAGTAGGCGATTTCCGGGGCGTAGCCCGCCTCCACCAGGGTGTCGAAGCCGGCCTTGACCAGTTCGGTGACGCCGCCGCACAAAACCGCTTGTTCGCCGAACAGGTCGGTCTCGGTCTCTTCCCGGAAGGAGGTCTGCAAGACCCCGGCCCGGGTGGCGCCGATGCCCTTGGCATAGGCCAGGGCCGTCTTCAGCGCCTTCTTCGAGGGGTTCTGCTCCACCGCCACCAGGCAGGGGACGCCGGCGCCTTTCTCGTATTCGCTCCGCACCAGGTGGCCCGGGCCCTTGGGCGCCACCATGATGACGTCGACCCTGGGGTCCGGCACGATCTGGCCGAAGTGAATGTTGAAGCCGTGGGAGAAGAGGAGGGTCTTGCCCTTGGTCATGTGCGGCTTCAGGTCGTTCTCGTAGAGCATGGCCTGGACGTGGTCCTGGGTCAGGATCTGCACCACCTGAGCCTTGGCCGCGGCTTCGGAGGCCGTCACCGGCTTGAAGCCGTATTTCACCGCCAGCTCATAGTTGGCGGTGCCGGGCATTTCCGAGACGATCACGTCCACCCCGCTATCCCTGAGGTTCAACGCCTGGGCGTGGCCCTGCGAGCCGAAGCCGATGATGGCCACCTTTTTGCCCTTTAACAGCCCCAAATCCGCATCTGCATCGTAGTACATCTTCATGGCAAATTATTCCTTTTCAAGTTGTGTAGGGTGCGTCTTACGCACCAAAAGCGGCGCGTGAGACGCGCCCTACGAAGCTTTGTAAACTTGTAGGGGCGGACCCATGTGTCCGCCCTTCTGCCAGGGCGCCCACGTGGGTGCGCCCCTACAGGTTGACCGCTGACCGCTACTCCTTTTTGCTCCGCTGGATGGCCAGTGTCCCGGTGCGCACGATCTCCTCGATGCCGAGGTTCTTTAAGAGATTCAGCACCGCCCCGATCTTTTCGTAGTTGCCGGTGACCTCCAGGGTGTAGGTGCTGGGGCTGACGTCCACCACCCGGCAACGGAAGATATCGGCGATGCGCAGCACCTCGGCCCGGGAACGGTCCTCGGCCTTGACCGTTACCAGGGCCATCTCCCGCTCCACATGCGAGACTTCGGTGAGATCCTGCACCTTGATGGTGTTGATGAGTTTGCGCAACTGCTTGATGATCTGTTCGATGATCTGCTCGTCGCCGGTGGTCACGATGGTGATGCGGGAGACCTCCGGGTCCATGGTCTCGGCCACGCACAGGGACTCGATGTTGAAGCCCCGGCCGGAAAACAGGCCGGTCACCCGGGAGAGCACTCCAGGAGTATTATCAACCCACACTGAAATGATATGTCTCGGCTCCATCTCTTTCTCCTAGGCCAGTAACATCTCGTGCATGGCTTTCCCCGCGGGCACCATGGGCATGACGCATTCCTCCGGCTCCACCCTAAAGTCCATGATCACCGGTTTGGGGGTATTCAGGGCCTCCTTGATGACCGGCTCCACTTCCTCGGGCTTGGTGGCCCGGAGGCCCACTGCGCCGTAGGCTTCGGCCAGCTTGACAAAATCAGGGGCGCCCATGGGGGTGGCACTGTACCGCCGTTCGTAAAAGAGCTGCTGCCACTGGCGCACCATGCCCAGGAAGGTGTTGTTCAGGATGGCGATCTTCACCGGCAGGTTGTATTCCACCACCGTGATCATCTCCTGGATGTTCATCTGGATGCTGCCGTCCCCGGCGATGTCGATGACGGTGGCCGAAGGCATGGCCACCTGCACCCCCATGGCGGCGGGGAAGCCGTAGCCCATGACCCCCAGGCCGCCGGAGGTCATCAACCTTCTGGGTTTATTGAACCGGTAGAACTGGGCGGCCCACATCTGATTCTGCCCCACCTCCGTGGTGATGAAGGCATCCCCCTTGGTCAATTCCCACAGTTTTTCCACGACATACTGGGGCTTGATGACGGTGTCGCTCCAGGTGTAGGTCAGGGGGTGGTCCTTTTCCCAGGCGGCGACGGTTTCCAGCCAGGGCCTTCTCGCCGCGGCCCAGTCCTTGGCGGGCATCTCGTGCAGCAGGTCATTGAGCTGTTTCAAGGTATCCAGACAGTCGCCGACGATGGGCACATCCACGTGTACATTTTTGCTGATGGAACTGGGGTCGATGTCCACGTGGATGATCTTGGCGTGGGGGGCGAATTCCGACAACTTGCCGGTGACCCGGTCATCGAACCGGGCCCCCACCGCAATCAGGACGTCGGCCTGGGACACCGCCATGTTGGCGCAATAGGTGCCGTGCATCCCCAGCATGCCCATCCACAGGGGGTTGTTCCCGGGGAAGCCGCCCAGTCCCATAAGGGTGCTGGTCACCGGGATCTGCAGCGTGTCGGCGAACTTGGTCAGCTCTTCGGCGGCGTCCGACAGGATGATGCCGCCCCCGGTGTAGAGCACCGGCTTTTTGGCGACCCGGATCATATCAAGGGCCCGCTTCACCTGCCGGGGATTGGCGTGGTAAGTGGGGTTGTAGCTCTTGATTTTGATTCCATCGGGGAATTTGGGCACGATGCTGGCCTGCACCACATCCTTGGGCAGGTCAATCAGCACCGGCCCCGGCCGTCCGGACCGGGCAATGTGAAAGGCCTCGTGGATGGTAGTGGCCAGTTGTTTGATGTCTTTCACCAGGTAATTGTGCTTGGTGCAGGGCCGGGTGATCCCCACAATGTCCACTTCCTGAAAGGCGTCGTTGCCGATCAGCGCCGTGGGCACCTGGCCGGTGATGACCACGATGGGGATGGAGTCGAGATAAGCCGAGGCAATGCCGGTCACGGTGTTGGTGGCCCCGGGCCCCGAGGTCACCAGGGCCACCCCGACCTTGCGGGAGGCCCGGGAGTAGCCGTCCGCGGCGTGGACTGCGGCCTGTTCGTGGCGCACCAGGAAATGTTTGATCTGAGGGGTCCGGGTCAGCTCGTCATAGATATCGAGGACCACACCCCCGGGGTAACCGAAAATGTGCTTCACTTCTTCCCGTTCCAGACATTTCAGCAGGATCTGGGCCCCGGTCATTTTCATGGCATCTTTTCCTTCTGGCGATATTTGGCCAGGATCTGCTCCATCCTATCCCGGCCGGCCAGCTTCAACTTCTGGAGCCGTTTGCGTTCTATGGTCTCCGCCGCCGTCAGGTAGGGCCGGCGGTTGAATCCGTCCACCAGCCGCTCCAACTCGTGATGTTCGTCCCAAAACTTTTTCAGTTCCGGGTCCTTGTCCGTCAGTTGCTCAATCAGTTCCAGGTCTGCTTTCTCCATATTTGCTTCGCCCCTTAGGGTAAATTTCTCAAATATTTCAAAGTGGATATTAAAATAATGGGACATCTTTGTCAATTGACGGAAGGGCTTTACCTCGGATAAAGTCCCACCCCCGCCGGCAAAAAAAACAGGGCCGCCTGCGGCCCTGCCTGGGAATCTCGGATACGGGGGATTGCGGTTATGGCAGAAAAGTCCTCCTCAACCCCACCGGAGCCGAACCCGACAGGCAGGCCGCGGCGCCTACAGCTACGCCGGCTACCTGTACTAATGAGCCATTCCCACAGGCGATAGGATTAACGAGATTTGCCATCATCAGACCTTTTCCGTTTATGATGAGAATTTAATATCTTAAACTATGAAGCCTGTCAATATTTTCCGCAGTAAAAACTAGCCTGGTTCTAGCCGGTGCTTGCGATAAATTGAAGGCAAGTTATTAAAAAACTGTGTTGGGCTAATGGCCCATTGCCATTAACCCCCATTTTTATGTCCACCCCGGATTAAGCTCCCGCTGCCCTTAGTCCAAGAGCAGCAGCAGCGCCTCGGCGGGGTTAAAATTCGGCGGGCCGGCGAAGACCCGGACCAGCGAAAAGGCTGTGGTGCCGTTGTAAGAGCCGAAAATTCCGCCGATGAGGGCCTTGCCGCTGGGCAGGCGCAGGATGCTTTCTGGGTTGTCTCCGGGAAAGTGATAGCCGTTGGTCGGATTTCCGGTGGCAAAGGTGGAGTCCGGGGAACCGTCGGCGTTCAGGCGGGCAACCTGGGTGCTGACATAATTATAGGTGCTGTTGAAGGAATTCGCCTCGAAGAGGATCTTACCGTTGGGCTGCCGGGCCATGGCGTCGATTATGATGCTGGTGGCGCCGAAGGGTAGGTTAATACTTGGGTTAAAAGTGGCATCTGGCGAGCCGTTGGCGGAGAACCGGGCCAGGGCCCGGCGCGCCGCGGACCCTTCCTTGACTTGGGTAAAGCCGCCGCCCACCACGATCTTGCCGTCGGGCTGCAGGAACATGTCATAGATGCCGCCGTCCGTGGTCGCTATGTTGGCCACCGGGGCGGTGGGTGCGAAGCTGGTGTCCAGGGACCCGTTGGTGGAGTTGAAGCGGGCCAGATACCCGCCCCCGTTCATGGTGGTGGCGGTATCATAAGGCCCGGCGATGAGGTAATAATTATTGCCCACCACTGCCAGCCGCTGGCCGGCCCACCATACGCCATCGCTGATGCTGAAACCGGAGGCGTCAAAGCCGATATCCCGTGAACCGTTGCTGTTCAGGCGCACCGCCGGGACTTGGCTATAAGAGGGGGTCTTCTTGATGTCCCCGGCGGCCATTAGCTGACCATTGGACAGCGGCACCACCTGGTTGACCTCCCAAGAATTGTCGAACCCGGCCCCCAGATTGGCCTTGAAGGTGGTATCCAGGGAGCCGTCCGGGTTGAGCCGGGCCAGGCTGTTGCTGGCGTAACCCTGGCACTGGCCATAACATCCGGCCACCAGGATCTTGCCGTCGGCCTGGAGGGCGACACTCTGCAGACAGCCGTCCACCGCGCCTTTAAAAGACGTGTCCAGGCTGCCGTTGGGGTTGACCCGGGCCAAGTTGCCGCGGTATTTGCCGCCCACCCCGCTGAAGCCGCCGCCGATGATGATCTTGCCGTCGCTTTGGGCCGCCATGGTTCGCACACTGCCGCAGCCGCCGTTGTAGACGGTAATGTTACCGTAGCCGCCGTTGAGGCTGCCATCGCCATTGAGGCCGGCGATGCAGCCCCGGCTGGTACCATTATAGGAGCGGAAATAGCCGTAGATCAAGCCGCCGCTGCCGTTGGAGAACCAATTGAGCTTCAGGATGCGGTCATCGGCCCGGGCCCCGGTGGTGAAGCCGGAATCAACCGCGCCAGTATTGGTGAGACGCACCAGGTAACCGCAGGCGGCGCCGTTCCAGTTGCTGAAATCGCCCGCCAGCACCATCCGGTCGTCCGCCGTGGACATGGGGCTGATCTGGGTCACCGGGCCGTCCGGGCCGGCGCCGACATTATAGCCAGTGTCCAGCACCATGGATGAGCTAAAACGGGCGACGCGGTTCCTGGGGACCCAGGACGAGGAGCCAGAGTTATAGACATTCTGGAATTGTCCGCAGAGCACATACTTGCCGTCGCTCTGTTTGGCCATATTAAAAATGGGGCCGTCTACCTTCTCATCCCCGATGAAGGTCACGGGAGACGACAGGTTGACGTTGTAGTCGAAGAGCAGCGCATAATAAGTGCCGCCCGAGCCATCGGGGTTTTTGGGGTAGCTGCAGAAGATGAGGACATTGTTGGGGAATAAGGGATCGCTGACCCTGATGTCGCTGATATACCCGTTGGGGGCGCTCCAGGGGGTGTAGCCGGTATCCAGGTTGCCGTCGTAATTCAAGCGGACCAGGTGGCTAAAGGGGCCGGGGGTATCCTCGCTGCCGGTTCTCAGACAATAGCCGCCCACCAGGATCTTGGCGCTGTCCCCGGAGCCGATCACCCCGATGGCGTTCACCCCCCCTTCCCCCCGGAAGGTCTGAGGGAAGTTGGTGTCCAGGGAGCCGTTGGGCTGCAGGCGGGCTACTCTGCGGTAATTCCCCGAAGGTGTGGAGATGCCGAAATTTCCGCCGATAAGGATATAATCCGCGTAGAGAGGATCATTATGGGGATAGATGTAAACGCTGCGGATCTCGTCGCCGATGTTGAAATTAAAAATGAAACTGGTATCCAAACTGCCGTCGCCCTTCAGGCGGGCTAAGGAGTGGTAGTCTTGGGTGCCACTACCCAGGTTTATCCCGTAGAATGAGCCGAAGAGGAGAGAATAGCCGTTGTATGGCCCGCCGGTATTGTAATAAACCTGGCCGCGAATTTCGGGGAGCCATTGCACCCCAGGGTTGCTAACGAAGCTGGGGTCCAGGGCCCCGTCCACGGCGTAGGCGGGACCAGGAAGAACCAGGAAAAGGCTAATGACCAGCAACAAGAGCAGCAGCCCGAAAATCGCCCGCGGCCGGGCGACGGGGCGGGGCGGAGCAGAGTAAGGTGCAAGAAGACCGGCACTAAGTGCTTGATGACTTTCCATGAAACCTCCCATAAAAATAGGCCTTAATTCGGCCAGCTATCGGTAACCATGGCCTTCCTTAGCCGCTAATATCTATGTGTTTATCTTTAGCGCATTTCCTTTAAAATTTCAATATCATTTACAGACACCTATCATAGACATTTTGCGCGCCGGATGCGCCATTAAGAATAATTCTACCAAAGGTGGCAGGCAGGAAACCTGCCCCGGTTGAGTCGCCTCAGGACACAAAAAAAGCCATGCCCTCCATGGAGGGCATGGCTCTTACAAGCGGCCAGGTGGGACTGCAACCCCCACATCGCGCCCCTTCCAGTCGCAGTGCTTTAGGGGGGCCGGCGGCAGACTTTCCGGTCCTCAGGTCGCTAACTATTTAATAATCACCCTTAAGGCACAAATCAAGGAGAGCAAGCCTGAAAAATTTAATTCGCTTTCCCGGCAAAGGCAATCCAGTGCCTGGCTCCCCACAGAATAAACGATTATAAAATAGCTTCTAACCTTTAACCTGAACCCCCTTAGGGCGCACCAAGTTAAGTGCTGCCCACAGATAATTAATCCTTTTAGCCTTAATGCTTATTGCAGCAAAAGCAATTCCAGCATCCCGCCCCGGGCCGCCCCATCACTTAGCTTGGTCACAAAGGCGTCCGACCCATATTTTTTTGTGGGCTGATACGTGTTAAGACTCGTCGGAAAGGTTTGCGAAGAGGTCTCTCCCGCCACGTACGCATACCCCTTTTTATCCACGGCGATCCCCAATCCCCTGGCGTTATCTCCTGTCAGGGCACCAGCCCCTCCCCCCAGCAAAGTGGAATAGACCAGACTCATCTTGACCCCGTTAAAACTGATCTTGGTCACGAAGGCATTCGTCCCGTTCCACAAGATTCTCAGGGGATTTTTCAGGGGAAAATTAGTAGAATCGGTGCTGCCGGTCACATAGGCCTCGCCCTTTCGATTAACCGCAATGGCAAAACCCGTGTCGTGACTATCTCCTCCCAGGTAGCTGGAGTAAACGAGTTTTGTCGGACTCACGGGATGAATCTTGGCCACAAAGGCATCCGTACCAGGCCCCCCGAAATTTTCCTGCACCGCGCCGCCGGCCTGGGGAAAATTGGTGGCAGTGGTTTCGCCGGTCACATAGATATCGCCGTATTGATCCACCGCGATGCCATGACCTTGATTATAGGCAGGCCAACCATCTTTATCCGTACTCCCTCCCAGATAGGTGGAGAAGAGAGTGGCGCCATTAGCAGCGGCGTGCTTGGTGATGAAGACACCTATTTCCCCGCCTATGGAGGCTTGGATGGGGTTTACGGTGGGAAAGCCTAAATCTTGGGTCTCCCCGACCACATAAGGACAGCCGGCCTGGTCCACGGCGACCCCCCAGGCAGTGGTACTCAGGCTAGTGCCGAGAGCTTTGTTAAAGAGAAAGGAGCTGCCGCTGGGATTCACCTTGGTCAGAAAGCCAACTTCCCCGGCATTACCGAGAAAGTTGGGAATTCCATTGAACGAAAGATAAGACTGACATTTGCCGGTGACAAAGGCATTGCCATTGGCGTCCACGGCAATGGCGTTGGCCTCATTTGGTTCAATCCCATTCATAAAGGTGGAGTAGACCAGACCATTGCCCGCGGCATTGAACTTGGTCACAATTGCTTCATCATAGTGGGTTGAGATTTTCGAAGCGGAGAGAGATGGATAGGGGACGTTAGGGGGGGTGGTGGGGAAATTGCTGGACTTGGTAACGCCGGCGATGTAAGCGCAGCCGGCCGCATCCACCGCCAGACCGACGCGAGGAAGGTACTGCTCGTAAATGAGAATATCTGTCGTCGTTCCACCCAAGTAGTTAGAGTAAATTAGGGCCTTGCCCGTGGCATTGAACTTGGTCAAAAAATAGCACTCCTGGCCCCCTTGTTTCACCCTTTGATATGAGGTCACGCCGGATGGGGCGGGGGGGACAAAATCCGTCGACGAGGTTATTCCGGCCACATAAGCGCAACCAGCCGAGTCTACCGCAATAGAAACGCCGTAATCATGATTGGTCCCCCCCAGGTAAGTGGAGTAAACCAGCACCGGGTCGATGATTAGGGGCTGGGCTTTATCATAGGCGGCCACCTCGAAGCCGTAGGTGTGGCCGGCCACGTCCCCGTGCAGCTTGAATTTACCCTCCCGGGCCACCCGGGTCCCGGCGATTTCCTGGTAGACCACGGGTTTCTTCTGGACCAGCACCCCGCCGTCGGGGAGTTGGATGGCCAGGTCGCCGGCCGGGGTGACCTCCAGTCCCTTGATCCCGGCATATTGGAACTTCACCAGGTTAGGGTCGGCCCCGGGCTTGACGATGATGTCGTATTCCAACTGGCGGCCATCCCCGTAAAATTTCAGGTCAATCCCCTTGTAGGCCTCCCGGTAGGCCACGGCCTGGTAGGTGGGGACGTCGGTGCGCCACTTCTTGGGATTATTGCCGATGAAGTAGTTTACTCTGTGCTCCTGGGGCTCCAGGGCGGTGACCTTTACCCCTTTCCGCAACCCCACGGGGCTAAGGCCCACCGCGGTGGTCCGGATTTCCGGCCGTTTTGACCGGGCCGGCGGCCCCGGGCGCTGCTTCATCCCAGTCTGGGCTGGTTTCTCCAGTTGCCGGGAAAGGCTGACCACCACCCCTTCCTTGGTAAACCAGGTGGTTTGCCCGCCATTCTGCGAGTAAAACTTTACCCGCTTATCCACCTGCCCCCGGTTTTCGATGAAATATAAGGGCAGGCGGCCGTAAGCCTCCTGCACCTGCAAGCGTTTTTCCGGCGTTGGCGAAGAACCTAAGGTGGCGGGACCGTCAACCGGGCCGGCGGCGGCCCAGGCCAGGCCAGCCAACATGATGGTTCCTGCCGCTAAAATTCCCATCAAGACACGCCGCAGTGGAGAAGCCGACTTTTGCCTGGTGACCCTCTTTGACATTTTCGCCTCCAGAAATTGGTTGGTGTTTAGGGGGAAAGGACTTGAGTCCTTTACCCCCGGTCTTGCTGGCAGCCCATGTAGATTTTCCTGATATTGATGATGCGAAGACCAAAACCGACTTGCCACAGCCCCAGGCAACCCGCGCATCTCCCAGGGGATCGTCGCTTGCCCATCCCCGCCCGTTTAATTTCCTTTTGTGAAACACCAATAGCACAAGTAAAAAATATATCAATAATTATTTATATATATGTTTTATCCTTTATCCTTTAATTAATTATTTTCAAACAAGTACTGTTACATAAAAAAGGCCAGGGAAATATCCTGGCCGCGCTTATCAAGCAAATAAAATTCAACCGTTTATCGAAAAAGAATAAAATCGATTTAGTTAGTTAGTCTCGGTTGGAGTTAAAGCTGCGCAGATTGTCAGGAGGAACTGCCGTAATATCTTGGGTATTGGCTGCGGCCGGCCCGCCGGGCAATTCGGGCAACCGGCCGTTTAACGCCTGGCCGCCGGGCAGCAATGCGCCGCTGATGGTGCCTATCCTGGCGCTGGTCCAGGCCTGTTTCGGCACCAGATCCCCGTCCAGGTAAGCGAAGACCACGCCCCGGTCATTGTCAAAGGCCTGGTTGTTGATGGCGATCATGATCTTGCGCCCCGATTCGGTCTCGGGGCCGATCCTGACCTCGATCTCTTCCGGCTTGGGGTAAGGTATCCCGCTCACCTTGAAGGTTTGACCTTCTTTAATCGGTCCCAGGAGGCCCAGGCGGCAGTTATAGAAGGCGCTCAGCGGGTCATTGATGGGGGCCTGGATGGCGGTCTCCCATTTGCACACCATGGCGCCCTGGCCTTCCTTTAATTGCCACAACTCCAACCGGCCCTGGTCGTAGTCGAAGCGGTATTCCTTCAAGGAGCGTTTGCCCCTTTTCCGGGACTCTTCACGGTAAATTAAGGGCACGAGCTTTCCCTGCCGCCAGATCATTTCCGTCTGGTAGCTGTCCCGCCGGTCTTTGCCGGTCAACACCTTGAGCATCCCCAGGGGCTCCCCGGAGATCTCCGCCCGGTAGCGTCCATCCCCCAGGCTCTTCAGGGTCAGTTGCGCCCGGGCCACATCTTTCCACAGCAGGTACTCCACCCGGAATTGCAAGTTCTCCAGCATCTGCTCTTTGGGCACCGAGGCCGGCGTCGGTGCCCCAGGCCAGGCCTGCAGCGCCAGGATCGCGGCCAGGGCGAAAATGATCGTCCAACACTCTCTTCGGGGCTGCTGCCTCATCATTCGCCCGGCTCCAGCCGGCCGCGCCGTCATTGCCATAAGAATCTAATTCCTTCTTCTCGCTTCGCTTGAATCGAGAGATAACCTGGGTAGGCCCGGAAGCCCATTTTCCATAACTTCGCCGGGGTTGAGCAATTGCCCCGACAGCTTGCCGAAGACCAGGACCCGGGTCCAGGCCTGCTGCGGCACCAACTGGGGGGTGCAGAAGATATAATACAAGTCGGACTCAACCTGGCCCGCTTGGGGAGACACTACCTCCAGCATGACCTTGCGTCCCTGGTCGGTCTCCGGGCCGATGCGAAAGATCATCTCCCGGGGCTCGGGGGTCGGGACCACGGCCACTTTCAAGGTTTGACCGGCCATCAAAGACCCAAAGGCCCCCAGCCGCAGGTTATAAAAGAGGCTCAAGGGGTCGTAAACCGGCTCCTTTAAAGGGACCTGCCAGCTCTTCACCAGCTCCTGCCGGTCCACGCCCCGCCAGACCTCCAACAGTCCCCGGGCATAATCGAACCGAAATTCTTTGCAGATGTTATGCCCCTTGGCCTGAAACTTTTCCCGATAAACCAGGGGTTTGAGCCGTCCGTCTTCCAGGACCATCTCGGTTTCATAGCGCTCCGGCAGCCAGCGGCTCAGCAGACTCCAAACCCCCTGGGCCGCGCCGTCGAACTCGGCGCGGTAGCGGTCCGGTCCCACCTGGGTAAGGCGCAGGTGCACCCGGGCCACATCGCTCCAAAGTCCCAGGTCCAGACGATAGCGCAGCTCTTCCAGGTTGCCGCCTGAGGCCCCGGCGGCAGCACTCAACCCGGGTTGCCCCAGATTGGCCAAAAAGATCAAAATCAGACACCAGATGACCGGCATCAATCCTTGTCTTCCCCCGGCTCCACCGGAGGCGGCGGGCTCCAGACCCCCGTAGCGAAGCGGCTATGCCACCACTTCATGAGGTCTTCCGAGGCTGCTTCTTCAGTCAGCTCAAAACGATAGTCTTCAATGAATTGGAGTAGCCGCTGGTAGGCGAGGTTAACCTGTTGCATGCGGTCGCGATATTCCACTTCCTCGGCAGCCGGGGCCCGGTCGGGATGCCAGCGTCGCGCCGCCCGGCGATAGGCGGCCCGGATTTCTTTGCGGCTGGCCTTTAGAGCCAGGCCCAACAATTCTCGGGCTTCTTCTAAGGTCATGGTTTCGCCCGCGGCAGGCGCCGCTATGGTTATCCTACCCCAATTATCTCGAATTATAACCGGGTTTATGCCGCAGAGCAAATCCGGCTATTGCGCCTTCAAATTAACGCCGGTGAAATCCTTAGGCGGCTTGTCTTTCCGGGGCAAGCGTGTTAAGTTAATAGATAATTTGGCCTGGATGTCTGGCGGTGGACCCATTAAATTTGACTCACGCAGGTAAACGGCAGCTAAGGATCTTACATGACTCCCAAGAAACCATCCGGCATGAGTGCAGCAGAGTTAGACCGGACCCTGGAGCGCCTCACCGACGAGATCGTCAGGCAACATCTAAATCTGGACCAGACGATCCTGGTGGGCATTCGCACCGGCGGCGCCTTCCTGGCCCAGCGCCTGGCCGACAGGATCGGCCGGCGCACCGGCAAGCCGATGCGGGTCGGGGTTCTGGACATCACCCTCTACCGGGACGACTGGACCCAATTGAGTCACAAACCCCTGGTGGGCAAGACGGAACTGCCCGGCTCCATTGACGACCAGGAGGTGGTGCTGGTGGACGACGTCCTGTTCACCGGCCGCACCATCCGGGCGGCTCTGGACGCCCTCATCGATTATGGCCGCCCTCGCCGCATCGAACTGGCGGTCCTCATTGACCGGGGCGGCCGGGAGTTGCCGATCCAGCCGGATTTCGTGGGCCGGACCGTCAAGCTTCCCCCGGGGCAGCGGGTCAATGTCTATTTTTCCGAGATGGGCCGGCTTGATGCGGTGGCCATCGAGTCGGGGCCGCCGGAAAGGCCGTAATTTAAGTTTCGAGTTTCGAGTTTTGAGTTTTGAGTTTCGAGCAAAGGATGTAAGGTGGGCACCGTGGCCTAACTGCTGTTCATTGGCACCATGCCTGTCAAAGGTTCATTCATGGCTGCGCCCAAGATATCTAAAACCAAGCCCAAATCAGAATTGTCTCCCCTGCCGCCTGAGGCCGCCGCCGCCCTGCAAAGCCAGGTAGCGGCGTTGGCGGCGGCCTGTGAAGCCGGCCAGGACCTGGAAGCCATTAAATATTTGGTTAGTGCCGATTCTGAGAACCTCCTCTGGGACCTGCACCTCATGGCGTCCCTGGGAAATATCCTCCACCCGGCCATCCCGCCCCTCCTGGCGGCCCGGTTCGGAGGCTCTCCCGACAAGGCCCGGCGCAAGGCCCTGAACCGGGTCCTGCATCTTCTCAAGACCCGGGGCGTACCGGTACCCGGCGATTTGCTGCCCCGGGAGGAGCCCGCTTTCGGGATGGCGCGCCCCCCGGCCGTCAAGAGCACGATCTCTCCCCTTTTGGGCAACGGCGACGCCTACCTCGTCCTGGAAGGTCCCAAGGAAATCCTGGGCGGCAACTTCCTGGTGGCCCTTATTAACGATGCCGCCGGACTCCAGGAATGCCATCTGCTCAATATGAAGAACCGGCAGCAGACGGAGTTCTGGGATCACTACCGGCAACATGGGCTGACGGAATGGTATCCGGTGCCCGGGCCGTACGCGGTGCGCCTCCTTGAAGAAGCCTACGCTCACCCAACCGCCGACGCCACAGCCAAACGAATTTATGGAGGCCAGCGGGAAAAAATCTGGAAAAACTGGGGCCGCCCCGAGGCCGCCCCGGACCTGGAGCAAGTCCTGCCGGTCATCGAGCCCGGCGAACGCCGCCGCCTCCTGGAACACTCCCGCCAACTGGCCGCCAATCCCCTCTTCTACACCTGGATGCCGGCCCTGGAAGAGCTGACCCCCTGGATAGCTAAGCTCCAGGAAATTAAGGAAAGCCCTCTGGTTCTCTCGGAGCCGCAGAAGCAGGCGCGGGGCGATGCCCTGGTCGATGAGGCCACTCTGGTTCTTTACCCTCCCGAGGCCCGGCCCCTATGCCGCCGCCGTCTTCTGGCCATGGCCTATTGCCTGGACCTGGGGCAGCGCCCGGAAGAGGCCCGCCTGGCCCGGGCCGCGGCGGACGATCTGGCCGACCCCGACCGCAGTGCCGTGGCCGGCGAAAATCCCTTCTTAAAAAGCCTGGTGCAAGCGGCCCTGCGCCTGGCCTGGGATCAGTCTCAGAAAACTCAGGAGGCCCAAAGCGCCTCCGGACTGCTGACCTTGCCCGGCGCCCCGCATCCAACTCGGAGGTAGTCATGTTTCACACCTTGACGGTGCGCACCGGCAGTCGCACCGAATTTCTGGACCTGACCGGCCAAATTCAGGAAGCCGTCCGGGAGAGCGGCGTCCAGGAAGGCTTGTGCCATCTTTTCGTGCCCCACACCACCGCCGCGGTAACTATCAACGAGAACGCCGATCCCAGCGTCAGGGCCGACATTCTGATGGTCCTGAACAAGATTATCAGCGATAAGGAGCCTTACCGGCATCTGGAAGGCAATTCCCCAGCCCATATCAAGGCTTCCTTGATCGGCCCGCAGCTCACCCTGCTGGTCAGCGGCGGGCGCCTGGTGCTGGGCACCTGGCAGGGCATCTATTTCTGTGAATTCGACGGACCCCGCTCCCGGCGCCTTCACCTCAAGGTCGTGGCAGATTAATGAGACCGAGGAAGAAATTATTCTCTGAAGTGCGGCTCAACGGCCACCAGTTGGCCGACATCAAGCTGGGCCAGGCCACCCTGCGGGACCGCCAACTCCTGAAGGATTTCCTGGAATACGTTCACATTAAAAAAGGGCTGCTGGAACCCTACGACCTCCACTACCCGCTGGTTGAGCCCCGGGAATTGCTGCCGTCCTTTGAGAAGAATTTTGCCGAATACAACTACCTTCCCAGTTTCAGCATGGTTGCCTTCAACCGGCCGCTGTCGTACCAGGAAGAGGTCTTCCAATTCGACCTGCTGCACCCTCCGGGCGATGACAAGCGCCGGGGCGGCCGGGAAAACCTGGAGAGAATCGCGCCGCACCTGGACCGGGAGCGCCGGACCGCTTTCAAGGCGCGTTTCACGCCCCGCGATCTCACCGATCTGGCTTTTTATGAGGAATTGGTGGAATTCCTCTGCCACATGGACCGGGCCCACGTCATCGCCCGGGACGCGCCTCAGGGCGATTTTCGCCTCCTGGGAGTTTATGCCTCTTTCCCGTCGGATCTAAACACCGAACTCAAGTCCTTCGGCCGCAAGCTGGGTAAATTCAAGGCCCTGGACAGCGCCTCCTACGAGCGGGAACGGGAGTTCGTCTACCAGTTCCTCATGGAGCTGTATGGCTTCCCCATCGCCGCCGAGCGCCGCACCTCCGCGGCCTTGTTCGCCCGCAAGTTGAGCCACCTGAAGCAACAGTACCTCATCAAGGTTTTGGGGGCCTCGGACCGCACCATCACCAGCCTCAGCGGCCTGGAGCAGAAGCAATACCCCCTGGTGGAAAAGACCGCCCTCATCTCTTTGCCCCCGGGGCTGGCGGAGGCCAACCCGCATCTGGGCAAACAGGGCTTTTATCTGGATCCGAAGCGCCGGGTGGTGATCTTCAAGGTCACCTACCAGCAGCACAAATACAACCGTTTCAATGTCCTGGAGGACCGGGCCTTGTCGGTGGTCAAACAGGAACTCATCCACCCGGTGCACGGCGGCCGGGAGCCCAGTCTCAACATCTTGAAGGACACCCACCGCAGCCTGAAAGAATTGACCGACATCGTTCGGGGCGAACACAGCGGCTCCATTTCTTATCGACGCAGCGAACTTATCGCCTCCACCAAGACCCATGAAGATCGTCTCAAGTTCTTGTCAGCCTGGCTTACTAAGAATATGCGCCGTCTGGGCCGGTATGGCCAGGAATCCTTTGACGCCACCAAAAAGCTCTTGAACAGCTACCTGCTCAACCGGGAATACCGCGAGGCCTTTCTCAAGCACCCGGACCTGCACCAGGAGGTGTTGCATCAGGCGGCTTATCTCACCCAGGCCCAGAGGTTGCAGTTTCTGGAAAAACTCGTCCAGTGGGATGAGAAACGGCGGGCGCCGGGGCCCGGCCAGCGCCTGGCTCAGGCCGTGGCCTTCCTGGAGGATAATCAAGAGGAATTGACCTACTTCTATCCCGACCTGTTCGCTAAATGCCTCAGCCTTTGGGAAGAACTCCTGAACTACCCTTATTTCAAGAAACTGGCGGCCGGGCCGGTACCTCCGGAAAATCCCTTCCGGCGGCGGGTCTGGGGCACCTTGACGCGAGGGCAGCAATTGATCGAAGAACTTAAAGAGCGGCACGGCCTGGTTGAGGACGAGGTGCTCCAGGGCACCCCTTTCCCCCTGATTACCCCCAAACCTCCCCGTCCTCCCTTAACTGCCGGGTAAATAACTTTTGCGTTCGAGGCCTATGTAGGGGCGGCTCGCGAGCCGCCCCTACAAAAACCTTCTCAAAAGTGGAAATAATTTTTATAAAAAATGTTTGGATAAGGGATTCTTAAGCTCTCCACGGCAAGTTTGCTGCCGTACGCTACTGCGCGGGAGGAGCCCCGGTCCAAGCAAATTAAGATTATCGTTGCTTTTTTAACCGGTTCATTAAACAATTAATCTATAATTAAGATAAGGGGAATACCCCGCCCTTCGTTTAGGAGGGATTAAACCACGGGAGGGTGACGGGGTCTTAACCCGCCGCAGAGACATGAAAAAAAACATTATTCCGTTTGCCCGGGCCCAGCGTTCCGTCAAGGAGGTGGTCGAGAAGTTCTACCAGGACCTGGATGACATTGAGGAGATCGTCATCATTGCCAAGGACCGGGACGGCGAGTGGATCTTCGCCAACTCGGAGCTGGAAAACGAACTGGAGTGGATCGGCAGCCTCTATAAGTTCATCAACAAGGCCATCCTGGAGGACGGAGAGGATTTTTAAGACGGTTTTCGGTTAAGATAGTCAAAACAACAATCTTTAACAAAAGTTGAGGCGGGGTGGACTCACCCCGCCTCAATTAGTTATTTAGAACCTAGTTCAAAACCTCTCTAATACCAAGTTGCCGTCAAAAAAGTAGGGGCGGGGTTTCCCCGCCCGCCATTCTCCGGTCATCGCTCCACGGGCGGGGAGACCCCGCCCCTACAACCCCGGTGACCAATATTACATGTTTGAACGCAACTCGGTATGAGGCGTTAACTATGTTCTCAACCAGGTAAGGGTTTGGAACGGCGGTTTTAAGTCCCCCTTTCCTAAAGGGGGATTTAGGGGGATTATAATCGCATATTAATCCCCCCTGCCCCCCTTTAGAAAAGGGGGGTGATTCTTTGCCAACTTAAACTCCCTCATGGTAGGCAATGCCCACCCTACCTCAAAAATCCAGGGTGCCGCTGAAGTCGACGGCCACCGGCCCCAACAAGGTCAAGGCCCAGTCTTCCGGCCGCAGCAATTCACGGGCCAGTTCCTGAATCTCGGCTGGGGTGACCTTCAGCAAGCCGGCGACGATGTCATCCAGGGGAATGTAGTGGCCGAAATGGATCTCGTTTTTCGCCAGGCGCATCATCAGGTGATCCACGTCTTCGGCCCCCAGATAGATGGAGCCCCGCAGGTATTCCCGGGCCGCCTGCAATTCAGCCGCCGAAACCGTCTCGTCTTTCAGCTTTTGTAACTCCCGGGACACGGCGGCCAGCAAGGCCGCCAAATTTTTGGGGCTGACGCCGGCGGAGATGCCCAAGAGGCCAGTATCGCTGAAAAAGCTGAGAAACGCATAGATGGAATAGGCCAATCCCAACTGCTCCCTGATTACCTGGAAGAGGCGGGAACTCATGTTGCCCCCCAGGATCAACTGGAGCATGATGGCGGCAAAGCGGCGGGCATCGCCGGCGGCCACGCTCCGGGCGCCGAGGCAGACGTAGACCTGTTCCAGGTCCCGGGCCATGGGGTAGATGCCGGGATGATAGGACGCCGGCCGGCGCTCCCGGGCCGGCATGCCGTTGGCGAAATCTTGAAAATGTGTGGCCACCAGCTCCACCAGGTGCTGGTGGTCGACCCGGCCCGCCGCGGCCACCACCGTCTCCTCCGGGCGATAGGTGGCCCGCCGGTAGGCCAGCAGTTCCTCCCGGCTCACTCCGGCAATGTGCTCGGCTTCGCCCATAATGGGCCGCCCTAAGGGGTTATCGCCCCAGAAATGGCGGCCGAAGGCCACCTGGACCTGGTCTTCGGGATTGTCGTCCTGGGCGTAAATCTCCTCCAGGATGACCTGGCGTTCTTTCTCCAGGTCCTGGGGGGCGCAGACGGGATGGAGCACCATGTCGCCCAGCAGGTCCACCAGGCGCGGCAGGTGCTCCGAGAGCACCTTGCCGTGGAAGCAGGTCTGCTCCTTGCTGGTGAAGGCGTTGCAGACGCCCCCGATCTGGTCGATCTCCCGGGCGAGGTCGAAGGCGGTGCGCCTGGGGGTGCCTTTGAAGGCCAGGTGTTCCAGGAAATGGCTGAGCCCGTTCTCGGCCCGGGTCTCGTCCCTGGAGCCCACGTTGAGCCACACCCCCACGGCTACCGAATGGAAGTAGGGCAGTTCCTCGGAAACTACCCTGAGGCCGTTATTAAGAACGGTTTTTTGTTCCACGTCCGGGTCTTCTATCTCGATCCGATCTACTCGGCCTGCTATCCGGCTCTCGAGGCGTCATACCTTCCGGCACCGGCAGCAGCGCCCGGCGGGAAAGACGGATCTTGCCCTGGCGGTCGACGTCCAGGACCTTGACGTCTACTTCGTCGCCTTCCTTCAGGACATCGGTGACGTTTTGCACCCGCTCGTGGGCCAGCTCCGAGATGTGCACCAGGCCGTCGGTGCCCGGGATGATCTCCACAAAGGCGCCGAAGTCCATGATCTTCTTCACTATGCCGTGGTAGACCTTGCCGATCTCCGCCTCCTCGATGATCTCATTGATCATGCGGATGGCTTCGTCCGCGGCCTTCTGGTCCGACGAGGAGATATGGATCTTGCCGTCGTCCTCGATGTCGATCTTGATGCCGGTGGCCGCCACGATGCTCTTCACCATCTTGCCGCCGGGTCCGATAACCTCGCGGATCTTGTCGGGGTTGATGTGGATGACGATGATCTTGGGCGCATGTTCCTTGAGCTCCGGCGACGGCGCGGCGATGACCTTTTCCATCTCGCCCAGGATGTGCAGCCGGGCTTCCCGGGCCTGGGTCAGGGCCTGGCCCATGATCTCCCGGGTCAGACCGGTCATCTTGATGTCCATCTGCAGGGCGGTGATCCCCTGAGCGGTGCCGGCCACCTTGAAGTCCATATCCCCCAGGGAGTCTTCATCCCCCAGGATGTCGGAGAGCACCGCGACCCGGTCCTCTTCCTTGATGAGGCCCATGGCGACGCCGGCCACCGCGGCCTTAATGGGGACGCCGGCGTCCATCAGGGACATGGAGGCGCCGCAGACCGTGGCCATGGAGGAAGAGCCGTTGGAGGAGAGAATCTCCGAGACGATGCGGATGGTATAAGGAAACTCTTCCGCCGACGGCAGCACCTGGGAAATGGCCCGCTCCGCCAGGGCGCCGTGGCCGATTTCCCGGCGTCCCGGACCCCGGAGCGGCCGGGTTTCTCCCACTGAGTAGGGCGGGAAGTTATAGTGCAGCATGAAAGACTTAAAGGTCTCGCCCACCAGGGTCTCGATCTTTTGTTCATCGGACGGGGTGCCGAGGGTGGCTACCGCCAGGGCCTGAGTCTCGCCCCGGGTGAAGATGGCGGAGCCGTGGGTGCGGCTCAGCATGCCGACTTCGCCGCTGATGGGCCGGACCTGGTTGAAGCTGCGGCCGTCGATACGCCGCTGCTGGTCCAGCATCATGTGGCGCACCGCCCGCTTCTGAGTCTCTTTGAAGAGATTGGCAACCACCTTTTCCAGGCCGACGGCCTCTTCGCCCAAATCGGCCAGCACTTCTTGATAAGCCTGGGCCATTCTCTTATTGCGCGCCTTCTTTTCCGGCGTTTGCACGGCCTCCAGGATGCGGTCTTTGGCCAGGGCCTCGACTCTTTGCGGCAGCTCCCCGTAATCCGGCGGCTCCGGAGTCGGGCGCTTGGGCACGCCGATCTCCTGCTGCATCTGGATGATCAGATTCAGGATCGGTTTGAGCTGCTCTTGGGCGAAGAACAGGGCTTCCAGCACTTCGTCTTCCTGAATCATGGCGGCGCCGGCTTCCACCATCACCAGTCCCTGGGGCGCCCCGGCCACGATGAGGTTGAGGCTGCTCTCCTTCTGCTGGGAATTGGTGGGATTGACCACCAGCTGGCCGCCGATCTTACCCACCCGCACCGCGGCCACTGGGCCTTGGAAGGGGCAGTCGGAGATCTCCAGGGCCGCGGCGGCGCCGTTTAAGGCGACGATGTCCGGATCGATCTCCATATCGCCGGACAGCACCGTGGCGATGATCTGGATTTCGTTCTTCAGCCCCTTGGGAAACAGCGGCCGCAAGGGTCGGTCGATGAACCGGGAGGTCAGGGTCTCCTTTTCACTGGGACGGCCGATTTCCCGCCGGAAGAAACCCCCGGGGACCCGGCCGGCGGCATAGGCCTTTTCCATGTAGTCCACGGTCAGGGGCAAAAAGTCGATGCCCTCGCGCATATCGTCCGAGATGACCGCGGTGACCAACACCGTGCTCTCGCCGTATCTTACCAGGACGGAGCCGCTGGCTTGCTGGGCCAGATGGCCCGTTTCAAAAGTGAGGTCACGGCCTCCAACTTCCACCTTAAATGTTTTCGACATATCAGTCAGATGAGCCTCCTATCTTCTCAGACCAAGTTGCTCGATCAGGGTCCGGTAACGTTCAATATCCTTATTCTTCAAATAGTTCAGGAGACGCCGGCGCTGGCCCACCAGCTTGATCAGACCTCGACGGGAGTGATGATCCTTGGCATGCGTCTTGAAGTGGTCCGTCAGGTAAGTGATCCTCTCGCTCAAAATGGCCACCTGCACTTCCGGAGAGCCAGTATCGGAATGGTGCAGTCGATGACGGTCAATAATCTCCTGCTTCTGTTCGGTAGTTAAGCCCACGACTTCCTCCTTTGTTGGTTGTCAGCGTTTAGCGGTCAGCGGTCAGCGAAAAAAATGCAGGATATTCTTTTGCTGCCCCTTCATGCCCGGGCTGACTATTCTTGGATCATTTTTTTTTGACCAGCCGCCATGCGGCTGGCAGGGTTAACTGCATTTTCCGGCCGGGCCGAACCGGCAAATACCCGGACCGGGGCCAACACCACTCCGGTCCCCTGCCCCATGATTCTGGCCATGGCCAGCAGCTCGCCGGCGGCCAGGACCTGCACCAGTTCCTCCGGTTGCAAGCCCTCATCCGGCCAGGCCACCGCCTGACCCCGGCGCAATTTCCCGGCTGCTTCGGGTCCGACTCGCACCTGCCGCCATCCCGGCAGACAGCCGGTCAGGGGAATGAGGCGGGTCAGGCGCGCCTCCGGGGCGGCTTCTTCCAGGGCGGCCAGGCTCCAGGCGTCTTCAACCTTAAATGGTCCCACTTCTAGACGCCGCAAGGCCGTCAGATGCGCCCCGCAACCCAGGACCGCGCCCAAATCCGCGGCCAGGGTGCGGATGTAAGTCCCCTGGGAGCACTGGACGGTGATCGTGACCCGGGGCAGGTCAATCTCCTCCACCTCCAGGCGGTAAATCGTTACCGGCCGGGGAGCCAACTCCACCGTCTCCCCCCGCCGGGCCAGCTTGTAGAGGCGCTCACCTTGATAGTGCAGGGCCGAATGCATGGGCGGCACCTGCTGGATCTCTCCGATGAAACTCGCCGCAGCCCGGCAAACCTGCTCCGGCGAAGGCCGCGTCTCCGTCCGGGACACCACCCGCCCGGTGAGGTCTTGGGTGTCGGTGGCGGCTCCCAATTTAATGGCCGCCCGGTAAGTCTTGGCCTCCGGCAGCAGATACGGCACCAGCTTGGTGGCCTCCCCCAGGCACAGGGGCAACAGCCCCGTGGCGAAGGGGTCCAGGGTGCCCAGATGGCCGATCTTACGCTCCCCCAAGCCCCGGCGGACCCGGCGCACCACGTCGAAGGAACTGAGGCCCTCGGGTTTATCGATTAGCAGGATACCGGAGATCATATTTTATTGATGTAGGGTGGGCACCGCCCACCAAATCCTTAAATCATTCTGGTTGATAATGGTGGGATGTGCCCACCCTACATTATTCTTCACGGCATCTGCCCGGCGGGCTCCCCGGCCTCGGCGATAATCATCTTGGGGGTCGCCCCCGGCTTCAGTTCCAGCCGCCAAAGATCGGGCTTTACTGCCGTCTCGGAAACCCAGCGAGTCTTGGGCCACCGTTCATAGACAATGGCCTTGCCGTGCTCCACCCAGGTGGGGCTGCTGCCCAAAGCGACCAGGGTCTTCCGGCCCGAGGCCGGGTTCACCAGATAAATGACGTCTTCTTTCCCCGAGTCGGTGGCCGGGGAGTAACAGAGAATCTCCTTGCCGTCCGGGGAAAACTGCGGCCGCCAGTAAGGGGTTGCCTCCCTCGGATTCTTCGGAAACCGAAAAAGCTTCTTGCCCTGCCGATCGAGCCCTACGAAGCCCCCGGACACGTCACTGCCGCTTTCCTGATAGGCAAGGAGCCGGCCGTCGGGTGAAAAAGACGGGTTGCTATAAACGTAACCGGTATCCAAGTTGGCGTTGGCATGGCTAATCAGCCGCCGCACCGCGCCGCTGCCCAAGTCGGCCAGGCTCAGGGACATGGTGGCGAGGCTCAGCTCCGAGCCGCTATCCTTTTTCACCTGCAAGTCGGACAGCCCCACAAACAGCAGGCTCTTGCCGTCCGGTGAAAAGGCTGGGTGCTCTCCGCCCTGAATCTCCGGGTGGCGAAACTGGTGGATCAGGCCGCCCGCCGCGGGGATCAGGAAGATCTGCCCAAAGCCGGTTTCCTCCCCCACCCCGGAGTAAAAGGCCAGCCATTTGCCATCCGGCGATACGGCCGGGCCCCGGTCTCTCCGGGAGTGGGTCAACTGCCGGGCGTTGGCGCCGCCGCTGTCGCCGATCCAGATGTTACCGCCCCGCACAAAGGCGAGCTCGGCCTTCTCTGCGGCCAAAGCCGTAGCCCCCCAACAATATAAAATAAAAATAATTAAGGTTACGGCAATCTTAGTCCAGGTCATGTTTTCCTAACGATATGCCTCTCGCCGATATCTGATGCGCAATATTTTAATGGCCATGGCCTTATCGTCGATTTCATAAATGATCCGATAACTGCCCACTCTAATGCGCCAGTCGTTCTTTGAGCTCGCTATCTTTCTGCACCCGGGCGGTCTTGGGTTTTCTCTCAATCCTCTGATATTCTCAATAATTCGATGAAACTCATCGGCGGTTAGCCGCTTCAAATCGCGTTCCGCCGCGCCTGCAAGGTAGACCTCATGCACCCGGTTTGTACTCCTCCAAAAAATCTTCCAGCTTCTTGAATCTGAGGGGTTTTTGCCGCATTTCCATCAACATTTTCAAGTCTTCGGCGTCTTCCAATCGTTCCAGCATCTCCTGGTAAGCATCGATATCTAGGATGACTGCCGCGGGCTTTCCGCCCCGGAAGACGATCTCGGGTTCCTTCTTTTTAGGCTTAACTCCCATAATCTCTCCGTACTACTATGTAGGTATTGCCGTAGGGCGGGCGAGACGCCCGCCCTACCCTATTTGTCCGAACCTTCTCGGCCTTTGGCAGCCACCCCAGCCTCGCGCAAAAGCTGCTCCAGCTTGGCCAGCCGATCCAGGCCGGTATCCGGCAGAAAGATAATTTCCGGCATCAACCTGAACATATTTTCCCGGGCCACTTCCTGCTTGATGAAGCCCAGGGCCTTGTCCAGGGCTTTCTTCACCAGGGCGGGATCGGCCTCGGGCCGCGCCGCGTAAAAGACCCGGGCCTGCTTCAGATCCGGGCTCATCTCCACCTGGGTCAGGGTGAGCTCCCGGAGGCGGGGATCGGCGCACTTGTGCAACAGGATCAGGGCCAGGCGCTCCCGGAGCAGTTCCGCCACCCGATGGGGCCGGCCGGTGGAGGGTCGCTGCCGCATCATGTCAATTCACCATCAAACGCATATTTTTCGTAGGGGCGAACCTTGTGTTCGCCCTGGAATGTTGGGCGAACATAAAGTTCGCCCCTACTCTTCTTTGAGGTAGCAGAGTTCCATCTGGTAGTCGATGATCTCCACCACGTACTGGTTTTCGATGAACTTCATGATCTGCCGCATCCTGGCCTCCAGAAGTTGGGGGTCGTTACCCACCAGGGCCACGCCGACCTGGGCCTTCTGCCACAGGTCGTTGTCCCCCACTTCGGCCATGGCCGCGTCAAACTTGTGCCGCGCCTTTTCGATAAGACTTTTGACCACCTTACGCTTACCCTTCAGCGAGTCGTTCTCCGGGATGATCAAGGTGAGGCGCGCCGCGGCGACAATCATTTTAACCTCGGTAAAACCAGAGGGTAGGCCCCTACCCTATTCCTCTTTCTGAGCCCTGGTATTCAGGGTGTCCAAGAGGGCCTTCACCTTCTCCTGGAAATAGGCCTCGATGACGTCCCCGGTCTGGAAGTCGTTGAACCGGTCGATGCCGATGCCGCATTCGTAGCCGGCCAGGACCTCTTTGACGTCTTCCTTGAAGCGCTTCAAGGAATTGACCTTGCCGCCTTCGGAGACCGTCTTGCCGTCCCGCAGCACCCGGGCCAGGGCGTTGCGCTCCACCTTGCCGTCCAGGACCATGCAGCCGGCGATGGTGCCGAACTTGGTGATGCTGAAGACCTGGCGCACTTCGGCCCGGCCCAGAACCCGCTCTTCCACGATGGGTTCCAGCAACCCTTCCAGGGCGGCGTGGACGTCTTGTAACAGGTTGTAGATGACGTCATAGTAGCGGACATCCAGTTGCTCCTGCTCGGCCAGGGCCTGGGCCTTGGGATTGGCCCGGACATTAAAGCCGACCACGATGGCATCCGAGGCGGAGGCCAGCATGATGTCGCTTTCGGTGATCTCGCCCATGCCGGCGTGAATCAGGCTGACCTTGATCTCCTTGGTGCCCAATTCGGACAGGGCCTTGGCCAGGGCTTCGATGGAGCCGTGCACGTCGGCCTTGAGCACCATCTTCAGTTCCTTGACCGCCCCTTCCTTGACCTGCTGGTAGAGCTTTTCCAGGGTTACCCGGCTGATGCGGGCCAGGGTGGCTTCCCGCTGCTTCTGCTGACGCATCATGGCGATCTGCTTGGCCTTGCGCTCATCCTCCAGCACCATGAACTCGTCGCCGGCGTCGGCGATGCCGTTGAATCCCTGGACCTCCACCGGCAGCCCGGGGGTCACCTCTTCCACCTTGTGGCCCCGATCGTCGAACATGGCCCGCACCCGGCCGTACTGGGAACCGCAGACAAAGTAGTCCCCCACCTTCAGGGTGCCCTGGAGCACCAGGACCGTGCCCACCGGCCCCCGGCCCTTGTCCAGGCGGGATTCAATGATGTGGCCGGTGGCCGGCACCTCGGGCGAGGCGGAAAGATCCAGAATTTCGGCTTGCAGCAGGATCTTTTCCAGCAGTTCCTGGATACCGATGCCCTTCTTGGCGGAGACCTCGGCGAACAGGACGTCGCCGCCCCATTCCTCGGAGACCACGCCGTAGTTGCCCAGTTCCCGCTTGACTTTCTCCGGGTTGGCATTGGGCTTGTCGATCTTGTTGACCGCCACCACCAGGGGCACCCCGGCGGCCTTGGCGTGGTTGATGGCCTCCACGGTCTGTTCCATGACGCCGTCGTCGGCCGCGACCACCAGGACCACCAGGTCGGTGACCTTGGCGCCGCGGGCCCGCATGGCGGTAAAGGCCTCGTGGCCCGGGGTGTCCAGGAAGACTACTTCGCCCTGGCCCTCGGGCAGTTTCACATGGTAAGCGCCGATATGCTGGGTGATGCCGCCGGCTTCGGCCTCGGTGACCCGGGTCTGACGGATAGCATCCAACAGGGAGGTCTTGCCGTGGTCCACGTGGCCCATGATGGTGACCACCGGCGGTCTGGGGATAATCTTCCCCTCCTTCCGGGGCCCCAGGGCCAGCAGATCCTCTTCTTGCATGGTGGCATGCTCCACCTCGTAGCCAAACTCGCCGGCCACGATGACCGCGGATTCGAAGTCGATGGGATAGTTGATGTTGGCCATCACCCCCATCTGGAGTAGCTGCTTGATGACTTCCCCGCTTTTGATGCCCATCCGCTTGGCCAGTTCGCCCACGGTAATTGATTCGCCCACCTTGATGCGCCGTTTGATGGCCTTGGGGACGGTAAGTTCGGCCTTGGTCACCCTCTTAATGGCCTTTTTCATCCCCTTGCGCCGCGGTCCGCGGGCTTCGCCTTCACCGACCCCATAGAGGTCGGCTCGTTCCCGAACTTCTCTCTTCTTCACCGGTTTAGACCGGACGGCTTCCGGAACTTCGGGGCGTTTGACCTTCTTCTTGCCCTTAAGATCTTTTTTCTCTTCCACCGGACCGGGTTTGACTGCGCCGGCCTGCGGCCTGGCCGCTCCCAGCGACGGTTTAGCCGGCCCGGGCGCGGGTCTGACTGCGGCGCCCCGCGCCCTGGCGCCTTCCGCCGTCACCTCGTAGTGGGAAGGCGGGGCTGACGGCGCTGCCTTTTCCGTAGGGAGGCTGATGATTCGGGCCGGAATTTCCTTTTTTCTGGCCTTGCCGCGTTGGCGTTTCAAGGCGGTGCCGGAATCGGTCACCGGAGCCGCGGCCGGACCCTTGGGGGCCTCCGGGGCAGGCGGCGCTGCGGCTGCCGCGGCTTTCGACCCCTTCGGGGCCTTGGCCTTTTTCACCGGCGCCGGCGCAATTTCTGGCACGGCCGCCGGCGGGACTTCTTCCGGCGCCTTTCCTTTGTGGGGTAAGGCCACGACCCGGGCCATTTCCTTGGGCTTGGACGGCTTGACCGCCGCCTCCATGGGAACCTCCGGCGGCGGCGCAGCTTCCTCTTCCGGCACCGGTTCCGGCGCGGCAACCTGCACCGGCGCCACCCGGCGGCGGCGCTTGACATTTTCTCCCACCCGCAGCTCCTCCACCTGAGGCGCCGCCGTGCTGATGATCTGTCGCACCCGGGTCACCGTCGCCTCATCCAGAGAGCTGAGATAAGTGAAATGCTCTTGCAGGCCCAACTCGTCCTTGAGACGCTGGATCAGCTCCTTGACGTCTATTTTTAATTCCTTGGCCAAATTGACAATTCTGGTCTTCGCCATATACCTAACCTTACCCCCAAACTGAAATGCGCCCGCGGCGCTTCTTGTCATATCCTAAGCTTACTGGACCTCGTCCGTGGCGGCCGGTTCGCCGGCCTCTTCCGCCGTCCCGCCCCGGACCATTTCCTGGGCCGAGGCAATGAGAGCCGCCGCTTTCTTCTCGCTCAGGCCGGTGGCCTGCAGCAATTCATCCAAACTGGTTTCCGCCACTTCCCGAGCCGAGTTATATCCGCCCTCGTGCAACAGGTTGGCCGTAATTTCACCCACTCCGGGAATCCGCAACAGAGAAAGATAACCTTCCTTAATAGACTTGGAGTACTTCGACTCACTCTTGACGTCGATCTTCCAGCCCACCAGGCGGGAGGCCAGACGCACATTCTGGCCGCGCTTGCCGATGGCCAGGGACAACTGGTCGTCGGGGACAATGACCTCCATGCTCTGAGAGCCCTGGTTCAAGACAATACGACTCACCTGGGCCGGCGACAGGGCGTTGGTGGTAAACTTGGCCGGGTCCGGATGCCAGGGAATGATGTCGATCTTCTCGCCCCGGAGTTCCTGGACGATGTTCTGCACCCTAGAGCCCCGCATGCCCACGCAGGCCCCCACCGGGTCCACGTCGGAATCCCGGGAGGCCACCGCGATCTTGGAGCGGCTCCCCGGTTCCCGGGCGCAGCCCAGCACCTGGACGATGCCTTCGGAAATCTCCGGAACCTCGGCCTCGAACAGGGCCATCAGGAATTGCGGATGGGTGCGGGACAGGATGACCTGAGGCCCCCTGGTCTGGCGCTTCACATCCAGCAGGAAAGCCCGGATCCGTTCGCCCTTGTGGTAAATTTCCCTGGGCACTTGCTCCGACGGCGGCAACAGGGCCTCAGTGCGGCCCAGGTTGACGATGATCCCCTCAGGGTCCACCCGCTGGACGATGCCGTTGATAATCTCGCCCTTGCGGTCCTTAAAATCTTCGAACACCAGGTCACGCTCCGCATCCTTCATGCGCTGCATGATCACCTGTTTGGCCGACTGGGCCGCAATGCGGCCGAAGGCGGAGGCGTCCATCTTGATCCCCAGACTGTCCCCCACTTCGCATTCCGGGTCCAGCTTCTTACCCTCTGCCAGGGAAATCTGCTGGCTGGGGTCCTCTAGGGTTTCCACCACTTCCTTGTATTGAAAGACCTCGATCGCGCCGGTGTCATCGTTATATTCCACCTCGATTTCCAGCCGCGGGCCGTACTTCTTCTTGGCCGCGGACCGGATGGCATCCTTGATGGCGCTGATCAGCAGCTCCTTGTCGATGCCCTTGTCACGACTGACCTGATCGATGATCCGTCTCAATTCTAAGTTCATGTGAGGTGCTAGCCCTCCTTGCCGATATTTTTTATATCCAGATCCAGCCGGGCCTTGGCGATTTCCCCAAGGGGGATGCGAGTCGCCCCCTCCCCTGCCTGCAGGCAGACTTCTTCGCCTTCCAACCCTTGCAAGATGCCCCGGTGCACCTGGCGGCCTTCCCAGGGGCTGCGGGTGGTGATGCGCACCAGCCGGCCGGTGTAGCGCCGGTAATCCTCCGGCTTCTTCAGGGCCCGGGTCAGCCCCGGAGAAGAGACCTCCAGGGTGTAGGAGCCCGGAATCAAATCGTGGACCTCCAGGAGTTGCCCCACCACCCGGTTGATCCGGGTCAACACTTCCAGGGTGACGCCCCCCGGCTGGTCCAGGAAAAGGCGCAGCGTGCCCCGGCCCCGCCGCGGCCGGTGATATTGCAATTCCACCAGCTCCACGCCGTGGGCCTCCAGCAGCGGCTGAATCAACTCCGTCACCCGGGCTATGGTTTCGTCTCTATCCGACATGCGGCTGAATCTTCGTTATTAATTTGTGGCACTGGCACCCCGGCCGTGCCTTCTGTAGGGTGGGCACTGCCCACCATTAAAAAGGCTCGTCATGGCGGGCAGTGCCCGCCCTACCCTCAAACCCGGCAGCCGCAGCCCTTGTTTCTCAGGATTTCGACCTGCTCCGCCGGTGTATCTTTATACTCTTCCTGCCGGGCCAGTCCGGTGGCCTGCTCCGCGGGCAGTGACGTGTTATGTCGATAACCCCGGCGGCCCATCTCCGCCACCAGGCGTTCATGCCGTAAATACAGGGCCTGGAGTTTGCCCCGCCAGCGCAAGGTCTCCGGGTGCCGGGAGAAGCCCTTCTTATCCTGGGTCAGAATCACCCACAGGGCGTGCAGCTCCCGGTGTTCGCCCAAAAGATGCTGGCGGCACAGCCGCTCCGGTTCAAGGTCCCAAATGCGCATCTAATTCATTAGCAACAAATGCCGCTCACCAAATAAAAAAAGCGGGCACTTAGCCCACTTCCGGGAAAATCCAAGACAATGTTTAATCTCGGGGCGCCCCAGAGCTACTACTCATCTCCGCCCTCAAAGTCAACCGGCCATTCTGCCCCTTACTGCCGGCGCCTCGATGGGGGAAGCGGGTCCTTCTCGGCGGGCAACATTGCTTCAAGGTAAACCATCGCACCTTAAAGCATCTTCTCGCCCCCAAGTCTGGAGCGGGCAACGGGATTCGAACCCGCGACACCAAGCTTGGGAAGCTTGTACTCTACCAGCTGAGCTATGCCCGCTCAACTTTACTATGTATAAAATTTAGAGCTATAAGTCAAGGCCTATTAGTTATTGGTGGGGCGGGCCTCCGGGCCCGCCGCAATATCGGTGGCACAGGCGTCCCGCCTGTGCGCTTTAATGGTGGGCGGTGCCCACCCTACATTCTATGCAGATGCGCCGTTGCACCCAGGGAGTGTAGGGGCGGCGCGCGAGCCGCCCCGACGGTTGCCCTTCAGATACAGCCGCCGCACAGGCCGTCGATGTCCCCGGCGTGTAACCGGCAGAAATCACGGCTGCACTTGGTGCAGTGGTCCAGATATGGTTCCAGGCAGTAGTCGCACTGCCGTGCGGCGGCGATTTGATAATCTACCTCTTCCTGGGCCATGGCTAGGCCATGGAAGTCCCTTAAGTGCCGGAGAATCTCTTGTCGGTTCTCTTCCCGCTCCCGGCGCCAGGTGGACTTATGGCCGCAATGACTACAGCCGGCGCGCTGCCGTATCATGCCGCCTTGCCCTCCAATCTTCTATGAACTTCCCTCCAACACCTGCCGGGCCTGGTCGATATCGGCGTGAATCTGAGCCGCCAGTGCCTCGATGGAGGGGAAGCGCCGCTCCTCCCGGAGACGGGCGATAAAGTCCACTCCCAGGTCCTCGCCGTACACATCGCCGTTGAACCCCAGGAGATGCACTTCCAGGGTGAAGTCGCAATTGTCGAAGGTCGGGCAGGTGCCGATGTTGGCCACCCCGGGCAGACTTTCCGTCCCCCGGCGCACCCGGACGGCGTAAATTCCCGAGGCGGGCAGCAATTCGTTCACCGGCCGGATATTGGCGGTGGGCACCCCCAGCAGTTTGGCCCCGCGGCCCTTGCCTCGGACCACCGTGCCCGCCACCCCATAGGGGCGTCCCAGGAGGCGGCCGGCCTCTATCACCTTACCCAGGCGCAGCAGGGCCCGGATCAGGGAGCTGCTCACCACTGCGTCTTCGGCTGCCACGGCCCAGACCACCTGGACGGTGAAACCGCAGCCGGCTCCCATCTCCTGGAGGAGATCGACATTGCCCTCCCGGCCCCGACCGAAACCGTAGTCGTGGCCGATCACCACCTCCCTGACCCTGAGGCGGTCACAGAAATAGCCGGTGACAAAATCTCGGGCCGGCAGGGCGGCAAATTCCCGGGTAAAAGGCAGCACCACCACCGCGTCCAGGCCGCAGGCGGCCAGGAGGTTAAGTTTCTGTTCAGGCGTGGTGAGGAGCGGCAGCTCTGTTTCCGGCCGCAGAAACTTCAGGGGGTGCGGGTCGAAGGTGACGGCCACCGCCTGTCCCCCCAATTCCCGGGCCCGTTTTACGACCCGGGCCAGGATAGCCCGGTGGCCCAGATGCACCCCGTCAAAATTGCCGATGGTGATCACCGTCCGGGCGAAAGGCGACTTTCCCGGGGGCAGATCATAAAAGACCATCACCGGTAACACCTTCTTCCTGCGCTTCGGGTTATTGTCATCATAATTATTTGAATTTTGGCAAATAGTCGCTTGCAGGAGCCGGGCCACTAAAGGCCGCACTGACTCAGCCCGGCCGGGAGGCCTTGACAAGAATAATGTCATATTATAATTTAATCAGATAAAAAATGCCAAACAGGTTGCCGGCATTAGGCCGAAGTGGCGGAACTGGTAGACGCGCTGGGTTCAGGGTCCAGTGGGGGTTTCCTCGTCGGGGTTCAAATCCCCGCTTCGGCACCAATTGATTAATTGAGGCGTAATCTCAAGGGGTTACGCCTTTTATATTGGATGTTTGCCCTAGTTTCGTTCCAGTGGCCCCAGCAACCACGGTCAAGGTCTGTCCAGGGCGGGACTTCTGGGCCCCATGTTGGGGTCGGCTTTCAGTTTTTATGGTAAGCATTTTTGGGCTGCGGTGGCCGAGTCTGCCGCATAATCTCGGAGCAAGAATAAGGAGTAAAGAGTGGGCGCACTGGCAATTTCTTTGGTCGCTTTTGCCTGCATCTTCGGCGGCACGCTGCTCGGCATGTTTGTTCGCAATGCTCTGCCCGGACATCATGTGAGCGATGAGTCAAAGGATGCCGTGAAGCTGGGGATCGGTATGATCGCCACCCTGGCTGCTCTGGTCCTTGCCCTGCTGATCGCCTCGGCAAAGGGTAATTTTGACACGATGAGCAGCGAGCTCAGGCAGGTTGGCTCGCGGGTCATACTGCTCGACCGCGTCATGGCCCATTATGGACCGGAGACGATGGAAGCCCGCGATCTGCTGCGCCGCAGCCTCACCGCCGCGATCGCGCGGATATGGCCGGAAGACAAGATCGGGCCAGCGGATGCTAAGGCCCCTGAAGGGAGGGTCGATATCGAAGCTGTCCAGGACAAACTGCGCCAACTGTCCCCACGGAACGACTCCCAGCGCTGGCTTCAGGATCGGGCTTTGCAGATCAGCGGTGAAATTGCGGAAGGGCGTTGGCTCCTCATAGAGCAGTTAGGGCAGAGGTCGGTGCCAATGCCTTTCTTAGTGATGCTGGTCTTCTGGCTCACCATCATCTTCGCCAGTTTTGGCCTGTTCTCTCCACGCAACGCTACGGTAATTATTGTTTTGCTTGTCTGCGCCTTGTCGGCCGCGGGCTCACTCTTTCTGATCCTGGAGATGGATACCCCATCCAAAGGGCTGATAAAGGTCTCCAGTGCGCCGCTGCACAACGCCCTCGCGCATCTCGGTCAAGTAGATACTAGGCCGCTGCCGCAGTAGCAGTGGGCAACGGCCTGCGTAGCCTAATAAAGCACAACCCGCTTGGCAAGGAAGGGAGCGTAATATGCTTAGAGAAGAATCAGCGGTAAATCTACCGGTCAGAATCCGAGCCGGTTCCGGTGGAAGAGGCTTCATTGCCCTGGTCAGTTTGGCATTGTGTGGTTTATTTCTACAGGGCTGCGTGGCCCTGCAGGTGCGCCAGCCTTTGCCGGAGCCCGACCCATGACCTCAAGGGCTTCAGCCGGTATGGCAATGCCCAAGATGTTGTTTCGACCTGGTCCCAACAATTTGCGCAAATCGCCAACCGGCGCCCAGGGGAGATAGTCAAGCCTGCCAGTACGTTCTCCTTGAGGCCCTGGTGATTGACATGAGGTGGACTCTAACCCTGGAGAAAAATGAGCCTCAAGAAAAGGGGTAGCTCGCGTTACTTTTTGTGGCGCTGGCCTTGAGCCTTGGCTCGCGGGTGGCCGCATTCATTCGGTCGCCGCCAAGGCGGGGGATGATTATCATAAAAACCAAATGGCGCATGGCACAACTGACAAAATTTGTGCTATATTTGGCCTAAGTGATAGTGGATAATGTCCTTTTTAGGAGCGGAAAAATGTGGCGCCGCCGGATATTTCTTTTGGTCCTTGCCTGGTTTGGTCTTATCCTGCTGGCCGCCCCGGCGCCGGGGGAATGGGGGCCCAATGTGTTGCAGTTGCGGGCCGCGGTCCAAAAGAATCCCCAGGACCCCGAGGCCAACTATAAACTGGGGCTGAAGTATCTGGAGATGGGACGACCCGGCCCGGCGGCCAAGTACCTTAAGGAGGCCCTCCGGCTCAAGCCGGACTATCCCGAAGCCCTCCAGGCCATGGCAAAGTTGAATAATGCCGCGGGCAATTATGGCGCCGCGGTCACAGATGTGAAGAAGTTGCTGAAGCTCAAGCCCAATGACGTCGAACTACGTGATCGCTTGAGCAATCAATATAACCAGGATGGACTGGCCCTTCTCAAAGAGAATCGCTTTGCGGAGGCCGAAGCGGCCTTCAAGCAGGCCGCCAAAGGCGACCCCAAGGCCAGCGGGCCCTATAACAATATGGGGATCGCTTATTCCAATGCCGGCCGCCGGGACGACGCCATCCGGGCCTTCCAGGACGCCCTCCTGCGTGACTCTAAAAATGCCGAGGCCCATTACAATCTGGGTTTGCTCAACCTGGCCGCGGGCAACAAAGTCGCGGCCTATGCCGAGTTCATGGCTCTCAAAAATCTGAACCCGGCCTTGGCCCACCAGTTGGATTATCTAACCAACTTGCCGCAACGGAAAAGCGAGTACCGGGAAAAATGATCGGCGGGGAGTCCCCGCCCCGGACCTCATGCGGCCGGCTGGGAATTTGCCCGCCAGCGGTAAAAACAGGAACTGCCTTGACCCACGGCCAACGCCGCGCCTTCTTCCACCAGGCGTTGGAGCAGCGGCTGGATCACCTCGAGGTCATAGCCAAGGAACCGGGCCGCCTCCGACCCCAGGATTTCCTTCCGGGCTTGCAGCAAAGTCTTGAGGAGTTCGTAGCAGTCGGCTTCCTGGCAGCCGTATGCTTCAGCCCAGAAAGAGGTCATCCCTGGCCTCCGGCTATTTTCCGGTGAGCTCTTTGATCTCTTTCTTGGCGTGCTCATGCTCCTTCACCTGCTCGGCGTCCCAACGCAGCAGCATGGTTTCGAACTCGCCCACATGGGTCTTTTCCTCCCGGGCGATGTCCAGCAGCACCTTTTTGATGTCCGGATCGTCGGCCAGCGCCGCCATCTGCTCATAGAGGTTGATGGCGTCCAGCTCGGCAATGATGGCCATCCGCAAAATCTCTTTATTGAGGTTCTCTTTCTTGACCTTGGTAAAGTCGACGGGAATTTGTGACAGCATAGATCCTCCCCTGGCCCAGAGAAGCGGCCGGTTGTTGGCGCTTGCCTGCAAATTAAGCACGGAACCTTCAGGCGTCAAGAAAAATCGATCAGGTCGGCGGCGTGGCCCGGAGGGCTTCCCAGGCGCCGTTGAGTTCCCGCTGGAAATGAATGAAAATTGTGTTACCATTGAACCAGGTCTGCCAAAGCCTGCCGGTCGCGCCGGTTTTGATGATTTTTGGTGTTAAAAATAGTAAGGATAGTTTTACTGGGGGAGATTTAGGAAAATGACCATGAATTGCCTTGAGGTGCAGGACAACCTCTCCGCCTGGCTGGACGGCGAACTGGCGCCTGAGGTGGAGGCCTTGGTGGACCGGCACCTGGAAAATTGTGACGCCTGCCTCCGGGAACTGGCGCAGTTGGAGGCCTTGGAGCAGGCCCTGGCGGCCCTGCCGGCGCCGGCGCCGCCGCCGGGGTTGCCGGAAAAGGTGGCGGCCCGCCTCAAACGGCCCCCCCGCCGCTGGTGGCAGTCCGTGGCCCTGGCCGCTTCCCTGGTTTTGGGGATCGTCCTGGGAGGCGCCCTGGCCCGGGATTTCTATCCTGTGCCCCAGGAAAGCGGCCTCAGCGCCGAAGTCGCCAGCCTGGAGGTCTTTCATGACTTCCCCCAGGGTTCCATGGGAATGATCCTCGCCTCCTATCAAGAGGATGAAGGCAACGGGAACGGCAAGTGAAACGCAACTGGCTTTTATATCTGGTGATTTTTTCGCTGGCCTTGAACGTCGGGACCATCGCCACCCTGGTCTATCTCCGCTACCAGGATAAGGCGCAGCAGCTCTCCCAGGAGATTCCACCCCCCATGGCCATGCGGGCCTTATGGGGGACTCTGAATCTGGACCCTGAGCAGCGCCAGGCCGTGCGCGGCTTGTTCCCGGAACACCGGGCCAAGGTCACGGAACTGCGGGGAGAGTTGTCCCAAAAGCGCCGGGAGCTCTTCGACCTGATCAAGGGTGAGGCGCCGGACATGACCCCGGTGCAAGCCAAGGTTCGGGAGATCAGCGATCTCCAGGGCAAACTGGAAGAGGAACTGGTGCGGTTTCTGCTGGAGTTTAAAAAGCGCTTGAAACCCGAGCAGCGCGCCGTTTTCCTGGACCAGATGCAAACCCGGTGGGACAAGGCCCTGGGTGGTCCCTGCGGCCCCATGGAGCGCCACGGACCCAGGCACGGTCCGGGTCACGGTCCCGGCCTGGGTCCGGGTCCAGGGATGGGTCCTGGCCCCGGGATGGGACCTCCTCCGGGTATGGGTCCTGGACCCGAAGGTCCGGGACGCCCTGATTAATAGTCATTTACGAAGTTTAGAGAATAAGGAGGTTTGCATGAGGAAGAAACAGTGCTTGATCATGGCCCTGGCCCTGGCCGGGGTGATGCTCCTGGCCGGGCCGGGTTTGGCCCAGAGACAAGGCGGCGGCCCCGGCGGCGGGCCAGGCAATCAGGTGTGTACCGGCGGCCCGGGCGGGGTCTGCGTAATCAACCCTCCCAATACCCAGGGCAGCCAGCCTGGCAGCCGCAACCCCAACTCTGGGAAGCGCCGGGGTCCCAAGGGGCCTGGGTCTGGTAGCCGGATGAATCAGGCCGCTCCCCAGACCAGCCCCCCGGCGGACAGCCAGTAAGACCCGGCGGCCTACCGGCCGACTGGGCGGAAAATGCGTCGGGGCGGTTCGAGAACCGCCCCGACTTTTTTTATCCAGGTGCGGAGATGGCGGAGGAATTAATCCTGCCCCTCTCCGCTGATTTTTCAACCGCAACCGGAGCCGCAGGAACCGGAATCGCAAGAACTGGAGCTGCAGGAGCAGCTCATCTGCTGGGTGGGTTGGTCGGTGATGCCCATGACCTTGATCTTGAACAGCAGGGTCTTGCCCGCCAAGGGGTGGTTGAAGTCCACCGTGAACTTGTCCGGCTCGATGGCCAGAACCTTGCCGGTTACGGGGCCGTGGGGGCTGGCGAACCTGAGTTCCTGGCCCAGCTCGATCTGGTGGTCGCCCAGCATGGATTTGGGAAATTCCCGCTTCAGGTCATCCCGGAGTTCGCCGTAAGCCTGATCCGGGGTCAGGGTGACATCCTTTTCGTTGTCCACTTCCATATCGATGACCGCATCGTTGAAGCCGGCAATGATCCCGCCGCCGCCCACCTGGAACTCCAGGGGCTCGCGCTCGGCGCTGCTGTCAAATACGGTGCCGTCTTCCAGGCTGCCGGTATAGTGCAGTTGCACAAAATCGCCATTCTTTACTTTAGCCATTTCCTCTCCTTCGGCATGGTAAGGGGTAAGTTTGCCGACCATGCCGTTATTATTAAAAAACCGTCTGGGCGAACCGGCTCATTTCCAGGCGGACCGCTGGACCTGGGGTGCTTGGCTGCCAGGTTCCGGTCCGCCCGTCCGATTAGGCGCCCGTGGTAGGGAAGACTGTTTAGACCTTTACCACACCTTGGGCCTGGGGGCCTTTTTTTCCCTGAACCACTTCGAATTCCACTTCTTGGCCTTCTTCCAGGCTCTTGAAGCCTTCACCCTCGATGTTGCTGTGGTGCACAAAAACATCGGGGCCATCGGCCTGGGAAATAAATCCGTAGCCTTTGGAATCACTGAACCACTTGACTTTGCCTCTTACTCTCATTCCTGTCCTCCAAAAATTCCAGGCAAAAAAATAGGGGGAACGACCGGTAAAGGTTCCCCTTATGCAACAGCCTGCGGGCCCCACTTTGCCTTGGATATGTAAATTGTATAAAATCTTTGCCCTTTGTCAAATAGTTGCTTCAAGTTAAGAAAAAGATTTTTATTGGGGACGGGGTCCATACCGGGACGGCTCGGGCGGTGGCTCTTGCCCCCGATGGCTTTGGCGGAAGTGCATGGGAATCGAACCCACCTACCCCCTTATTCAGAAGGTACACCGGATTTGAAGTCCGGGGGCCCCACCAGTGAGCCTCGCACTTCCGCAAGTTAAAACAACTAGCTATAATTTCACACTCTTGGGAGCACCAGAGGAGCACATAACTGCCTGGGTGGCCCCCCTACCCTGTTCTTTACCAAGCAGCTCTTCCAGCTTCTGATAGGCGCCTTCCGACAAGGCATTGGCCAAGGCCGGTGATTCTTCTTGAGGGGCGCCCCTCTGTAAATAAAGACCCTGTTATATTCCAGAAATCGGATCTTGCCTGCCACTTCCAATATATCATAAGCCCGTCGGCAAAGAAAAACAACCCGGGGCTCGCAGGTCTTGGTATCTACCGACCCCAGTTTGAAAGTCCGCTTGGTCAGGTCCACCTTGTCCCAGGTCAACCTGAAGATTTCCCCGCCCTGCTTTCCGGTAAGATCGCCAAAGGGCGCGACTTGGGCTGCATGATGCGGCAGAAGCGGCAGTAACCGGTCCAACTCATCTGCCGACCGAACGCGGTCTAACCCCTGGATGGCCCTAAGCTGATGCCAGCAGATGGTCAGCCTGAGTTAATCGAATCGGGGAAAGGTCTATTTGGAGACTCATACCGAGTTGCGTTCAAACATGTAATATTGGTCACCGGGGTTGTAGGGGCGGGGTCTCCCCGCCCGTGGAGCGATGACCGGAGAATGGCGGGCGGGGAAACCCCGCCCCTACTTTTTTGACGG